>Ga0302314_10000223_pt1 | contig 100234 bp, 94 predicted proteins | sample III_Palsa_N2_3_FD_200533 | JGI IMG/M metagenome (GOLD analysis project Ga0302314, IMG submission 200533) | Peat permafrost microbial communities from Stordalen Mire near Abisko, Sweden - III_Palsa_N2_3 | ecosystem: Environmental > Terrestrial > Soil > Palsa > Peat permafrost | place: Sweden... | reverse complement strand
CGTTCGGGCCGATGAGCCAGAACGGCTGGTTGGTGGCGCTGGCCAGGTGCAGGTCGACCAGGATCTGGTTCAGCACACCGGTCTGCTGCTGGAAGATGAACTTCCACGCGATGATGCCCGCATACATCGGGATCGCGTAGGGGATGAGGAACAGGGTTCGGAAGATCGCGCGGCCGCGGAATGTGCGCTGCAGGGCGACGGCGGCGGACATTCCGACGCCCCAGGACACCGCGACGACGATAACCGTGAAGCCTGCGGTCACACCGAATGACGAGAGCAGTGCAGCGCCCTGGGCGTTGGTCGTGCTCAGGGCAATCTGGTAGTTGCCGATGCCCGCGAACGGTGCTGACGACCAGTTGGCGATGGATGCGCTGGTCAGCTTCAGGAAGCTGATCCAGATACCCGTGATCATCGGGGTGAAGTGGATGAGCAGCTCGAAGACGATCGCCGGGGCGATCAGTGCGTACGGCAGCCAGCGTTTGGTCTGGTGCCTTTTCACGTTCGCAGGTCCACGTCGTTGTGGCGCCGGAGCGGAAGTCGTGGGGGGTGTTGCGGGGGGAGCAGTTGTGATCGCCATGAACTCGGCGTGCCTTTCTAGGAGGAGGTGTGCGTCACTCTCGAACTGCGGGAGACGGTCTCCAGCCTCCCGCAGTTCCAACGAGATGTGCACGGCCCCGGTCGAACGGGGGCGCAGGAAGAGAAAACTGCGCCCCCGGCCGAATCCGGGGAGGACGTTACTGCGTTGCCGCTGTCTTGTCCTGTGCCGTTTGCAGGGCTGCCTTCACGTCGGCAGCGGTGACGGTTCCACCGGTTGCGATCGTGGCGAACAGTCCGCTGACGGCTGCTCCGACGTTCTGCTCGAAAGCACCCTCGGACTTGACCAGCGGGTACGGGGCGGCCTGCGTGTCGTACACCTTCTGGAACACGGCCTCGAAGTCCTTGTCGGCGGCGAAGTTGGGCTTGACGCCCTTCACGACGGGGATCGTGCCGTACGGGCGGCCGATGGCTGCCTGTGCGTACGAACCGGTCATGAACTTGATGAATTCGAGGTCGGCCTTCTGGTTCTTCGAGTTCTTGAAGATCGAGAGGTTGATGCCCTGGATTCCACTGTTGATCTGCTTGCCGCCCTGCGGTGCCGGGATGTTCGAGACGCCGTAAGCGCTCGGGGACATTCCGTCTGCGGTAAGCGAGGTGTTTCCGTTGTTCTGGTTGACGATCATCGCGACCTTGCCCTTGGCGAAGTCGGCGGATGCCTCGGTGCCCGTGGTGTACTCGGCGTCGGCCTTGCTGACGACACCGTCATCCTGCATCAGGTTGAGGTAGCGCAGAACGCCGTTCACGTTGGCGGACGACGTGAAGGTCGGGTTGCCGGCCTTGTCGTACCACGAGCCACCGTTCTGCTCACCGGTGATGAACGCGAAGTGCACGTTCTCGGTGTAGCTGCCAGCCTCGAGGCCGATGCCCTCGACGCCACCGGTGGTGAGCTTCTTGGCGTCGGTGACCAGGTCTTCCCAGGTGGCGGGCGGGCTGCTGATGCCGGCCTTTGCGAAGAGGGCCTTGTTGTAGAACAGGCCATAGGAGAGGCCAATGTACGGAACGGATGTCGGCGCCTGGCCGGCCAGTCCGCCGGTCGCGAGCGCGGTCGGGATGAACTTCGACGTGCCGCCGATCGCGGTGGCTGCTGCGCCCGTGAACGGCACGAATGCGCCGGTTGCGGCGAGGTACGGGGCCCAGGTGTTACCGATGTTCAGCACGTCGGGGCCGGAACCGGACGAGACCGCGTTGTTGATGTTGTTCTGCAGGTCGCCCCAGCCGATCACCTCGAGGTTGACCTTGATACCGGTCTCCTTGGTGAAGTGGGCGAGGATCGGGGTGAGGATTTTCACGTCGGCGGCCGTGGTGGTGCCGGACTGGTTGCTTGCCCAGTACGTGATGGTCGAGCCGGAGACTCCACCGGAGGTGCTGCCGCCGCTGCTGCTGCTGCAGCCAGTGGCGACCAGTGCTAGTGATACTGCGCCGACCAGTGCGGCGGACAGTTTGGTGCGTCGTGAGAACTTCACGGTCACTCCTTTGTGTGCGTGGATAGGGGAGATCCCCAAGAGCGCCCGCGTGCGTTGTGAGAGCGCTCTCACAAGATCGAGCTAACACTAAGTATCGATCATCCGTTCTGTCAAGACTTTTTTGGGAGCGCTCCCAAATTCAACGGGATCGACGGTGAAAGGGGCAAAAAGAAGAGGCGCTGCCCCGCGGCAGCGCCCCCTTTATGCGTCGTTACGATCTATCGGTTTCCGACCGGCTCCGGCTGCTCCTCGTCGGCGACGACCCGAATTCGGCCCGTGTCGAGGTCGGGCGCGAGCCCGGAACTGAGGGTGTTGGCGGCGCGCGTCGCCTGGATCGCCTCATCCTGGTCTGCGACCTCCTGGATGGCCGACTTCGCCCGAAGCGGCGTCGCCTTTAGGAAGAACGCCAGGATGAACGCCACCAGCACGACCGCGAGGCTGGCCCAGAACCCGATGACCATCGCACTCGAGAAGCCCGTCAGGAACGGTGCCTTCAGCGCGTGGCTCGCGTTGTTGAGGAACGACGTGTCGCCGTCGAGGCTTCCTGATGCTGCCGCCGAGCTCTTGATCTTCGCCGCGATGGCCGGCAGCACGTGATCGACGTAGGCCGAACGCTGGGCGGCGTTGGAGAGGTCGACGTGAGCCTGCTGTGCGCCCAGCTTCAGCGGGGCCGCGAACTTGTCCCAGATCTGCGACATGATCGCCTTGTTGTTGGACTCCCCGGCCACGGCGGGATTGAGCGCGGCGTTGAGTCCCGCCCGCAGCGTCGACGTTGTCGACAGTGCCGACTTGATCGTTCCCCCGATGGTCGAGAACACGACCGAGAACACGACCGCGACTCCGAGCGTTCCACCGACCTGGCGGAAGAACGTCGACGACGAGGTCGCCACCCCGATGTCCCGCGGGCCGACCGCGTTCTGGCTCGCGATCGTCAGGGTCTGCATCATCTGCCCGAGGCCCAGGCCGACGAGCAGCATTCCGCCCGCGAGGATCCAGTAGTTCGTGTCGGCCTTCAGGGTAGTGAAAACCAGGAAGCCGAGGGACATGAGCGCGGTGCCCAGGATCGGGAAGATCTTGTATTTGCCCGTGCGAGAGATCAGCTGGCCCGAAACGATCGACGAGATCATGAGTCCGAGGATCATCGGTAGCAACTGGAACCCGCTCTCGGTCGGGTTGGACCCCTTCACGATCTGCAGGTAAAGGGGAATGGTCGAGATCGCCCCGAACATGCCGAACCCGACGAGCACTCCGAGGATCGTGGCCATCGAGAAGGTCTGGCTCTTGAACAGCTTGAGCGGGATGAGCGCGTCATCGCCCATCAGCCGTTCGGCGATGATGAACGCCACGATGCCCGCAGCACCGATGATGTAGCACGCCCAGGCGCCGCCCGAGGTCCAGCCCCAGGTACGGCCCTGCTCGGCCACCAGCAGCAGTGGCGCGACGGCGATGATGACGGTCGTTGCGCCCCACCAGTCGATGCGCACGCCGCGGTTCGCGCTGCGCTTCGGCAGGTGCAGGAACCGCATGACCATGAACAGCGCGAGGACGCCGATCGGGATGTTGACGAGGAAGACCCAGCGCCACCCGGTGATGAACAGGATCTGGTTCGCTCCCGCGAACAGGCCACCGATCAGGGGGCCGGCCAGGCTGGAGACACCGAACACGGCAAGGAAGTAGCCCTGGTACTTGGCTCGCTCGCGGGGCGCGAGCATGTCGCCCATGATTGCGAGCGGGATGGACATCAGGCCGCCGGCGCCGAGCCCCTGGATCGCGCGGAACGCGGCGAGCTCATACATCGTGGTGGCGAAGAACGCCGACAGCAGCGAACCGAACAGGAACACCGAGATCGCGATGATGAACAGCGGTCTCCGCCCGAAGATGTCGGAGAGCTTGCCGTAGATCGGCGTCGCGATGGTCGAGACGATGAGGTAGGCCGTGGTGACCCATGCCTGCTCGCTCAGGCCGTGCAGGTCGTCGGCGATCGTGCGGATCGAGGTACCCACGATCGTCTGGTCGAGGGAGGCCAGGAACATCCCGGCCATGAGCCCGTAGATCACCAGCAGGATCTGGCGGTGCGACATCACCCCGCCCGAGTTGCTGACGGCGTTCTTTCGAGCCTGTGACTTCGAAACGGCCGGAGAATCTGTAGACATGGGACCTCTATCTGGTGCTCGGTGTTGCCAACTGCTGGATGCGCCTGCGTCGACCGCAAAAAAAGTAGCCGCTGCGGGAACGCAGCCGACAGCGGCAGAAACTTGCGTAGACTGCAAACTTACACCATTGGCACCGATGCCGGAACGGCCGAATGAGGCATCCTTTAGTTTTCCGGCGGAAAGTCGGGCCGCGGTTCGGCCGCGTTACACTCGGAAGCGTGTCGAAGTCTGGGCGGATCCTCGCGGTAGCGGCGCTCGTGCTGATCGTCGTCGGGACGACCTCCGCATGCGCTCCGGCACGCTCGCCGGCCACCCACAGTCCGAAGCCATCGCACTCGGCGTCGCCCACTCCCACTCCGACCCCGACCCCTACCTTCAACAAGCAGGCGCTGTCGATCGACGACCCCAACAGCCTGTGGGTCGTCGTGAACAAACTTCGACCGCTCAATCCGATCAACTACACGCCTCCCCTGGTGAACGTGACGATCGCCCATGTATACGGCGACCAGATGCAGGCCCCCGCCGCCGCCGCTCTCGCCCAGATGACGGCCGCTCTGGCCGCCGCCGGCGACGGGCAGATCGAGGCGCAGAGTGCATATCGCTCGTACAACGCCCAACTGTCCGATCACGCGGCCCTGGTGGCCCGCGACGGACTCACCGTCGCCGACAACGAGAGCGCCCGCGCCGGGTACAGCGAGCACCAGACCGGCCTCGCGGTCGACCTCGCCCCGGTGCCGGCCGACGGCTGCAACCTCGAGATCTGCTTCGGCACCACACCCCAGGGCAAGTGGCTGGCGGCGAATGCCTGGCAGTACGGGTTCCTGCTTCGGTACCCCGCTGACAAGGTCGCCATCACGGGCTACCAATACGAGCCCTGGCACTTCCGTTACATCGGGGTGCAGCTGTCCACCGAGCTGCACAACGAGGGTGTCGAGACGCTCGAGGAGTTCTTCGGCCTTCCGGCCGCCCCGAACTACGCGGGTTAGCGACGGCGCTGGAGCCAGCGAGGCAGATAGCGAACCGGTCAGGCCCCCAGCGCCGTGTCGACGATCTGCTTCGCCTCGGCCTGCACCTCGGCGAGATGCTGCGGTCCCTTGAACGATTCGGCGTAGATCTTGTAGACGTCCTCGGTGCCACTCGGCCGGGCCGCGAACCAGGCGTGTTCGGTCTCGACCTTCACGCCGCCGATGGCGGCCCCGTTGCCGGGTGCCTCGCTGAGCTTTGCGGTGATCGGTTCGCCGGCCAGGCTCGTGGCCGTGATTGCGGCGCCGTCCAGTTTGCCGAGCCGCGCCTTCTGTTCCTTGCTGGCTGCGGCATCCACCCGCGCGTATGCCGGATCACCGAATTCGGCGACCAGCTCCGAGTACAGCACAGACGGTGACTTGCCCGTGACCGCGAGAATCTCGCTGGCGAGAAGCGCGAGCAGGATGCCGTCTTTGTCGGTGGTCCACGCTGTGCCGTCCTTGCGCAGGAAGCTGGCACCGGCGCTCTCCTCGCCGCCGAACGCCACTGATCCGTCGATGAGCCCCGGCACGAACCATTTGAACCCGACCGGCACCTCCCAGAGTCGACGCCCGAGCGAGCCGGCGACGCGATCGATCATCGAGCTTGAGACGAGCGTTTTGCCGACGGCCGCATCCGGGTTCCAGTCGGGCCGGTGCGTGTAGAGGTACTGGATGGCGACGGCCAGGTAGTGGTTGGGATTCAGCAGGCCGCCATCCGGGGTAACGATGCCGTGACGGTCGGCGTCGGCGTCATTGCCGGTGACGATGTCGAACTCGTGCTGGTGCGCGACGACCGAGGCCATGACCGAGGGGCTCGACGGGTCCATGCGGATCTTGCCGTCCCAGTCCAGGGTCATGAACGGCCAGGCCGGATCGACCAGCGGGTTCACCACGGTGAGGTTCAAGTCGTAATACTCCGCGATGAGCGCCCAGTAGTGCACGCTCGCGCCTCCCAGCGGGTCGGCCCCGATGTGGATGCCCGAGGCGCGGATTGCGTCGATATCGATGATGTTGACGAGGTCTTCGACGTAGTTTCTGCGGAAGTCGTAGGTCTCGACGGCCGTCGGCTCGGCGCGCTTCACGTCGTGGCTGCCCGAGGCGATGATCTCGTTCGCGCGGGCGGCGATCCAGTTGGTCGCGTCGCTGTCAGCGGGACCGCCGTGAGGCGGGTTGTATTTGAAGCCGCCGTCTCGCGGCGGATTGTGGCTGGGGGTGATGATGATGCCATCGGCCTGGGCGCGGTGTCCTGCGGAGTTGTACTTGATGATCGCGTGGCTCAGCGCGGGAGTCGGCACGTAGTCGTCGAATTCGTCAACCAGCACACGGACCCCGTTGGCCTCCAGCACCTCGAGCGCGGTAGTCTCGGCCGGCCGACTCAACCCGTGGGTGTCCTTGCCGATGAATAGTGGCCCCGTGATGCCCTGCCCCGCGCGGTATTCGACGATCGCCTGGGTGATCGCGGCGATGTGCGTCTCGTTGAATGCGGAATCGAAGGATGAACCGCGGTGGCCGCTGGTGCCGAAGACGACTCTCTGCTCGGGGATCGAGACATCCGGAACCAGGTCGTAGTACGCCCGCACCAGGGCGTGCACATCGATGAGGTCGGACGGTTGCGCTGGTTGGCCGGCTCGTTCGTTCATTCCCCAAGTCTGGCACCCGTGCGGACGCGCGGGCGGCTCACCGGATGTGGAGTTGACCACTCCTCCACACAATCTAATCGAACAAAGATTCTAACAATCTATACGTATACGCCCTGGGTTTGGTAAACTGGATCCGTTGGAGCGGGTGAACCGCAGCGCAGATGGCGATCGGCATTGCGGGCATTGCGGGCATTGCGGGCATTACCGGCATTACGGGGATCGGGGGTGAAGGGCAATGGTCGCAAGCACGATCGAACTGGACGGGGCATTGCAGTTGCTGCGCGAGTTCGACCTTGCTGCTCTCGCCACCGTCGACAACGACGAGCTCTGCCGTATCGTCGGCGCCGCCGAAGACACCGCCCGCCAGCTCTCGGCGATCCAGGTCGCCGGTGCGGCACAGGTTGCCGAGCGCTCGCGTCGAGAACTCGGCGTCGACGGTCTCGCGCAACGCAATGGATGCGTGAGGCCCGCGGCCTTCCTGGAGCTGGTTGCGCGTATCTCGGGCGCGGAGGCATTCCGGCGCATCCAGCTGGGGTCGGCGCTGCAACCCACCGTGGCGCTCACCGGCGAACTGCTCGCACCACGCTGCCCGGCCCTCGCACAGGCTGTTGCCGAGGGCCAGGTCGGCACCGAGTCGGCCGCGATCATCCTGCGTGCCCTCGATGATGTGCGTCGCGTCGCCCATCCCGACGACCTCGACGTCGCCGAAGCTGCGCTGGTCGAGCACGCGCGAATCAATACGGTGCAGTGTGTCTCCGATCTTGCCGTCCAGGTGCGCGACCGCCTCGATCCCGATGGCGTGCTGCCGCGGGAACAAGAGACCAAACTGCGTCGCGGCATCCAACTGGGGCGTGAGCGCAATGGCATCGTTCCAATCCGCGGCGGTTTGGAACCCGTCGGCGCCGCGTTGCTCAAGGCGGAGTTCGATGAGGCCAACGCGCCCGGTGCGCAGCCGCGATTCCTCTCCGACGACGATCGTCGCGACGGCACGGTCACCTCGGTTGACGACGACGGCGTCGAGACCGTCTCCCTCGCCGACCCGCGCACCCGCGAGCAGAGGCAGCACGACGTTCTCATGGGCATTGTGAAGGCTGGGGTCCGCAATACCGGCGGCGAGACCGGCCAGCTGCGATCGACCGCCGAGGTCACCGCACACATCTCGCTCGCCGACCTCGAGTCGGGCAGCGGAGTCGGTTGCATCGACGGAATCCACGAGCCGGTGTCGGTCAGCACCATCGAGCGGCTCGCCTGTGATTCGGTGTTCCGTCGGGCGGTGCTCGGCAATGACGGCGAGATTCTCGCCTTCGGCAAGGCGCGCTACCCGTTCAGCTCCGCCCAGCGCAAGGCGATCATCGCCCGCGATGGTGACGAGTGCCTGCTCTGCGATGCGCCGGTGGCGTGGGCCGACACCCACCACGTACAGGAATACTGGACGCACGGAGCCGTCGGCGAAACGAACGTGGGAAACGGCGTCATGCTCTGCGAGCCGCATCACGACCTCATTCATCATTCCCCGTGGCAGATCAGCATGATCGATGGCATACCCCATGTGCTCGCGCCGCCCGAAATCGATCCCGGCCAGACCTGGAAGCGCCTCGGCAAACAGCGAGTCAGACTTCGCCGTTCCGGCTAGGTGCCCGCGGCCAGTGTGCTCCGACAGTTTGGCGCTCGAAAGTTCGGCATTGGGGCGGTTAGGCTCTGGGTCATGCCTGACACCGCCCCGCTCGAAAGTTACTCATACCTGGGCCCGGCGGGCACGTTTACCGAGGCGGCACTCGCCCAGGTACCCCAGGCGGTCGGCCAGACCTGGCACCCAGTCAACAATGTCGGCCAGGCCCTCGACGATGTCGTCACGGGGCGCAGCGTCGCGGCCATGATCGCGATCGAGAACACTGTCGAGGGCGGCGTGAGCGCGAGCCAGGATGCGCTGGCCACCATCCCGAACCTGCGCATCATCGGCGAGTACCTGGTCAACGTGAATTTCGTGCTCGTGGCGAAGCCCGGAGTCACTCTGTCCGACGTCAAAGTGATCAACGCGCATCCGGTCGCCTACGGCCAGAGCCACCTGTGGCTGGATGCACACCTGCCGCAGCACGAACACATCCCGTCGTCATCGAACGTGGCTGCCGCAGCCTCGCTGCTCGACACCTCGCGTGCAGGCGCGGCCGGGATCGCGGATGCGGCGATCGCCCCGCCGACGATCACCCGGCATCACGACCTCTCGGTGTTGGCCGAGAACATCGGCGACAACCCCACTGCGCAGACACGGTTCGTGCTCGTGAGCCGCAGCACGAAGCTGCCCGAACCAACTGGCTCCGACAAGACCAGTATCATCGCCGAGCTGCCTGACAACACCGCGGGCCGCCTGCTCGAGATGCTCGAACAGTTCGCGACCCGTGGGGTGAACATGAGCCTGCTGGAGTCTCGGCCGATCGGCGATGAGCTGGGCCGCTATCGATTCATCATCGACCTCGACGGTCACGTGCGCGACGAGCGCGTCGCCGACGCGTTGCTCGGCCTCAAGCGGTTCAGCCCGAACGTGACGTTCCTCGGCAGCTACCCCCGCGCCGACCGGTTGCAGATCTCGGTAACCCCGCGCTACGACAACCAGGCATTCCAGGATGCCCGCGCCTGGCTCGAGGGCCTGGATGGACACGGCGAGTAGCTCAGGGAAGGAACGACGGGTCTACTCGATGGCCGGCGCCGATACCGTGTCGAGATTGGGCACCATGACGAGCAGGCCCAGGTGGTCGACCTGCGCCTTGAGTGCGATCGCCTCGCCGAACGGGTCGCCGTCGAGCTCGAACTCTTCCGGGTGCTCGAGCCGGATGGTCAGCTCTCGCCCCCGCAGGTAGCGCAGCGCGCGCACCTCACGGGACATACTGATGATGCGGCGCCCGACAGTGCTGCGGCGCAGCACGCCGTTCTCCCAGACCAGCTTCACGTAGATTTGCACCCAGCCCACAAAACCGCCTGGCCTGAACGCGACCACATCGAAGACACCGTCGTCGATGACAGCCTCCGGCAACAACTGGATGCCTCCGGGCAGCAGACCGCAATTGCCTACGATCACAGTGTTCACGGTCGCCGATCCCACCGGGCCTCCGTCGAGCGAGTAGCGCACCTTCACCCTGTTGTTGTCGCGTACCGCCCTGGCGATGGCGTCGATGTAGGCGATCCAGCCGACCCTCGCCTTCAGCGTGGCGTTGGTGTTGGCCGCCATCTGCGCGTCGAGCCCGAGTCCGGCCATGACGAGGAACACATGGGAGGTGCGGCTGCCGTCGGCCCGCTCGGCCTCGACGAGCCCGACGTCGATGGGCCGAGCGATTCCGAGAAACGCGGTCTCGACGGAGTGCGGAATGTTGTCGAGTGTGAGGGCCATGTTGCGGGCGAGCAGATTGCCCGTACCTGAAGGCAGCAGTCCGATGGGCACGCCGGTTCCGCGCAATGCCTCGGCGACCGCGCGGATCGTTCCGTCCCCGCCCGCCGCGAGTACGACGTCGGCGCCCTTGTCGAGTGCCTGCCTCGTCACATCCCCGCCGGGGTCGAGCACACTCGTCTCGAACCACTGCGACTTGTTCCAGCCCGCCTGTGCCTCGGCGGACTTCACCGCTGACTTCAGTTGTTTGAGATTGACCTTGATCGGGTTGTAGATCACAGCGGCAGTCTTCGCCTTGGTCGAAGCGGTAGCTGCCATGCTTCCAAGCTAGTGCGCGAACGGGGGCCCTGCCCGCCAAAGTAGACTTGCCCAGTGATCGACCCGCAGCTTCTTCGCGACAATCCGGATGCCCTGCGCGCCTCACAGCTGGCCCGCGGCGCATCCGTCTCCCTGGTTGACGATGCCCTTGCCGCCGATGCCGCCCGTCGCGCGACCATCGGCGAGTTCGAGAACCTGAGGGCAGAGCAGAACGCATTCGGCAAAGAGGTCGCTGCCGCCCCGAAGGCCGAGAAGGCCGCCCTCGTGGCACGAGCCCAGCAGCTCGCCGCCCGCGTCAAGGTCGCCCAGCAGGTGGCGGGGGATGCCGAGGCCGACTTCACGAGGCTGGCCGGCGCCATCGCGAACCCGGTCATCGACGGCGTCCCGGCGGGCGGCGAAGAGAACTTCATCAGGCTGCGCGAGGTCGGCGAGAAGGCGGCATTCGACTTCGAGCCGCGCGACCACGTCGAGCTCGGGGAGCTGCTCGGCGCCATCGACCTCACGCGCGGCACCAAGGTCAGCGGCAGCCGCTTCTACTTTCTGCGCGGCATCGGCGCCCGCCTCGAACTGGCCCTGATGAACCTCGCCCTCGACAAGGCGCTCGCCGAGAACTTCATACCTCTTATAACGCCGACGCTCGTGCGCCCTGAGATCATGGCCGGCACCGGTTTTCTTGGTGAGCATTCCGACGAGATCTACTACCTGCCGGCCGACGACCTCTACCTCACCGGAACCAGCGAGGTGGCTCTTGCCGGCTACCACAGCGACGAGATCATCGACCTGTCCGAGGGTTCGATCCGCTATGCCGGGTGGTCGACCTGCTACCGCCGCGAGGCCGGTGCTGCGGGCAAAGACAATCGGGGCATCCTTCGCGTGCACCAGTTCAACAAGCTCGAGATGTTCAGCTATGTGCTGCCCGACGACGCCGAGGCCGAGCACGAGCGACTGGTCAGTTACCAGGAGTCGATGCTGCAGGCGTGCGAGCTGGCGTACCGCGTCATCGATGTCGCGGCGGGCGACCTCGGGTCGAGCGCCGCGCGAAAGTTCGACATCGAGGCCTGGGTGCCGACCCAGGGCACCTTCCGCGAACTCACCTCGACGAGCAACTGCACCACTTACCAGGCGCGACGGCTCGACATCCGCTATCGCACCGAGTCGGGCAAGACCGCGCCGGTCGCGACCCTGAACGGCACGCTGGCCACAACCCGGTGGATCGTGGCGATTCTCGAGACCCACCAGCAGGCGGACGGTTCGGTGCGGGTGCCGGTCGCCTTGCAGCCCTACCTCGGTGGCCTCACAGTGCTCGAGCCGGTGCGGTGACCCGGGCGCAGGCGGTGTCCACGGCGAAGGCAGCATCCGCAACGCACGCAGTGTCCGCAATGCAGACAGCATCCGCAACGCACGCAGTGTCCGCAGCGCGGGCTGGCGACCGCTGGCTCATCGCGCTCGATGTCGACGGAACCGTGCTGCGCGAAGACGGCAGCCTCAGCCAGCGCGTGATCGACGCCGTGCAGCGGGTGCAGTCGCTCGGGCACGAGGTCACATTGTGCACCGGTCGGTCCGTGGCGATGACGTTGCCGATCCTCGATCGGCTGGGCATCACCCCGCAGTTTGTCGTGAGTGCGAACGGTGCGATCATCCTGCGACGCGATCTCGACGCGCCCACCGCCTACGTTCGCGAGCTCGTCGAGACGTTCGATCCGTCCGAGGTGCTGACGACCATCCGCGGGCATCTTGAGGGGGCGCGATATGCCGTCGAGAACGAGGACGGGTCGTTTCTCTACTCCGGTGGTGAGTTTCCCGAGGGCGACATCGAGGCGAACGGATCCCACGTCGAGTTCGACGGCCTTCTCGGGGCCCGGGCCACCCGAGTCGTGGTCATTTCTCCCGGGCACGCCATCGAGGACTTTCTCGCCGTGGTCGAACGGATGGGCCTGCATCGCGTCAGCTACAACGTCGGCTGGACGGCCTGGCTCGACATTGCTCCGGATGGCGTCAACAAGTCGGTCGCGCTGGAGCGGGTGCGCGAGAAGCTCGAGATTCCCCGCAAGCGTGTGATGGCGATCGGCGATGGCCGCAACGACATCGAGATGCTCGAGTGGGCCTCGAAGTATGGGCGCGGTGTGGCCATGGGACAGTCACCGGCCGAGGTCACCGCTGTCGCCAGCGAGACAACCGGCAGCGATGTCGACGACGGAGTCGCGGTTACGCTCGAGGCGTTCGGACTGCCCGGCCGCTGAGCGGCTCCGCTCGGCGACGGCTGGGCCGCAGACCGACCGTTCCGTGGTGATCAGGACCTAAGCCAAAAGCATGGGTTACCATTGGGGCTTGGCTTCCGGGAGGGCTGTCCGAGCGGCCGATGGAGCCAGTCTTGAAAACTGGTGGGCAGAAATGTCTCGTGGGTTCGAATCCCACGCCCTCCGCTTGTGAGCAATTCCTGTAAACAGTTCGGGGCCATCCGACCACGGAACGAAAGGGATCTGATTTGAGCGACACGCGTCCCCGCGGCGGAAACTCATCATCGGTTTCCGGTATCGCCCGGCACGGTCGGCTGAAAAGGCCCGGAGCCCTCGGCGCAATCCTGGGCATCGTCGGCACGGTCATCGCGGTCGTCGTCGCATCCAGCCTCGTGATCGGCGGTGTGGTCGCGTACCAGCTGCAGGCCGACATCGGGCCGAGTGTCAACATCCACCCGCATGAGTCGGTGGCACCGCCGCCCAACATTGGCGCATATCCCGGCGGGTTCAACATTCTCATCGTCGGTGACGACACGCGTGCCGGCCAGGGCGGCATCGGCGCCGGCCCGGGCGATGAAGGCGCGTTGAACGACGTCACCATGTTGCTGCATGTCTCGGCCGACCACACGTGGGCATCGGCTGTCAGTTTTCCGCGCGACATGATCGTGCCGCATCCGCGTTGCTCGAAGGGCGGCACTGCCGCAGGGCTTCCCGTCAACACGGCGCTGTCATACGGCGGTCTCTCGTGTGTTGTGACCGTCATCGAGGCATTCACGGGTGTGAGCATCCAGTTCGCCGGACTGATCACGTTCGACGGCGTCATCGAGATGTCGGATGCGGTCGGTGGCGTTCAGGTGTGCATCACGGGCCCGATGGTCGACAACTATTCCGGGATCGACCTTCCGGCGGCGGGCGACTACACCCTCCAGGGAGCAGAGGCGCTCGCGTTCCTTCGGGCACGCCACGCAGTCGGAGACGGCAGCGACCTCGGTCGCATCAGCTCGCAGCAGGTGTTCCTGTCGTCCCTCGTGCGGAAGATGGAGTCCTCGGGCACACTCGGCAACCCGCTGACCGTCTACAAGATCGCCAAGGCGGCGACATCGAGCATGCAGCTCTCGACCAGCCTCGACTCGATTCCGACGATGGTCTCGATCGCCTCCACCCTCAAGAACATCCCACCCGCGAATGTGACGTTTGTGCAGTATCCCGGATCGACGGGCGGCACCGGGATCTTCGCGGGCAAGGTGCAGCCGACCCTCGGCCTCGGCAACCAGCTCATGGACCTCATCAAATCGGATACGCCGTTCACGCTCGGAACCCAGGGTGACAACCGGGGATCGGTTGCTGCCCCCAGCGGAAGTTCGACGTCATCCTCGTCGGCTGCGCCGATCGCGGGAGCCACTGTGATCAACGGCCTGATCGGGCAGTCGGCGGCGACGGCCACCTGTTCGAAGACGAGACCGCTCAGCAAGCAGTAGCAGCCGGCCAGTTCGCTGGGCGCAGGCGGCGAAGTGCACCTTAAAAGGTGGTAGGCCTCCCGCCGCGTACCCAGTGCGCGGGAGACCTACCGTCTCACTCAGCTACGACCCGAACTGTCTGCTGTGTGAGAGTGGTGCTGGCTGGCTCCGAGCGAAGTCAGGAACAAACCAGACGTTGATGATCGCCACAGGTGGAATTGTTGCACGCGCATCGCGAGTCAACGCGGAACGACACATCCTGTTGCGGGGCATGGGTAAGCCTCTAAATAGCTGACGCCGGTTCGGGTCCGTCAGTCTCCTCGTCGGGTGGGGGGAGACTCAAGCGTCAGAACAAACTCTAGCCTGTCCACCAAACGGGGGACAAGTCGCTGCGCTACTCAATTTTCGGCTGCGCGGATTCGGACTACCGCCACGCGGTCGATAGGATGGCAGACGAACGATGGAGACGTCGCATAGTTCGGCCTAGTGCACCACCCTGCTAAGGTGGAGAGGGGTTTACACTCCTCCGTGGGTTCAAATCCCACCGTCTCCGCACTATCAGTTTTTACTGATCAAACAGCTGTTTTCCTCTCTTCGAGTTGGCGCGGAATATTCGTGGCTCGCGCCAGATCGAGCCGAATGGACGGGCCGCCAGCGACCAGAAAAGGGACCGGTCATGGTCGCGAAGAACACCGGTTCGGCAGACGCTGAAGTCCAGAGTCCGGCTCCCCTATTGGCCGCGATGACAGGTAAGGCAAGCCCTGCGAAAGCAGCAGTGGGCGATCAGCCGGTTTTCGCGTACATCGCCAGCTTGCCGCAACCCCAGCGGGGCATTGCGGAAGCGATCGACGCGCTCGCCGCCAAAACCCTGCCGGACCTGCAGCGATCCGTGAAGTGGGGGATTGCGTATTACGGCGTCGGCGACGGGTGGTGCTTTTGTGCGGGGGCCTTCGTCGGCCACGTCAAGCTGATGTTCATCAACGGTGCAGCGCTCCTCGACCCGGTACCGCCGGTAACCCCAGTGGGGATGGGGAAGGCCACCCGAGGGGTTGAGCTCGAGACCCTGGCCGAGCTGAATGAGCAGCAGTTACAGGTCTGGATGAAACAGGTCACCGCGGTGCCCGGCGTCGGTGCGAAGAAACGTTGACGTGGCCTCGTCGAGACGGGTCACACGAACAGCTATACGTCCGAACTAACTTGTTGGCGGTGTGGCGGACGCCGCGCCTGATGTGGCCAGCAGTCCGTCCGCATATCCGCGCCAGTATTCCTCGGAGTGGGCGTGAAACCTGATGTTCAAGCGGTTTACGTTTGCAATGCCGAGGTCGTAAAGTCGACCCAGTCGCCGTTGCCCGTAGTAAGCGCGCATCATCTCGATCTGCTCACCGCGGCCGCGACCTTTTGCGTATTCGTCGCTGTTCACTAGGACGACCTTTCTCAGCCATACTCCAATTGCACTTTAGCGCGCTGAGGGTGTTGCCGGAGGGCAGCCCGACGAAAAGGAGCACCACGTGGGCAAAGTAGTCATGTACGCCTCGGTATCCGTCGATGGCTTCATCGCGGACGAGAACGACGATCCCGGAGCGCTGTTCGATTGGCTGGTCAGCGGAGACGTGCCGTTGGATGCGAGCGGTGCGCTTAGGGTGTCACAGGCGTCCTATGACTACACGCGGCAGTATTGGAACCAGATCGCGGTAACCGTCGTGGGCCGCCACGTCTTCGACATGACTGGCGGATGGGATGGGAAGCCCCCGGCCGCCGTCGACCATGTAGTCGTAGTGACACACCGGCCGGCGCCGACCGGGTGGGACGGTGAAGCGCCGTTCTCGTTCGTTGGTAGCGTCGAGGCGGCTGTGCTCACGGCGCGAGAGCTTGCGGGCGACCGTGTCGTCGAGGTGGCCGCGGGCGAGGTGGGTGGCCAGGCCTTTGCTGCAGGCTTGGTGGACGAGGTGCGCATGGACGTAGTGCCCGTGATGTTGGGGTCGGGCAAGCGCTACTTCGGATCGGTTGACGTGAAGCATCCGTTAGAGGATCCCGACGCGGTCATTCGCGGTGAGCGCGTGCTTCACCTGCGCTACCTGGTGCGACGCTAGGCGATCCTCGAAGAACCCCCCCGACACCATCAGGCTCGACGGATTGGTGAAGTCGCAGAAGAAGTTCGCGACGCTCCGGCGCTTCGGGAAGGACGGGTTTTTCGGTACGGCGGTTGTCGACGTTCCGTTGATTCGGTCAGGCGCTAATTTGTATCCGACGGGGTTCGCCTGACCCGGCGACTCTCGACCCAGGAGGCACGGTGAAGCTTCTCCTCACGTCCGGTGGTGTCACCAACCCAAGCATTCAGGATGCGCTGGTCGGCCTGCTGGGCAAGCCGATCAACGAGGCAACAGCCCTGTGCATTCCCACTGCGCAATGGGGCCATCCGCTGTGTGGGCCGGTCTCGGTACGGGGCTTCGTGAGTGGTTCGTCTCCATGGGGCAGCCTGACCTCGCTGCACTGGGGGTCGCTGGGGCTGCTCGACCTGCCGGCGCTGCCCACCATCGGAGCGGCGCGATGGATGCCCTGGGTGCAAGAGGCAGACGCGCTGCTCGTCGACGGCGGCGACGCGGCCTACCTTTACCACTGGATGCGGCAGTCGGGACTGGCTGAGCTGTTGCCTTCGCTGACGGAGACCGTCTGGGTCGGCGTGAGTGCAGGCAGTATGGTGCTGACGCCTCGGATCGGTTCCGAATTCGTGCAGTGGGCCGCTGCAAAAGACGACAAGGCTCTGGGGCTTGTGGATTTCTCGGTCTTCCCGCACCTGGACGCCTTCCCCGGCAATGCGCTCGCCGATGCCGAGCGCTGGGCCACCGAAATCGAAGGACCGGCCTACGCCATCGACGACCAGACCGCGATCTCGGTCGTGGACGGAGTGCTCGAGGTCATTTCAGAGGGACAGTGGATGCAGCTGCGCCCCGGCCGCACCAGCTAACTGGCGCGTTCGACCAGTTGCTCGAGCCACACCTGGTGAGCCCGGGACAGGTCGCGTTTCAGGCGACGCGCGAGTAGTCGCGGCGCGATACCGGTCTCGACCTCCTCGGTGCTGACGAGACAACCGCATTCGGCGGCAGGTGCGAAATCCCACCGGTGGAATGCCCGCGACACAGGGCCGGTCGCGATCCACGCAAGAGCGGTGAACGGCTCGAACTCGACCACCTCGGTTCGCAGGTTGACTCCCATGGTCTTCCACCGAAACACCGAACCGAGACGCAGGTTCGGCTCTGCCCCGGGCGTGCGAATGTTCGCGGCATGGGGATACCAGCTGGGCCAGTCCTTGACGCGCACGAGTACGGGCCACAGCGTTTGTGCGTCGAGGGTCGTGCGCAGCTCATTGTGCGTGAAGACGGGCGCCGATTGCGGATCGAATCCCGGCAGCCAACTGGTGGGTTGCGACATGGATGCATTCTGCCGCACCCGGCATCACTCGTCGCCAGTCGCGGGTAGCGTGGCACTATGTCGCTCGTGACGTCGGACATCCTGATCGTGGGCGGCGGTATTGCCGGCCTGTCGCTCGCGGCGGCCCTTGGCGGGCGGCGTTCAGTCGTGCTGGTCGAGGCCGAACCCGATTTCGCCCATCACACGAGCTCGCGCTCTGCGCAGCAGATGCAGCCGACGTATGGGCCCGCGGAAATCCGGGCGATCACCCGGGCCAGCATCCCGCTCGTACGAGACATCGCGCGATCGATGGGAGCGGACATCCTGTCGCCGCGGCCGTTGCTCTGGTGCGGGTTCGGTGACACCGCGATCGCTCTCGACGACCTGATTGCGCACATTCCGGGCGTCACCGAACTGGCGACAGCGAAGGCCCTCGAGATGCTGCCCGTTCTGCGCAGCGACTCGCTCGTCTTCGCCGCAGTCGACAGCAACGCCCACGAGGTCGATGTGCCGGCACCGCTGCGCTGGTACCGGGCCGAGGCGGAACGCACCGGCGCGCGTCTGCTCGCCGGTGCGCCGGTGACGAGGGCCAGCCGCACTGGAGATTCGTGGCTCATCACTGCCGGACCTCACCAGGTCAGCGCCTCGGTCGTCGTCAACGCTTCGGGCGCCTGGGCCGACACTGTCGCCGGCATCTTCCGCCAGCCGGCCAGGGGGCTGCAGCCCTATCGGCGCACCGTGGTGATCGCCGATCCGACCCGTATCGTCGTCGATCCGGGCTGGCCGATGGCGACGGACGCGGAAGACACCTTCTATTTTCGTCCCGCCGGCGGGCAGATACTCGCCTCGCCCATGGAAGACACCCCCAGCGTCGCCGAGGATGCCCAGCCGCGCCAGGCCGACGTCGACACCATCCTTTCCCGGGTGAACGCGGCGACGACGCTCGACTTGGTCGAGTCCCGCTCCTGGACCGGACTGCGCACGCTTACCTCCGATGGGCTTCCCGTCGTCGGCTGGGGGGATTCGGAGCGTTCCTTCTACTGGCTCGCGGGCCAGGGCGGGTACGGCATCCAGACGTCGACGGGAATCGCGAGATTTGTGGCGGCAGAGCTTTCGGAAACTGCGGCCGAACTGCCGGACGACGCTCTCGACGCGTTCGCCGGGCTCTCGCCCTCGCGGTTCTGATCGCCCAGGGCTAGTCGAGGTCCGACAGGTCGAGCACGAAGCGGTACCGAACGTCGCCGGCTCCGAGGCGGACGAGCGCCTCGTCCACTCGGGCGGACGGAAACAGTTCGATATCGGCGGTGATGCCGTGTTCGGCGCAGAATGCCAGCAGCTCGGCCGTGTACTTCGTGCCGCCGGTTCCGGATGACGACAGGTTGCGGCGGGCCCGCCCCAGCACAGAAAGCGGAACGGTCGTCGGCACCGGCAGCCCCACAACGCTCAGGGTTCCATCGAGGGCGAGAAGCCTGAGCATTGGTTCGAGATCGTGGGGCGCCGAGATCGCGTCGAGGATGAGGTCGAAGCTGTTCGCCGCCGCCTCCAGCTGGTCGGCGTCGGTCGTGTCGAGCAGGCTCGTCGCGCCGAGCGCGAGAGCATCAGCGGATTTCGAGGCGGTGCGGCTCAGCACTGTGACCTCGGCGCCGAGTGCGGCCGCAAGCTTCACCCCGAGGTGGCCGAGGCCGCCGAGGCCGGCGATCGCGACCCTGCTGCCCGGGCCGATGCCGGCAGCTCGCAGGGGTTCCCACATGGTGATGCCAGCGCACATGAGGGGCGCGGCAGCGGCGGGATCCAGCCCAGCGGGGAGCTCGTAGGCGAACTTCTCGCGCAAGACGTATTCACGACTGTATCCACCCTTGGTTATGGAGCCGTCCAGGCGGTCCGTGCCGCCGTAGGTCGTGATCGGGAACTCGAGACAGTAGTTCTCCTGGCCGACCGAGCACATTGCGCAGACTCCGCACGAGTCAACGATTGTTCCGACCGCGACCCGGTCGCCTGGCTCGAACTTGCGGGCCGCCGACCCGACAGCGGTCACGGTCCCGGTGAATTCGTGACCGGGTACCAGGCCCTGCACCGGTTTGCCCGTCAAGCCGTGCAGGGAGTGCAGGTCGCTGTGGCAGACGCCGCAGTAGTCGACGCGAACCGCGATGTCGTCGTCGCGGAGATCCCGGCGCTCGATCGTGGTGCGCTCCAGGCTCGTCGAATTATCGGTGCCCTGCCAGGCGGTGGTGGATCTCATGACTGCTCCTCGGTGAAACGGGTCCTTGATGGCTCGGGTAACAAACAAACCATTCGGTCTGTTTGACAATACCCGGGTCGACCAGAAAAGCAAACCGAATAGTCTGTTTGATAAACTCGAGTCATGCCAGAGCAGCCCAGTACGCCGCGAGGTGAGGCGACCCTGCGTCGCATCCTGGATGCGGCGACCGAGGAATTCGCACTACGTGGCATTGCCGGCGCACGGATGGAGCGCATCACTTCCGCCGCTCGCACCAACAAGGCCCAGCTGTACAGCTATTTCGGCAGCAAGGAGGGACTGTTCGACGCGGTCATCACGGATCGCATCGACCACGCCGTCAGCGCGGTGCCGTTCGACGTCGACGACCTGCCTGCGTTCGCAGTCGCCCAATACGAAGAGAACCTGAGGCATCCGAACCTGGTGCGACTCATCACCTGGACGAGGCTCGAACGGCGTCCGACCGGGCTCTGGTTCGACACTCCCCGCCACGAGCCGAAACTGACGGCGATTGCGCAGGCGCAGGACCAGGGGCGGGTGCGCGCAGGAGCTCCCGAAGACATCCTCATCATGATCATGGGGATGGCGGGAGCATGGTCCCCAGCGAGCAGCGTCTACACCGCCAGCCAGAGCGAACCGGAGGCGCTGCATGAACGCCGGCGCGAGATCCTGAGGGAGAGCGTGGCCCGGCTCATCGCTCCAGAGTCCGACTAGGGCTGGCCCGAGCAGCGCGGACTACCGGAACTCCGGATGCGTGCGGTCCCGTCTGTCCGGGGTCCGCGAGTAAACACCAGCACACGCCTGGGCAGCGTTGGCCAAAACGGGCGACTCGTCCAGTTCAGCTTCTCGCGTTATGGACGACGCGTCCGCTTGTCAGATAGCATGGGGGTGTGAGCCCGATGACAAGCCAGCGGCCTCTGCGGGTCGACGCGCAGCGCAACCGCAGCGCCCTGCTGAACGCCGGCGCCCAGTTGGTCGCCATCTACGGCGCTGAGCTCCCGTTCGAGGAGGTTGCCCGCGCTGCAGGCGTGGGCAAAGGCACGCTTTATCGTCATTTTGCAACACGCGACCACCTGATCGCGGCCGTGCTTCGCGAGCGGTTCGACGGCCTGGCTGCGGAGGCGAACGAGCTGCTCGACTCCGGTAATGCGCATGCCGTCGAGACCTGGCTTCGAAGCTTCGACCGCGTTCCGACCCCGTTCCGAGGGCTGGGCGCCATGCTCAGCGCTGCCCTCGTCGATGACGCGTCAGCGGTGTCGGCCGCGTGCATCCCGATGAAGGTGGCGTTCTCGCGGCTGCTCGGTCGCGCTCAACGTGACGGAACGGTGCGCACCAATCTGCACCCGGTCGAGTTGCTCAGCGTCGTCGCAGCGCTGCCCGAATCGGTTCGCAACGACGACGGTTCCAGCCGCTACCTCGATGTGCTTCTGCGAGGCCTCCGGCCCTGACTCACGAGCGCCGCGCCGATCGCGATCGCGGCGCATCCGACTGCGAGTAACCACCACGGCAACACGACCCCTGTCGGGGCGAGTGTTGCGGTGAACGTGAAGGCGCCGGGCAGGGTGACGCTGGTCGCCGCGCCCGCCGCGGCCCCGCCATTGATCGAGCCGGAAACCACGACTGCAACAACGCCGGCGGAGTGGGCTCCGGTGACGACGGTCGTGACCCCGGGAGGATCGACGACATCTGTTCCCGCGACTCCGCCGAAGGTGACGGATGTGATGTCTGCGTTCGCGCCGAGCACCGGGGTATCGCGCTGGGTTGTCGTCCCATCGCCAGTGTCGCCGCTGTTGTTGTCTCCCCAGCCGTAGACGCGGTCGTCGGTGCCGAGAGCGATCACACTATGGTAACCACCTGAGATGGTTTCAAGATGCACGCCCGCCGGCACCGCACCTGCGGCCGCGACTACCGGGGTGGAGCTGTCTGACGACGCGCCATTGCCCAACTGGCCGTTGCCCCCGATCCCCCAGGCGTAAACGTGGTCATCCGACCCGATGCCGTAACCGCTGGCACTGCCGGCGCCGATGGCCGTTATGCTCACTCCCGCCGGAATCTGCCCGGCCACCACCTGAACGGGAACGCTGCTATCGGTGGTGCTGCCATCGCCGAGGTCGCCGAACAGATTCGAACCCCAGTCGTAGACGTGCCCATCGCTGCCGAGCGCGTACCCGCCCTCCTGGCCCGCCGCAACCTGGGCGATCGTAACCCCGGCGCCGATGGCACCGGTCGAAAGCGGGACGGGAACGTCGGAGTTGGCAGTGCTGCCGTCGCCCAGCGAGCCTGTGCCGTTCCAGCCCCACGAGTAGACGTGCCCATCGGTGCCGATTCCAAACGCCATGAGGCCTCCCGCGGCGACCTGGCTGAAGACGACTCCGGCAGGCATCCCGGCTGCCGAAACGACGACTGGACTGTCGCTGTTCGCGGTGCTGCCGTTGCCTAGTTCGCCATCGGCGCCGTAGCCCCAGGCGTAGATCGTGCCGTCGCTGGCGATCGCGTACGCGTCCATGGCGCTCGCGGCGAGGTGGGTGAATCGCACACCCGCGGCGACTCCGCTCACATCGATGGCGACCGGCTGCGTTCGAGTCGTCGTGGTGCCGTCGCCGAGCTGTCCGCTCGAGTTGGTGCCCCAGGCGTACACCTTGCCGTCGCTGCCCAGCCCATACCCGCTCTGCCAGCCCGCGGCGATCTGCGTTATGGCGACACCGTTGGGAATCGCGCCCTGCAGCACGCGCACAGGTATGGAGCTGGCAGCCGCACCGCCATCGCCGAACTCGTCGCCGCCGTTGTCGCCCCAGGAGTAGACGTGACCGTCGCCATCCAGCCCGTACCCCGTGTTTTCGCCCTGCGCCACCTGGCTGAAACCGAGCGCCGCAGCGGCGAGCGAGACCGTCGTTCCGCCTGTCGCAGGCCCAGAATCCGGAGTGACGAGTGCGGCAGCGGACGCGGGCGTCGCGGCAGTGAGCGCAAGCGCCGCCGACAGCGCGACGGTCGCAAGGATAGTTCGTGCGGGCGCGAGGGAACGGCGGATCTTTGCCACAGGGGCCTTTCAGAGGAGGCAGGGTACGGCGGGATGAGTCGCAGCCTATCCCGTGGCTGGACCGGTCGTTCTACGCCGCGTCGGGCGGATGACTGAGGCGCGCATAGTGCTGCGACTGGTTGACCGAACTGGCTGGCGTCATGATCGACCTCGATCGGCATGGCGTGCGGTTCGGTGGCGTGCTGCCATGCCTCCATAATCAGGAGAGAGTGCTGCCAGCGTTCTGTCGCACGCAGGCCGTGCTTGTTCTCGAAGAAGGAATGGTGTCCATGCCCAACCCCATCGGCCGCGTGTTGCGCAACCGACGCGCCGGTGCCCACACGCTGGTGTGGGCGCGGCCCGACCTGCAGGCGCCCGAGAATTTCACGCTCTCGAGTCCCGCTTTCGAGCACGGTGCCGCTATTCCCGTGCGGCACCGCGGCAGGCTGTTCGCCCCGAATGTTTCTCCGCCGCTGCACTGGACCACACCGCCGGCCGGAACGGTCGAACTTGCGCTAATCGTGCAGGATCCGGATGTCCCGATGGCACGCCCTGCGACTCATGGGCTCACCATCGGCATCGACCCCGCCCTCGGTGGACTTGCCGACAACGCGCTGGCCAACCCCAGCCCGGTGGCTCGGGTACGTCACGGCAGGGGCGCTTTGGGGCGACTCGGCTGGGCTGGGCCTGCACCCATCCCCTCGCACGGTCCGCACTCGTATGTGTTCCAGCTGTTCGCGCTCGACCTGGCGCCGCAACTGCCGTCTCGATTCGGTCTCGCCGACCTGCTCGCGGCCATGGCCGGACACGTCGTGGGCCGCGCCCGGCTCGACGGTACCTACGAGGTGGAATAGGCGGCGCTCCGCCCCATTCGAATAAAACCGACAGGATTTAAATTGTGCACAACTTAACGGTGCACAGCTTAACGGTGCACAATGCAGTAGGGTGAATCCATGCCCACCGCAATCGAAGCCCCGCTGCTCGACCAACAGATCTGCTTCGCGCTCTACAGCGCCTCGCGCGCTCTGACAGCCCGGTATCGCAGCCTGCTCGAGCCGCTCGGCCTCACCTACCCGCAGTACCTGGTGATGCTCGTGCTGTGGGAATCGGGAGCGACCTCGGTGGGCGGACTGGGCGAGCGAGTGCAGCTCGATTCCGGAACGCTCTCGCCGCTTCTGCGTCGGCTGGAGGGCTCCGGTTTCGTGACCAGGACGAGGCGTGCGGCCGACGAACGGTCCGTACTTGTCGAGCTGACCCCGACCGGCGACGCGCTGCGATCGAGAGTGGCTCACATCCCGGCGAGCATCTGCGAGGCGACCGGTCTCGACCTACCGTCGCTCGTCGCGCTGCAGGGCCAGGTCAGTGCTGTGGCCGCGCACGTGAGAGCCACAGTGCAGGCTGCCTGACCTCCCAGCAGCACCGCCTGCACACGATTCCGCTCGGGTCCGCCGTTCCGGTCGACCCCTGCCCGTCGACCACTGCCCGTCGACCCATTCACCCATCCGCAACCAAACAACCGCAATGAAAGTAGAAACGAATGCCGACACGCACCGCACGCACCGCCTGGAATGGTCCCGTAGAAACCGGCGAAGGCGAGGTCGAATTGACCAGCTCCGGCCTCGGAACCTATGACGTGTCGTTCCCGAAGCGGGCGTCCGAGGAGGCCAACGGCTCGACCAGCCCCGAGGAACTGCTGGCCGCCGCCCACTCCGCGTGCTACGCCATGCAGTTGTCCGCGATTCTGGGGATGCAGGGTGCTTCGATCGATGCCCTTCACGTACAGGCGGATGTGTCACTGGGCGCCGACACCGACGGCGGGTTCAAGCTCACCGGCATCAAGCTGACGGTCCGTGGCGAGATCACCGGCCTCGACAGCGCCGGGTTCGTCGCGGCCGCCGAGGCAGCGAAGGCGAGCTGCCCGCTGAGCAAGGCGCTCACTGGCGTGAACATCACCCTCGACGCGGCCCTGGAGGACTAGCGCCTGGGTGGCTGGCTCTCGCGCTGCACGATCGAGTGTCGTACGCTGCTCGCATGACGGAAGACGATGAGCTGAAGTCCATCGATCGGGTCGTCGCCGAGTTGCGTCAGCGCTTTCCCGGCGTTCCCACGACGGTGGTGGAGTCGATGGTGTCCGAGCGCTACCGGCAGTTCGATGGTGCGCCGGTGCGCGACTACATTCCCGTGATGGTCAAGCGGGGCGCAAAGCAGTCCCTCACCACCATGGTGAGCGATTCGCGAACCCGGTTCGGCCGGAGCTTCTGACCCGACCGGCGGTCACCCGCCGGTCGGCGGAGCCGTGCGAGTCGTCGTGTCGGGTTCCTGCGCACCCTGGTGACGGATGATCGCCCGCTCGATCGGCGAGCCGGCGAACATCAGCAGCAGCCACAGTGAACCGATACTCGGAAACAGCACGGCAAGCACGACAACGACCAACAGGATGCCCGTGGGAACCGCCGCGGCAGCGACATGCAGTTCGGGTCCGATTTCCGGGCGAAGCAGCTGTGGGTGCCTCGAAAGATAGACGCGCAGCGCGAGTGCCAATGCGCTCGCGGCAAAGATGTTGCCGAGGTAGAGACCGAGAACCGCTGGTGAGCCGGAAGCGTTGGCGATGACATTGGTTGTGAACGGCAGCGCGGTGATGGTGGCGAGCCAGGCCAGGTCGAGTACCGCGAGCCGATAGTCGTAGTCGCCGGCGAGTTCGAAGATCCGATGGTGCACAAGCCACAGGTTGCCGATGACGGCAAACGAGATGACGAAGGCGAGGATGTTCTGCCAATGGGCCGCGAAGACATGGCCGAGCGACTCCTTTGCCGCCTCGGGTCCGAGATCGACCAACGGCAGCACCAGGAGTGTAAGCGCGATCGCGACCGCCGCATCGGTGAAGTTCACCAACCGGTCAAAACCCCGCGCAGTGCGCTGTGTCGCCATGCGGCCAGTTTGCCAGCCCTGGGCGGCCGTCGGAGCGGGAATCGGCGGCGGCGGGATGGCAATAGTGTTTCTGCATGAGCGCAACAGGGCGAATGCGCGGCTGGTTCGGGCGACTTCTCAAGCGGCACGACCAGGAGGTCGCGGTGGGCAGCGCCGACGATCGCGAATCAGCGCAATTCCTGTGCGTGCTCGGAGTCGCCATGCTCGAAACGGGACAGGCGACGAGCGATGTCGAACGCATCCTGTCCACGGTCGCGGAGGCCTATCGGCTCGCTCCAGTGCGACTGGTCGTGCTGCCGACGGTGATGATCGTGCAGTTGCGCAACGGCCAGCGCACACTCGAGGTGGACGTTGTGCGGCCGGGTGCCATCCGGCTCGACCAGGCTGCAGAAATCGACGACCTCGTCGCTGAGGCATCCCGGGCGGCCATGGAGCCGGCGGCAGCTCTTGCTCGTCTCGAAGCGATACGCACGTCACCGCCGCGTTTCGGCCCATGGCTCACCTTTGTCGGCTACCTGCTGTTGACCCTGGGTTTCGGCCTGCTGCTCGACCCGACCGCGCTGGCGATCCCCGAATACCTGCTGCTCGGGGCGGTCGTCGGCGGCCTGGTGATGCTCGGCCGACGCTTCCCCCGGTTCGACGCGGTGCTGCCGGTTTTCGCCGCGTTCATCGCGACCGTGCTGACCACACTGTTTTTGTCGACCTGGGCTGGCGATATTCCGTTGCGGGTCATCGCCCCTGCCTTGGTGAGCTTCCTGCCGGGCCTCACGCTGACCATTGGGGCGGTGGAGCTGAGCAGCAACCAGGTGATCGCGGGAGCCTCCCGCGTCGTGTACGGCATCTCGCAGCTGCTGCTGCTCGCGTTCGGAGTCGTCGCCGGCGTGGCGGTCACCGGGGGCTTCGCTTCCTCGGCCGAGCGTGGCGCGCAACTCGGCTGGTGGGCTCCGCTGGTCGGCCTGGTGTTGCTGGCCGCGGGCAACCTGCTGTTCTTCTCGGCGCCGGGCCGATCATTCGCCTGGCTGCTGCTGAGCCTGGTGGTCACCTACGGCGCTCTCAGCCTCGGAACACTGGTGCTGGGTGCCGAGCTCTCGCCGTTCGCGGGAGCTGTGGTGGTCATTCCCTTCGCGCGGTTGATCGCGCAGTTCCGCACTGCGCCGCCGCCGGCCGTGACGATGCTCGCGTCGTTCTGGCTGCTGGTGCCCGGCGCGCTCGGGTTCCTGGGGCTGAGCCAGGCGTTCACCGGAGGCTCGGGCGGGGCGAACCAGTTGCTGGGTACCGGCATCTCGGTGTTCGCTATCGCCGTCGGCATCCTGGTGAGCTCAGTGCTGACGAACGCCGCGTCCACCATCCGCTTCCGCCGGATGAGCTGAGCTGCCGCCATCCGGACGCGTGGGCTGGGCCCCTGGGTTCTCGCTATGGCGCCGAAGTGCGACTCACGATGATCTCGTGGGTGGCCTCGGCCAGCTTGCGCAACTCGACTGTCAGTTCGGTGTTCTGTTTCAGCTGCGCCGCAAGATTGTCCTCGACTTTCTTGATCTGGGCCTCCTGGTGCTCGATCCGGCGCAGCAGCGAGGTCAGGGCGCGTTGTGAGCGGTTGGCCGCCGTGGCGACGAGGAAGCCGATAAAGAGCTCGACAACGGTCGTGACGAGGTTGAGCGGAAAGTTGAAGCCCTGGCTCGTAAACCACGACGGCAGCCATGACCCGGTGGCCAGGCGGGGTCCGCCGAACGCGAAGACCGAGATCCAGGCGATCACCAGCACGAGCCAGATCACGATGTTGGCGGGAGACCCCATCGCCTGCGAAACCCAGTCGGCGAAGCGCTGGAACAGGCTGTCCCTGCCGGCGTGTGCGGGTTTCGTCGTCACCGTCGAGGGAGTCGCGGCGCGTTGTTCTTCTGGTGTGGCATCATTCATCGGAACCTCCGGATTCGGCTGAATCGTACAGCGATTCGCGGGTGCCGCATCCGTGTCTCTGCGCGCCGCCCTCTACTTCTGCGGACGCGTCGGCGCCGAGGGCAGGCCGATGCGCGGCATCAGCCAGTGCGCGCCATGGGCGAGTCCGCGGGCCGCAGCCGCCCAGTCATGGCTGGCCCCGGGCACCACATAGACTGCAACCTTCATGCCTGCCCGCCGGGCAGCTGCCGCCATGCCGGGCAGCACAGGACCGTACCGTGAATCGTTCGAGCCGGCAGAGAAGAAGGCGTTGGTGTCGGCATAGGGGCGATGCTTCGTCATGATGACTTTCGGCTGCGCCGCCAGGTAGGCGGAATAGTCGCCTCCGAACCCGCGCACGACAGTGGAGCGCACCGAACCGAGTTCCGGTCCCTGTTGGCCAGAGACGTCGATGAACGAGCCGTAAAGCCGCGGATGACTGGCCCCGAGTTGCACGGCGCAGGTGCCTCCCTCAGAGAACCCGGCGATCGCCCAGGCCCGCGGCCCTGACTCGACGTGCAGGTGGGCGCGAACCCAGCGGGGAACATCCACGGTCAGGTAGGTCTCGCTGTTGCCCAGCGGGCCGTTGACACACATGGGATTGTTGGTCGGCGAACGCAGCTGGTCGGGGATGACCACAATCGGGGCCAGCCCGTGGTGTGTCGCCGCGATGTGATTCATCGTGCTGAGGAAGTGCCCGGCATCGACGACGTTGTAGGGAGCGGCGCCCGGGCCCTGGCCGGACATCACGATGAGAACAGGCAGCGCCGGCGGGTCTGGTACCAGGGCAGCCGGTGGCAGGTAGACGATCGCAGGGCGAGGGTCGAATCCGGACACGAGGCCCGGAATCGGCACTGTTCCGAAGCGGCCGACGCGCGGCATCGACGCGGGTGCCGTCCAGGTGCGCGGCAGGTCGGAGTCGAACACCGCCGCATGCCCGCCATCCCCGAGCAACGAGGGATCGAGGGCGGCGATGCTCGAGACGCCGAGCACGTCCGATACCTTCGGAAACAGGCCGCCGTCGCGATTGACTGCGAGTCCACCCGCCACGAAAAAGCTCAGCGCAGCGATTCCCGCGACGATTCGGATGACCCGCCGGCGGCGAATGACGGACACCACGGCGATGCCGAGGCCCGCGAAGGCTGTGATCGCCCAGCCCCGATCCACGGGAGTGGGCGGTACGCCGAGAATCCCTTGCTCGTCTCCGAACCACCAGGTGGCGAGTATGCCGACCGCCGCGCCCACGGCCGCACCGACGAGGAGCAGTTTCCAGTCCTTGCGGCCGCTCCACGCCAGCATCCCGAGGAACGCGGCCGCGATAACGTCGACCGCTGTAAGAGTCCACGGCGACACGAGCGAGAACGCCAGCAGCATGTCATCCCGCCAAAGCAAGCTGCAGGGCGCCCATCGGCCACCTGATGACGAAACTCGCGGCCGTTCCATGGTCGGCGCGGCCACGTCCGGTCGGGCCGCGTCCGGTGGGGCCGCGTGCGGAAAGGCCACAACCAGTGGAGAACCCAGGAAATCGAACCTGGCGAGGCACCCCGATAGGTGCATTCCCCTCACCTGCACGCGCTCCGCACGATCGTTGCGAGACCGACGGCGGCGATTGCATCGTGACCACCCTACGCATAAGCGCCTCTTACCCGGCTCCAAGGTTGCTGGGATTTCGACCCGGAACGTGTGAGGAATCGAAGGTGCCGCACAAGATTTTTTCTGCGAACCCCGCGGAGTGCGCAAAACTGGTCGAGAGTCGCGCGCGGGGCACGCCTCTCGACCCCGGAGGACCAATGAACGAGCCGTCAGAGCCGTCAGAGCCATCGGGTGCCTCGAGCACTGCCGCGATTCTCGACATCGACGGCCTGGTGGTTCGGTACGGCGCGCGAACGGCGGTGGACGGCGTGACGCTGCGCATCGATCGCGGCGAGATCTTCGGGCTATTGGGGCCGAACGGCGCGGGCAAGACAAGCACGCTGAGTGCCATCGAGGGACTCGTCAAGCCGTCGAGCGGCACGGTGCTGGTGGACGGTGTCGACATCCAGCGTGATCCGCTCGCGGCCAAGGCGCGGCTCGGCGTGCAACTTCAGGCGTCGAGCTTTCAGGCCGAACTCACCATCGACCAGATCGTGCGGCTCTATGCCGGGCTGTACGGGCTGCCGATCGGGCCCGCCGAAATCGCCGACCGCATCCGCGGGATCGGCCTCGGCGACGAACTGGGCAAGCGGTTCAAGTCGCTGTCCGGAGGCCAGCAGCAGCGGCTCTCGTTGCTGATCGCGGTCATCCACCAACCGGTGCTGCTGCTGCTCGATGAACCAACCTCGGGCCTCGACCCGCAGTCGCGGCGGCAACTCTGGGATCGCATCGAACGGCTGCGCACCGACGGAGGCAGCATCCTGTTGACGACGCATTCGATGGAGGAGGCACAGGCGGTCTGCGACCGGGTCGCGATCATCGATCACGGCACGCTGGTCACCCTGGACACCCCGGCCGGCCTGATCGCCAGGCACCGGGACGACCCGCGGGTCACACGGGTCGCCCGAGGGGAAGTCACACTCGAAGACGTTTTCATCGGACTGACGGGAAGTGAGATCCGTGACTGACTCGAGCGCACGTCTGGCCGCCGGTTCGGTGCATCCATCGACGGGACTGATTTTCCGCTCACTGTTCCGAGCCGACTTCACAGTGCTGCTCCGTAACGCGCGAACGCTGATCCTCAACATCGCGCTGCCGATTCTCATCCTGGTCATCACCGGCCTGCACGGCGGAAGCGCCCGCGCCGGATTCACCGGCTCCGTCTTCGACATCGCGCTTGCCCTGACCTACGGCCTGATGTCGTCAAGCCTGATCGGCTACAGCCTTACGGTTGCGCGCGACCGGGATGCCGGTGTCTTCCAGCGGCTGCGGGTCACGCCGGCGCCGACCTGGGCCATCATGACCAGTCGACTGCTCGTGCAGATCGTTCTCGACATCATCATGACCGTCATCGTGGTCGCGCTGGGAGTGATCACGCGGCACCTCGACCTGACCGTGGCGCAGGTACTGCTGCTGGGGTGCGTCTCGATCGCCGGCGGCGCGATGTTCCTCGCCATAGCGCAGGCGATCGTGGGACTCGTCAGGTCGGCTGCCGTGGTCAATGCTCTCGGCCGGGTGTTCTACGTGGTGTTCCTGCTGCTGGGCCTCCTGGGCTCGAGCGGGCTGCTGGGTAGCACCGTGCACGCGATTTCGAACTGGTCGCCCGTGGGCGCGATGATCAATCTCTATGGCGGGGTGCTCGAACTCGGCAGCTGGGACTGGACCGACACCACCGGACTCATCGCGACGGCCGGCTACATCGTGGTCGGGGCGTTCATCGGCATCCGCTGGTTCCGCTGGGATTCGAGGTAGACCGGTGAAACGCGCCTGGAGTTGGCTCGGCCGGCACGACCCCGGCTATGGTGCGCTGCGCCGTGCTGCGCGAACCGCCATCGTAATGCCGTCGCTTTTCGCGTTCGGCGTGGGAGTTCTGCACAACGGCGATACCGCCACCTTCGCCGCGTTCGGCTCCTTTTCCATGCTGCTGTTCGTCGACTTCAACGGCAGCTTGCGCGAGAGGGTGCAGTCGCAGGTCGGCCTGGCGGTCGCAGGCGCAGTTCTGGTCTGCCTCGGCACGCTCGCGTCACATCCGCTCTGGCTCGCCGTGATCGCGATGGCGGCGGTCGCGTTCGTCGTGCTCTTCGTCGGGTCGGTGAGCTCAGTGCTCGCCTCCGCGAGCACCTCGCTGCTGCTCGCTTTCGTGCTGCCGGTCACGCTCCCCGGCTCGGCGGAGTCGATCCTCCCGCGCCTCGCCGGCTGGGCGATCGCGGCGGCGGTCAGCCTGGTGGCGATCACTGTGCTGTGGCCGGCGCCGCGTCGTGACCCTTTGCGTGCTGCGGCGATCCGCGCCTGCAGGGCGCTCGCGGAGCGACTGCGAGCGGATGTCGCAGTGATGCAGGACACACGCGACCCGGCAGCCGTCGCGGACTTCGAGCGCGCCGTGGCCGATGCCGCCGACGCCGTCGCGGCGCTGCACTCCGGTTTTCTTGCCACCATCTACCGGCCCACCAACCTGTCGACGTCGGCGCGAACGGTCGTGCGGCTGGTGGATGAGCTCAACTGGCTGCAAACCGTGGTGTCGCAGTCCGTGCACCACTTGAGGTCGCCGTCCGAGGCGTCTGTGCGCGCCCATCGCGCCGCCTGCCGGGTGAAGACGGCGGCGGCGAGCGTGCTCGACACTGGAGCAGGGTTGCTCGAACGCCGGGCAGCGGATCCGGCGGACCTCGACTTGGCGCTTGCCCGTCTCACGGAGTCACGCGAAGCGGTCGAGGAGGGCGCGTCGAGCGAGCTCCCGGTGCCGCGGACGGCCTCGGCGAACCACCCGGGCGCCGCGGACATGGTCGAGGAACTGGTCACCGCCCTCGATCCGGGATTCCGTGCGCAGGAATTGAGCTACGCGGTCGCACAGGTCGCCGGCAACATCGCGCTCACCGCAGCGGCCGAGCGTCGCACGTGGTGGGAGCGCCTGCTCGGACGGCAGCCCGGGAACCTGGTGGGAACCTTCCAGGCGGCGGTGCAGCGAGCGGGCGCGCAGGCGGAGCGGCACTCCGTGTGGCTGCACAACAGCATCCGGGGCGCGGCTGCGCTCGGCATCGCCGTTCTGGCGGCTGATCTCACCGGTGTGGAGCACTCGTTCTGGGTCGTACTCGGAACCCTCTCGGTGTTGCGGTCGAATGCTTTGAACACCGGACAGAATGCCCTGCGCGGGGTTATCGGCACGGCGATCGGAGTGCTCATCGGCGCGGGCCTGCTCTTCGTCATCGGCACCAATTCGACCGTGCTCTGGATTCTGCTGCCGATCGCCATCCTGATCGCCGGAATCGCGCCGACGGCGATCTCGTTCGCCGCAGGGCAGGCCGGATTCACCGTCACCCTCGTGCTGCTGTTCAACATCGTCGCCGCCACCGGCTGGCGGGTGGGCCTCTATCGGATCGAGGACATCGCGCTCGGCTGCGCGGTGAGCCTTCTCGTCGGGCTGCTGTTCTGGCCGCGCGGGGCCGCCGCGGCGCTGCGCCAGGCGCTCGCCGAGGCGTACTCCGACAGTGCCGACTACCTGGAGGCTACGGTGGCCTTCGGTCTGGGGCGATGTGAGAAGTCGGCAGCGCCGCCGCCACAGCCGACTGCGCAGGGGCTGCGTGCCGCAGCGGCCTCGCGTCGCCTCGACGACACCTTCCGCACCTACCTGGCCGAGCGCGGGGCCAAGAGGCTGCCGCTGGCCCAGGTCACCGCATCGGTGACCGGAGTGGCTGGGGTGCGGCTGGTGGGCGACGCCATCCTCGACCTGTGGATGGACCACAACATCGCCGCGGACGGCGACCGGGCAGCAGCCCGACACGAGCTGGACAGGTCGACGAAGATGCTGAGCGACTGGTATCGCGATCTCGCTCGGGACCTGGTCGGGCAGCGGCCGCTGCCCGAACCGCTCGCCGGCGACTCGATCGCCGACGGGCACCTCGTCGACGCAGTTCGCCGGGACCTGAGCGATGAGTCCGGCCGGGCGACCTCAACCGCTGTCCGGATGATCTGGACGGGGGACTACCTGGATGCGGTGCGGCGGCTGCAGCCGCAGATCGTCGGGCCCGTCACTCTGCTCGGCGACGATGTCTCCACCCGCCGCCCTCCGCAACGTCCACGGGGCGGTATGCGGACGCGTGTCCGTTAAGGGGCGGAGACGAGAGCTTCCGATTCTCTGCAATGCGCACGACTCTGGGCGCGGACTGAGGCATGGAACACCTGCTGGCTCACGAGAAAGGCGACACCGTCACACACTCGCAGCTTCGCGCTGAGCACGTCGTCGAATGGGCGACTCGTGGCGGCGCTGAACGCCTGGGCATGGGCGACATCATCGGAAGCCTCCAGCCGGGCAAGCGCGCTGACACCGTGCTCATCAAAAACGAGAACTCCCCGTCCATGTTCCCCATCGTGAACCCCAACGGCCACATCGCCCTGCAGGCCAGTCGCGGCGACGTGCACACCGTGCTGGTGAAGGGCAGGATCGCGAACCGGGCAACTGAGAACCGGGTGCTGTGCTGCGAAGGCGGCCTCGCCACGTCATGATGGGCTGGTGCGCGAAATCCTGCTCGGCGGTGCGGTGCTGCTGTTGGATGGCGCGCCAAGGACCGGCTCGGCAGGCCTGATCGCGAGCGCGGCGTCACGCGTGCTGGGCCTCGCCCCGTCGGACCTGGTGGTGACCCACTCCTGCTCGCGCTGCGGGAGCGACGACCACGGTCGCCCGCGGGTGCGGGTAGATAACGCCGCGTCCGATACGTGCGCCGTCAGCTATGCCGCAAGCAGTGGCTACGCGATCGCCGCCGCGCGAGCGGGAGATGCTCTTGGCGTCGACATCGAGTCGATCGCGGCCGTCTCGGCGCATCAGGTCGACGACGTGCTGCTGCATCCCGCGGAGCGAAAGGCACTGCTTGGCCTGACCGGAGCAGAACGCGATCGCCATCGCGCGCGGCTCTGGGTGGCGAAGGAGGCCGTGGCGAAACTCACCGGGGCAGGCCTGCGGATGGACGTTCGTGACATCCGGGTGCGAGTCGACGACGACTGCGCCGACGCCGCCTGGCCCGCCGGCTTCGGGCAGCACCAGGGGGCGCGTGTCTACTACTTCGCGGCGAGCGCCGAGGTCATCGGTGCTCTCGCTGTGCCGGGCGGCGCCGAGGCTGGTCGGCTTATGCCTGCCGACGCTTCGGCAGCGGGGGCAGCTTCTGGTCGAACAGCCACGCCTGGATGATCGGACGGATGCGAGCCTTCGTATAGCCCGCGACGTGATCGATGAACTGCTCGGTCGAGACGGACCCGTGGCGATGCGCGGCGGTCCATGCCCTCAGCATGACGAAGAAGTCCTGGTCGCCGAGAACAAGGCGTACTGCATGCAGCGTCAGTGCGCCCCGTTTGTAGAGCCGGTCGTCGAACATGAGGCCTGGGCCCGGGTCGCCGATGGCGAAGTCCTGGTCGAGGGTGCTGAGGCGGTTCCACTGCAGGTCGGCCATGCGCTGCGCCTTGGGGCCGCCGGAGGCCTCCGACCAGAGCCACTCCGCGTAGCAGGCGAATCCCTCGTGCAGCCAGATGTGCTTCCACTCCACTGCGGTGAGACTGTTGCCGAACCAGGAATGCGCGAGCTCGTGGGCGATCAGCCGCTTCGAACCGCCCTCGCCGTCCACATGGTTGCGACCGAAGATCGACAGTCCCTGTGCCTCGAGCGGGATCTCGAGGTCGTCATCGGCGACGACGACGCTGTACTGCACGAACGGGTAAGGCCCGAACAATTCCTCGAACACGCGGAGCATCGCCGACTGCTCCCCGAAGTCCGCGTCGAATTCGCGCACCAGGTCACCGGGTATGAACGCGAACTGCGGTACCCCCCTCGCGTCGGAGATGGGCCGGGAGCGGTACTGGCCGATCTGCATTGTCGCCAGATAGGTCGCCATCGGTTCGATCGATTCGTACACCCACTGGGTGCGGCTCGACTTCGTGGTGGCCGAGACCATCCGTCCGTTGGCAATGGCGCGATAGGAGGATGCCAGCGTGATGGCGATCCGGAAGGTCGCCTTGTCGCCGGGGTGGTCGTTGCAGGGGAACCAGGTCGGGGCGCCGCTCGGCTGGCCGGCGACCAGCACGCCGTCAGACAACTCCTCCCAGCCGACGTCACCCCAGGCGCTCGACCTCGGGGACGGCGATCCGTTGTACCGCACAGTGACGGTGAAGTCGCTGTCTGCGGGTATCGGGCGGGTGGGCGTGATGACGAGCTTGTTCGCGGTCTGGCTGTAGCGTGCCGCGCGCGAGCCGTCGACGACGACGTTGGTGACGGTGAGCCCCACGAGGTCGAGGCTGAAGCGCGCAAGGCGCTGGGTCGAATGCAGCGACAGCGCGGCGGCCGCCCCCAACCGATTGGTGCTGATGCGGTAGTCGAGCACCAGGTCGTAGTGCGAGGCCGTGTAACCGCCATTGCCGGAACCGGGGTCGTAGGCGTCCCCGGCCGACGCGGCACCGACATCCGCGGACGCGGTATTCCTGACGTTGGCCACAATCGAGTCTTGCACGGCGGCGCGGCCTACGACGGCGGGTTCCACGGAGCAATCGGATTGCCTGCCCAGATGCCGCCGGCCGGAACGAATTCTCCGCGCAGCACGAGGGATGCCGGCCCGACGGTGGCGCCCGCGCCGATGGTCGCGGCAGGCAGGATGACGCTGTGCGGCCCGAGCGTGCCGCCAGGCTCGAGGCGCACACCGTCGAGCACCATGACCCGGTCGTGGAAGAGGTGGGTCTGCACCACGCAGCCGCGGTTCACGGTGGCTCCATCGCCCAGCTCGACCAGGTCCGCTTCGGGCAACCAGTAGGTCTCGCACCACACGCCCCGGCCAATGCGGGTGCCGAGGGAGCGAAGCCAGACGACGAGCGCAGGTGTACCCGCTGCGGCCACCGCGAACCAGGGTGCCGCGACCATCTCGACGAACGTGTCGGCGACCTCGTTGCGCCAGACGAACGACGACCACAGCGGATGCTCGCGCGCCGAGATGCGGCCGACGAGCATCCACTTCGCCGCCGTTGTGATTCCTGCGGCGACGCCGCCCGCGATCAGCAGCACGAGCCCCGAGGCCAGGACCGCCCACCAGAGACCCCACGCGATGAACAGGACCTCGAGCAGGGCGAGCACGCCTACTCCGATCGCCACGGAGATTGCGACGGGAACGAACCGGCAGAGCTCCCACAGCAGGCGTCCGATGCGCAGCCGCACCAGAGGACGGAAGGTACGTGACTCGTCGAACTCGGAAACCGCCCTGCGAAGGCGTACGGGCGGGTTGCCCAGCCATGACGAGCCGTTCTTGGCCTTGCGCGGAGTGGCCGAGAGCACGGCGATCAGGCCGTTCTTGGGCACCACGCGTCCAGGCGCAGTCATGCCGGAATTGCCAAGAAAGGCGCGACGGCCGACGCGGGAACGGTCGATGCGCATCCACCCGTGGCCAAGTTCGTACGACCCGACCATGGTGTCGTCGGCGAGGAACGCGTGGTCGTCGATGGTCGTCAACCGAGGCAGCAGCAGCACCGTAGATGCTTCGACGTTGCGCCCGACGCGGGCGCCGAGCGCGCGCAACCACAGGGGCGTCACAAGGCTCGCGTACAGCGGGAACAGCAGCGCGCGGGCTGAGTCCAGCAGTCGCTCTGTCATCCAGACCTGCCATCCGATCCGGCTGCGCACGGGGTATTCACCGGGAACGACGCCGATGCTCAGCAGGCGCACAACCGCGATCGTCAGAAGAGCGCCAAGCAGGCTGCCGGCGGCAACCCCGAGGGGCAGCCACGCAAGCGCTCGCACCAGTCCCGCGCCGAACGTCGGGGCGGCGGCCGTCGGGCCGCCTACGATCAGCACGCCGAGCGCGACACTGAGCACGGGCAGCAGCGAGAGCGCGATCGAGCCCGCGCCGTAGCCGACCAGCCAGCGCCTCGCCTCGGGTGGCCGCTCGTCGGGCCAGGTGTTCTTCGCCTTGCCCACTCGCACGGCGGGCGACCCGGCCCAGAGTTGTCCCGCGGGAATATGCCCCTGCACGGCGGAGCCCGCCTCGACCTCGGCCCCCTTGCCGATGCGCGTACCGGGCAGCAGCGTGCTTCGCGAGCCGACTGCTGCCTCGGCACCGATCACGATTTCGCCAACGCGGAGCAGGTCGCCGTCGACCCAGTAACCGCGCAGGTCGACCTCGGGCTCGATCGAGGCGCCTGCGCCGATGCGCAGCATGCCGGTGATCGGGGGCAGAGTGTGCAGGTCGACACCGCGCGCGATCTTCGCGCCGAGAGCACGAGCGTAGTAGCTCACCCAGGGTGCCCCGGCCAGGTTGGTCGCGCCTGAGAGGTTCGCGACCTGCTCGGCGAGCCAGAGCCGCAGATGAACGCTGCCACCGCGCGGGTGGTTTCCCGGCGTCACCCCCCGAAGCAGCAGCCGAGACGCGATGACCGAGATGAGCATGCGCCCCGCCGGCGTGATGAAGATGACCGCGCCGCCGATGGGCAGCCACCACGACACCGCAGGAGCCCAGTGGGCGCCCGCCGCCGCCAGCAGGTTGTCGGCCGCCAGCAGGTAGACCACCCAACGGATGCCGGCCAGGATATGCAGGGGAATTCCGAGAGCGGTCTGCAGCAGTTGGGTGGACCGGGGCGTCGGCCGGATCGTTCGCTTCGCCCGCTCGATCGCGGGCGCGCGCCCGTCCAGTTCGGCCGCAAGTGCGCCGATACGCGGGCGGTCGTAGATATCGGAGACTCGCGCCTCGGGAAAACGCAGGCGGATCGCGGAGATGAGCTGGGCGGCCGTCAGGGAACCCCCGCCGGCAGCAAAGAAGTCGTCGTCCGGGCCGGTGACCGGGCTGCCCAGGATCGTCGTCCATTGCTCGGCCAGCCAGGCTGCCGTCGGACTGAGTCCCTCCGCGGTGCCCTCCGGAAGGGCCAGCGGCCAGGGGAGCGCCGCGCGGTCGACCTTGCCCGACGTGCGGGTCGGCATCTCGTCGATCACGGCCAGCAGCGGCACAAGCGCGGCGGGCAACTCCTCGCGCAGCCGGGCCATGGCGGCGGGAACGTCGAACGGCACTGCATCCGTCGCAGGAACCAGGTAACCGACCAGGATCTGGTTGCCGGCCGGCGTGGTCTGCACGACGGTCGCTGCGCTCGCGACGCCGTCCAGGGCTCCGAGCGCCGAGTCGATCTCACCGAGTTCGATGCGCCTGCCGCCCAACTTGACCTGGTCGTCCGCTCGCCCCTGGAAAACGAGTCCCTCCTCCTCGAACCGAACGAGGTCGCCCGAACGGTAGGCACGAGCCCAGCCCAGGCTGGGCAGCGGGGCATATTTTTCGGCGTCCTTGGCTGGATCGAGGTAGCGCGCGAGCCCGACGCCACCGATGATGAGCTCGCCCACCTCGCCCTCGTCGACGGGCACGCCGTCGGCATCCACCACGGCGGCGTCCCAGCCGTCGAGCGGCCGGCCGATGCGCACGGTCTCGCCGGGCGCGAGAAGGGCCGCCGTCGAGACGACGGTCGCCTCGGTTGGCCCGTAGGTGTTCCACACTTCGCGCCCGTCGACCGCGAGGCGCTCGACGAGTTCCGGCGGGCAGGCCTCGCCACCGAAGATCAGCAGACGCACGAGCTCGAGCGATTCGACCGGCCACAGTCCCGCCAGCGTCGGAACGGTCGACACGATCGTGATGCCGTGGGCGATCAGCCAGGGTCCGAGGTCCACGCCCGAGCGCACGAGCGAACGCGGCGCCGGCACCAGGCAGGCGCCGTTGCGCCAGGCCAGCCACATCTCCTCGCACGAGGCATCGAAGGCGACGGAGAGGCCGGCGAGCACGTTGTCGCCCGGGCCGATGGGTTCGTCCTGCAGGAAGAGCCGCGCCTCTGCATCCACGAACGCCGCCGCCGACCGGTGCGTGACGGCGACGCCCTTGGGCTTGCCGGTGGACCCGGAAGTGAAGATGACCCAGGCGTCGTCTGACGGCAGCACCGGATCGATCGGAGCAATGCTGCCCGTGGGCGTGCCCAGCGTCGGGGTGTCCTCGGGCTCGTCGCGCGAGACAAGCCGTTCGCCTCGAGCCGTCAGCAGACCGTCGGCGCCGACGATGCCCACGACGTCGGCCTCGCCGAACACCAGCTCGGCTCGCTCCTCAGGGTCGTCCGCATCGACGGGCACATAGCTCGCGCCGGCGAGCATCACCGCGAGTATCGAGATGTACAGCACGCGGCCGCCCGACGGGATGCGGATGCCGACCCGGTCGCCCCGCCGCACTCCCGCCACGACCAGGCGCGCTGCGCTCGCATTGACCGCCCGCAGCAACTCGCGATAGCTCAGCGAGCCCTCGGCGTCGGTGAGCGCGGACGACTGCGGGTTGTCCTCCGCCGTGGAACGCAGAATGTCGAGCAGTGTGCGTGGCGCAGCCGCGAACTCCCCCCTGAGCAGTGCGCGCGCACCTGGGCTCTGCATCGAAGAATGCCTTTCCTGCTCCCGTCAGGCTGACGAGACCGCTCTCACCGAGAACGCTGGCGAGAATACGGATGCCCGGTGTACGCGAGGTGAACGATCGCCCCTCGCCGCCATCCTTCCAGTTTTGCGCGCCGTCAGGAGTGGAACAGCGGAATGACCAGGTAGATGCCATAGAGCACCCCGGCGACGCCGATCGCGATGCAGAGCACAGCGCCGACCGTTGCGATCGGCGGGCGGCCGACCGCGCTTGCGGCGGTCGCGCCCTGCCCGTCGACGTCATCCGGTGAACCGACCGCCAGCAGCCGCAATCCGAGCGAATACGCGGTCACGATGACCACCGTGGCGATGAGGGCCGTGATGCTGACCAGCGCAATGGAGCTCCAGTCGACGCCGAGGAATTGTCCGGCTCCTGGTGTTGCTGCCGCTTCGAACATGGTGCCCTACCTTCCGTTCGCGGTCGTCGTGGCCAGTTCCGACGAGTCGTCAGCCTCGGCAGACTGGTCGTCGTCGTTGATGTTTGTCCGATTCACCGGCTTGCGGCGGGCCAGCAGCACGAATCCGATGCCGCCGGCGAGAGCCAGGACGATCACCAGGATGAGTCCCAGCGTGCTCGAGCTCGCGGCCCAGGCGGCGAGACCGCCAACCACCGCGGCCGCAGGAAGAGTGATGATCCAGGCGATCGCGATTCGTCCGACCATCCCCCAGTGCACGGAAGCGAGTCGCTTGCCCAGCCCTGCGCCGACGACCGAACCCGAGGTGACCTGCGTGGTCGACAGCGGGAAGCCGAGAGTGGACGAGATCAGGATGGTGGCTGCCGAGCTGGTCTCCGCCGCGAAGCCCTGCGGCGACTCGACGTTCGTGATGCGCTTGCCGACCGTGCGCATGATGCGCCAGCCGCCGGTGTACGTGCCGGTTCCGATTGCGAGCCCGCACGCGAGGATCACCCAGACCTGTGGGCCGGTGTTGGCCGCCTGGTAGCCGGCCACGATGAGCGTGAGTGTGATGACGCCCATGGTCTTCTGCGCATCGTTGGTGCCGTGTGCGAGCGACACCAGCGACGCCGACACCGTCTGCGCGTGCCGGAAGCCACGCTCGGAGCCGTGAGCCCTGGCCAGGCGGGTAATTCGATACGCCAGGAACGTCGCGACCAGCGCCACCACGCCGGCGATGAACGGGGAGAGCAGGGCGGGCAGCACGATCTTGGAGAGTACGCCAGCGAAGTTCACCGCATCCAGACCCGACCCGATGATCGCGGCGCCAATGAGCCCGCCGAACAGCGCGTGAGTGGAACTCGACGGCAGGCCTAGCCACCAGGTGCCGAGATTCCACAGCACCGCCCCGACGAGCCCCGCGAAGATCATGATCGTCGTGATATGCGGTATGCCCTTCGAGTTTTCATTGAGGATGCCCGACGACACCGTCTTCGCCACCTGCGTCGACAGGAACGCACCGACGAGGTTGAGCACCGCCGAGATCAGCACGGCCGTGCGGGGTTTCAGTGCGCCCGTCGCGACCGAGGTCGCCATGGCGTTCGCGGTGTCGTGGAACCCGTTGGTGAAATCGAAGACCAGGGCGATCAGTATCACCAGGATCACCACCGTTAGAACGCCCATCCGAATGCTCCCGTCTCGCGGGACCGCCAGTCCTGACGATGCCTCCCTTCCACCATCCAACGGTTCGGGGTGGTCGTGGGTAAACAATCCGTGAATTACCGGTCGAACCGGCTGACGGTCACGGCGACGGTGGTGCGGAACGGGGAGACCAGTTCGGAAGCGAGGGATTCGATCTCGGCGACCTCGCGATGGAAGGCGTTCGGTCCCATCAGGATCGCGTCCGCAACATCCGGTGCGGAGAGCTCGACGGTGTATTCGAGCGCCGAGCGCGAGCCCAGGGAAAGCGGGCGCATGGCCGCGTCGAGCCGAGCCTGCTTGTCGTCGGCGATCCCGAGCAGGGCAAAGCGCTCGCGCAATTCCCGAAGGTGTGCGGGGCCCGGTGTCACGACGATTGCCCGGCCGCCGGGCGCCAGGATGCGGGCGACTTCGTCGCCCCGGCGAGGACCGAAAACGCTCAGCACGACATCGATGCTGCCGTCGGCGATCGGCAGCTTTGCGCGCACGTCACCCGTGATCGAGGCCAGGCGGGGATGCGTTCGCGCCGCCGTTCGCGCAGCGTTCTTCGAGACGTCGATCGAGATGCCGTCGAGGCCGGGGAACCGGTCCAGCACGCCCGCAAGGTAATAGCCGGTGCCGCCGGCGAGTTCGACAGACCAGCCGTGCCCCTGCACGTCGGCCACGATGGCGTCGACGATCGGTTCGTAGTGCCCGGCCCTGAGGAACGCATCGCGCGCGGCGACCATCGGCGGCGTATCGCCCTGGTGGTGGGGGCCGCCGCCGGAGGTGAAGGCGACATAGCCCTGTCGGGAGACGTTGAAGTCGTGCCCATTGCGGCACCGAAGCGACCGGTCGACGTGCGCCAGTGCCTCTCCGCAGTGCGGGCAGACCAGCACCTCGAGGCTTCGCTCGAGCGCGGCGGTCATGCTCGCTCGATCAGGCCTCGCAGAAAAGCCGCCTGGCCCGCGTGCTGCAGGTCGTCGCTCACCACGCTGACTAGTCGAGCCGCGAGCGTGACGGGCGGGTTCCAGCGAGTGTCGACAACCCGGTCGAAGTCGTCGTCGTGCAGGGTGCGCAAGTAGTCGACGGTGCGATCGCAGACGGCGGCCACGTAGTCGGCCAGGAGCTGGGCACTAACGCCGACGACCTGCCCGACGTCCTCGGCGCTGTGGGCGTAGCCGGTCTCGCCCGGCTCGAACGGCAGGGAGAAGCGGTCCATCCAGCCGTCGGTGATCCAGAGTTGATCGAAGCCGGCAGCGGCGGCGACCTGGGCGTCCTGCACCCGGCCGAGATGCCAGAGCAGCCAGCCCACGGTGTTGGCCTCGGCATCGAGTCGGATCTCGAGCTGCGCCTGCGACAGGTCTTTGGCGGCCCTCGCCGTCGTCTCCTTCACTCTCGTGATCGAATCGATGAGCACATCCGCACTGGTTGTCATGTCGACAAGCCAAGCAGGTTTGCGCCGGCGACCCAAGCCGAGCACTCATCCGCCGACCGGTCCGGGCGATGTCGCAGGCCTAGGCAGGTTCGGTGATCGAGAATGCGTTGCCGTCCGGGTCGCGAAACCCGAACATTGGCGGCACGCCCGGCCAGCGCAGGATGTCGTCCACATCCACGCCAGCAGTGGCCAGCGCCTGGTGCGTGGCCTCGGTGTCGTCGGTGGTGAATCGGATGCCGATCGCGCCCCGGCTGACCCCGGGAGCGGCCGGTTCGAGCGTGACGATCACTGCGGGGTTGCCGGGCGCCAGCTCGATCCAGCGCCCGTTCGGCGTCGGTGTATCCCGCAGCAGCGTGAAGCCGAGCGTCTGTACATAGAACTGCAGGGCATCGTCCTGGCTCTCGACGGGGATGCTCACGGTGCGGATGCCGGTGAAGTGGGATGCGGTCGTGGGTTGTGCTGGCCTTTCTTCGGAGTTTCGGCGGATTCACGAGTATGACGATCGGGCCGGTACCCGATCGACACGGTGCGGGCGGCGCAGTAGCACCCGGACTCGGCGCGACCATCCCGCGCAAACGGGGTGCGCTGGCTTCTCAACACCCGCAGCCCGGCCGAGGCTCCGCGATTTGCCTGTGCGCCCTAATCCGCCCCGACGATGACGCCCTTGTTGATGAGCGCGTACTTCGGGTTGCCCTCCTGCCCCAGTTCCGGCAGGCGGAACACCAGAACCGCCCCGACGAGACCGACCACGGCGATGCCGATATACAGCGCGGAATAGCCACCGAGCAGAAGGAACAGCGGCGCAACCGCGGGCACGAGCGACGACGGCAGAGTGTTGGCGAGGGCCATGACGGCGATGTCCTTGCCCACCGTGGCCGGGTTGGGCAGCATACGCACGCTCAGGGCGAGATCGACTGAGAGGAAAATTCCGGCCCCAACGCCGAGGATGCCGGTGGCCACGAACAGGGTCGAGACGCTCGTAGCAAGACCGATCATCACCAGCGCCACAGCCGCGATCACGCCCGCGATGGTCACGAACGGCTTCTGGCGCTGGATCCGGTCGGACAGCACGCCGCCTACGGTGCTGAAAATCACGATGAGCACGCCATAGAGCAGCGTTAGCAGAAACACGGTCGAGGAGACCTTGGCCGACGAGTAGTGGAACCGGTTGAACAACAGCAGCGCGTTATAGGTGGTGCTCGCGCCGGTGCAGGTGACCAGGAAGCGCACGGCCCACGCCCATCCGAACGCCGGGTGCTTTCGCGGGCTGAGCCAGTACGACTTCACCAGGTCGAGAGCGGTCAGTCGCGGTTCCCCGGCAGGTCGCACCTGCTGCGGATCCTTGAGCAAGGAGACCGAGATCACGACGAGCAGGATTCCCGAGCCCGAGACGACGATCCACTGCAACCACGGCATCGAGGTGACGAGGCTGACCGCCCCGAGCCCGAGGATGGGCCCGAGGATCGCCATCGAGCCGAGCACCCCCGACATCGATCCGCGCCGCTTCGCGGGCACCTGCTCGGCGAGCAGCGCGCCGGTCGCGGCGAACTGCACGTTCACGAAGATCGACACGAGCGCCCAGACGAGCACGACCTCCCACACGGTTGTCGTGAAGACCATGCCGACGAGCACGAGGGATGAGACGAGGCCGCCGGTCAGGATCCAGCTGCGTCGCTTTCCGAAGCGGGCCTTCGAGCGGTCGCTGAATCGGCCCGTGAGCGGCTGGGCGATGAGGCCCAGTAGTGCCGCTACCCCCGTCACGATACTGAATGCAGCTGCCGCACCGGCGCCCGCGATCACGGTCAGGTGCACCGTGAGCAGCAATGCGACGGGAACCGCCGAGACGATGAACGCACCGCCGTACGACGTTGCCATCGACGCCATGAGTCGCTTGAACGGGGTGACGGGGTTCAGCGCGTCTGCCACCGGGGAGGTCCCTGTTGCCGCGAACAGCAGTTCGACTTCCCCGACTTCTTCGGCGGGCGTATTGATGGTCATGGCACTCCTTTGTGCAGGTTCGTGCTGGGGGATGAGGGGTTAGCGCAGCAGCTTCACCGCGAATTCGGCGTACGTGTCGGCGACCTGTTGGGCGGATCGCGGGGAGTCCGGCGTCCACCATTCGATGACCCGGATGCCCATTGCGCCGATGGCGGTGGTGGCAAGGTAGGGGTCGTCGACGGTGAATTCGCCGAGGCGGCGTCCGCGCTCGATGATGTCGAAAACGGTGAGCTCGGACTCGGACCGCACGGCCAGCACCGCCTCGATCTGGTTCCTGTCGAGGTGGTGGGATTCGAGGTTGGCGACCCGCGCCAGCGCCGGGTACTCCAGGTGCACGAGAACGTGGGCTCGCACGATCGCCGTGATCTGTTCCACCGGGTCGCTGCCCGACTCCAGAAGTGCTGCCCGGAGGCGGTCGCGGTGCTCGGCGTGCCCAATGCGCGACAGTTCGAACAGCAGCTGCTGCTTCGACGCGACATGAGCGTAGATCGATCCCGGCTTCTGGCCGAGCGCATCCGTGATGTTACGAACTGAGACGCCGTGGTAGCCGCGCTCGCCGAACTGGCGCACCGCCTCGTCGAACAGTCGCAGGCGGGCCGTCGACAGGCCGTCGCGCCGCGGGAAGAGAGCGGTGGATGTCGCCAGCTTCTCGGCCAACCTCGTCTCCTATGAACGATCGTTCAGATTGATTTCAGAAAGACTATCTGTCCAGACAACGTTTGACTAGCATTGCGTGAACGTTCGTTCATTTATCTCTGAGCGACCAGTGTCGACGACGACAGGGAGACCAGATGACAGCCGACGGCATCCACAGTGCAACAGCCGCCCCCGAGGTGGCGAGCTCCGCTGGCGCGGTGCGCGGAAAACTCCTGGATGGCGGTGTTCGTGCGTTCAAGGGCATCCCTTACGCCGAGCCTCCCGTCGGGGTGCTGCGGTTCCAGCGCCCGCAGCGACGAGCGCCGTGGTCCGGCGTTCGCGAGGCGATCCGGTATGGCGCGACCGCGCCGCAGAAGATGTCGACCGGACCGGCCAGCGACCTCGTGCCGAACGTCATCGAACCCGGCGACGACTACCTGAACCTCAACATCTGGACGCCGGAGGGCGCGCGGGATCTGCCCGTCATGGTCTTCATCCATGGCGGTTCCTGGTCCATCGGCTCGGGCGCGATCGCCGGCTACGACGGCGCCAAGTTCGCGCGGGACGGTGTGGTGCTGGTCACGATCAACTACCGGCTGGGCATCGAAGGCTTCGTCTGGTTCGGCGAGGGGGAGCCGAACCTCGGCATGCTCGACCAGGTGTGCGCTCTCGAATGGGTGCGCGACAACATCGCCTCCTACGGCGGGGATCCGGATGCGGTGACAGTGTTCGGCGAATCGGCAGGCGGCATGAGCGTGGGCACACTGCTCGCAATGCCAGCGGCGAAAGGGCTGTTCCGCCGAGCGATCGCGCAGTCCGGTGGCGCGTACCACGCCATCGACGCCCCCTCGGCGAAGCTCGTGGCGAACCGCATCGCCGACATCGTCGGAGTCGGGCACTCCCGCGAGGCACTCGTGACGGTCGCCTCCGAGCGACTGCTCGACGCCCAGTTGCAGATCGCCACCGAGGTGGCCCGGCACCGTAAGCGCTTCGGCGACGCTGGAGCCAACGGCCTGGCGTTCGAGCCAGTGATCGATGGCACCTCGCTGCCGGCGCTGCCGATCGATGCGATCCGACGGGGTTCGGCCGAAGGCGTCGACGTGATGATCGGGAACAACGCCGAGGAGGGCCTGTTCCTGTTCGCGCCCACCGGAGTCGTCACGAAGACGAAACGCTGGCTGCTGCCGTTCGCTGCACGCCGAGTGGGATTGCCCGCCTTCGAGGCCGTGCGCGTCTACTCGGCGTCCAGGCCCGATGCACGCCCGGGCGACCTGCTGAGCGACATGTTCGGTGACGCGATCGACGCCATCCCCACGATCCGGGTAGCCGAGGGGCATCCGGGCTCGTACGTCTACGAGTTCGCGTGGCGCTCGCCGGCGTTCGGTGGTGAGCTCGGGGCGTGCCACGGGGTCGAGCTGCCCTTCGTCTTCGACAACCTGGACAGCCCCGACTGGGCAGCGCTCACGCAGGGGGTCGGCCCCCAGGCCGTGGCCGATGTCGTGCACCGGGCCTGGGTGGACTTCGCCAGCACCGGCGACCCGGGCTGGCGCGCCTACTCGACGGCCGACCGTGCGGTCATGCGCTTCGACATCGAGTCCGCCATCGTCGTCGATCCCCGGCCGACCATCCGCGCGCTATGGGAGGGACGGCGCTGACGGTGAGGTGCCGCGCAGCAGCATCGCCAGCCGCAGCAAGTCGGCCTCCATGTCGATCGAAGGGTCGAGCATCCATTGCAGCTGAAGGCCGTCCGAGGCCGCGATCAGCATTCTCGCTGCGAAGTCCGCGTCGTCGTGGGTGGGCGCCGGCAGGCCGGACTCCTCCGCGCTGCGCACCACCATTCGCTCCACGATTCCGCGCAGCCGCGGGTATCGACGGCTGAAGAATTCGTGAGCAGCATGCGCACGGTCGGGAGCCGCGACTGCCATCTCGAGGAAGAGTCGCACGAGGCCCGGCGTGCGAGTCGTGTGGGTCTGGTTGGCGACCAGCACCTCGATGGGGTCGTCGACGTCGAACTGGGCACGATCGGCGGCGTCGCGCGCGGCGAGGATCGCGACGAACAGTTCATCGCGCGACGAGAAGTAGTGCAGGAGGCCGCGCTCGCTCAGGCCGACGCGCTCAGCCACGGCGCGCAGCGAGGGCCCCGAGCTGTCGCTCTCCGAGTATGCCTGCAGCGCCTCGCGCAGGATCTGCTCACGCTTCGCGATTCCTTTGGCATACGGCCCGCGCCGCGATGTTTCTGGCATACCGAGAATGTACCCCCGTGCAATGAAAACCCCGTAATACAGGGTTTTCGTGTTAGGGTTCCCTCGACGTCATCGCAAGGCAGCGATGCGTGGCGAAGGAGATCACCGATGATCGAGATTCCCCCCGGCATGGATGCAGCGGCTGGCACCGCCCCACGGCTGCGCCTGGGCCGGCTTGCGCCCTTGCTGCTGGTCGGCCAACTGGGTTGGGCCATCCCGGGCGCCGCCAGTGCGACGCTGCTGCAGGCGGTCGCCGCCGACGTCTCGCCAGCGCACAAGATCGCGGTCTACACGACCTTCGCGGTCATCGGCGCCGTGACCAGCGCGCTCGGCACGGTAGTCGGCGGCACGCTGTCGGACCGAACGCGCAGCCGGCTGGGCAAGCGTTCGCCCTGGCTGCTGGGGTCGGCGCTGCTCGCTGCGCTGGCGCTCGCCGGGGTCGGGCTGACGACCAACCTCGTGCTGATCGGCGTCGGGTATGCGCTGTTCCAGGCCGGGATCGGCGCCTGGGTAGCGGCGCTCTCCGCCCTCATCCCCGACCGGGTCGCGGCTCGGGCAGTGGGCAAGGCATCCGCGTTCGCGGGATTCGGCTACCTGCTCGGCCAGACGATCGGCGGCGTGGTCGGCGGGGCATTCGTTACGAAGCCGGCCGCGGGCCTGGTGTTCGTGCCGTGGACGATCGTCGTCGCGGCCATCCTGATCGCCGTCTTCGTGCGAGGCGGGGATAACCGCTCCGAGGCCGGCGCGGAAGGACGACCGACGTTCCTGCGCGACCTCGTGCCGCCCGCCATCCGGGATTTCTGGCTTGCGTTCGCGGGCCGCTTCTTCTTCATCCTCGCAATTGTGATGCTGTCGACTTTCCAGCTCTTCACGCTGACCGACTACCTGCACCAGTCGACGGCGAAAGCCGGGGCGGTGATCTCCTTCGCGACCATCCTGTTCGGGCTGCTGGCTGCAGTGGCCGTGATCATCACCGGTCCGCTCTCCGATCGCATCGGGCGACGGAAGCCGTTCGTGATCGGGGCGCCGCTGCTGATCGGGGTCGCGCTGATCCCGCTGCTCATCGCACCGAGCGTGACCACGTATGTCGCCTTCTTCAGCCTGACTGGCCTGGCCTTCGGCACCTACATCTCGGTGGACCAGGCCCTGATGGTGGCCGTGCTGCCCAGGCAATCGTCGGCGGCGCGTGACCTGGGCTTTCTGAGCATCGCCCAGACGATCCCCGGCGTCGTGGCCCCGATCGTCGGCGGCCTGCTGGTCGAGTCGCTCGGCTACGTCGCCATTTTCGCCACCTCACTCGTGATCGCCGTCCTCGCCGCGATCGCCATCGTTGGAATCAGGAGCGTACGTTGACATGACCGGACTGGATCGATCCACCTTTCCGCGAGGATTCCTGTGGGGCGCAGCCATCGGGGCGCACCAGTCCGAGGGCAACAATGTGGCGAGCGACTGGTGGGCGCGAGAGAATCTTGCCGACTCGCCTGTCGCCGAGCGCGCCGGCGACGCGATCGACAGCTATCACCGTTGGCGCGAAGATATGGATCTCGCCGCACGGGCCGGGCTGACCGACTACCGCTTCGGCATCGAATGGTCGCGAATCGAGCCTGTGGACGGTAAGATCTCGCTCGCCGAGGTCGCCCACTACCGGCGGATGGTGCTCGGCGCAATCGAACGCGGCCTGCGACCCCTGGTGACGCTGCACCACTTCACGAATCCGCTTTGGTTCACGATGTCGGGCGGGTGGTTGCGACCGGATGCCAGCGCACGGTTCCTGCGCTACGTGGATGCCGTCGCCCCTGTGCTGGCTGCGGGGGTCGAGCGTGTCGAGACGATCAACGAACCCAACGTCGTGGCCGTTTTTCCAAACCTGACGCAGCCGGGCCAGCTCGCCACGTCGGGATTCCCGCTGCCGCACGAGCCGACCGCCCGGGCGATGATCGCGGTTCACCATGCGACGCGGGACCGGCTGCGGCAGTCGCATCCGGGACTGCTCGTCGGCTGGGGCGTCTCGGTGCAGGACTACCAGGCCCAGCCCGGCGCCGAGGCAGCCCTGCTGAAATACGCGTGGCCGCGGGATGAGCAGTTCCTGGCGGCGGCAGCCGGCGACGACTGGATCGGCGTGCAGACGTACACGCGCGGCGTGATCGCCGATGTGGACGGCGAGCCGGAGACGGTGAACGACCCGTCAGTCGAGCGCACCCAGACCGGCTGGGAGTACTACCCCGCGGCACTCGGCGGCGCCGTGCGACGAGTAGCGCGCGTCGTTGGCGACCTGCCCATCCTCGTGACCGAGAACGGCATCGCGACCGCGGATGACTCCCGTCGAATCGACTACCTGACCGGCGCGCTGCAGTCGCTGCGCTCGGCCATGGACGACGGCATCGACGTTCGCGGCTACTTCACCTGGAGCATGCTCGACAACTGGGAGTGGGGCCACTGGGCACCGACCTTCGGCCTCGTCGCGGTCGACAGGGCGACCTTCAGCCGAACCCCGAAGCCCTCACTCAGTTGGTTCGGCGGGCTTGCCCCGGTGGTTGCAGACTGAACACGCACCAGACCATCGACAACAGACCTGAGGAGCAGACGCGTGCCTGACCGGATGCTCGAATCGTCGACCCCCGAAGAACAGGGGCTGTCGACCGACGCTCTTGCGCGGGTGGATGCGGCGTTGCAGCAGAAGGTCGACGAGCGAGCCATCGCCGGTGCCGTCACTCTCGTTGCCCGCCACGGCCGCGTCGTGCATACCTCGATCGTGGGAGTCGACAATCGCCGAACCCGAAAGCCGCTCAAGCTCGACACCATTTTTCGCATCTTCTCCATGACGAAACCGATCACTGCGCTCGCGATGATGATTCTGCGCGACGAGGGGCGCTGGCGGCCCGAGGACCGGATCGACCAGCACCTGCCGGAACTGGCCGGGCTCAAGGTTTTCGCCGGCGTGAACCAGCGCGGTGCACCCGTGCTCGAAGAGCCGCGCCACGCGCCGACCATGCTCGAGCTGATGACCCACCTCGCCGGGTTCAGCTACGGCACCAACCGAAAAGATCCGGTCGACCGGCTCTACTCGAAACAGAAGCTGCTGCGGGCGAGCGGCCTGGACGACTTCATCGAACGACTGGCGCGCCTGCCGTTGCATCACCAGCCGGGTACCTCGTGGAAGTACAGCATCTCGATGGATGTGCAGGGGGCGATCATCCAGCGGTTGTCGGGCCAGTCGCTCGGAGAGTTCATGTCCGAGCGTATCTTCGAGCCGCTCGGCATGGTCGACACCGCGTTCTTCACGCCGCCCGAAAAACTGGGGCGTCGCGCCACCCTGTACTTCAGTGGCGGCCCGGTTCGCTTGCGGCCGGTTCGAAACCTGTTGTTCAAGGATGCGACGGCGCCGCCGGCCCTGGAGATGGGCGGAGCCGGGCTGGTCTCGACGGTCGGCGACTACGCGCGGTTCTGCCAGCTGCTGCTCAATGAGGGCGAGTGGAACGGCGCGCGGATCGTATCCGCCGAGGCGATCCGTGAGCAACTGACCAACCACCTGCCGCCCGAATTGATGAAGCAGAGCTGGACGACCGGTCACATGCGCTTTCGTCCCGGTTTCGGGTACGGCTACAACGGCGTCGTCTTCTACGACCCGCAGCTCGCCGAACTGCCGGTCGGGCGCGGCACTTACATGTGGGACGGAGCGGCCGATACCTGGTTCTGGGTCGATCCCGAGAACGACCTGCTCTACGTCGGGCTCACCCAGCTGCTGTCGTACAAGGCCCCAGCGTTGCAGGAACTGACGCAGAGGCTGATGGGCGACGCAATCCTTGGCGGGGCGCACCAGTGAGCGCCGGCGCATCGTTCCCGCTCGGGCCGTTCGAGCCGTACCCGGCCAACCCGATTCTGCGTCCGCGGGGCGACGGATGGGAGTCGGCGAACCTCTACAACCCGGCCGCGATCGTCGTGGACGACGAGGTTGTGCTGCTCTACCGCGCGCACGGTGTCGACAAGGTCTCCCGTATCGGGCTGGCGCGCAGTTCCGACGGCCTCACCTTCGAGCGGGAAACCGACCCCGTGCTGGTTCCCGAGCATCCGTATGAGTCCCTTGGATGCGAGGATCCCCGGGTCTCGCGCATCGGCGGCGCCTACTATTTGACCTACACGGGCTATGACGGCGAGAACGCGCAGCTCTGCCTTGCCACGTCGACCGACCTGCACGACTGGGTGAAGCATGGCCCGATGTTCCCCGGCTTCAACACGTGGGCGAACCTGCCCTACGGCCCCGACAAGCCGTGGAGCAAGGCGGGTGTCATCTACCCCGAGCCGATCGACGGGCTGTACTACCTCTACTTCGGCGAGGGGGAGATCTTCTGGGCGACCTCGGCCGACCTGGTGCACTGGACGCCATGTGACAACGCGGCGCCGATGTACTCGCCCACTCCCGGCAGCTGGGATGGCACGCTCGTCGAGATTGGGGCGCCCCCTGTCGCGACCGACGACGGGCTACTTGTGTTCCTGATGAACAACGCGAGGGCGGCATCGCCGACCGAGGTCGACTACCGGTGCGGCCAGTTCGCCATCGCACAGTCGAATCCGACCGAGGTCATCGCAAAACTCACGGTTCCCTGGCTTGAACCGCAGACGTTCGAGGACACCCACGGGATGGTGTCGAACGTCACCTTCGTCGAAGGGCTGGTCGAGTTCGGCGGGCGTTGGCTCGCGTACTACGGCCAGAGCGACACCACCCTTGCCGTAGCCGTGTTCGACCGCGCCGCAGCCGGGTCTCCGCGATGCCGGTGACCCTCTCCAATCGAATGTGCACCAAATGCGTGTGCCGATGGCTCGACAGCGCATTTGGTGCACATTCGTTGTGGCGGTCAGGCGGCGAGCTCGCTCGGCTCCGCCCCATCCACCAGGTACCGGCTGTAGGCCGAAATGGTGAGGAACGTCGGGAAGTCCTCGCGAAGAGTGACTTCACGGAACACCGCGGCCGCCTCGTCGAAACGGTTCCCGGGCTCGCGGGCGATGGACGCCAGGAGCGACTCGAGCAGCGCTTCCACCCGGTGGTGAGTGACGCGGTTGCCCTCCTCGGTGGTCACACCGCGATGGATCCACTGCCACAGCTGCGAACGGCTGATCTCCGCGGTCGCCGCATCCTCCATCAGGTTGTCGATGGCGGCGGCGCCGACGCCCCGCAGCCAGCTCTCGAGGTAGCGCACCGCGATCGACACGTTCGCCGCGACGCCGGCGTCGGTCACCGAGGCGTCGATTCGCAGGTCGAGCAGCTCGGCCGCCGTGACGTGCACGTCGGGCCGCAGCCGCTCGACCTGGTTCGGCCGATCGCCCAGAACCGCGTCGAACTCTTCGCGTGCCGTGTCGACGAGATCAGGATGTGCCACCCAGGTGCCATCGAACCCGTCGCCGGCCTCACGTTTCTTGTCGGCGTGCACCGCTTCGAGCGCACGTGCCGTCACCTCGGGGTCGCGCCGATTCGGGATGAACGCGCTCATGCCGCCGATGGCGTGCGCGCCGCGCTTGTGGCAGGTCGCGACCAGCAGCTCCGTGTAGGAGCGCATGAACGGAACCGTCATCGTGATCTTGGCGCGGTCGGGCAGCACGAAGTTGCTGCCCCGGCCGCGGAAGTTCTTGATGATCGAGAAGATGTAGTCCCAGCGGCCGGCATTCAGGCCGGCGCAGTGGTCGCGCAGTTCGTACAGAATCTCCTCCATCTCGAACGCCGCCGGGATGGTCTCGATCAGCACTGTCGCGCGGATGGTGCCGTGCTCGATGCCCAGGGCGTTCTCGGAGAACGTGAAGATGTCGTCCCACAGCCGCGCTTCGAGGTGGTTCTCGAGCTTGGGCAGGTAGAAGTAGGGGCCGACCCCGCGGGTGATGAGCTCATTGGCGTTGAAGAAGAAGTACAGGCCGAAGTCCACCAGCGAAGCGGATGCCGGCGACGCGATCCCGGCGGAGTCGACGTACCGCAGGTGCTTCTCAACCAGGTGCCAGCCGCGGGGGCGCATCACGATGGTCGGCGTGGTCTCGCCTACGCTGTACCGCTTGCCCGACGCATCCGTGAAGTCGATCTGGCGTCGGATCGCGTCGAACAGCGACACCTGCCCGCCGATGATGTTCTGCCAGGTCGGGCTCGTCGCATCCTCGAGGTCGGCGAGCCAGACCTTCGCACCCGAGTTGAGTGCATTGACCGTCATCTTGCGATCGGTCGGACCGGTGATCTCCACGCGCCGGTCCTCCAGGCCGGGGCCGGCACCCGCGACCCGCCAGGTCGGTTCCTCACGAACCGCCCGCGTCTCGTCGAGAAAGCGGAGGTCGCGCCCATTGTCGATCGCGCTGCGGTGGTGCATCCGCGCGGAGAGGCGGTCGTGCCGGCGGCCGGCGAAGGTGTCGTGCAGCCGGGCCAGGAAGTGCAGCGCCTCGGGGGTGAGGATGCGGTCGAAGCCCTCGTCCAGGTCGCCCAGGATCTCGATTCGGCTCTGTCGTGTAGTCATGGTCGTGTTCCTATCTTGTGAGATCGTTGGCGTGGTTAGTGAAACTGGGCGGATTCGGTGGACCCGACGAGCGCAAGCGTCGCGCTCTCGGGGTTGAGCACTGTCGAGATGCGGTCGAAGAAGCCGGTGCCGACCTCGCGCTGGTGCTTCGTGGCCGTGTAGCCGTTGGCTTCCGAGGCGAACTCGGCCTCCTGCAGCTCGACGTAGGCGCTCATGTGGCGCTCGCTGTAGTCCTTGGCCAGTGTGTACATCGAGTGGTTGAGGGCGTGGAAACCGGCCAGGGTGATGAACTGGAACGCGTATCCCATCGACGCGAGTTCGCGCTGGAAGCGCGCGATCTCGACGTCGTCGAGGTGGCTCTTCCAGTTGAACGAGGGCGAGCAGTTGTAGGCGAGCTTCTTGCCGGGGAACTCGCGATGGATGCTCTCGGCGAACGTTCGCGCCAGCTCGATGTCCGGCTCCGATGACTCGACCCAGAGCAGGTCGGCGTAGGGCGCGTAGGCGTGGCCGCGCGCAAGCACGGTATCGATGCCCGGGGTCGTCTCGTAGAAGCCCTCCGCGGTGCGAGTTCCGGTGAGGAACGGCTTGTCGCGGTCATCCACATCGCTCGTGACCAGGTTCGCCGCAAGCGAGTCGGTGCGACCGATGACGATCGTGGAAACCCCGGCGACATCGGCCGCCAGCCGGGCGGCGTTGAGTGTGCGGATGTGCTGGCCGGTTGGCACGAGCACCTTGCCGCCCATGTGGCCGCACTTCTTCTCGGAGGCGAGCTGGTCCTCCCAGTGCACGCCGGCGGCGCCCGCCGCAATCATGGAGCTCATCAGTTCGTAGGCGTTGAGCGGGCCGCCGAAACCTGCCTCGGCGTCGGCGACGATAGGTGCGAGCCAGTCCGTCTTCGCGCCGCCCTCGGTCGTTTCGATCTGGTCGGCGCGCAGCAGAGCGTTGTTGATTCGGCGCACGACCGACGGCACCGAGTTGGCGGGGTACAGGCTCTGGTCGGGGTAGGTTTGTCCGCTCAGGTTGGCGTCTGCGGCGACCTGCCAGCCCGACAGGTAGATGGCCTTCAGGCCCGCGCGCACCTGCTGCACCGCCTGGTTGCCGGTCAGCGCACCCAGGGCGGCCACCCACTCCTCCGTGCCGTCTGAGCCAGTCCTGTGGATGAGGTTCCACAGGTTCTCGGCTCCCCGGCGAGCGAGCGTGTGCTCCTCGGCGACACTGCCGCGCAGGGCGATGACATCCTCGGCCGTGTAGTCGCGCTGCACGCCATTCCACCGCGCGGAGGTCTTCCATTCGGTCTCGAGTTCGGCTGCCGTCTGGGTCTGGTCGCCGGGCCGGGTGTTGCCTGCTGGGTTGCTCATGATTGTGCCTTCCTTGGTTCGTCCTTCCTCGACTCTGCGCCCAGCGCAAGCGTTCTTCGCGAAGTTAAAGCGCAGAAAAAGTGCTGTTCTTCTATTTGCCGTAAGACAGGCCCATGCCAGAGTTGACCCATGGGTATAGAGGCGCACCTGGTCGATCAGGATCAAGACATGCTCGATTCACTGACGATCGGCCGTCGCATCCGGCAGCTGCGCACCGACAAGTCAATGACGCTCGACGAGCTCGCTGTCGCGCTCGACCGCGCGCCATCGCAGCTCTCGGTGATCGAGAACGGCAAGCGCGAACTCAAGCTCAGCGAGCTGCAGAAGCTATCGCGCGCACTGGGCGTTACGGTCGACCAGTTGCTCGCTCCCGAGGCCCCGTCGGAGCGGGCCGCGCTCGAGATCGCGCTCGAGCGGGCACAGCGCGGGCCGCTCTACGCATCGCTCGACCTGCCGCAACTGCCGGTACGCAAGTCGCTGAGCGACGACGCGATTCGCACGATCCTGCAGCTGCACAACGAACTACAGCGCCTGCACAGCCAGCGCGCGGCAACGCCCGAGGAGGCGCGCCGCGCGAACACCGCGCTTCGCCGTTCCATGCGCGCACGCAACAACTACTTTCCCGAACTCGAGCAGACGGCGCGCACCCTGCTCAAGGCCGTCGGTCATTCGGGCGGCCCACTCTCGCAGCGGGTCGCCTCCGACCTCGCCAGCCACCTGGGCTTCACGCTGCACTATGTCGCCGACCTGCCGTCATCCACGCGCAGCGTCACCGATCTCGAGAACGGGCGCATCTACCTGCCGGTGAGCGAGGTGGGTGGCACCGACCAGCGCTCGACTCTGCTTCAGGCGCTCGCGACGCAGGTGCTCGGCATCTCGGAGCCGGCGGACTACGAGGACTTCCTGCGACAGAGGGTCGAAACCAACTACCTGGCCGGCGCGCTCATGGTGCCCGAGACCAGCGCGGTCGACTTCCTGAGGGCCGCGAAGGATCGCCGCGAGCTCTCCGTCGAAGACCTTCGCGACGCGTTCGCCGTCACCTATGAGACGGCAGCACACCGGTTCACGAACCTCGCCACTCAACATCTCGGCGTTCCCGTGCACTTCCTCAAGGTGTACGAAAGCGGGTCGATCTCGAAAGCGTACGAGAACGACAACGTGCAGTTTCCGACGGATGCGCTGGGCGCGGTCGAGGGGCAGACCGTATGCCGCTACTGGAGCGCCCGCCAGGTGTTCGACGTGGCCGACCGGTTCAGCCCGTACCACCAGTACACGGACAAGCCGACGGGCACGTACTGGTGCACCTCGCGTATCCAGAGCACCACGCGCGGTGCCTTCTCGATCAGCGTCGGCACACCGTTCGCGCACGTGAAATGGTTCCGAGGGCGCGATACCGCCAACCGGTTCACCTCGAACTGCCCGGATGAGTCGTGCTGCCGTCGCGCCCCCGCAGCCCTCGCCTCGCGGTGGGAGGGCCACTCGATCCCGAGCGCGCGCCTCAACAGCTCGTTGCTGGCGGCAATGCCGACCGGCGTGTTTCCGGGCGTCGACAACACCGACGTGTACCAGTTCCTCGAGAGTCACGCGCCGGTCGCCGGCTAGACGCGAATCTCCACCCGTCTCCTCCCGACCCCCACCCCTGGGCGGTTCTCGCATCGGCCGCGCGCGCGGAGCATGGGATTCGACACCGACCCACCAGGGGCCGGCTCTCGGATCGAGAGGCTCTCGCATGGCATCCCTGCTTGCCCGTATCGGCGGTTTCAGCGCACGGCATCGGTGGTGGGTGATCGTGGCGTGGGTGCTCCTGCTTGCCATCGCAGCGTTCGGTGCGGCGAAGTTCTCGCAACCGACGGTCTCGACCATCACGATCTCGAACCTCAAGTCGGTCGAGACCCTGAACACCGTCGACCGGGAGTTCGGCGGTGCCGCAGCCGGCGGGAGCGGCACCGTCGTGTTCGCCGCGCCCAAGGGCGAGCGGCTGACACCGGCGGATGCAGCGACAGTGTCGCGACTGACGGCGTCCCTCTCTGAGATCGACGGGGTACGCGCCGCAACTGACCCGTTCACAGCGCAGGTCAAGACACTCTCGCCGGGCGGTCGGATCGGTTATATCCCGGTCTCCCTGAAGTCCGCGACCGCGAGCGTCTCCACGCAGCAGGCGATCGGACGGGCGATCGACGGTGCCCGCAGTTCCCGACTCGAGGTCGAGGCCTCCGACGGACTGACCGTCGTCGACTCGCCGAGTAGCAACCAGCTGGTCGGCATCGTGCTGGCGCTCATCATCCTGCTGGTCACGTTCGGGGCATTCGCCGCGGCGGGGCTGCCGGTACTCACAGCACTGCTCGGGCTGGGCGTAAGCGTGGCGGGAATCACGGCGGCGACGGCGCTGGTTCCGCTGAACTCGACGGCGCCGGTGCTGGCCATCCTGCTCGCGCTCGCCGTCGGCATCGACTACTCGCTGTTCATCGTGAACCGTCATCGACGCCAGCTGATGGAGGGGATGAGCGTGAACGACTCGATCCCGCTCGCGCTCGGCACGGCGGGCTCCGCCGTTTTCTTCGCCGCCGTGACAGTGGTCATTGCGCTCGCGGGCCTTTCGGTGGTCGGGGTGGACTTCCTGACGCAGATGGGAATCGCCGCCGCTGTAGCCGTGGTGGTCGCGATGCTGGTCGCGCTCACCCTGACGCCCGCGCTGCTGCGCCTGTTCGGCCGATTCGTGCTGGGCGGTCGAGCGAGAAAGCGCATCGCGTCGGGCACGCCCAAGGCGCCGCCGCGGATGGCGCGTCGCTGGGTCGGCCTCATCGGACGTCACCCGGTCGCGTTCCTGGTCGCCGCGCTCGTCGTTCTGGTGACGCTGGCGACGCCGGTGCTCTCGCTGCGACTCGGCCTGCCCGACAGCGGGTCGGACCCGACATCGAACACGGATCGTCGCGCCTACGACCTCATGGCGGAGGGCTTCGGGGCCGGCGTCAACGGCCCGATCGTCGTGCTCGCGGACTATCCCGGCTCTGCGCCCACCGCGACCGATGTCACTTCGCTATCGCGCACCCTCGGCGACGTTCCCGATGTTGCACGAGTGGTCCCGAGCGGCGAACACGGCACGTCGGTGCTGCTCACGGTCATCCCCTCGAGCGGCCCGTCGGATGCCCGGACCGAGACGCTGGTGCGCGCACTGCGAGCAATCGAGGTCCGTTCCGCCGGCTCGCCGGCGCTGTCGGTGACTGGCCAGACCGCGGTCGCGATCGACGTATCCGATCGTCTGCTCGAAGCGCTGCCGCTCTACCTCGGGCTGGTCGCCGCGTTCGCCTTCGTGCTCCTGCTGGTGGTCTTCCGCTCGATCGTGATCCCTCTGAAAGCCACGCTGAGCTTCCTGCTGAGTCTCGGCGCGACGCTCGGCGTCGTGGTGGCGGTGTTCCAGTGGGGCTGGCTCGGCACCCTGTTCGGCGTGGACCCAGCCGGCCCGCTGCTGAGCTTCCTGCCCATCCTCGTAGTGGGCGTGCTCTTCGGGCTCTCGATGGACTACGAGATGTTCCTGCTGTCGGGGATGCGCGAACAGCACGCCCACGGCGCGCGGCCGCGTGCCGCGATCACGGAAGGGTTCAGCCAGGGGGCGAAAGTCGTGGCCGCCGCTGCGCTCATCATGATCGGGGTGTTCGGTAACGGTGCGCTGAACGGCAGCGAGACCATCCGGCCGATCGCCTTCGGCCTGGCCGTGGGGGTGCTCATCGACGCCTTCGTGGTACGCCTGACGCTCGTTCCCGCCGTGCTCTACCTGTTCGGTCGCGCGGCATGGTGGCTGCCGCGGTGGCTCGGGCGCATCATGCCACGAGTCGACATCGAGGGTGCCGCGCTGGAGCGGCCGGTGCCCCTGCCGGTTCGTGTCGAGGAGCCCGATCCCGTACTGGTCGGCAACTAGGCGCTCCGCGTCGGGGCGGGCCCGGTCGACTCCCCGATGACCAGCGTGCAGTCGAGGAGGATCTGGGGCGGCCCTGCCAGGTTCCCCTCGAGCTGGTCGATGAGTGCGGTCACCCCCAGGCCGCCGAGCTCCGTTGCCGGCGCATTGAGAGTCGTCAGCACGGGATCGGAGAGAGCACCCATCTCGGATGACGACGACACCCCGAGCACAGAGATATCGGCAGGCACCCTGAGTCCGGTTCGCCGGAGCTCGCTCAGGATGCCGGGCACCGCGAGTTCGGTCATCGAGAGGATGGCTGTCGTGCGGGGCTCCAGACGCAGCACTTCGGTCGCCGCCCTTCGGCCGTCCAGCGGATTGCCCTCGCAGCTGACGACGTGCGGCACGAGCCCGCGGGCACGCATTCCCTCGCGGTACGCCAGCTCACCGCGCACCTGCGGTCCGTCGGAGTAGTGGGTCGAGTCCGGTATGCGTTCGTTCACGAGGGCGATGTGGCCGTGTCCAAGACCCGTCAGGTAGTCGAGAGCCTGCTCGAGCGTTGCGTCGAAGTCGATATCTACGAACGGAAGGTTGGCGTCGCTGGTGCGTCCGATGAGGGCGAAGGGCACCCGAGACTCGATGAGTCGATCCACTCGTGCGTCATCGAGCTGCACCTCCATGAGCAGGACGCCGTCGAGAAGCCCCCCGGCGAGAAGGCTCGACATTTGCTCGGCATCGTTCGCGACGGGCCAGAGCACGAAGTCATACCCGCGCTCGCGGGCGACGCTCGCGGCCTCGGTGATGAATTTCATCACCGTGGGGCCGATTCGATGGTCGAGCGCCGGGTACAGGAGCGCGACGATCCTGGTTCGATGACTGGCCAATGCCCGGGCAACCGCGTTGCGCTGGTAGCCCAGTTCCGCCATTGCCGTCATAATTCGAGCTCGCGTCTCGGGCGAGACCGGCTTCGTGTCGTTCACCACGAAGGACACGGTGGCGATCGAGACGTTGGCGCGTTCCGCGACCTCGCGCATGGTTGCCATAGCCAGCTCCTGGGATCCGCCGCACTCCGGCGGCACTGACGCGAGAATGCGTCGCCTTGATTCTGGCAGTTGGTTTCGATGTGGTAAAGCGGTTAGATTTTTTGTTGACAGGGACCGGGTCTTCAGTTCATGATGCATACCAAGCCTTTCCAGCGCGGTGCCGTTCGGCGCAGCGCACGTTTTTTGCCCAGACGGTTAAGCGCTTTGCCAGTCCAATGACGAACAGGTAGGAGGATCCGATGACCGGTATTCCGAGGGCGGACGAGCCCCGCCGACCAGTGCTTCGAGTTGCCGTAATCGGGCACGCGTTCATGGGCAGCATCCACACGTTGGCGTGGCAGGCCGTGCCGAAGATCTTCGATGTCGGTGCCGAGATCGAGGTCGTGGCCGTCTGCGGGCGTGATGGCGTGGCCGCGAAGGAATTCGCCGACCGTTTCGGCATCGGCTCGGTCGAAACCGACTGGCGCGAACTCCTCAGTCGGATCGACGTCGACGTAGTGGACATCTGCGTTCCTGGCCGCCTGCACGCCGAGATCGCCATCGCAGCTCTCGACGCCGGCAAGCACGTGCTCTGTGAAAAACCACTGGCGAACACGCTCGCCGAGGCCGAGACGATGGCGGCCGTCGCAGCGTCAGCGTCCGATCGCGGTGTTCGCTCGATGGTCGGATTCAGTTACCGCCGAACTCCCGCCCTCGCCTACGCGCGCCAGCTGATCGCAGACGGTCGACTCGGTACCATTCGACACATTCGTGCGGTCTACCTGCAGGACTGGATTGTCGATCCCGAGTTTCCCCTGGTCTGGCGCCTCGTGAAAGAGGAGGCCGGTTCGGGAGCACTCGGAGACCTGGGCGCCCATCTCATCGACCTCACCCAGTACCTCACGGCGCAGGCCATCGTCGGGGTCAGTGCAACGACCGAGACATTCGTCACCTCGCGGCCGCTGCCCTTGGCATCATCGGGGCTCAGCGCGACGGGATCGAACGATGAGACGGGTTCCGGCGACAGGGGTCGAGTCACCGTGGATGATGCCGCCGTCGCGATCGGACGCACCGAGGGTGGCGCGCTGCTCACGCTCGAGGCGACTCGCTTCGCGACGGGCAGGAAGAACGCCCTGCGCATCGAGATCAACGGATCGCGAGGGTCGATCGCCTTCGACTTCGAGCGACTGAACGAGCTCGAGTTCGCCGATGCCGCCCTTCCGCCTGAGGAGAGCGGATTTCGTCGAATCCTCGCCACGGAACCCGGGCACCCGTACGCGGGCGCCTGGTGGCCGGCCGGCCACGGTCTCGGCTACGACCACCTGTTCGTGCATCAGGCCAAAGACTTCGCCGAGGACATCGTCCGCGGAAACACTCCGAGCCCGTCGTTTGGCGACGGGCTCGGAGTGCAACGCGTACTCGATGCCATCGAACGAAGCGCTCAGTCCGGTTCGCGCTGGACGAGCGTCAACAAATGAACACCCTGCAGATCGTGCGCGCGGCTATTGCATACAGCGCGCACAGCCCCATCCTAATTACCCCAGCAAAGGAGCTCATCACATGAAACCCAAGAGAATGGTCGCGGTACTTGCTGCCGCATCTCTCGTCTCGCTAGGACTCGCAGCCTGTTCCACCGCGGGCACTTCGGCGCCCGCCGGCACGACGGCACTCACGGTCGAGGACTACTTTGTGCCTCCGGCCGATCCCGTTATCGACAAGATCTACGCGAGCTGCGCGGTGACCACGAACGCCAAGCTCACGCTGGAACATGTTCCCGGCGCAGGACTGATCGCCAAGGTGCTCCAGCAGGCATCCTCGAAGACGCTTCCTGACGTGCTCATGCTCGACAACCCCGACGTGCAGCAGATTGCGGCCTCGGGAGCACTGACACCGATTACGAACTACGGGCTGAGCGGCGCGGGCGTGGCCGAGGGCACGGTGGCGGCATCCACGTACCAGGGCAAGCTGTATGGCCTGCAGCCCATCGCCAACTCGATCGCCCTCTTCTATAACAAGGACATGCTGTCTGCGGCCGGCATCACGCCGCCCACGACGTGGGCCGAGCTCACGGCGGATGCGAAGAAACTGACTACGCCGACGACCTACGGCTTCGCATTCAGCGGAATCAATACTTATGAGGGCACCTGGCAGTTCATGCCGTTCATGTGGAGCAACGGGGGGAGCGAGAAAGACCTGAATTCGCCCCAGAACGTGCAGGCCCTCGCGTTCCTCACCAACCTGGTCAATGACGGGTCCACCTCGAAGAGCGTTGTGAGCTGGGCGCAGAGCGACGTCGACAACCAGTTCATCGCGGGTAAGGCGGCGATGATGGTCAACGGCCCCTGGCAGATCCCGTCGCTGCAGGCCGCCAAGGGACTGAACTGGGCGTACGTGCCGATCCCGACTCGTACCGCCAGCCAAACCTCGCAGTCACCGCTCGGTGGCGAGGATTACACGGTGCCGAACACGGGCGACAAGACGAAGGAGGCCGCCGCGGGCAAGTTCGTCGCCTGCGTCACCAGCGCCAAGAACGAGACGGCCAACGCCGCCGCGAACGAGGAACTCCCGTCGAACAACGCAGCCGCCGCTGCGTTCGCCAAGGCGAACCCGAGCCTCGCGGGATTCCTGACGATCATCCAGCACGGTCGCGCGCGCACAGCGTTGCTGGGCGCCGACTGGCCGGCAGCGGCGACGAAGATCTACACCGCCGAACAGCTCGGGCTGACCGGCAAGGCCACTCCGGCTGCGGCCTGGGCACAGGCCGACAGCCAGTAACCGAACGATGAGTCGCCCCGTGCCCGAAGCCGACGAAAGGATGTGCAGCCAATGACCGCCACTGATCTGTCCCTCCACGCGTCATCAGAGGGACCGGCTTCGGACCGGGGCGCCCCATCGCAGCGGCCACGTCACAGGGTGAGGCTCGACAGTGTCTCCCACTGGTTCTTCGTGGCACCTGCTGTGCTCTATCTCGGACTCTTCTTCGGCTATCCGATCGTGAAGAACGTGATCATGGGGTTCCAGGACTACTCGACGAGCACGTTTTTCACGGGTGTCGCGCCATGGGTCGGGTTTGCAAACTATGTGCAGGTGGTCTCGAGCAGCATCTTCGCGACGGCGCTGACGAACACTGCCCTGTTCACGGTCGGTTCGATCGTGGGCCAGTTCGCGCTCGGCCTGCTTCTGGCGCTGTTCTTCAAGCGCCGCTTCCCGCTCAGCGGAGTTCTTCGAGCCCTGATGCTTCTTCCCTGGCTGCTTCCGCTGATCGCTTCGAGCGCCGTGTGGAAGTGGATGCTCGACCAGGGCAGCGGCATCGTCAACCAGACGCTCGTCTTCCTTCACGTCGTGCCCACCTCGGTGCCGTGGTTGGTGAGTCCGGACTACGCCCTGGTCTCAGTCATCATCGTGAACATCTGGCTGGGGATCCCGTTCAACGTCACGATCCTCTACGGCGGCCTGCAGGGCATCCCCGAAGAGCTCTACGAAGCCGCAGCCCTGGACGGCGCGACGAAGTGGAAGGCCTTCCGCCACATCACCTGGCCGAGCCTTCGCCCGGTGGTCAGCGTCGTGCTCGTGTTGGGCGTGGTCTACACGCTCAAGGTGCTCGACATCATCCTCGGGCTGACCGGTGGGGGCCCGGCCAACTCGACCGAGACCCTCGCCACCGACTCGTACCACCAGTCGTTCGTACTCTTCTCGTTCGGGGACGGAGCAGCACTGAGCAACATCCTCATTGTCATTTCGCTGGTCTTCACCGTCGTGTACCTGCGACTCAACCGCCGCGCACTGGACGAGTAAGGATCGCAATGAAGACATATTCGACGCTGCGCCGACTCCCGTACACCGCACTCGGCATCCTCTTTCTGGGGTTGATGCTGTTTCCGGTGTATTGGATGGTGAACACCTCGCTGCAGGGCGGCCCGGCCGCGGTCAATGCGACGCTGGTTCCGCTTGCGCCCACCTTCGTCGCGTACCAGCAGGCGATCGGTGCGCAGCTCGGCAACATCGGGACCAGCCTGCTGGTGGCGCTCGGTACGGTGGTTGTCACGCTGGTGATCGCGACGCCCGCCGCCTATGCCCTGGCGAAATTCCGCTTCCGGTGGATCGGTGTCATTCTGCTCGCCCTCCTGATCTCGCAGATGATCCCGTCCATCGTCATCGCGAACGCGCTGTACACCGCCTACAACGACCTCGGTCTGCTGAACACGATTCCCGGTCTGGTGCTCGCCGACGCCTCGACCTCGATCCCCTTCGGCATTCTGATTCTTCGTGCCTTCATGGTGTCGATCCCTTCGGAACTGGTCGAAGCAGCGCGCGTCGACGGTGCAGGCCAGGTGAGGGCGTTCTGGTCGATAGCGATCCCGATCAGCCGCAACGCGATAATCACCGCGGGGCTCTTCAGCTTCCTCTTCGCGTGGAGCGACTTCCTGTTCGCACTCACCCTGACCACGGGCAACTCGATCCGGCCCGTGACCCTCGGCATCTACAGCTACCTGACGGGCCAGGTGCAGAGCTGGGGGCCGGTGATGGCGACCGCGGTGCTGGCGTCGATCCCGGCCATCATCCTGCTGGTCTTCGCGCAGCGATATATCGCCGCCGGCGCTCTAGGGGGCGCCCTCAAGTAGACCAGCCACAAGTCATCGCCCAGAGTTCACGAAAAGAAAGCGCACAACCAATGTCGTCAGCAAATCCACCCCGTCCGATCACCGTGCTGGTCTGGGGGGAGAACCGCCACGAGCAGATCGAACAGCACGTCGCAGACCTCTATCCGCAGGGGATGCACAACGCGATCCGAGAGGGCATCGAATCCAACCTCGGGGCGCGGGTCATCGTCACGACCGCCACCCTCGACGATCCGGAGCACGGCCTCACTGAGGAGCGGCTCGCACAGACCGACGTGCTGACCTGGTGGGGGCATGCTGCCCACGCTGAGGTGAGTGACGAGGTCGTCGAGAGGGTGCACCGGCACGTGCTCCAGGGCATGGGACTCATTGTGCTGCACTCGGGCCACTGGTCGAAGATCTTCACCAAGCTCATGGGAACCACGTGCACTCTTCGGTGGCGATCCGAGCACGACCGGGAACTGGTCTGGACGGTCGATCCGACGCATCCGATTGCACGGGGAATTCCGCATCCCATCGAGATCCCCGAGCAGGAGATGTACGGCGAGCAGTTCGACATTCCCGTGCCCGACGAGCTCGTATTCATCAGCTCGTTCAGCGGCGGCGAGGTGTTCAGGAGCGGATGCACGTTCCGCCGCGGCAACGGCAAGATCTTCTACTTCAGCCCCGGCGATCAGGACTATCCGGTCTATTATCACAAGGACATCCGTCGAGTGATCGCCAATGCCGTCGAGTGGGCTGCGACCGACCGGCCGAAACGCGAGCTTCCCGTGCTGCTGCGCTACGACACCGGGGACTTCTTCAACGGTCACGACTACAGCGGCCCGCTCAGAGACACCGGCCCGCTCGAAAAGAGCGGCCGGTCCGACGAGGAGGGCCCTTCGCTGTGACCGTGTTCAAAACAATCGACGACGACGGAACACCGGTTCGGGTCATTCTCGTCGGCGCGGGGGCGATGGGCCGCAACTGGCTCGAAGTGCTGAGGGCCTCGCCCGACGTGTCGCTCGTCGGCCTGGTCGACCTCGACGTCGAACTCTCCCGGCGTGTCGTCATCGAAGCGAAGCTGGACGGGGTGGTCGTTGGCCGCTCCGTCACCGAAGTGGCAGCTCAAACCGCCGCTCAGGCCGTGGTCAACGTGACGATTCCCGCTGCGCACTACCCGGTGAACGTCGAGGCGCTCTTCGGCGGTCTCCCGGTGCTGTGCGAGAAGCCCATTGCTCCGACCGTCAGCCAGGCCCTCGCCCTCGCCGCGGCGGCCGAAGCGGCGGGGCAGCTGCTGATGACCAGCCAGTCGCGGCGCTACTACCGAACGCTGGCCGCATTTCGACAGGCGGTCGGCACCCTGGGCAGGGTGGGATTCGTCACCACCGACTTCTTCAGGGGACCGCACTTCGGCGGATTCCGGGAAGAGATGGACCAGCCACTGCTCGTGGACATGGCGATTCATGCGTTCGACGCCGCGCGCTACCTGCTCGGCACGGAGCCGCGATCGGTTCAGTGCGAGACGTTCAATCCGGAATGGAGCTGGTACCGCGGGGATGCGGCCGCGATCGCCACGTTCCAGTTCGACGACGGGAGCCGCTACCTGTTCAACGGCAGCTGGTGCAGCGAGGGCGTCGAGACATCGTGGAACGGGTCGTGGCGGGTAAGCGGCTCTGCGGGGACGGCGGTCTGGGACGGCGAGGGCGGCCCGGTCGTCGAAAGCGCGCCATCGACCATTTCTGACGAGGTGTCGCCGGGCAGCCTGGACGATGCACCGGAAGAGCTCGCCGGTGCGCTGAGCGAATTCGTTCGTTCCCTAAGGACGGGTACTACCCCGTCTGGTGAGGTGCGGTCGAACATTTTCAGCCTGGCGATGGTCGAGGCCGCCGTTCTCTCGGCGGCATCAGGCGATCGTGTGATCATCGATGCGGTGCTCGAGGATGCCTACTCGCACGCACGCTCGACAGAGACGCACGAGTCAATCAGGGCCGTTCTCGAGGGCTGGGGTTCCGCCAGAGGGGGACTCGCGCTACAGGATCAGTCCTGATCGGCGGGGTCGAGCTTCTCTCGAAGCGTGGCCAGCTGGTCGTAGAGCTGGTGCGGCACCCTGTCGCCGAAGCGCCCGAAGAACTGCTCGGTGTCATCGGCCTCAGCCAGCCAGGCGTCGCGGTCGATGGCGAAGAGCTTGTCGAAGTCGACCGGTTCGAGGCCGTCCTCGTTGATTCCGCCGACGTTAGGTATGTATCCGAGTGGCGTCTCCCGTGCACCGACCTGGCCATCAACCCGCTGCTGGATCCATTCCAGGATACGGGCGTTCTCGCCGAAGCCGGGCCACAGGAACGACCCGTCGTCGTCGGTGCGGAACCAGTTGACCTGGAACACGCGAGGAACCGTCGCGGTGCCCCGAAGCGATCGTCCGACGTTCAGCCAGTGCTGCCAGTGGTCGGCCATGTTGTAACCACAGAACGGGAGCATCGCGAACGGGTCGCGTCGCAATTCCCCGACTGTGCCTTCGGCGGCCGCCGTTTGCTCCGAAGAGATCGTGGCGCCCAGGAAGACACCATGATCCCAATCGCGCGCCTCTACCACCAAGGGCACGTTGGAGGCACGACGGCCGCCGAAGATTATTGCGTCGATGACGACGCCGTCTGGATGCTCCCAGTCGTCCGCGATGGACGGGCACTGGGCTGCCGCAACAGTGAAGCGGGAATTCGGATGCGCCGCCGGAGTGCCGGAGGTCGGGCTCCATGGCTCGCCGCGCCAGTCTGTGAGTCCGGCGGGCGGGGTCTTCGAGAGGCCCTCCCACCAGACATCGCCGTCGTCGCGTAGAGCGACATTGGTGAAGATGGTGTTGCCCCACAGCATGTCTATCGCGTTGGGGTTCGTCTTCGGTCCGGTGCCGGGGGCAACCCCGAAGAAGCCCGCCTCGGGATTGATCGCGCGGAGTCGACCGTCTGGTCCCTGTCGCATCCAGGCGATGTCGTCGCCGATGGTCTCGACCGTCCAGCCGGGAATCGTGGGCGTGAGCATGGCGAAGTTGGTCTTGCCACAGGCGCTCGGGAAGGCGGCGGCAACATGCATGACCCGACCGGTTGGGTTGGTGACTCGCAGCACAAGCATGTGCTCGGCCAGCCAGCCCTCATCCCGCGCCATGACGGAGGCGATGCGCAGCGCAAACGACTTCTTGGCCAGGATGGCATTGCCGCCGTAGGCCGATCCGAACGACCAGATCTCGCGCGACTCGGGAAAATGGCTGATGTACTTTGTCGGGTTACACGGCCACGGCACGTCCTGCTGACCGGGCTCGAGCGGAGCGCCGACGCTGTGCACGGCGGGAACCCACTCGACTGAGCCGCGAATGCGCGCGAGAGCGTCGGTTCCCATCCGGGTCATGATGCGCAGGTTCGCGACCACGTAGGGCGAGTCGGTTACCTGCACCCCAAGCTTGGCGAAGGGCGAGCCGATCGGTCCCATTGAGAACGGGACCACGTACATGGTGCGACCGCGCATGCTGCCCGCGAACAGGCCGTCGAGGGTGGCGCGCATCTCGGCGGGCGCGATCCAGTTGTTGGTCGGCCCCGCGTCGTGCTCGTCGATGCTGCAGATGTAGGTGCGGTCTTCGACTCGGGCGACATCGTTGGGGTCGCTGCGGGCGAGAAAACTGAAGGGCCGGTGCTCGGGGTTCAGGCGGATCAGTGTGCCTTGTTCGACCAGCAGGCGTGTGATGCGATCGAATTCGGCAGCGCTTCCGTCGCACCAGACGACGCTGTCCGGGCGAGTGAGCGCTGCGATACGCGAGACCCAGTCGATGACGCGCACGTCGGTTCCGGCGGGGGATTCGAAGTAGATGGGTGTCGCAGAGGACTTGGGGACGGGCGTTCCGAGGGCCGGGGTTTTCAGGGCGGGAGAGTTCAGCGTTGTCGTCATGGGTGTCGTCCTTCGCTCGTTTCGCTCGTCTTTTCGCTCGTTTCTTATAGCCTGCGCTTCGTTTTACGTAATGAATCCCCAATCGTGTTGGTAAAAACGGTAATACTTTCGATATGGTTCAAGAATGAGCGACCTCACAACCCTTGGCCAGCGAATCCGGCACTTTCGCACGCTGCGTGGAATGACCCTCGACGATCTCGGGGGGGCAGTGAGTGTCGCGGGCAGCCAGCTGTCGCTCATGGAGAACGGCAAGCGCGAGCCGAGGCTGTCGCTGCTCACTCGAATCGCCGACGTGCTCGACATCCAGGTAGCCGACCTGCTGTCCGAAGAACCGCCGACCGTGCGTGCCGGTCTCGAAATCCAGCTCGAGCAGCTACAGCAGGGAGCGCTGTACTCCTCGCTCGGCCTGCCTGCTCTGCGCGCGTCCCGCAGCATGACCGACGAAACCCTGCGTGTGATCGTCGGCTTGCACGCGGAGATCGCTCGCCGCGCGCGCGAGGCGATCGCAACGCCGGAGGAGGCTCGACGGGCGAACACGGAACTGCGCCAGCTCATGCGCACCAAGAACAATTACCTGCCCGAGATCGACGCGCTGGCGCAGGAGCTCGTGACGAAAGTGGGCTACTCGCGCGGGGCGCTGACCCATCGGGCCGTCTCGCGCATGGCCGAACAGCTCGGGTTCGCGCTGGTGCATGTGCCCGACCTGCCGCACTCGGCGCGATCGGTCACCGACCTCGAGAACGGGCGCATCTACCTGCCGCCGGCGTCCATTCCAGGCGGCCACGGCATCCGGTCGATGGCACTGCAGGCCATGGCGCACCGCCTGCTCGATCACCACGAGCCGAAGACCTACGCCGAGTTTCTGCAGCAGCGGCTCGAGATCAACTACTTCGCCACCGCGTGCCTTATGCCCATCGAGCAGTCGATCGAGTTTCTGGGCGCCGCGAAAGCCGACCGCAATATCGCGGTCGAGGACTATCGCGACGCGTTCGGTGTCACCCATGAGGCGGCCGCGCTGCGGTTCACCAACCTGGCCACGACGCACCTCGACATGAACGTGCACTTCCTGCGCGTGGGCGACGACGGTGCCGTCGCCAAGGCCTACGAAAACGACGGGCTTCGACTGCCGGTGGATGTAACGGGGTCGACCGAGGGCCAGCTGGTCTGCCACTTCTGGGCGGGGCGGCAGGCCTTCGACCGCACCAACCGCACGACCGAGTTCTACCAGTACACCGACACACCGGAGGGCACCTTCTGGGAGTCCTGCCAAACCGGAACGGGGCCGGACGACGAGTTCTCCATCACGATCGGTGTGCCGTTTGCCCACGCGAAGTGGTTCCGCGGGCGCGAGACCCCGAACCGCACGCAGTCGCGCTGCCCTGACCTGTCGTGCTGCAAGTCACCGTCGAACGAGCTGGCGGAGCGCTGGGCGGGCAAGGCCTGGACAAGTGCGAAGCTGCACGCGCACATCCTGTCGCCGCTCCCCAGTGGAACTTTCCCGGGGGTCGACGACCAGGAGCTCTACGCGTTCCTGAACGCGCATGCGGACTAACCAACGGCGCGCGGCGCGTCCTAACGGCCGGGCAGCCCGCTGAGCGGCGCCTCCGGTCGCGTGAAGCGGCCGCCCGAGCCCGCCACCGCAGTGTCGGCCGCCGCCACCGCATCCTCACACACCTTTCGAAACGACATCACGTCGATGCCGAGGCACAGCACACCGATGTCTTCCGCGAGCGCGGTCGCGCAGCCCTCGGCGGTGGGGTTGATGATCGGGCCACCGAGCAGCACGACGTTGTTTGCGCCGGCCGCGGCCTTGACCCGGGTTAGCGCATCCTGGATCCTTTGGCTGCCGTGCAGGTTGACGTTGGCGCCCTCGCCGAGTGCATACGACAGCTCGCCCGCCGCGAACACGATGATGCGCACCTCGTCGATGGCGCAGATCTCCTCGACGTGTTCGAGCCCGTCCACCGTCTCGATCATCGGGATGAGCAGCAGGCTTGCGTCGCTCGCCGCCGCGTACTCGCTGAAGGTGCGCAGGGAGTACCCGGCCACCCGGTAGGCGGGGCAGATGCCGCGCGATCCATTGGGCGGGTATGTGAGGGCATCGCGCATGCGCTCGACGTCCGCGGCGCTGCGCACCATCGGGATCACGATTCCCTGTGCCCCCGCCTCCAGGGCGCGGCGGGCGGACGTCGTGTCGCCCGGCTCAGGGATGCGCACGATCGTCGCGAGGTTTACGCCATCGGCGACCCGAACAGTGTCCTCGAGAGCGCGCGGGTTGATACCCGAGTGCTCGCTGTCGATCCAGACGTAGTCGAGGCCGGTCACGCCCATCACCTCGATCAGTGTGTGGTCGCCGGTGAAGCACTGCATGCCCACCGGCACCTGCTTCTGGTCGATCATCGAAATGAGGCGGTTCTTCAACTCGAACACGGCGAGCGTCTCCTTACATCGGGGTGCGTAGTAGATGGGTAAAGCGGCAACGCTCAGTGGTCGACGTGCTGCTCTTGGAACGGCACCTCGTCGAACCCGCCGACCGGCGCGGTGAAGAGGCGAAGCAGCGCGCCGTCCGGGGTGAACAACTCAATCGACTGTCCCGTGCGCCGCCGTTTGATTGGTGTGTGAAGTGCGCCCACCGTTTCGAGGTGCTCGAGCCAGAGCTGCAACTCTGCGTCATCCGTGACCTCGAAGGTCACGGGGTCGTAGCCCGCGACCGGCAGCGGGTAGTCATCGGTGGCGATGCGAATCTCGATCATCCCCGGAAAGCCGGGGAGTTCGAGTACGACCCCGTACAGCACACCGTCGGCGTCGTGATGGTCGAACCGGGGCCGGTGTTGCGCGCCGAGGACCGAACCGAACCAGGCGATGCCGGCATCCAGGTCGCGAACCACGAACGTGGCGTGGTGGATGCCGCTAACTGCAGGAGCCATGCGTTTGCACCACGTCCTTTCCGTGCTGGGTCATGGGCGCCCGGACCCTACGCGGTCGCTGCCGCGGTGACTTCTGCGGCAGCGACGCCGCGTTTGCGCAGCACGGTCAAACCCATCACGACCATCGCGAGCGCCGCGAGTAGCGAGACGATCCCGATGATCACAAAGATCAGTGGGGTCGCAACCCCGGCGGCAATCAGTACTCCGCCGAGAACCGGGCCGAGGATCGCACCGAGCCGAGCGACTCCGACGGCCGAGCCGACTCCGGTTGCGCGGAGGGCGTCGGAATAGAAGGTCGCGCAGAGCCCGACCGTGCAGAGCTGCGCGCCGATGCCGAAGAAGCCGGCGAGAAAGCAGGTGACGAGCAGTCCGGGAGCGGAGTGCGCGGCCTGGCCGATCGCAATGACGGCGATGGCGCCGATGACGTAGCCGACCACGATCGTGGCGGCCGGGCGCCGGCGAACAAAGCGGCCGAGCACGATGCTGCCAATGATCGAGCCCAGGTTGAGCATCACTGCCCCGAGGATGGCGACCCGCGCGATTAGTCCGTTTTGGGTCGCGATGATCGGGATCCAGTTGGTGAGGAAATACGTCATCAGCAGGCTCAACAGCAGGATGATCCAGAGCATGATTGTGCCAACCGCGCGTCCCTGCGTGAACAGGCTGGGCAGTGGGGCACGTGCTTCGTCGGGAGCGGGGGTGATGCTGGCCGCGAGCGAACGGTCGAGCCTTAGCCGGGTGAGCACCTTTGCCAGCCCGGACTTGTCGGTGCGCCTGGCAAGGAAGCGCACCGATTCCGGCACTGCCAGCGCGATGATCGGGATGAGGATGACCGGCACGATGCCGCCCACCCAGAAGACGCTCATCCAGCCGAGCTTCGGGATCAGCACCGACGACGCGAGACCGCCGACAACCGCGCCGAGCGGAAAACCGCAGAACATGAGTGCGACCGTTGCTGCCCGGCGGCGAAGTGGCGCGTACTCACCGGTCAGCGAGATGACGCCCGGAAGCGCCCCGCCGAGGCCGAGGCCCGTCAGGAATCGAACGAGGAACAGGGCCGTCGCCGTCGTCGTGAACGGGGTGATGAGTGAACCGAGCGCAACGATCGCTACCGAGATGATCAGCACCGGCTTACGGCCGAACCTGTCGCCGAGCAGGCCGAACACGATGGCTCCCACGAGGCCGCCGAATAGACCGATACCGAAGATCGGCCCGAAGCTCGCGGCGGGCACACCGAAATCCCCCGCGATGCTGGGCGCCGCGAGGGCGATGGACTGGGTGTCGAACCCGTCGACCATCGAGATGACGGCGCAGACGATGATGATGAACACCTGCAGGCCGGCGATCTTGCGACCTTCGAGCAGCGAATCAAAACTGCGAGCCTCTGCGAGCGCTGGCGCTGGAGCAGCCATTGGTCCTCCTTCGGGAAGCCTGAGCCCCGGAGGGATCGAGGCGACGACGTTGTCACCACCAGAGTAGTGGCAAATCCCCAAGTGTCAATGTCTCTTAGTGAATCGGTGTCTTGCCAACTCGAGGCGAGCTATTCGCCCGGATCCGCCAGCAGTCCCGCGGCCTCGATGCCCGCGATCGCGCAGGCCTCATCGGCATCTGGCAGGGAGCCGCTCACGCCGACGGCTCCGACGATCTCGCCGGCGGCATCACGCACCAGCACGCCGCCGGGCACCGGCACGATGTCCCCATCGGTCAATCCGACGAGTGAGTTGAAGAAGTGCGGATGTGTCTCGGCGCGCTTCACCAGGGTGCGCGAGCCGACGCCGAGGTTCAGCGCGCCGTGCGCCTTGGCGCGCGAGATCTTCTCGCGCAGCAGGCTGGACCGGTCCTCCCGGGCGAACGCAATGAGGTGGGCGCCGGCGTCGAGCACAGCCACCGTCATTGGGGGCATCCGTTCGGCCCGGGCATGCGCAAGCGCGGTTGCGATAATGGTCTGGGCTTCGGTGAGTGTGATCAAAAGCAGTCCTCGAACTCTGAGCACCGAGTTGCGCCGATGCTATTCTTTTAGTGACCAAGTGTCAGTGCTCAGTGTCAGTGCTTTTCCACCGTTTGGCAATGCGCCAGCGAAAGGGCGGTCCTCGTGTCCCAGATGCTCAGTGACGGGCCGTACCGGCGGGATCGCACCAGCGCAGCCGACCAGGTGGTCAAGGACATTCGGGCGCAGATCCTTTCCCGCCACCTGAAGCGCGGTACCCGCCTGCCCTCCGAGAAGGAACTCGCGACCCATTACGACGTGAGCCCTCCGACCATCCGCGAGGCGATCCGCGCGCTGAGTGCGACCAACCTCGTCGAAGCGAGGCACGGGTCGGGAACATACGTCACCGCCGACGGCTCAGCCCTGGTTTCGTCCGCGCTCGCCGCGGTCGTCGAGCTCGAGGATGTCGACCTGCTCAGCATCCTCGACCTGTCCGAGGTGTTCTACCTCAAGGCCGCCGCGCTCGCCGTAACCGAGGCGTCGGACGCCGAGCTGGCCGAGCTGCGGGTGGCCGCTGAGCATTTTCGCGAGCCGCTGTCGCAGGCCGAGTACGGGGCCGCGCTCGCCGACTTTCTCGATCGCCTGGTCGAGCTCTCGCACAACAAGCTGCTGATCGCGATCGCGACGTTTTTGATCGAGTCCCAAATCACTCTCGCGCAGAGCGCGGCGCAGCGCTCGCCGTCGGTCTGGGAGGACGTCGCCGGTCACCTGGTGGACGAGCGCATCGCCCTGGTCGAGGCGCTCGAGGCGCGGGATGCGACCGCCGCCCAGTCGGCCGTGCTGCGCTATACGACGCGCGGCAACGAGCTGGTACGTCAGCACGCGACGACCAAATAGCTCGGCTAAGCCGTTCGGTCGGTGAGGGAAGCGACGATCTCGTCCTCCAGCAGCGACGTCGTACTGCTGAAGCCCGGTGACGAGACCGCACCGAAAGCGATGTCCCGCGCCGTCACATCGTTGGCGAGCGTGTATCCGCCCACGCGCTTCAGAGCATCCTTCCGGGCGCTGCGGTAGCCGGCCGTTCCGATGACGACGCGGAGCTCACTAGTTTCATTTACCGTCGCCTGCGAATGGGGTTCCCCAACTTCGAGACTATGGGCAACGCTCGGAGCAGCTCCGCCAACTATCCGAACCCAGATCGAATCGGGCACCTCCCACGGCGGCGCGAGGTCACCGCTGAGAAGCGTCCAGCATGGTTCCGACCAGCAGAGCGGGCGCATCCGACCGGTTGCTCCACGCATGATTCGTGCCGCGGATCACCACCGTGTCGCCGGGCTTCATGAGCACCTCGTCGACGTCGGTGACCAGGTAGATCTCACCGATGACGCACGTGATGCAGTCGAGCGTGTCGGTGCGGTGCATGCTCGGGTGGCGGGCGAGATCCTCCGCGCTGGGCGCGTACTTCTGCTCTACCCTGACGTTCAGGTCTGCGAGAACGGCCTTGTGCTCTTCCTTGTCCTTGCGGTCCGGGGGAATCTCGAGTGCCCGGTAGAGCATCCCGCCAGGGAACGGTTCGCGACGCTCGATGCCGACGGCACGGTCCCCCTTGACCTCGTTGTTCGGCGGCAGCTCCTCGGTCGCCCACAGCGTGGCGCGCCAGTAGAAGCCCTCCTTCGACTGGATGCTCGTCTCATCCGGCTCGGTCGACAGCACTGCAGAGCGGCCCTGGTCGTCTGCGCCGACTACATATCGGTTCCATCTGGGCATCTAGTGACTCCTTCGTCGTTGGGTGGTGGGTCAGCGTGATGACGCAATGAGCGTCGTCACAGGATTGGGGACCAGCGGTGCCGGGCGGCTGGTGTCGCCGATGACTTCGACCCGTCGGTCCGCGCGGTCATAGCGTGGCCAGATGGAGCTATCGGGATCGGCCGGGACTCCGGTGCGGGCGAATTCGACCCAGGCGTGCTGGATCGATGCGCTCACCTCACGGTCGACTTCGTCGTAGCCATCCGCGGGATCGACGTGCCCGAAAATGTAGGGGATCTCGACACTGTGCAGCGCACGCAGTCCGCTTGTGATCGATCCCGGCGACAGGCGCTCGAAGAAGTAGTAGTACACGCGGCGACCGAGAGCAGCGAACCGGTCTGCCGTGGCCAGTCCAGGCTCGAACCACACTGCCGCGGAGATGAGCTCGGCGAGCGCCTCGTACGGCTCCAGCATTGTCGCTGCATAGTGCTCGAGTATCGCGTCGGCGCCTGCCCCACCGAGCGTCTTCGCCATCGCAGCGAGGGTGTCCAGTGTATAGACGGCTTCTGGAGCGAGCTCCGGATGCGCGTAGACGGCATTCGGTCGTACGAAAAAGCGCGACTCGTCAGCAACGCAGCCGATGAGCACGGGCACGTCGGACGGCCAGCCCTCGAACTCTCCGGTCGGGATCGTGTCGCCGTCGACGACCGGATACCAGGTGAGGTTGGCGGGGGTATGCACCTCGCCCGCGGGCGCGAAGATGCCGGAGTTGGCCAGGGAGGCCAGGCGAACCTGTTCGGTGGGAATCGCCCGAAGTTCCGTCGGGTCGGCGGTGCCGAGCTCATCGAACATCCGCTCGCTGGCCCGAAGGGACCGCTCGTAGCTCGGCGAGCTCACGACAGCGTAGTCGTCAAAGCCCGCACTCTGGATGATCGCGCGGGAGTAGAGACCGCGAGCCGCAGGAGTGGAGAGCAGCGCTCGCACCGCAGCGGCTCCAGCCGATTGGCCGAATATCGTCACATTTGACGGATCTCCGCCGAAGCACTGGATGTTGGCCGCGATCCATTCGAGGCCAGCGACCCAGTCGAGCAGGCCGAAGTTTGTACCCATAGTCGGATGCGCGAGAAATCCGAAAGCACCCAGCCGGTAGTTGATGTTGAGGACCGTCACGCCCTGCCGGGCCAGTTCGGCGCCGTCATACATCGGCGCCGAGCCGGACCCGTTGATGAAGCCGCCGCCATGTATCCAGGCCATGACGGGCTGCTTTGCCGACGGGTCCGCGGTCGGTGTCCAGATATTCAGGTAGAGGCAGTCCTCGCTCTGATCGCTCCGGGCCTCGAACGGGCGGAGGTCGATGGTCTGGATGGCGATCGGCCCGTGGGCAGTCGCGTCCAGCACGCCATCCCACGGCTCGACGGGCCGTGGAGCGCGCCAGCGGAGGTCCCCGACGGGCGGCAATGCAAACGGCACTCCGAGAAACGCGGTGACGCCGTCGAGTTCGATACCGCGGATCGACCCGCTCTGTGTGGAAATGATGGTCACTGCGTCAGACTAGAGTTTGGACACCAAGTTAGCAAGACACTTTGGGACTTTGGAGGATCGGGATGATCGCGGTATGGGTGTGTGCAGGCGTATCAGCCGCGAGCGCGTATGTGAGCCTGGGTTTCTCGATCGTCGCAGTGCGAGTTTCACTGCGGGACACGAGCGCTGCCCGCTATGCGCTGGCGAGGAGCATTGCGCTCGCGGTGGTCGCGACAGTCGCCTTCTTCACCCGCGCCCCCGCGTTTCTCGATGCGGTCGCTCTGGCCATGATCCTCGTGCAGGGAGGCGACGCCGTGATCGGAGTGATGCTCCGTGACCGAATGAAGACATTCGGTCCGGCAGCATTTGCGGTCGTCGATCTCGCCGCCCTTGTCTGGGTGCTCAGAACTGCTGCGTGACCGACGGATTGACCGAGCCGCCGCTGTCTGACAGAATTACTTTCCGAACGACCGGTAATAAAATGTCTCGGAGACGAGGCCCCAATGGAGGGTTGTCGCGGAATGGGTGAGGCCTTTCTGGTCGGAGGCGTTCGCACGCCGGTCGGGCGTTACGGCGGAGTGCTCTCGAGCGTGCGTCCCGACGATCTCGCTGCGCTTGTCGTCGCTGAGGCTGTGGCCCGCGCGGGCATCGACCCGGCGCTGATCGACGAAGTCATCCTCGGCGGAGCGAACCAGGCTGGCGAAGACAACCGCAACGTCGCGCGAATGTCGGTGCTGTTGGCTGGCCTCTCCGACTCCGTTCCCGGCGTCACGGTGAACCGTCTGTGCGCATCCGGTCTCTCGGCGATAACGATGGCAGCGCAGGCCATCCGCGCCGGCGATGCCGACCTGATCGTTGCCGGCGGAGTCGAATCGATGTCCAGGGCACCGTGGGTGCAGGCGAAACCCGAAAGGGCGTTCGCGAAGCCCGGCGACCAGTTCGACACGTCGATCGGCTGGCGCTTCGCCAACCCCCGACTACTGGCGCGCGACAAGGCGACCTACTCGATGCCCGAGACGGGCGAGGAGGTCGCCCGGGTCTACGACATCAGCCGCGAGGACGCCGACGCGTTCGCGTTTGCGAGCCACCAACGAGCGATCGCGGCGATCGATGCCGGCCGGTTCGATGCCGAGATCCTGGGAGTCGAGACGTCGCGAGGAACGGTCGTGCTCGACGAGGGACCGCGCCGCGACACAAGCCTCGAAGTGCTGGCGGGGCTCCGCCCGGTCGTTCGCGGCGGGTCAGTCGTAACGGCTGGCAACTCGAGTGCCCTGAATGACGGTGCCTCGGCGATCGTGGTCGCGAGTGCCGAAGCCGTCGAGCGCTACGGAATGGTGCCACGTGCTCGCGTGATCGTCGGCGCGAGCGTCGGTGTCGCGCCCGAGGTGATGGGAATCGGGCCAGTGCCCGCGACCCGCAAAGCACTTTCACGAGCCGGCCTGGCCCTCGCCGACCTCGACGCGATCGAACTCAACGAGGCCTTTGCGACCCAGTCGCTGGCAGTCATCCGCGAGCTGGGCCTCGACCCCACGCGGGTGAATGCGGACGGCGGTGCGATTGCGCTCGGGCATCCGCTGGGTTCGAGCGGATCGAGGCTGGTCGTCACCCTGCTGGGTCGAATGGAACGCGAAGACTCGCGGTACGGCCTGGTCACGATGTGCGTCGGAGTGGGCCAGGGAAGCGCGCTCATCATCGAGCGGGTGTCCTGACCATGCCCGCTCCGCTGGGCGAGACCGAACGCCTCACAACCATCCTGGTCACGCGGCACAGCGACCGCGTTGTGGTGCAACTCAACCGTCCCGAGGTGCGCAACGCCATCAACCAGGCGATGGTGGATGAACTGCACGGCGTCTGTGCGGAGCTCGAGGTGAACCCGCGCATCCTCATCCTGATCGGCGGCGACGGCGTCTTCGCCTCGGGCGCTGACATCGCCGAACTGCGCGAGCGCACGGCCGCCGACGCACTCCGGGGAATCAACGCGCAGGTGTTCATTCGCATCGCCGACCTGCCCATGCCGGTCATCGCAGCGCTCGACGGCTACGCACTGGGCGGAGGGGCCGAGCTGGCGTTCGCTGCGGACTTACGCATCGGCACGCCACGGGTCAGGCTCGGCAACCCGGAGACGGGTCTCGGCATCGTCGCCTCCGCGGGTGCACTATGGCGCCTGCGGCAGCTCGTCGGTGAGCCTCTGGCCAAAGAGATCCTGCTGGCAGGCCGCATCCTCGAGGCTGACGAGGCGCTCGCCGCGCGGTTGATAACCCGCGTGGCCGAGCCGGCCGACCTGCTGGCCGCGGCGAACGCTCTCGCCGATGAGATCGCCGCAAAGGATCCGCTGGCCGTGCGCTACACGAAATCGATCATGAGCGCGCCTCGCGGCGATCATCCGCGCATCGACCTCGAGGCGCAGGCCGTACTTTTCGAGTCGCCCGAGAAGCACCGGCGAATGACCGACTTTCTCGAACGGAGGGCCAGGTGACCGACATCCCGGGAATCGTCGGCGTTCTCGGCGGAGGACGAATGGGTGCCGGGATAGCGCACGCCTTCGTAGTCGCCGGCTCGACCGTGCGCGTGGTCGAGCGCGACGACGAGCAGGCTGCGGCGGCGCTTCAGCGGGTGACCTCCGCCCTCGCCGCGAGCGTTCGAAGAGGCACGGTCGGCGAACCGCTGGATGACCTCGCCGACCGCATCGAGACCGGCACCGACGACGCCCTCTTCGACGAATGCGAACTCGTGATCGAGGCGGTGCCGGAAGACCCCGCGCTCAAAGCCGCATCACTGGCGCGCATCGAGGACCGCGTGGGCGCCGAAACGCCCATCGCGAGCAATACGTCGTCGCTGTCCATCGATGCTCTCGCGGCAGCGCTGCGATTTCCGCAGCGATTCCTCGGCCTGCACTTCTTCAACCCGGTTCCCGCCTCCCGGCTCGTCGAGATCGTGGTTGGCACGGCAACCGGAATTTCCATCGTCTCGGGGGCGCAGGACTGGGTCGCGGCGCTCGGCAAGACACCGGTGACTGTTAAGGATTCGCCGGGGTTCGCATCGTCGCGGCTCGGTGTCGTCATCGGCCTCGAGGCGATCCGAATGCTCGAGGAGGGCGTCGCCTCTGCCGACGACATCGATGCGGCGATGGTGCTGGGCTACAAGTTTCCGGTCGGTCCACTCCGCCTCACCGACATCGTCGGGCTGGATGTTCGCCTCGGCATCGCCGACTATCTCCACTCGCAGTTGGGTGGGCGTTTCGAGCCGCCGCAACTGCTGCGGGACAAGGTCGCGGCGGGTGAACTCGGCCGTAAGACCGGCACCGGATTCTTCACCTGGAACGACGACGGAGGTACACAGTGAGCGCGATTCTGCCGAGTTTTGTGAACGGGGCATGGTGGATGCCCGAACGGGACGCCGAATCCGCGATCGTTCGCGACGCGTCGACCGGCGAGGTCGTGACGACGGTGAGCACGGAGGGTCTCGACCTGGCCGCGGCGCTCGAGTACGCGCGCACTGTGGGCCAGGCTTCGCTCGGCCGGCTCACATTCCACCGGCGCGCACTGCTGCTCAAGCAGTTCGCGCAGGCGCTGACCGCGCGCAAAGACGAGCTCTACGCGCTCTCCAGCCGCACGGGCGCGACCCGCGGCGACTCGATGGTCGACATCGACGGGGGCATCGGCGTGCTGTTCACCTACTCGTCCAAGGGCCGCCGCGAGCTGCCGAACTCACGTGTCTACGTGGACGGTGCCGTCGAGCCGCTCTCCAAGGACGGCTCGTTCCTGGGCCGCCACGTGTACACGCGACTGCCCGGGGTCGCGGTGCAGATCAACGCGTTCAACTTTCCGGTCTGGGGTTCGCTCGAGAAATTCGCGCCGGCATTCCTGGCCGGGGTGCCGTCGCTGGTGAAGCCCGCGACGCCGACCGGATACCTGGCGGAAGCCTTCGTGCGCATCCTGGTCGAGTCCGGGCTGCTGCCCGACGGGTCCCTGCAACTGGTCTCGGGAGGCGTGCCCGACCTGTTCGCCAATTTGCGTCTCGGTGACCTGGTCGCCTTCACCGGCTCCGCTTCGACGGCTGAGCGACTGCGCGACAACGAGTCGGTGCGAACCGGCGGCGTGCGGTTCACCAATGAGACCGACTCGATCAACGCCTCCGTACTGGGCAGGGCAGCCGTTGTGGGAACGCCCGAATTCGACGCCTTCGTGCGCGGTGTCGTGACCGAGATGACGGTTAAGGCGGGGCAGAAATGCACAAGCATCCGCCGTATCATCGTGCCGCGGGCAGCCATCGACGACGTGACCACAGCGATCGCCGAACGCATCGAGCAGCGGATCGTCCTCGGCGACCCGCGCGCCGAGGGAGTGACGATGGGCCCGCTCGCGTCGGTGGAGCAGCGCGCCGAAGTTCTGCGCCAGGTCGACCGCCTCGTCGCGGCCGGCGGTCGGATCGTGGTCGGCTCGACGGATGCGCCGAGCGCGCGCCGGGTCGATGGTTCGAGTTCGGTCGACGAGCACGGCGCCTTCACGTCGCCGGTGCTGCTGAGGTTCGACGCGTCGACTGAGGACGCGGTGCACGAGGTCGAGGCGTTCGGCCCGGTCGCCAGCCTGCTCGCCTATGACACCACGGATGAGGCGATCGCGCTGGTCGGTCGCGGTGGCGGCTCACTCGTCACCAGCATCGCCACTCACGACCCGGAGGAGGCCGTCGCTCTGATGACGGGCATCTCTGTCTGGAATGGCCGGGTCCTGGTGCTCGACCGCGACGACGCGAAGTCGTCGACTGGCCATGGCTCGCCCATGCCGCAGCTCGTGCACGGTGGGCCCGGCCGGGCCGGCGGTGGCGAAGAACTCGGCGGCATCCGCGCCGTACTTCACCACATGCAGCGCACAGCCCTGCAGGGTTCGCCCCAGATGCTCACGGCGATCACGGGCATCTGGCACGCCGGGGCGGCCTCGGATTCGTCGGGTGCGCATCCATTCCGCAAGACGCTCGAGCAACTCACCCTGGGCGACAGTGTCGTCTCGACCAGCCGCGAGATCACGCTCCACGACATCGAGCATTTCGCGCGCTTCACGGGCGACACCTTCTACGCGCACATGGATGAGGAGGCCGCGGCCGCCAACCCGTTCTTCCCCGGCCGCGTTGCACACGGGTACCTCCTGGTGTCGTGGGCGGCTGGGCTGTTCGTGGATCCGGCACCCGGTCCGGTGCTCGCCAACTACGGGCTCGAGAACCTGCGGTTCATCACGCCCGTCTCGCCGGGCGACAGCATCCGCGTCGTTCTGACCGCCAAACAGATCACCCCGCGGGAGAACGACGAATACGGCGAAGTGCGCTGGGACTCGGTGCTGGTGAACCAGCGCGACGAGGTCGTCGCGACCTACGACGTGCTGACGCTGGTCGCAAAGAACAGCTACGTGGCCGCGAGCCCCTCGAGCGCGACAGCCAGCACCTCGCCCGCGAGCTGATCGGCCGACTCGGGGCCGTCGGGGCGATACCACTCGACGATCGAGTTGATCATGCCGAACAACAACCGCGTGACTACCCGCGGATCGATGTCGGAGCGAACGGAGCCTTCGTCGCGTGCCTCGGCGACCAGTGCCGTGACCGAACGGTCGAAGTCGCGCCGACGCCGCAGTGCTTCACGCTCGACCTCAGTATTGCCCCGAACCCGTAGCAGCAGGGTGACATACGGCAGGCGACTGGTCAGGATGTGCACCGCCCCGCGCATCACGTAGGCCAGTCGCTCCTCGGCATTGCCGATGAGAGCGCCCTCCTCCAGGAGCACACCCTCGAGACCGCCGAGGGCCTCGTCGAGAGCGGCGCTCAGTATCTCCGCCTTCGCCGGGTAGTGGTGGTAGACGGCCGCTTTGCTGAGCCCGAGCCTGCTCGCGATCATGCCCATGGAGGTGGCGTCGTAGCCGTATTCGATGAACGCCGCGACCGCGGTGTCCAGCACGAATCGCCGGTCGAGACCGGGGCGGCCCTTCTTCGCCGCGGGTGCTGCATCCGGAGCTGACATCACGGTCCAGTCTGGCAGAGCGGGTGCACGCGACCCATTCAGCCCCGCAGGTCGTATAGCCGCTTGAGTTTTCCCTCGCTGCGGGGCAGCGTCCCGGGATCGACCACTACCACCGAGACCGTCGACCCGATCTGGAGCTTGATGGTGCTGATCAGTCGGGCGACGCCCGCCTGCACGTCGGCCGGCATCGCATCCTCGCGCGGCTCGATCCGGATCGTGAGTTCGTCCATGCGCGCCGGGCGCGTCAGTTCGAGTATGAAGTGTGTCGAGAGCGGGGCCACGCCCAGCACGATCTCCTCGATCTGGGTCGGAAACAGGTTGACGCCGCGCAGGATGATCATGTCGTCGTTGCGACCCGTGATCTTGGCCATCCGCCGCATCGCGGGCCGCGCGGTGCCCGGCAGGAGAGTACTAAGGTCGCGGGTGCGGTACCGGAGGATCGGGAATGCGCGCTTGGTCAGCGATGTGAAAACGAGCTCGCCTTCGCTGCCATCCGGAAGCCGCGCGCCGGTTTCTGGATCGATGATCTCGGGTAGGAAGTGGTCCTCCCAGATGTGCGGACCGTCCTTGCTCTCGATGCACTCGTTGGCGACGCCAGGCCCCATCACCTCGCTGAGGCCGTAGATGTCGAGCGCGTCGATGTCGAGTCGGGCCTCGATCTCGGCCCTCATGCTGTTCGTCCAGGGCTCGGCGCCGAGCACACCGCCCCTGAGCGAGGTCGTGCGCGGGTCGATGCCCTGCTCGACCATGCAGTCCGCAATGGTCATCAGGTAGGAGGGTGTGCACATGATGACATCGGGCTGGAAGTCGCGGATGAGCTGTACCTGCTTCGTGGTCTGGCCGCCCGACATCGGGATGACCGTCGCCCCCAGCGCCTCGATCCCTGCGTGGGCCCCGAGCCCGCCCGTGAACAGGCCATAGCCGTAGGCGTTGTGTACGCGCATCCCGGGTCGCACACCGGATGCACGCAGGGACCGCGCCACGAGAGCCGCCCAGGTCTCGAGATCGCCCCTGGTGTAGCCGACGACGGTGGGCAGGCCAGTCGTTCCCGACGAGGCATGGATGCGCGCGACCTCACCTGACGGCACGGCGAACATACCGAACGGATAGTTCTGGCGCAGGTCGTCCTTCGTCGTGAAGGGCAGCTTCGTGATGTCGCCGAGTTGGCGGATGTCGTCGGGATGCACCCCGACTGCGTCGAGCTTGGCGCGATAATGCGGCACGTTCGTATACGCGTGCCGCACGGTCTGCTGCAGGCGATCGAGCTGCAATGCCTCGAGCTCGTCGCGGGACATCCGCTCGGCGGGGTCTTGCTCGTCGAGGCTGGCCGGGCGCAGTCGGCTCTTGGTTGCGGTCGTCGTTGACATGCCGGTCTTCTTTCGATTCAAGCGGGAGCGGGTGATTGGGTGCGTCGGCTGCGGCCGCGGAACTCGGCGACGATGCCGCCCCGCTGGTCGAGCACCTGCACGTCGTAGATTCCGGAACGGCCGGCCTTCGCCCGCTCGAGCGCGGTCGCGGTAAGCACATCCCCGGACGTGGTGGATTTGAGGAACGTGATGTCGCCGCCCGCCGCGACAGTGACGAATTCGCTGTCGTTGCAGGCGATCGCGAAGGCGGTATCGGCCAGGGCGAAGACGAAGCCGCCGTGGGTGATGGCGAATCCATTGAGCATGTCGTCGCGAATTGTCATCGTGACGACGGAGCGGCCCGGTTGGTTGACCAGAACCGTCATTCCCAGCATCTCGGAGGCACGATCGTTCCGCATCATTGTCTGCGCGACGGTAACGGGCTGTGCAGTCACTACCACTCCTCGATGAGCTGGGGATCTTGCCGGATTCTCGGGTCCGAACATATACTAACTGAACGACCGGTAACTAATACAGTGTTCGGTCTCAATGCAGACCAGAACTGCACAACGAACATTCAGAGCAATGGAGCCAGGATGACCGCCACCGCTGATCCAGCCGTCACGGACAAATCCGCAGACGAGCTCGAATTCGACCGCATGATCGAGGCCGACCTCCGCATCGAGCCGCGAGACTGGATGCCCGAGGCTTACCGCAAAACGCTCATCCGGCAGATCTCCCAGCACGCGCATTCCGAGATCATCGGCATGCAGCCCGAGGGCAACTGGATCACCCGGGCACCGAGCCTGAAGCGCAAGGCCATCCTCATGGCCAAGGTGCAGGATGAGGCGGGCCACGGCCTCTACCTCTATTCTGCGGCGCAGACGCTCGGCATCGACCGCGAAACGATGTTCGAGCAGCTCATCACGGGCGCTGCCAAGTATTCGTCGATCTTCAACTACACCACTCCGACCTGGGCCGACATGGGCTCGATCGGCTGGCTTGTCGACGGGGCCGCTATCTGCAACCAGGTACCGCTGTGCCGCGCATCCTACGGACCGTACGGGCGTGCGATGACCCGCATCTGCAAAGAGGAGTCGTTCCACCAGCGCCAGGGTTTCGAGATCCTGCTCGAGCTCATGCGCGGAACAGATGCCCAGCGGGCGATGGCGCAGGAGTCGGTGAACCGCTGGTATGCGCCCGCGCTCATGATGTTCGGGCCGCCCGATGAGGATTCGCCCAACTCGCAGCGCAGCATGGCCTGGAAGATCAAGCGCTTCAGCAACGACGACCTGCGCCAGCGCTTCGTGGACATGCTGGTTCCGCAGGCCGAGGTGCTCGGAGTAACGCTGCCCGACCCCGCTATCTCGTGGAACGAGGAGCGCGGTCACTACGACTTCGGCGACCTCGACTGGAACGAGTTCTACGAAGTGCTCGCCGGTCGTGGCCAGGCGAACGCGGTTCGCGTTGCCCGGCGCAAGAAGGCGCACGAGGACGGCTCGTGGGTGCGCGAGGCCGCCCGAGCCTATGCCGACCGCGAGGCGGCGGCGCGCGACGACGCAGGGCGGATGGCGTCATGACCAGCCCGGGCGATTCCGGTGGCCGCGAGACCTGGCCACTCTGGGAGGTCTTCATCCGGTCATCCCGTGGACTGTCCCACGTGCACGCGGGCTCGCTGCACGCGCCCGACGAGACCATGGCGGTGCGCAATGCGCGCGACCTCTATACCCGTCGCGCCGAGGGTGTCTCGATCTGGGTCGTGCGCGCGTCAGACATCACGTCATCCGATCCCGACGCCAAGGGCGAGTTTTTCGAGTCGCCTCAGGGCAAGGAATACCGGCACGCCACCTACTACAAGGAGTCCGAGGCGGTGCCGCACCTGTGAATCACTCCAACCACGTGGTGTCGTCGGCGATCACGGCCGAGTCGATCGCGGACTCGTCCGTCGTCGCACCGGAGGCGGTCGCCCAATACGCCCTCGGGCTCGGCGACGACGCGCTGGTACTCGCACACCGGCTGGGCGAGTGGATCGCGAACGCGCCTGAACTGGAAGAGGATGTCGCGCTCGGCAACATCGGGCTCGACCTGCTCGGCCATGCCCGCAGCCTGCTGACCTATGCCGGAACGGCGTGGGGCAAGTCCGAGGATGACCTCGCCTACTTTCGCGGCGAATCCGAGTTCCGATCGCGCCAGCTGTTCGAACAGCCGAATGGCGACTTCGCGGCGACGATCGCCCGCCAGTTCATCGCATCCGTGTACTTCGCCGAGCTCTACCGCGGGCTGAGCAGCTCCCAGGATCCGACGATTGCGGCTATCGCTGCCAAGGCCGTCAAGGAAGTCGACTACCACGTCGACCACAGCGTGCAGTGGCTGCGGCGTCTCGGTCTGGGCACCAAGGTCTCCCATGAGCGCATGCAGCGCGGACTCGACGCCATGTGGCCGTTTGTCGACGAGCTGTTCCGGGCCGACCCGTTCGCTGCGGAGCTCGACGGCATCGCGGTTGATCCGCGGCCGTTGCGCGCCGCATTCGATGGGCTCGTTCCACGACTGGTCATCGAGTCGGGGCTCAGCGTTCCCGAGGTTGCTGCCGCGCGCGGTGGCGGCCGGGAGGGCATCCACTCCGAAGCCCTGGGCCCGATGCTCGCCGAGATGCAGGTGCTCGCTCGCGCGCATCCGGGAGCGACCTGGTGAACCCGAGCGTGCTTTCTGCAGAGGCGACGACCGAGGCGATCGCCAGGCCGCGACCCGGGTCCGCTGACGAGCTCGCCGTCTGGAACCTGGCCGCGACCGTCGTCGACCCCGAGGTTCCCGTGCTGACGATCGAGGACCTGGGTGTTCTTCGCCGAGTCGCGATCGAGGGCGCGACCGTGGTCGTCGAAATCACCCCCACCTACTCGGGCTGCCCCGCCGTCGACGCCATACGCGACGATATCGCCGCGGTCCTGTTCGCGGCCGGATATGGGAAGGTCGAGGTGCGTTCGGTGCTTGCCCCGGCCTGGACTACCGACTGGATGAGCGAGGCCGGCCGCACGAAGCTCGAGCAGTACGGCATTGCCGCACCTGCGCACCGAGGAGCCGGCGGCACGGTGAGTCTCGGGCTGGGCATCCGCTGCCCGCACTGCGGGTCGATGCACACGCGCGAACTCTCGCGGTTCGGTTCGACGTCGTGCAAGGCGCTCTACGTCTGCCAGCGCTGCCAGGAGCCGTTCGACTACTTCAAGGAGCACTGATGACCGACACGACCGCCGTGCCCGCGCGGCGCCGTGCCCGCTTTCACTCGCTCACGATCTCGCAGGTCCGCAAGCTCACCGACGACGCGATCGAGGTGTCGTTCGACGTTCCCGCTGAACTCGCCGACGACTACAGCTATGACCCCGGCCAGTACATCGCCATTCGCACCGACCTCGACGGCGAGAACCTGCGCCGCAGTTACTCGATCTGCCAGGCGCCGGTCGAGGGCCAGCTCAAAGTCGCGATCAAGCGCGACCTGGGCGGCCTGTTCTCCACCTGGGCGATCGACAATCTCCGCGCCGGCATGCAGCTGGATGTGATGAGCCCGGAGGGCAAATTCACGTCGCAGGTCATGACCACGACTCCCGCCCATTTCGTCGCCGTCGCCGCGGGCTCGGGCATCACACCCGTGCTCGCGCTGATCGAGAGCACACTGAGTGCCTCACCGAGAAACCGCTTCTCGCTCGTCTACTCCAACCGCACCTCGATGGACACGATGTTCGTCGACGAACTCGCCGACCTCAAAGACAAGTACCCGGTGCAGCTCGCTCTGTACCACGTGCTTACCCGCGAGCGTCGCAGCTCGGAACTGCTCTCCGGGCGGCTGGATGCCCGGAAATTCCGCGACATCCTCAGCAACCTGATCGATCCGACGGATGTCGCGGAGTGGTTCCTCTGCGGCCCGTTCGACCTCGTGCAACTTTGCCGCGACACCCTTGCGGACCTCGGCGTCGACACGAGCGCGATCCGGTTCGAGCTCTTCACGACCGATCGCCCCGACCGACCCGCGGGCCAGGCCGGCCGTCCGGTCGAGGTGCGGGCCGGAGAGGACGTGCACACGATCACATTCCGCCTGGACGGCACGACCGCCACCGTCACGTCGCCGGTGCACAGCAACGAGAGCATCCTGAATGCCGCGCTGCGCGTGCGCGGTGACGTGCCGTTCGCCTGTGCGGGCGGAGTGTGCGGAACGTGTCGCGCCGTCGTCACCCAGGGCACGGTGAACATGGTGGAGAACTACGCGCTCGAACCCGAAGAGCTGGCGCGCGGCTATGTGCTCACCTGCCAGGCGATTCCGACGAGCGAGTGCGTCTCGATCGACTACGACGCGTAGCCCCATTCAAGAGAAAGCAGGATTCGACATGGTGGTCGACTTCTCGGTAGCCGACGGCGTCGCGGAGATCGTGCTGAACGATCCGGGCAAGCTCAACGCTCTCGACGAGCAGGCGCTCGCTGAGCTGGGGGCCGCGTTCGAACGGGCCGAAGCCGAGGCCGTGCGTGCGGTCATCCTGCGCGGTGAGGGCCGCGCCTTCTGTGCGGGTCGGGACATCTCACAGGTGACGCCTGCGACCGATGACGCGCTCGCCTACCTCGACGGGGTGGTGACACCGATTCTGCGCCGGATCGATGCGTTCGGCGCGCCGACGTTCGCGGTCGCCACCGGCGCGTGCCTTGGGGTCGGCCTCGGCCTGCTGATCGCCTGCGACGTGGTCTACGTCGCTGACACTGCAAAGATCGGATCGCCGTTCGCGAACCTGGGTGCCACCCTCGACTCGGGCGGCCACGCCCTGTTCTTCGAGCGACTAGGTGCCCACCGCACCCTCGATCTCATCTATACGGCCGAGCTCATGTCGGGCACGGAGGCCGTGCAGCTCGGCCTCTTCAGCCGCGTCGTGCCCGAGGCCGACGTTCTCGAGTTCACCCGTGAGCGTGCCCGACGTGTCGCCCGGGGTGCGACCGGGGCGTTTCTCGCCAGCAAGAAGCTCGTCCACCAGCTGCGCGACGATCGTGTCGGGCTGTGGACATCCATGGCCGCAGAGAACGTGGTGCAGGGTGAGCTCTGTTCGAGTGCCGACTACGCCGAAGGTTTTGCCGCGTTCCAGCAGAAGCGCCCGCCCGCCTTCGGCTCGGCTCGCTGACCTACCGCCACGTGCGCACCGCCCGGCCGATATCGGGCACGACTGGCGGTCGCGCTGACCGATCTGCGGGGCCACCATGGAGGTGATGGAGACACGATGGAGTGTCCCACGGCCAATGGAGGTCCCTGTGTCGAATTCCACAACATCCAGCGAGCTCGCGCGTCCGCCGTACGACCCGGAGCTTGCCGCAGTACTCGCCGTCATCGGCGAGCAACTGCCACCCACGCTGACGCCGGAGATGATCCCGCTCATGCGGGCAGGCAACATCACACCACCGATCGACGAGGTGTTGGCGGGACGAACAGTCATCCATGAGGAGCGAGCGATTCCAGGCCCCGAGGGGGCCCCGGACCTCGTCGTCAGCATCTTCCGTCGCGCCGACCACGTCGCCGGTGGCCCCGGCATCTACAACACGCACGGCGGCGGCATGATCATCGGCGACCGGTTCACCGGAATCGAGCCGCTGTTGAACTGGGTCGACGAGTTCGACGCTGTGCTGGTGTCCGTCGAGTATCGGCTCGCTCCCGAGTTCCCCGATCCGGCGCTCGTCGACGACTGCTACGCCGGCTTGGTGTGGACGGCCGAGCACGCGGATGAGCTCGGCTTCAATCCCGGCAGGCTGGTGATCTGCGGCGGAAGCGCGGGCGGTGGACTCGCCGCGGGCGTCACGCTGATGGCCAGGGACAAGTCAGGGCCGGAGTTGATCGGTTCCCTGCTGATGTACCCGATGCTGGATGACCGAAACGAGACCGTGTCGAGCCAGCAGTATGTGGGCATCGGCGTGTGGGATCGCGGCAGCAACTTCACCGGCTGGGACGCGCTTCTGGGAGACCGGCGCGGAACCGCCGATGTCTCGATCTACGCCGCGCCCGCGCGTGCAACCGACCTGTCCGGGTTGCCGCCGACGTTCATCGATGTCGGGTCAGCCGAGGTCTTCCGCGATGAGGACGTCGCGTACGCATCGAAGATCTGGGCGGACGGCGGCATCTGCGAGCTTCACGTCTCGCCCGGCGTCTTCCACGGCGCGGAACTGATGGCGCCGACTGCCGCGGTCAGCACGGCGATCGCCGAAACCCGCACTCGGTGGCTGCGGCGCATCTTCGCGGCCTGAGCGAGGTCACAGTTTCACTGCCCCATCCCGATCGCGCCGATTAGGGTGGGGCAGAGGAGCATGCGTCGACGTCGAGACCTTCCCGCGGCGCACCTCCCAGAGTTGTGAGCGGACTGCGAAGAATGCAGGAATTGGTCGGGCGCATCACCGCCCTGGATCCGGTGGCGAGCGAGAGCCTGCGCGTCATCTCCTATTTCGACGCGCTCGTCGAGGGTCACGCCTCCGCTGAAGCGCTGTTGCGGGGCGCCAGCGTGCTGAGTGGGTGCGCGTCAGGCTTCGTGGCCGGCGACACCGTGGTGCGAGTGGACGCGAGCGGCATTCGAACAGCGCAGCCCGACGTGACTGCCGCCGACCGATGGCCGAGCCATGTCGTCGGGGAAGACTGGCGGGCCTGGATCGAGCGCGAGGGCGCCGCCCACGCGAATGACGAGATGGTGCTGGAACGACTCTCGATCGGCCTCGGCATCTGCCTCGAGCGCACTCATCCGGTCGCGATCGCGCGGCGCAACCTGGAGATCCTCATCGACTCCGCCGAGCCTGCCGAGAATCGCGCGATCGCTGCCGACCGGCTGCGGCTGGGCGCGGACATCGCACGCATAGCGGCAGCTCCGGCACTGGAGCCGGTGGCTGCGGGCACACGAGGAATTATCGTGACCACGAGCGTTGGTCGCGTGCGCGCCGTCCTGGTCACCGGTGACAGTGCTGTGCTTCCGCATCGCCTGGGAATCGGGATTCCGGTCATTCCCACCGGCCTCGCCAGGTCGTGGCAGACGGCCCTGCTGGCGCTCAGGATGTCGGGGCCGGCCGAGCCGGTCGTCGACGCGGGCGAACTGGGGAGTCTCCTACTGCTAGCCGAGGCGGCCGACGCGAACGCGACGCCACAACCCGACGTCATCGCGATCGAGCAGCTGGTGCAGGTCGATGCACGAAGCCTCGAACAACTCGACCTCATCGCGCGGGCCGAGAGCATCCGAGCCGCCGCACTTGCATCGGGAGTGCATCACTCCACCATGCAGGCACGGGTCGTCGATTATGGCGACAGGCTCGGCTTCGACCTGAGGTCGTCGCACGGCCGCGTGCGCCTCGACCTGGCGCTTCGCCTGTACCGCCTGGCGACGACTCGCTTTTCCTGAGGGCCCCGCGACGTGAGGCTCAGACGGTGCCGAGCAGCGTGAGGGGCTCCTCGACGCAGCGCGCGACGAACGTGAGAAAGCCGGATGCCACGTCGCCGTCGCAGGCACGGTGGTCGAACACAAATGAGAGCGTGACGACCTTGCGAATTGCGAGCTGCCCATCCACCACCCACGGTCGGTCGATGATCCGGCCGATGCCGATCATGGCCACTTCGGGGTAGTTGATGATCGGCGTAGACCCGTCGACGCCGAAGGCGCCGTAGTTATTGAGCGTGAAGGTGCCGCCGCTCAGCTGGGCCTGCGGGTAGTCGCCCTTCTCCGAGTGGGCGACCAGGTCGGTGATGCGGTCGCGCAACTGGCGCGTGGAGAGTGACCCCGCGTCGTGGATGACCGGAACCATTAGTCCCCGCGAGGTCTGCGCCGCCAGCCCGAGCCCGATCGCGCCGTGTTCCACGATCTCGCCGGCGGTCTCGTCCACGGACGAGTTCAGGATCGGGTACTCGCCGAGTCCCGCAACGACGAAGCGCGCGATGAGGGCGGTGAGGCTGAAGTGCTCGCCGGTCGACCGCTGCAGCCGGTCCTTCGCGGCGAACAGCTCGGTCGCATCCACGTCGAGCCAGATCGTGGCCTCCGGGATGGTGCGGCGTGAGGTGCTGAGCCGCTGTGAGATGAGCTTGCGCATGCCCGACATCGGAATGCGCTGGTCGCCTGCCAACTCGCCCGCGGCGGGTGGAGCTGCGGCGGGTGCGCTGAGGCTGGCCTCGAGCGCCGTGATCGCGACATCCACGTCGGCGCGCAGCACGAGTGAACCCGGCCCGCTGCCCTGCAACTGCGACGCGTCGATGCCGTGCAGTTTGGCCTGCTTGCGCACGAGCGGCGAGACGACGGGGGAGTGACGAGCGGGATCGACGACAGTGGGCGAAGGCGCCGGCGACTCCGCTGTCGAAGCTGCGGCGGCCGCGCGCGCTCCGAAGCGTCCGCCCTCGGGCCGCCTGAGTCGCAGCGTCGACTCCCTGGTGCCGTATCCCACGAGAACTGCGCCGGAGCCGGTGCCGCTGGCGTCGTCGGCACGCAATGCCGTACCGGGCACGACATCCGGCAATTCCGGGGCCGTCTCGCCGGCCGCGTTCTCGCCGGCCGGGCTCTCGCCCGCGACAGTGATAAGAGGTGCACCCTTCTGGATCACATCGCCGGGCGAACCGTGCAGCGTCTCGACACGGCCGCCGTACGGCGACGGCAACTCGACGGTCGACTTCGCCGACTCGACCTCGACCACGGGCTGGTCGATCGCGATGATGTCGCCGGGAGCCACGAGCCACGCCACGATTTCGGCCTCGGTCAGACCCTCACCGAGGTCGGGCAGCAGAAACTGGCTGGACATGGCGGCTACCACTCCCAGGTGTCGAGCGCGGCGAGCACGCGCTCCGCGGTGGGCAGGTGGTGCTCCTCGAGCCGGGGCGACGGGAATGGGATGTCGAAGCCCGTGATCCGGAGGATCGGTGCAGCCAGGTGGAAGAAGTTGCGCTCGGTGACGCGGGCCGCGACCTCGGCGCCGTAGCCGCCGAACTGCGATGCCTCATGGATGATCGCAGCTCTCGACGTCTTGCGTACCGAAGCGCTCACCGTCTCGTCGTCGAAGGGCGAAAGGCTGCGCAGGTCGATGACCTCGACAGACAGCCCTTCGGCCGCGCCGAGGTCGGCGGCTTGCAGCGCCGTCTTGACGGTCGGCCCGTAGGCCATGAGCGTCACATCCGTGCCCTCGCGCAGCACCACCGCTCGGGTCATCGGCGCGGTCTGTACCGGCAGTTGCAGCGCATCCTTTGCCCAATACCGGCTCTTCGGCTCGAGAAAAATCACCGGATCGTCGCTCGCAATGGCCTCACGCAGCATCGAGTAAGCGTCAGCCGGGTTCGAAGGCGTCACGACCGTGAGCCCGGGGGTGTGGGTCCAGTAGGCCTCCGAGGAGTCGGAGTGGTGTTCGACACCTCCGATTCCACCCGCGTAGGGAATACGGATGACGATCGGGAGCGTGACACGACCCTTGGTGCGGTTGTGCATCTTGGCGAGGTGCGAGGTGATCTGCTCGAAGGCCGGATAGCTGAACGCGTCGAACTGCATCTCGATGACCGGTCGCATGCCGTACATGGCCATGCCGATGGCGGTTCCCACGATGCCCGATTCGGCGAGCGGGGAGTCCCAGATTCGTTTGTCGCCGAACTCCTTTGCAAGCCCGTCGGTCACGCGAAAGACGCCGCCGAGCGGGCCGACATCCTCGCCGAAGACCACGACGTTCGGATCCTCGGTCATGGCGTCGCGCAGCGCGGCGGTGAGCGCGGCGGCCAGCGTCACCGACTGCTGCGCGGCGGCCCGCACCTCGGGGCGATTCTCGAGAAGGGTCATGAGGCGCTCCCTGCCTGTGCTCCGATGGGCTCCGCGGCCGCGAGTTCCCGCTCGAGGAACGCGCGCTGCTCGAGCAGCGCCGGGCGCTGGTTGACATAGACGTGGTCGAAGAGCTCGAGCGGGTTGAGCACCGGGTTCTCGTTCATCGCGTCCCGGGTGGCCGTGGCAAGCGACTCTGCTTCAGTCGCGATGTCGTCGGCGGTCGCCTGGGTCAGGATGCCCGCAGCGCCGAGGTAACTGGCGAGCCTGGTCACGGGATCGAGGCCTCGCCAACGTGATTCCTCCGACTTGTCGCGGTACCGGGTGGGGTCGTCCGAGTTCGTGTGGGCCTCGACGCGGTAGGTGAGCCCCTCGATCAGGGTCGGGCCACCACCGGATCGGGCGCGCTCGACGCTGGCACTGAGCACGGCGAACATGGCGGCGACGTCGTTACCGTCGACGAAGTAACCGGGCATCCCATACCCGATCGCCTTGTCGGCGAAGGTGCGCGCGTGGGTCTGTTTGGCGACGGGCACGCTGATCGCGTACTGGTTGTTCTGCACCATGAAGACGACCGGGGCCTGCCAGACGGACGCGAAGTTGAACGCCTCGGAGGCGTCGCCCTCGCTGGTCGAGCCATCGCCGAGAAAGGCGAGCGCTACCGTGTCATCGCCTTTCAGCTTGGCGGCCGTCGCGAGCCCGACCGCGTGCAGGGCCTGCGTTGCCAGCGGCGTGGACTGCACGGCGATCCGGTAGTGGTTCGGGTCGAAGCCCGAGTGCCAGTCGCCCCGGAAGAACGACAGCACCTCGGAGGGACTGACACCGCGAGTCAGCAGCGCAATGGTGTCGCGGTAGGTGGGAAACATCCAGTCCTGGTCGTGCAGCGACGCCACAGCCGCGATCTCGCAGGCCTCCTGGCCAAGCGCAGACGGATAGGTGGCGAGACGGCCCTGCCGCGTGAGGGCGCTGACCTGGGCATCGAATCGGCGTGCAACGACCATCTGCCGGTAGAGGCCGAGCAGCACCTGGCCGTCCGGCATCGCGAACCCCGCCGCGCGCTCACCTTCGACCGCGGCACCTGTCTCATCGATCAGCGAGATCGGCAGCAGTGTCGGGCGCACGGGTTCGCTCGCGCGGGCAGCATCGTCGCTCATACGGCAATCGTGCAACACGCCGATCGCGGTGGCGAGGGTCGCCGGAAGGTTGTTGACGATCGGCGCTCACGACACTCGAAACGAGCCAGTTGTCGCGTCGGAGGCCGCTATTCGTGCCAATCGTCCCGGGACGCACCCGGCGCCGTGCCCTCTCGGGTATCGAGCACGATGTGCGACCGGGTGGATGCGACGCCCGGCATCTCATGGATCTGCCGCATGATCACTTCGCTGAGCTGCTCGTGGTCGGGCGCGCTGACCGTCAGCACGAAGTCGATATCCCCGCTCACTGCCATTACCGACTCGACATACGGCAGCTCGGCGAGCGCAGTCGCCACCTCCGGCCACGGCACGTTGCCGGCCTTGACGATCACGATCGCGGTAACGTTGAGCCCGATCGACTTGCGATCGATCTGTGCGGCGAAGCTCTTGACCGCGCCCGTGGCGATGAGGTTCTGCACGCGATTGTGGGCGGCGGTGCGCGAGATGTGAACCCGCTCGGCGATGGCGCGAATCGACAGCCGCGAGTCACGGGCGAGCTCCGCGAGAATCGCCCTGTCGATGCGGTCCACTGCCATGCGATCAGAGTACCGCCGGGCCCGCTCGCGGCACGCAGGCGGTTTCGCGTCCCGCGTTATGCACCGGATCCCCCGGCATTTTCAGCTTATTTCCAGCCGGCCTGCTACCGTGGATGGGGAGCTCGCATTAGAAATACCCGCTGGGACGCTCCCCGGATCAACTCATGAGACCCTCTTTTATCAACCTTCGCGTTGGCGCTGCGGCGTTCGCCCTCATTTCGGTGACCGCGATCGCGCCGCCGCCCCAGCTGTCCCAGAGCCAGCTCCTGACCATGTACAACGCCGCATTCGCGCAGAAGTTGAAGGTCTCGAGTTCGGAGCCCGAGACGGTCATCGTGCACAGCGTGTATTCGGCGACCGACGGCATCCAGACCCTGGCGAACAACGGAACCAACTACGACTGGGCCAAGCTCGTGCTGCTCGACGGCGGCTGGCCGCAGTCCGACAACAACGTCACGGTCATCCTTCGGTGGATGCGCCAGGAGAACGGCGCCAACGACTGGTGGAACCGCAACAACCCCTTGAACAACGGGTACGGCGCACCGGGTGCGGGCGGCACGGGAAGCAACGGCAATCTCATCCTGGCCGCACTTCATGCTGCGCAGGCGTTGACCGTCGGGGCGGGCGGTGGCTACGGAGGCATCGTCGCCGCGCTGGCCGCGAACTCCGATCCGAGCGTGACAGCCGAGGCCATCTGGGCATCGAACTGGTCGACCAGCCACTACGCCAATGGAACCCACTGGAGCACGGCTCCGGTGCCGGTTGTGAAGGCACCCGTCAGCGCCTGGTAGCGCGCGCCGATACGCCCTACGCCTAGTTAGCCGATTGCGGTAGGGGCTTGTTCGGGCGTGCGCGGCAACGGAGTCTGGGATCACCGACAACGTTAGGAATCCCCATGGAAATCACCGAATTCGACCCGATCCAGAAGGCGCACGATTTGGGCATCCGCTCCAGCCACGCGTACCTGCTCGGCTTCGCCTCGATCGGACTCTCACTCGGCGCGTGGGCCTTCTCGCGCGGAAAGAAAGATGACAAGGCGCAGTCCGACCGCTGGGGCATCTTCATCGGGCACTGGGCTCCGACGTTCTTCGCGATCGGACTGGCGCTGCGCAGCGACGAGCGCTAGAGCCTATTTCGCCACGAGCTGCAGACGGGCAAGGTTGCGGCGGTCGTAGATTCTGGTCGCGACCAGGCCGATGACAACACCGAGCACTGCCGCGGCGCCGCAGAACAGCAGCGCGCGTCCCAGGCCCGAATCGGATGCGGCGTCGAAATAGAGGATCGAACGCGTGCCCAGATAGATCTGGTGCATGGGTTCAAAGCTGCCCAGCCAGCGGAACAGTGCCGGCGTCGCCTCGAGCGGGATTGTGCCACCCGCCGAGGGCAGCGAGAAGATCACGAACACGAACAGGTTCACGATCAACCCGATACTGCCGAAGATCGCGATGATCGTCTGTGCCACGAGAGCAACAGCAAGGATCGCTGCGGCCGAGTAGGCCCAGAGCAGCAGCGGATGCCCGATGGGCATTCCCAGCGCTGCCGAGACGGCGAGGTACAGGCCCGCGACGAGCAGCGCGAGCACGGCCATGATCGCCCACTTCATGCCGAGCGTTGCGCGACGGCTTAGCCCAGAATGCCGGGCCACCGCATAGACCGGGCCGAACTCCGATGGCACGAAGCCGAGCGAGCCATCCACCAGTGTGCTGACGATCATCGACCCGGTGAAGCCGGCGAGCACGAGCAGCAGGGCGTAGTAGAAGGCCGACAGGCCGCCGCCGGTGCCCTCGGGCAGGGCGTGATACGGCGTTATGTTCACGGTGATCGGCGACTCGAGCAGTGCGGTGGCCGCGCCGGTCATCGCCGCAGCGTGGCCGGCAGCGGTGAGTTCGGCGGTGGTGCTGCTGACGAGCTGAGTGCCGACCGCGGAGTTCACTTTGCCGAGGGCTGCGTTGGCCAGGGTCGTCACGATGCCCGGGATGGAGGTTCCGGCGCGCGGGTTGGTCAGCACAGTAATGACGGGCTTGGGCGCAGCGGTCGCGTTCACTGTGGAGCCCGCGAGGCTGACGAGCCCGGAGCTGAGGTTGCTGGGAATCACGATGGCGCCGTAGAGCGTGCCCTTGCTCATCCGCGACTTGGCCTCCGCGAGCGTCAGTCGTGAGACGGCGAACTTGTGGGAGTCGATTCCGGACTCGAGCTTCTGGGCGATCTGCTTGCCGGCATCCAGCGTGCCCGATGCGGTCGCGACCGGCTTGTCGTCGTTGACGATAGCGATCGGAAAGCCCTTGAGGCTCGTCGAGGAGTTGATCGTGCCTCCGAGATACATGGCCGAGAGGAAGCCGGCGACGATCAGCACTACGACGATGGGGAAAGCCCACAGGCGCGCGTTCGCCAGCGGGCGATGGATGATCGTGGAGTTGTCGTTCGACATCACAGTTTCCTTACACTTGTCAGCTTTCTTAGTAATATACACCTGTAAGATAAGCTGTCAAGACGAAAGCTTGCGAGCGGAAGGGCGGATCGTGGATCCACGGCAGGTGAAGTCGCGCGAAGCGCTGATTGCGGCAGCGATCGAACTCGTCGATGAGCGCGAGCTCGCCGACATCAGCGTCACCGACCTCTCGGGTCGTGCCGGGCTGACCCGCATGACCTTCTACCAGCACTTCGCCGACCGTGATGCGTTGCTGCAGGCGGCCGGTGCGGAGCGATTCGAGTCCGCGCTCGGTGACTTCGGCGCGGCCGAAGGCCAGCGTCGTGGGCTGCTCGCCGGCTCCCAGGTGCTGCTCAGTCACCTGTCGACACATCGCATCTTCTACCAGCGGCTCGTGCTCGGCTCGTCGGGTATCGAGACCTACCAGGCCATCCAGTCGTTTCTCGCCGATCGCATTTCTCGCGCGGCGGCGCTCGACGGGATCGAGCTCGACGAGGCCCAGCGCCTTTTCCTCGGCGGTGGCGCTATGGCGCACGTCTCGCGATGGCTCGACGACGACGCGGCGCCGGTGCTGCCGGAGGATTCGACCGCCGAGGCGATCGCGACCCTGATCTCTACCTATATTCGCGCCGCGAGCCCTCGCTGATTCGCGCCCTTTCGGGCTCCGGGTTGCATAGGCTTATGGTCGCCGAAGCTCTGACGGGAGGCACGATGGACGGCATGCATCCCCTGTTAAGGTCCGGGCTGGGCCTCTTCCGCGAGGCCATCGCGCCCGTCGCCGAAAGCATCTGGTGGGGACCAGACGACAGCCTGTACTGGTGCAACTCGTTGGAGGGCAGCATCCATCTGAGCCAGCTGGGCACAGCCAACAACGGTCTGGATGACCGCATCCTGCGAGTCCCGCCCATTCTGGCCGCATTTGCGCCTGCGCCCGAGGGTTATGTGATCGCTGGCGCAAATGCCGTGGCAATGGTTAATGCGAACGGCGGGTTCGTGCGCACGCTCGCCCGCGTGCCGCACGCGACCGACCAGATCCGGTTCAACGAGGCGAAATGCGACCCCTACGGTCGGCTCGTGCTCGGCACCACCGGGCTGGACGGGTTCTCGAACGGCTCCCTCTATTCGGTGGATCCCAACGGTGACTGGCGGTCGATCTATGACGGTGCAGGTCTCGTCACCGGCATGCATTGGTCGGACGATGGCAGCCGCATGTGGTTCACCGACACACGGCTGTCGACCATCTTCACCTGCGAATACACGCCTCGTGGCGAGATGCGCGACGTCAGGTCGTTCGTGCTCGGTGTGCGCGGCGAGGGTCTCGCCCGCGACGTCCACGGCGGCTTCTGGACTAGCGGAGGCGGTGGCCGCATCGTGCGCTGGGACTCGACGGGTGAACAGTCCCTCGAATTCACGGTACCTGCGCGCCGCGTGACATCGCTCGCGTTCGGCGGGCCCGGGCTCTCGACGCTGTTCATCGCGACCTCGCGCGCGGGGATGACCCAGACAGAAATAAGCTCGAGCCCCCTCAGCGGGTCCATCTTCGGCATCGAGACCGCCACCCAGGGCTACCCCACCAGGCCTTTCGGCCGCCCCTGACACAGGCAACGGCACCCGGTTTCAGTTGGTATAGTCGTGAGGTTGGCTTTTTAGAAGGTCATCTGCGCCCGTAGCTCAGCGGATAGAGCAATTGACTACGGATCAATAGGCCGGGGGTTCAAATCCCTCCGGGCGCACACAATAAATGCTGATCAGAGGCACTATTTGGGGAGCCTCCCCCACGAAACACCACAAGTGCCCGCAAAAACCCCACGGCATGTGGGG
>Ga0302314_10000221_pt1 | contig 100492 bp, 92 predicted proteins | sample III_Palsa_N2_3_FD_200533 | JGI IMG/M metagenome (GOLD analysis project Ga0302314, IMG submission 200533) | Peat permafrost microbial communities from Stordalen Mire near Abisko, Sweden - III_Palsa_N2_3 | ecosystem: Environmental > Terrestrial > Soil > Palsa > Peat permafrost | place: Sweden... | reverse complement strand
GTTTTGGCTTTATGGCTAATCGTGAAACGGGGACGGTGAAGTGGTTCGACAACGCCAAGGGCTACGGCTTCATCCAGCGTGGCGGAGGCGACGATGTGTTCGTGCACTTCAAGCAGATTCGCGGTGAAGGTTTCCGCACCCTGCAGGAAGGGCAGGAAGTGCAGTTCAACGTGATACAGGGACAGAAAGGCCCGCAGGCCGAGGACGTGGCTCTGGTCTAGGCTGCATCGCGGTAAAAACTCAAGCGCCGGACGGGAACCCGACCGGCGCTTTTTTTATGGTTTTGTTTGAACAGTCCGGTCGGGGACGACCGGCAACCTGGACAGGATGTCCCAATCGTAGGGCGGGCCGTGCCCGCCGCCGTGCCCAAGTCCGGGCAAAAAGCCGGCGGGCACGGCCCGCCCTACAACAGACAATCAGCTGTGCGCGGCGCCGGAGGCGGCGCTCAGGAAAGCCTTCTTCATGGCCGCGCTGGAGACGCTCAGGCCGCCCAGCGACCAGCCGCCGTCCACCGGCAGCACCACCCCAGTGACATAGCGGGCCAGGGGGCTGCTCAGCCACAGGCAGGCGTTGGCGATGTCGTCGGTGCTGCCGAAATGGCCCAGCGGCACGCTCTCGGCCACCAGCTTGCGCGTCGCCTCGTTCGGCGCCAGGCGGCTCATGCCCTCGGTGCCGTCGATCGGACCCGGCGTCACCGAGTTGATGCGCACACCGGCGGCGGCCCACTCCATCGCCGCGACGCGGGTCACCATGTCGACGCCGGCCTTGGCGGCGCAGACGTGCATCTGGTTTTCCATCGGGATGTAGGCCTGCGGTGCGGAGATGTTGACGATGGAGGCGCCGGGCTTGCTCAGGTAGGGGAAGGCCGAGCGCAGCACGTGAAAAGTGCCGAGCAGGTCGATATCGACCACCGACTTGAAGCCGTTCGGCGAAATGCCCAGCGCCGGCGCCGGGAAGTTGCCGGCGGCGCCGGAGATCAGCACGTCGATGTCGCCCAGGCGCGACTGGGTTTCCTTGAAGGCGCCCTCCACCGCAGCGTAGTCGCGCACGTCCACGGCGAAGCCGATGGCTTCGCCGCCATGCGTCTTCAACGCCGCCACCGCCGCATCCACCTTGTCCTGCTTGCGCGAGATCACGGCGAGCCTGGCACCGGCCATGGCGAAGGCATGGGCCACGCCGAGGTTGATGCCGCTGGTGCCGCCGGCGATGAAGACGGTCTTGCCGCTGAAATCGAATGGGCCGCTCATGACTTTCTCCTCGGTTTTGTTTGATCGCTATGCCGGCGGCGTGTAGCGCAACTCCTGCAGCAACTGGCCATGCAGCGCGGGCGTGGCGGCCAGCACGCTGGTGGTGTCCAGCGTCAGCGGCGCGCCTTGCAGATCGGTGAACTTGCCGCCGGCCTCATGCACGATGACGCTGCAGGCGGCGATGTCGAGGATGTTCACATCCGATTCGATCACCGCGTCGAGCTTGCCCGCCGCCAACCAGTGGTAATGCAGGAAATCGCCGTAGCCGCGGATGCGGTTGAGGCGCGGGATCAGGCCGCCGAGCCGGCTCCAGGCCTCGCTGCGCGCCAGCCGCGCCAGGTTGCCGGTGGACAGGGTGGCCTTGCCGATGTCGCCGATGGCGGTGACGCGCAGGCGCTCGCCGTCGAGCCAGGCGCCCTGGCCTTTCTCTGCCCAGGCGATTTCGCCGATGCCGCCGCTCCAGCACGGCGCCGAGGACACGCCCAGCACCAGCTCGCCGCGCCGCATCAGGGCGATCTGCACCGAGAACAGCGGGTAGCCGCGGACGAAGGCCTTGGTGCCGTCGATCGGGTCGATCAGCCAGATGTGCTCGGCGTCGCCGGTCTCACGGCCCAGCTCCTCGCCGTAGAAGCCGTGACCGGGGAAATGGGTCTTCAGCACCGCCTTGATGGCGGTTTCGGCGGCGACGTCGACCTCGGTCACCGGGCTGGCGTCTTCCTTGAAACGGACCTGGAAATTGCCGCGATACGCCTTGCGGATCACGGCGGCGGCGGCTTCCGCGGCTTCGAGCGCGGCGTTGAGCAAAGCGCTGGGCATAGCTGTTCCTTATGGCTCCTTCTGCCTGGAGCTCGGGCGCTAATAATAGCGTCTCACCCTCACGGATGAGCGCAAAACTGCCCGCTCTGCCCTAGAATGGCGGCCTCGCAGGTGTTCCTGGCGCCAAACGCCAGGGATTAAACGGGAAGCCGGTGCGGAGCGTGGTGATCCACCTCCCATCCCGGCACTGCCCCCGCAACGGTAGATGGGAAGACGCGGCAACAAGCCACTGGAGCGATCCGGGAAGGCGCCGCTGGAACGGGAGGCCCCGGCAGGGGACGCCCGTTCATCCATGAGTCCGGAGACCGGCCCGCGATGGGGTCAGCCGTGGCCATGGGGAAACAAACCATGCTCCGGCTGAATGTATTCACCGTTAGGCCTGCGGGGACGCAGGCCGCCGGAGCCATCATGAAAACCTTTGCAGTAGTCGGGCTGGCGCTCACGCCTGCCTTTGCTTTTGCCGCCGATCCTGTTGCTTCCTCTTCCGCCGACGCCGACCTGCAAGGCGTGGTGGTTACCGCCACCCGCACGCCGGTGCTGGCAGCCGATGAGCTGGCGCAGACCATCGTCATCGACCGCGCGCAGATCGAGCGCACCCAGGCCACCGATATCGCCCAGATCCTGCAGCAGTATGCCGGCCTGGACATCGGCCGCACCGGCGGGCCGGGACAGCCGGTCTCGGTGTTCGTGCGCGGCGGCAACAGCAACTACACCCTGATCCTGATCGACGGCGTGCGCGTCAACAACGGCTCCGACGGCACCGGCGCGCTGGCCAACATCACGCCGGAGATGATCGAGCGCATCGAGGTGGTGGAAGGGCCGCGCTCCAGCCTGTACGGCAGCGACGCGGTGGGCGGGGTGATCAACATCATCACGCGCCGGCCCGGCCCGGCGCAGATCGAGGCCAACGCCGGCGGCGGCTCCTTCGGCACCACCCAGGGCGGCGCCGCGTTCCGCGACGCCGGCACGGTGGACGGGCACGCCTGGGGTGTGGCGCTGGGCGCGCAGCAGCAGTATGTCGCCGGCTTCCCCACCTACACCGGCGCCGACCAGGACGCCAACTACCGCAACCGCAGCCTCAACGGCACCGGCGATCTGCAACTCTGGGGCGTCAAGCTGGAAGCGCGCGCCTGGAACGCCAATGGCTACTCCAAGTACTACAACGCCAACTACGATCCGGTCACCTTCCTGCCCAACGGCACCTATTCCTTCGCCGACGAGAATTTCCTCAACAGCATCTATGCGCTGCAGGCCACGACGCACTTCACTGACAACTGGGAAAGCGACCTGACCCTGAGCCGCGGCGAAGACGATCTGCACCAGCGGCAGGTGGCCGACTTCGTCCGCACCATCCGGCCGCAGGCCGACTGGCACAACGTGCTGAGCCTGGGCGATCACAACCGCCTGTCGTTCGGCGCCATCGCCAGCCGCGAGCGCGTCGATGCGCTGTCCTTCGGCACCGCCATCGACGAGGCCGTGGACAACGACTACGCCTATCTGCAGGACGAGCTGAACTACTGGCGCAATCACGCCGTGCTGGCGGTCAACTACACCCACGACGGCACCTTCGGCGAGCGCTTCAACTGGAACGCCGAGTACGGCTTCGACCTCACCACCAGCACCAAGCTGATCGCCGCCGCCGGCTCCGCCTTCCGTGCGCCCACCGCCAACGACCGCTTCGGCTACGGCGGCAACCCCGAGCTGCAACCGGAAAAAGCGCTCAACTACGAGCTGGGCCTGAAACAGCAGATCGGCACGCACCAAGCGGTGGACCTGCGCCTGTTCCGGACCGATGTGCACGACCTGATCGAGGGCGTGCCCACCGCCACGCCGCCGCTGTTCTACACCACCGTCAACGTCACCGACAGCCGCAGCGACGGCGTGCAGCTCGACTGGAGCTACAGCGACGAACTGTGGACCGCCAAGGCCGGCGGCATCGCGCAGAACCCGCGCAACCTGCAAACCGATTCGGAACTGCTGCGCCGCGCGCGCCTCAGCGCCAATGCCATGCTGGAGCGCCATCTGGGCCGCTACGACGTCGGCGCGAACTTCTACACCGCCGGCCGGCGCGAGGACATCGGCGCCGTCAGCGGGCTGGCCACCACCGACGGCGGCTACGGCCTGCTCGACCTGACCGCCGGCGTGCGGCTGACCCGTGACCTGCGCTTCGACCTGCGCGGCAGCAACGTGCTCAATCATCATTACCAGACCGCCAACGGCTACAACCAGGCCGGCAGCGCGGTGTATGCAACGCTGCGCTACGCCTTGCCGCTTTGAGCCTGGATGGGCGCGGTATCGTAGGTCGGGCTTCAGCCCGACAAGTCGCCCTGAAGGGCGACCTACATCGATATCGCGCCCCCTTCCCCACGTGCTAGGGGAAAAACCGCAGCGGCAGCGTTAAGCTTCAGCTTCCACTACTACTCCGGCAGCGTTTATATGGGCCACCGACTCAGCAAGATCGTCACCCGCACCGGCGACAAGGGCGAAACCGGCCTGGCTTCCGGCGAACGCCTGTCGAAGAGCGCCCCTCGTGTGCAGGCGCTAGGCGAGGTCGATGAGCTGAACTGCGTGGTCGGTCTGCTGCTGGTGCAGGAGCTACCTGAGGCGATGCGCGCCTCGCTGTCGCTGACCCAGCATGAGCTGTTCGACCTGGGCGGCGAACTGTCCCTGCCCGGCGCGGCGCTGATCAAGGAAAGCTATCTGCTGCGGCTGGAAACCGAGCTGGGCGCTCTCAACGAGACCCTGCCGCCGCTGAAGGAATTCGTCCTGCCCGGCGGCAATCCTCCCGCCGCCTACGCGCACCTGGCGCGCGCCGTGGCCCGGCGTGCCGAGCGGGCACTGTGGCTGCTCAATGCGGAGGAGCCGCTGAGTCCGCTGGCGCCGCAGTATCTCAATCGGCTGTCGGATTACCTGTTCGTCTGCGCTCGCGTTCTTGCGCGGCTGCATGGCGGCAGCGAAGTTTCGTGGAAGCGACAGAGTTGAGAGCGCGCGCCTCTCTTCTTTAATCTGGCCACTCTGAAACTTCGGCGCACGCGCTTGCGCGCGGCCTGTGCCTTCCGTTGCTGAAAGCGTGGGTTCCGCCCTGATGGCGGGTAACTTTTCTTTGGGTTTCGCCCAAAGAAAAGTTACCAAAAGAAATGCGACCCGATGTCTGCGCCGGATCATCACCTGCGGTGATGATCCGGTACCCTGCGCTTCTCGCTCGCGGCGGATTTCACCCACAGGCCATCCATGGCCTGTGGGTGAAATCGGCGGCATCCTGCCTTGACCCGCGTCTGTGCGCGGGCCTGATCGCCGCGAGCTGTGATGCTCGGCGCAGCCAGACGGGAGCGAACATCTACAGCCACATCAAAAGCAGAATCAAAAGCGTCGCGACACCCTGCCTTTAGTCCCCCCTCCCCTTGCGGGAGGGGCTAGGGGGAGGGGTAGTTGCGGCGCATACGGCCAGAACTGGATCCCCGCCTGCGCGGGGATGACGCAGGTGGATGTCGGGGCTTTGCTTTTGATGTTGCCGTTGCTGTGCTTTGGCTTTTGATTCTCCTCCCCGTGTGGCTGCGCCGAGCATCACAGGCCGAGGTGGAATAGCCGCGCGCAGACGCGGGCGAGGCAGGATGCCGAAGCCGTTTTGTACAGGCCAGGGATGGCCTGTACAAAACGCCCACCTCGGCCGAGAAGCGCAGGGGACCCATCAATCACCAAAGGTGATTGATGGGCGCAGACATCGGGTCGCCTTTCTTTTCGTATCTTTTCTTTGGCGAGACAAAGAAAAGATACCCGCCTTCAAGGCGGAACCGCACTTTCAGGCTGCGACTCCAATGGGCGCGCGCAAGCGCGTACACGGAAGTATCAGAGCCAGGAAATAAGACCACGATTGATGCGCTTCGCTACGCTCAGCGCATCCTACGAACAATCACTTAGGAAGACTCAACCCAATTATGCCTAAGCATCCCCGGCGGAATCGGATCACCCCAAGTCTTCCAACCTAATTCTCTCAGCCGCTCAACCCACTTGTCCCGACGAGGCTGCGGCAATTTTGCTCCGCAAAATGGACAAAATTCGATCTTCAAAATTTCAGCGGATGGCTGACAGATAAGACCGTATTCGTCAAAGACAGAAGACCAATAGATACGTTGATCGGTGCTTCCCGATAACGCATCGGCAGCAAGCGGCCAAAAAGAATTCACCTGCTGCGTCATCCTGGCGCAGCAGTGATCTTTCAAATGCCGCTCTTCATCCTTGAGAGTGAGTGCAAACAAGCAGATTGTCCCAGAAGCCTACGCCACCACCACCGGAATCTTCCCGATCTTCGCCTGCCACTCCCTCGGCCCGGTCTGATGCACCGAAGACCCCTTGGAATCGACGGCAACCGTCACCGGCATGTCCTTCACCTCGAACTCGTAGATCGCCTCCATACCGAGATCGGCGAAGGCCACCGTGCGCGAAGCCTTGATCGCCTTGGAGACAAGGTAGGCGGCGCCCCCGACGGCCATCAGGTACACGGCCTTGTTGTCGCGGATCGCGTCGATGGCGATCTGTCCGCGCTCGGACTTGCCGACCATGCCGAGCAGGCCGGTCTGCTCCAGCATCTGCCGGGTGAACTTGTCCATGCGGGTGGCGGTGGTGGGGCCGGCGGGGCCGACCACTTCGTCGCGCACCGGGTCGACCGGGCCGACGTAGTAGATGAAGCGGTTGGTGAAATCCACCGGCAGCTTCTCGCCCTTGTTGAGCATGTCGATCATGCGCTTGTGCGCGGCGTCGCGGCCGGTGAGGAGCTTGCCGTTGAGCAGGATCGTTTCGCCCGGCTTCCAGCTGGCCACTTCCTCGCGCGTCACGGTGTCGAGATTGACGCGGCGGCCCTTGGAGGTGTCGTAGGTGAGCTTGGGCCAGTCTTCGAGCGAGGGCGGGTCCAGCGCCACCGGGCCGGAACCATCCAGCACGAAGTGGGCGTGGCGGGTGGCGGCGCAGTTGGGGATCATCGCCACCGGCAGGTTGGCGGCATGGGTCGGGTAGTCGAGGATCTTGACGTCGAGCACGGTGGTGAGACCTCCAAGGCCCTGTGCGCCGATGCCCAGGGCATTGACCTTCTCATACAGCTCGATGCGCAGCTCTTCCAGCTTGTTCCTGGGGCCGCGCGCGATCAGCTGCGGCATGTCGATCGACTCCATCAGCGCTTCCTTGGCCAGCAGCATGGCCTTCTCGGCGGTGCCGCCGATGCCGATGCCAAGCATGCCGGGCGGGCACCAGCCGGCGCCCATGGTCGGCACGGTCTTCAGCACCCAGTCGACGATGGAGTCGGAGGGGTTGAGCATGACGAACTTGGACTTGGCCTCGGAGCCGCCGCCCTTGGCGGCGACGATGACGTCGAGCTGGTCGCCCGGCACCACCGAGACGTTGACCACCGCGGGAGTGTTGTCCTTGGTGTTCTTGCGACCAAAGGCCGGGTCGGCCAGCACCGAGGCGCGCAGCTTATTGTCCGGGTGGTTGTAGGCGCGGCGCACGCCTTCGTTGACCATGTCCTCCACGCCCATGGTGGCGCCGTCCCAGCGGATGTTCATGCCGATCTTGAGAAAGACGGTGACGATGCCGGTGTCCTGGCAGATCGGGCGATGGCCCTCGGCGCAGAGGCGCGAGTTGATCAGGATCTGGGCAATGGCGTCCTTGGCGGCCGGGGCCTGCTCGCGCTCGTAGGCGTCGGCGAGGTTCCGGATGTAGTCGACCGGGTGGTAATAGGAGATGTACTGGAGGGCGTCGGCTACGCTCTGGATCAGATCGTCTTGCTTGATGGTGGTCATGGGGGCTTCGGTGGCTGGAGGTGGCAACGTCTGGCTGGGGCGCACTGTAAACGGATGCGCGGTTCAGGCCAACCGTGGCGCCACGGCCTACCACCGCCGCTGCAAGAAATATTTGTTTTGAAACAAGGACTAATCCGCGGGGCGCCGCGCACTGAGGATCTGTCCGGAGACGCGCGGGTGCGCGGGCGATGCCGTCTCGCCGCGATGCGCGATCCGATCCCCGATCAGATCCTATTCCGTTCATGGACCGGTCATGGAACAACCCTATGGTGACCGCGATGGCGTATCCCCTTGCCACGCAAGACGATACCCATCAATACCCAAAAACCTGAAATGGAGTTCACCATGCACATGACCAGGATCGGTCGCAGATGCAAAGTTGCCGCTGTTTTCGCCGCCGCCGCCATCGCGGGATTCAACGCGGCCCAGGCCGCGGACCCTTATTCCGCCTTTGTCTTCACGCTGGGCAGCAGCGAACCGACGATCTACAACTTCATCAACTCGGCCACCAAGACGCTCGACATGACCATGTACGAGCTGAACGACTCCACCGCGGTGTCGGACCTGGTGGCGCTGGAGAATGCGGGGGTCGCCGTGCGGGTGATCCTGGACCGGGAGGAAACCTCGACCAACGCCTCCGCCTACAAGACGCTCAAGGCGGCCGGCGTCGGCGTGGTCTACTCGTCCTCGGCGTTCACCTACACGCACCAGAAAACCATCACGGTCGACAGCAAGGAGTCGCTGGTCCTGACCGGGAATCTCACCGCCGAGTACTACCCGACCAGCCGCGACTATGGCGTCTTCGACACCGATGCCAGCGATGTCGCCGCGATCGAGAAGGTGTTCAGCGCCGACTACGCCCACAAGTCGATCACGCCCAGCGACGGCGACAATCTGCTGTGGTCGCCGACCACCGCCGAGGACCGGCTGCTGTCGGTGATCAACGGCGCCACCACCACCCTCGATATCGAGGAGGAGGAGTTCAGCGACAGCGCCATCATCGACGCCATCGCCAACGCCGCTTCGAACGGCGTCACCGTGCGCGTGGTGCTGGAAGACCCTTCGGACTACTCCTCCGAGGTATCCAAGATCGAGAACGCGGGCGGCTCGGTGGTGGGCTACTCGTCCAGCACCGGCTTCTACATCCACGCCAAGGCAATCGTCGCCGACTACGGCCTGTCCACGCAGACGGTCGAGGCGGGCTCGATGAACATGACCAGCAACTCGCTCGGCAGCAACCGCGAGCTGGGGATCATCCTCACCGACTCCAGTGTGGCGACGGTGATCGAGACCGCCTTCAACAGCGACTATGCCGGCGGCGCCCCGCAGTAGTTCGCGGCGGGAGTTTTGAGCGGGTCAACCACATAATCCGGACGGGGAAAATCCCCGCCCGGATTTCACTGGCGCGGCACGCGGTAGCCGAACTTGCGCGTCTCGCCCTCGTCGCGCAGCGAGAACGGCGTGAAATTGGTGTCGCGGTCGAAGGTATCGACGCCCTCGGCGCGCTTGAGGCGGCCGACCACCCAGTAGACCAGCGGGGTGGACAGCACCTCGACGCCGACCTTGAAAGTCCAGTTGAAGGCGATCACGGCGAACAGAGCCTGGTTGGTCCAGATGCCGGCGAAGGCGATGGGATAGAACAGCAGCGAATCCACCGCCTGGCCGCAGACGGTGGAGCCGACGGTGCGGGTCCACAGCCAGCGGCCTTCGGTGAAGACCTTCATCTTGGCCAGCACGAAGGAATTGACGAAGTCGCCGCAGAGGTAGGCGAACATGCTGGCGGCGACAATGCGCCAGGTGCCGCCGAACACCACTTGCAGCGCCGGCTGCAGGGTGGCGTTGTAGGGCTCGGTGGGACTGGCGGGCACATGCACGATGAACTGGGTCATGACCGTGGCAAAAATCAGCGCGCCAAAGCCGGCCCAGGCGACGCGGCGCGCGCGGGCATAGCCGTAGACCTCGGTGATGACGTCGTCGAACAGGTAGCTGATCGGAAAGAACAGGTTGCCGGCGCCGAAGCTGGCGGCGCCGATCAGCGGCAGGGTCACGGTGCAGACCTTGGCCGGGCCGATCAGGTTGGAGCAAAGCAGCACCACGACCATGCCGCACATCAGGAATTCGTAATAGCGGAAGCTGCGCATGGTCGGTCCGGGTCAGCCGAGAGTTGCTGGTTAGAGGATGGCGACAGTCTACAGTTGCTGCGCTTTCAGCGCGCTCTCGATGCTCTGCCGCAGGCTGCCGATCACCTGCCCGCGCCCGGCCCACCAGGCGATCTGGAGTACAGCCTTGGTCAGCCAGCGCGTCAGGCCCTTGCCGCCGTCGGCGGCGAGGCTGTCGCGGTAGTAGCGGAAGATGCCGTCGACGCGCGCGCCGATTGCGCCCGTCAGTTCCTCGACCTGGAACTGGCCTGCCGGCCAATCGCACAGCGGCTCCTCCTGCGCCACTGCGCCGATCAGCGGGATGATCGGCAGGGTGCCGTTCTGGTCGAGCCAGGCGCCGGGCTGCGTCCGCAGCAGATCGGCATAACCCTGGGAGACGATGGGATTCTCCTGCGGCAGACGGAAATACTGCTGCAGGAAGCTTTGGCAGTTGCGCCGGCCGAGCTGATAGTCGTGCTTGCGGAATTCCTTGTGCAGGAAGCCGAAGAAACCCTGCATCGGGCCGCCGGCGATCCAGTACTGCGCGGCCTGCGGCGAGTTCGAATCGAGCGGGGCGATGATGAAGCGGTTGTAGACCGAGGGATCGTGGGCCAGGGCGATGTCGGCGGGCCGGAAGCGGCATTGCGCGATGAATGAGAACAGCATCGGCAGGATCAGCTGGTGCGGCGGCCCCAGCGGCACCGTGCTGCCATCGCCGGGCCGGCCGACGAAGGGCGCGATCATCATCACGGCGCTGCTGGCGCGGGCGCCGTCCGAGGGGCTGTCCTGCGCGTCGCCGGCCAGCACTTCGCGGGCCAGGTCCAGTGGCTCGTTGTTGAAGATGCCGCCGTCGACGGCGACGAATTCATAGGGCGCCGGCGCCTGGTCTTTGGGCCAGGGCGGCGGCACCAGCACCTCGCGCTGGGCGGCATCGGCGGCGTCCGGGTTGCCGAAGCGGCGCGCGTTGTAGTCCTTGCCGTCGCGCGACAGCCGCCGCGGCTTGAGGAAGATCGGGAAGGCGCCGGAGGCCAGGGCAGCAGCGCCAAGGTTCGCCCAGTCCGGGGCCTGGGCGCTGGCCAGCGTGCTGACGCGCGGATGACCCTGGGTGCAGGCGGTGGGCGCCGGAGCGTCTTCGCCGCCGACCAGGAAGCCGAGATAGTCGTCATGGGCGTAGAGCGTGTCGCTGGCGGGCCGGAGGCCACGGTAGCTGATGTCGTAAGGCACGCCGCGCAGGTTGCCGACGGTGAAGCGGGTGACGAAGGGGCGCGAGACATAGGGCCGCTCGCGCCGCGGCGCCTGGTAGCCGAGGCCGCGCGCCAGGATGTCGTCGATCACCTGGCAATTGAGCAGGGAGGGCAGCTCGCCGCCGGCGAGATCGCCGGTGCCGAGCATCGGCCGGATGTCGATGTCCTCGACCCAGGCCCGGTAAAACGGATTTTGCACAGCCTCCGCATTCGGCTCGCGCCGGGCGTTCAGGCGCGCGTGGGGGAAGTCGTAGGGCAGCGCAATGGCCAGCAGGGTGGCGCACATGGCGCCGGCGGAGGCGCCGCTGGCCACGTCGAGGGAGATGTCGTGCTGCGGCACGTTCTCGCCGCGCGCCTTGGCGTCGTACCAGGAGTCGAGCGCCTCGAACAGGAAATCGAGCACGCCGGCGGTATAGGCGCCGGCCGAGACCGCGCCGGCCATGGCCAGGCCGACCTTGAATGTCGCTTTTGCTGTGGTCATTCCAGGGCTCCAAGCCCTTCCTTCTGCTTTTCCCGATAATAAGCGATGCAAGAAGCCGGCATCCCCGCCCCGCCATCCCATACGCTCGATAACCGGCTGCAGCGCCTGCTCGGCCTGGTCGAGCGTTACCGGATGCTGCTGGCCCTGGCCAGCTTCGGCATGGGCGCGGCGAGCTTCGTGCTGGTGCAGCGTGACGTGCGCCTGGCGCAATGGATCGCCCTGCTGCTGGTGCTGAACTGGCTGCTGATCGTTTCGGAAAGCACGCTGGGGCAGTGGCTGTCGCGCTTCCGCTGGGCACGCTTTTCACCGCTGGTACTGCGCTACGGCATGCAGGCGGTGCATCAGCAGACGTTTTTCTTCTGCCTGCCGTTCCTGCTCTCCACCACCACCTGGGGCAGCGGCCAGGCGCTGTTCACCGCTACCGCCATCGCGGCGGCGCTGGTCTCGATGTGGGACCCGCTGTATTACGGCCTCATCGCGCCGCGCCCGGCGCTGCACCTGGCCTTCCACGGCTTCGCCATGTATGTGGCGATGCTGACGGTGCCGCCGCTGCTGTGGCAGCTCACCACCACGCAGAGCCTGGCCCTGGCCTCGGTCACCATCGGCCTGCTGTCCGTACCCAGCCTTGCCGGTTTCATCACGAGGCCCAGTACGCGGTACTGGGCCTTGCTGCTCGGCGCCGCCGCCGCGCTGGGCCTGTTGTCCTGGCTGGCGCGCGCCTGGGTGCCGCCGGCCACGCTATGGCTGGGCCAGGGTGTGATCAGCGCGGATGTCGATGCCGACAAACGCGAACCGGGGCCGACGCTGAAAACAGTCAGCGATCAGGTCCTGCGCCGCGACGGCCTCTGCGCCTTCACCGCCATCCACGCCCCGCGCGGCCTGCATGAGCAGGTATTCCATCGCTGGCTATTCCGCGGCAAGGAAGTGACGCGCGTCCCGCTGCAGATCACCGGAGGCGGCACCCAGGGTTATCGTGCCTGGAGCTGCAAGCAGAGCTTTCCGGCCGACGCGGCGGGGCGCTGGACGGTGCAGGTGGTCACGGATGCGGGGCAGCTGATCGGGGTGGTGCGGTTCCGGGTGGAAGCGGCGGGCGCACCGCAGCCATGAAGCCGCATCGGCTTCGCTGCATCGCCTACCATTCAAAGTCACGGTAATAGCGTCATACCGGCGAAAGCCGGTATCCAGAGCAACGAAGTGCGCGCTCCGAATCCCTGGATACCGGCTTTCGCCGGTATGACGGAGAAACACCATTCGGTTTAATGTCACTCGCTTCCGGAGCCGTTCAATGACCGCCGCCAACCTCTGCCTGCTCGCCGCCGGCGTGTTCTTCCTCACCGGCATGCTCACCGGCGTGTGGAAGTACCGCTGCATGGCCACCGATGCCGAGGCGCGCACGCCGGTCTACGTCGACATCGCCCATCGCACCGCGCTGATGTATTCCTTCGCCGCGGTACTGCTGCGCGAGTTCGTGCCGTTCTCGCCGCTGTCACCCACCGGCACGGTATGGGCCGTGGGCCTGCCGCTGCTGTTCTTCGCCTCGGCCATCTTCATCTACATCGTGCACGGCGTACTGCGCGATACCGACAACCAGCTGCGCAAGCCGCACCGGCTCGGTTCGGGCACCCTGCCCGGCGCGGTCATCCACATCTATCTGTGGCTGCTGATCGCCGGCGAGATCGGCGGCTTTCTGGTGCTGTTCGCCGGATTTCTCAGGGCGGCGTTTGCCTAGATCAGGTTTCCACGGCCAGCTTCAACCTGGCCAGATTTCGTAGGTTGGGGTGAGCTTGCGAACCCCAACATCACTCTACACGTTCACCACCGGACAAGACCACTTCAGGCGACACAGCCCAATCCGGAAGTAAATCCCCTGATCGAATATAACGATGAATAGACGAATAGGGCCAATCCGAAGCGCGGCTCACATGGGCATGCTTAACCGGATTGATGTGGACGTAGTCGACATGACGCTCCAGATCTTCGTCGTCGCGGATTTGATGTTCCCAGAATCGCTTTTGCCAGATGCCGCGTTCGCCTTTTCGCCGACGGCTCGCCCGGATGAGCTCCCCCGGTTCGACGCGGCGCGAGAATCCTGCCTTGATCAGCATCCATCGCGTCGAAAAATCGGCGTCGGACGGCGGCAAGGTCCATATCGCATGCAGATGGTCCGGCAGCACCACCCAGGCGACGATTTCGAAAGGATGTTGGTCCTTGACCAGCCGAACAGATTCCCGCAGGACATCGACCTTTTCGACCAAGAGATGGCTTGAGCGATCGGCGAGATTGACCGTGAAGAAGTAGGTGCCGCCAGCGGCATTGGCTCTTCGGTAGCGCATTTGAAGATCATGCGTCGCGATGTTGGGGTTCGCAAGCTCACCCCAACCTACAAAAGAAAAGGGCCGCATCACGGCCCTATTCCTTGCTGCATATTTAAAGCGGCATTGCTTAGTGACCGCCGCCTTCCAGCGACTTGATGGCCTGGATCATGGAGACCATGACCTTCTGCGCATCGCCGTAGACGAGGTTGGTGTTATCGGCGAAGAACAGTTCGTTCTCGACGCCGGAGTAGCCCTTGCCCTGGCCGCGCTTGACCACGTAGACCTGCTTGGCCTGGTCGACGTTGAGGATCGGCATGCCGTAGATCGGGCTGGACTTGTTGGTGCGCGCGGCCGGATTGACGGTGTCGTTGGCGCCGATGACCACGGCGACGTCGGCTTCCTTGAACTCGCCGTTGATGTCTTCCATGTCGAAGATCAGGTCGTAGGGCACGCCGGCTTCGGCCAGCAGCACGTTCATGTGGCCGGGCATGCGGCCGGCTACCGGATGGATGGCGAACTTCACCTCGACGCCGGCATCCTGCAGCAGCTTCACGAATTCATACAGTTTGTGCTGGGCCTGGGCCACGGCCAGGCCGTAGCCGGGGGCGATGATGACCTTGCTGGCATAGCGCATGTTGATGGCGGCGTCACCGGCATCGGCCGGCTTCTGGCTGCCCTTGATCTCGCCCTGCTGCTCATCGCCGCTGACGCCGAAGTTGGAGAAGATCACGTTGCTGACCGAGCGGTTCATGGCCTTGGCCATCAGCAGGGTCAGCAGGGTTCCGGCGGAGCCGACCACCATGCCGGCGATCATCAGCGCCGGGTTCTGCAGCACGAAGCCTTCCATGCCCACGGCGAGGCCGGTGAAGGCGTTGTACAGCGAGATCACCACCGGCATGTCGGCGCCGCCGATCGGCATGGTCATCAGCACGCCGAAGGTGAGCGCGCCGACAAAGAAGGCGATCACCAGCAGCGGCGGCGCATTGCCGTGCGCCACGCCGACGATGTAGGCGCCGATCACCACGGTGATCAGCATCACGGTGCCGTTGATCAGCTGCTGGCCCTTGACGCGCCAGGTCTTGTTGATGCGGCCGTCGAGCTTGGCCCAGGCGATGACCGAGCCGGAGAAGGAGATCGAGCCGATCAGGGCGCCGACGAAGGTGACGACCAGTTCGACGTAACCATCGGCCTTGGCGCCGAGCAGTTCCACCGCGGCGATCAGCGCGGCGGCGCCGCCGCCGAGGCCGTTGTAGATGGCGACCATCTGCGGCATGGCGGTCATCGCCACCTTCTTGCCGGAGCGCCAGGCCCAAGCCAGGCCGATGACCAGGGCCACGGCGGCGAGGATCAGATTGCGGGTGGCCTGAGGATTGCCGGACTTGGTCGCGCCGAAGTAGTAGAGGAAACTGGCCAGGGTGGCGACCGCCATGCCCCAGCCGGCGACGACGATGCCGGAGCGCGCCGTGACCGGCGAGGACATGCGCTTGAGGCCGTAGATGAAGAGAAACGCCGCGGCGAAATAGCTCGCGTCGATGATCAGATTCGGATTCATGGCTGTGGTGTCCCCTTAAGCCTTCTTCTTGTCGCTGGGCTTGAACATTTCCAGCATGCGCTCGGTCACCACATAGCCGCCGGCGGCGTTGGCCGCGCCGAACAGCACGCCGACGAAGCCGATGCCCTCCTCCAGCGGAGTGGTGGCGTTCATCAGCGCGTAGATGGCGCCGACCACGACGATGCCGTGGACGAAGTTGGAGCCCGACATCAGCGGTGTATGCAGGATCGCCGGCACGCGGCCGATGATCTCGTAGCCGGTGAAGGCGGCGAGCATGAAGATGTAGAGGGCGACAAAGCCCGTGATGCTGGTGGTGACGTCCATTCGCTAGCTCCCGAGATTCTTTCCGCTGCGCAGGATGAACCTGCGCATGGGTTTAACCTTCAACTGCCTTTTTCGCCGCTTCGTTCTTGATCTCGCCGCCGTGCGTCAGGCAGGCCTTGGCGATGACCTCGTCTTCCCAGTCGAGCTTGAGCGCCTGGTCCTTGATCATCAGCTCGAGCAGGTTGAGCTGGTTCTTGGCGTACAGCTCGCTGGCGTGCTCGCCCAGCAGGGACGGCACATTGAGCGGGGCGACGATGGTCACCTGGCCGACCTGGATGGTCTCGCCCGGCTGGGTGTATTCGCAGTTGCCGCCGCCTTCGGCGGCGAGGTCGACGATCACCGAGCCGGCCTTCATGCCGTCCACCTGCGCCTTGGAAATCAGCTTGGGCGAGGGACGGCCGGGAATGGCGGCGGTGGTGATGACGATGTCGGCCTGCTGGATGTGCTTGGTCACCACCGAGGCGACCTTGTCCTTCTCTTCCTGCGTCAGCTCGCGGGCATAACCACCCTGGCCGCGCGCGTCGATGCCGGTCTCGACGAACTTGGCGCCGAGCGACTCGGCCTGCTCCTTGGTTTCCGGACGCACGTCATAGCCTTCCACCATGCTGCCGAGGCGGCGGGCGGTGGCCAGCGCCTGCAGGCCGGCGACGCCGAGGCCCATCACCAGGGTCTTGGCCGGACGGATCGAACCGACCGCGGTAGTCATCATCGGCAGGATGCGCGCCAGGTTGGTGGCGCCGAGCAGGGCGGCGTAATAGCCGGCCAGGGCGGCCTGGCTGGACAGCGCGTCCATGGCCTGGGCGCGGGTGATGCGCGGCACCAGTTCCATGGCGAAGCAGGTGATCTTGCGGTCGCGCAGCTGCTTGGTCAGCTCCGCTTCCTTGTGTGCGTAAACGAAGGACAGCAGGATGGCGCCTTCCTTCATGGCGCCGACCACTTCCGCCGTGGGCGGCTGCACCGCCAGCACGATGTCGGCGTCGCTCACCAGCCCTTGCGGGTTGGCGGCGAAGGTGACGTTCTTGAAGGCGCTGTCCGGCAGCTTCACGGCATTGCCGGCGCCGGACTGCATGTGAATTTCGACGCCGAGCTTGGCCAGCTTGTCGGCAACGGCGGGCACCATCGCCACGCGTCGCTCGTTCGGCCGGGTTTCTTTCAGCACCGCGATTTTGACCGCCATCTCTGGTTCCCCTATCGCTGTATTACAGCCGCCCGGTGCGTGCCGCGCGGGGCTTGGCTAAAAAACGCCCGCCAGTCTAGCCCATGGTTCGCACAAGCACACGGGAAAGTTTTTGAAGCGACCTATTACTTTTGGTTATGGGACGGATCACCCCGCAGCCGTCCCGGCGAGCCCACGGCCCTTACAGGCTACGCCCCCGCCGCACGCCGCGCGCCCCGCATTTGGGGCGCCCCGGCCGCCCTCGCCCGGCCCGTCTAGCTGTGGGTCTTTTCCTTGGCAAAGAGGGCGTCGAGCTTCTCTTCGTAGGCGTTGTAGCCCAGGTATTTATAGAGATCGACGCGGCTCTGCATGATCGGCACCACGTTCTTCTGCGTGCCTTCGGCGCGGACCGTCTCGAAGAACTTGAGCGCCGCGGCATTCATGGCGCGGTAGGCGCCGCAGCAGTACAGCACGATGTCCACGTCGACCGAGCGCAGCTCCTCGGTGGTGAACAGCGGGGTGAAGCCGAACTCGGTGATGTTGGCCAGGATCGGCACTGTCACCGCCGCCTTGAACTTGCTGTACATCGACAGCTCGGTCATGGCCTCGGGGAAGATCATGTCGGCACCGGCCTCGACATAGGCCTGGGCGCGCTCGATGGCGGCGTCGATGCCCTCGATGGCCAGGGCGTCGGTGCGGGCCATGATGACGAAGCTGCTGTCCGTACGGGCGTCCACCGCGGCCTTGATGCGGTCGACCATCTCGTCCTTGCTCACCACTTCCTTGCCGGGGCGGTGGCCGCAGCGCTTCTGCCCGACCTGGTCTTCCATGTGCACGGCGCCGGCGCCGGCCTTGATCATCGAGCGGATGGTGCGGGCGATGTTGAAGGCGCCGCCCCAGCCGGTATCGATATCCACCAGCAGCGGCAGGGTGGTGACGTCGGTGATGCGGCGCACGTCGGTCAGCACGTCTTCCAGGGTGCTGATGCCCAGGTCCGGCATGCCCAGGGAGTTGGCGGCAACGCCGCCGCCGGACAGGTACAGGGCCTTGTAGCCGGTGGCCTCCGCCATGCGGGCGGTATAGGCATTGATCGCGCCGATCACCTGGAGGGGCTTTTCGGCGGCGACGGCATCGCGGAATTTCTGGCCTGCGGACATGCTTGGCTCCTGGTAGGTCGGCCTTCAGGCCGACAGTGCGGCAGCTACGGCGTCGCCCTGAAGGGCGACCTACGGGTGCGTCCCGTCAGTCGATCTCTTCCATCACGAAATCGCTTTTGGCGGCGCCGCAATCCGGGCAGGTCCAGCTGTCCGGCACATCCTCCCAGCGCGTGCCGGGGGCAATGCCTTCTTCCGGAACACCCTTGGCCTCGTCGTATACGAAATCACAGACCAGACAGCGCCACTTCTTCATCAGCAACCTCAAGCGGGAATGGAAATTTGTCCGGCATGCGCCGGCACCTGCACAACGAAACGGCGGCGCATCCGGTCGGGATGCGCCGCCGAAACGGGCGCCAATTATGCCGTGGCCGAGCCGTATTTCGCCAATATTCGGGCGCGTATGGAGGGCTTGATATTGGCCCGGCTCATGTCGCCGCCGTAGTACTGCACCACTTTGGGGTCCATCAGGCGGAACCACAGCGGCGGCAGGTAGGCCACCATGATCATGCCGGCGTAGCCGCTGGGCAGGCGCGGCACGCCATCGAAATTGCGCAGGGTCTGGAACGAGCGCGTCGGGTTGGCGTGATGGTCCGAATGGCGCTGCAGGTGGTACAGGAAAATATTGGTGGCGCTATGGTTGGAATTCCAGGAGTGGTGCGGCTGGCAGCGCTCGTAGCTGCCGTCCGCCCTTTGCTGGCGGCGCAGGCCGTAGTGCTCCAGGTAATTGACCACTTCCAGCAGGCCACCGCCATAGGCGCCCTGCAACATCATGAACGGCAGCGCCCACCAGCCGAGCCAGGCGGTCATGGCGCCGAACAGCACCACGGTGATGGCCCAGGCCTGCAGGTTGTCGTTTTCGATCGACCAGACGCTCTTGCCCTGTTTTTCCAGGCGCAGCTTCTCGATCTCCCAGGCCGACTTGATCGAGCCGTAGACGCAGCGCGGCAGGAACTCGTAGAAGGACTCGCCGAAGCGCGAGGTGGCTGGATCTTCCGGCGTGGCGACGCGCACATGATGGCCGCGGTTGTGCTCGACGTAGAAGTGCCCGTACATCACCGGCGTCAGCGCGATCTTGGCCAGCCAGCGCTCCAGCTTCGAGGTCTGGTGCCCCAGCTCGTGGCCGACATTGATCGCCAGACCCGAGGTCATGCCCACCGAGATCAGCAGGCCCAGCCACTGGTACCACTGCAAATTGCCGCGCACCGCCATATAGGTGCCCCAGACGAAGCTGAGGTACTGCACCGGAATGGCGGCGTAGACCACGTAGCGGTAGTACCGATCCTGCGCCAGGCTGGTCATGATCCCATCCGGCGGATTGGACTCGTCCTCGCCGATGACGCGGTCGAGCAGGGGGATCAGGGTGTAGACGATCACCGGCGTGGTCCAGAAGAACAGCGACAGGCCGGTCCACAGATACAGGCCGTAGCCATACAGCGGCAGCCCCATGACCACGATACCCAGCAGCCACAGGTAGCGCTTCTTGTCGGTCCAGGCTGGAGCGGAGAGTGTCGCTGTCGTCATTTGCAATAACCTCGCTGCTGATTGTGTCGTCCTGACAAGCACCGGGCCATCCATGGCCCGGACTGTTGAACACAGAATATAAAACGATCGTTCAATAAAGTAATCGAAACATCGGCCAATGTCAACGTCTTATCAGTTACAGGAGGGTCGGCAGGCGATCGTGAATCAATGCGGCTTCATTGCCCGCCAGCCCTGGGGCGTTGCAATGCCAGGCTTTTATTCGCTCTCGAACTGTATGTCGATGTCTCTGGCTCCATGCAGCACGCGCACGATTGCGACGCCGTCGGGAAGAGGCTCGTAGAAGATCACGTAACGGCCGATCGGGAAGCTGCGCAGGCCCGGCACCAGCTCGTCGCGTATGCGGCCCATCATGGGTTGCCCAGCCAGAATGTGGAATGTGCTGTCGATATGGTCGATGAACGCATCGGCCTGTTCGATGCTGTCGTCGGCAATGTAATCCCAGATCTCGGCCAAGTCGTCGCGGGCTTGCGGGCGGCGAAGGATGACCGGCATTTAGGCGTCAGGGGCGCGAGGCTTGGCGGCCCTTTTTGCCCGCCCTTCCCGCTTGATGTCGTCCGGGTTCCAGCTTGTCGCTGCGCCGCTATCCAGGCTTTCGCGGATGTCCTGGCGCAGTTGATCGAGTTTGACGGCGCGCAGCCGGTCTTTTTCGTCCATCAGCCGGAGGGCTTCACGGACCACCTCGCTGGCCGAGGTGTAGAGGCCGGACGCGACTTTCTGCCTGACCATGTCCTCGAGCTGAGGGGTGAGGTTGACGTTCATGCCCATGGGTATCTCCAGCTTTTTACGGTCACCATCCTACACGGAAAAGTATCAATAAATAGCAAAGATTGACATGAAAGCCCGGCGGAGCGCCGGCCTGAGCCGATAGGCTCCAGCCGCACCCAAGCCAAGCTATATCCTTGGAATTACTTCGCTTTTTTATCGCTCTGGCGCAACATTTCCAGGGCTTCGCGGGCGGAATCGTCGGGATTGATCGGTTCCGACTGGCCGCTGGCCAGGTGTTCGGCGAAGCGGTGGGCGCGGATGCTCAGCTTGAGGCTCTCGTCGAAGCCGGTGAAGGTGACGGAGTCCTGGTCGGGGTAGAACGAGTTCAGCTTGAGCCAGCGGGTCTGGTTGTGCTCGGCGTCGTAAACCCGGAACCAGCTCTCCGGCGCCAGCACACGCCGCAGCAGGTCCATTACGCCTTCCGCCCTGGCCTGCGCCACTGCGGCGCTGACGGGTGCGGGCGCCGGCGCGGCCCTGGCTGCTTCCTCCTCGCGCGCCTGCTCCCGGGCCTGCTGATCGAAGTCCGACATCAGCAGGTGTTCCTCGCGCTCGGTCAGGCGCTCGGTCTGCGCCGCCACCGCCGCGCCTGGTGCGGCTTCGGCGCTGTCGAGCAACTTGTAGACTTCCTGCAGGCCGTTGAGCAGGGATTCGACCTTGTCCTCGCCCATGCCGACATCGGCCAGGGCGGTGACGATTTTCGACAGCAGCTGCTCGCGCGTCTCCAGCACTTCGGGACTCGCCGGAGGAATGAATTCGAGGCTCTTCAGCACCCCTTCCATCAGGGCCTGGGCTTCCTGGTACGGGCCGCTGCCGCGGCCGTTCTTGAGCAGGCGCACCGCCATCAGCGGGCCGACACCGCCGCGCAACAGGGACATCACCGGGTCCGGCACCTGGCGCCCGAGGGTCTGCACTTCCAGCTCCTGCGCCACCTGGCGGCGCACCCGCACCAGCAGGGCCTCGCGCCGCGCACGGGTCTGCTCGCGCATCTGCGTCAGGAAGCCTTCCACCTCGCCTTCGGGCACCGGCTGCGCGCTGTTCAGCGCATCGGCCACCAGCGCCGGCCCGGTCTGCAGGGCCGAGGCGGTGCGCATGGTTTCGCGCAGCTGCGCCTGTGCCGCATCGCTGGTCTGCGACGACACCGCCAGCTCGACCATATCGCTGAGCAGCTTGCGCAGCGGGTGGGCCTGGTTGGCGAAAAAGCTGGGATCGCTGAGCGCGGTCTTGTACACCGGATAGCGCAGCTTCTCGATCGCCGGCCGCATCGGCTCGGGCAGCATCGGCTCGGCCATCAAGTCGTCGAACATGCGGCCGGCCAGGGACAGGCGCTGGGTCGAGGCCTGCACCGCCGGCGACGCCGCGCCGGCAATCAGGGTCTGCAGCAGGCCGGCCAGCTCGGCGCCCACCGGATTGCTGGAACGCTGCACGCTGGCCTGGTCGAGGGCATAGCGGCGCAGCAGCTCCTGCGCCTGGGCGTAGCCCTGCCCGTAAGCCTGGCCGCCGCCTTGCGCATAGGCCCCGGCGCCCGCGCCATAACCCTGGCCCGTGCCCGGCTGCCCGGGCGGCGGGAATCCGGCCGCCGGCATCTGCTCTTCATCCAGCGGCAGCGGCGGCGGCGCGTTGCGGCGCGAGGGGCTGACGCCGTGACGTTCCAACACGGCCAAGGCCGCTTCGTAAACCTTGCCCAGCTCGTTGATGACGACGCGGTCGAACAGCTTGTAGATCACCAGCTTGACCGCGAACTCCGTGTCCAGCACGGCGGTGGCCTTGCCGAAAGCATCGCAGATGCGCCCCGGACCCAGCGCCAGCGGCGACACCGGCACGCCGAGTTCGCGGGCGGCGTAGTCGAGGTGGCGCTCCAGCTCCCAGATCGGGTTCTTGAACAGGCCTTCCGCCTTCGCCGCCATGTTGGTAATGGCGATTTTCTCTTCCAGCTCCTCGGTGGGCTGGATCGACAGGCTGTCGATATCGAATTCCAGCCTGGTATTGCGGGCCGCCACCACCGGGGCGAAGCCGCGGGTCAGATCGTCGGCAAAGGCGACGCCCACCTTGCCGCGGTCCAGGCGCAGCACGCGCATGGTGTCGAAATAGCGGCGGCGCTCGTCGTCGGTGGAGGACTTCTCGCCCATTTCGAACAGCACGTCGTCGGCGCTGTCGAACATGCGCCGCACCAACTCGTCGAGCACGCTCAGGGCGACTTCGCGCAGCTCCGCCACCAGGGGATTGGAAGGGACGGGCGCGGCCGGCTGCTCGCCGCGGGCCTGCGCCGAGCCGGAAAACAACGGATGTACCGTTGCAGTCATTGAGATCTACCCACAGACAAGCTCTAAGTCCCTGTATTTCATAGGCCGGACCCGTTTTCTTAAGTGCATGGAAACGGACTCCCTGAACCGGCAGTCACGATCATACCCGAGACGATATGAATTGCAGTCGAGCGTAAGCAAAATTGTTTATCCCCCGGTTGCCGCAGGCCGTCCGCCCGATCGACCCGCCAGCTACTAGACACCCGATCGAATCGTCATACCTCTGCCAACGGATGTACGCGCGGATGCGGGACGATGAGCGGTCGCGGACCCGAACCGGCCCGCAGCTCTTGACTTCGCCGGGAAATTGCAATATCCGCCTATCCGGATAAAGAGATACAATAACGCCATGTTCGACGCCCCGCCCGCAGCACCGCAACTCTCCCTCGCCGCGCAACTCGACGCGCTGGCGCGCCAGCGCATCCTGGTCATCGACGGCGCCATGGGCACCATGATCCAGGGCTACCGGCTGGGTGAAGCCGAATACCGCGGCGAACGCTTCAAGGACTGGGCCCACGACCTCAAGGGCAACAACGACCTGCTGGTGCTGACCCAGCCGGACATCATCCGCGAGATCCACCGCAAGTACCTGGCCGCCGGCGCCGATTTCATCGAGACCAATACCTTCAATTCGCAGAGCATCTCGCTGGCGGATTACCACATGGAGGAACTGGCCTACGAGCTGAACTTCGAGGCGGCCAAACTGGCGCGCCTGGAAGTGGATGCGGCGAGCACGCCGGAGCGGCCGCGCTTCGTCGCCGGCGCCCTGGGCCCGACCAACCGCACCGCCAGCATCAGCCCCGACGTTAACGACCCGGGCAAGCGCAACGTCAGCTACGACGGCCTGGTCACGGCTTACTGCGAAGCCACCCGCGGCCTGATCGACGGCGGCGCCCAGGTACTGCTGATCGAAACCATCTTCGACACGCTCAACGCCAAGGCGGCGATCTTCGCGGTGGAGCAGGTGTTTGAAGAGAAGGGCGTGCGCCTGCCGGTGATCATCAGCGGCACCATCACCGACGCTTCCGGCCGCACCCTGTCGGGCCAGGTCACCGAGGCCTTCTGGAACTCGGTGCGCCATGCGCGCCCCTTCGCCATCGGCTTCAACTGCGCCCTCGGCGGCAAGGAGATGCGCCCGTACATCGCCGAGCTGTCCAAGCTGGCCGACTGCTACATCTCCTGCTACCCCAATGCCGGCCTGCCCAACGCCTTCGGCGAATACGACGAGCGGCCGGAAGACACCGCCGCGATCATCGCCGAGTTCGCCGATGCGGGGCTGGTCAACATCGTCGGCGGCTGCTGCGGCACCACGCCGGGCCATATCGGCTCGATCGACCAGCATGTGCGCGGCAAGGCGCCGCGCGTACCGACGCCGGCGGCGCCGGCCTGCCGCCTGGCCGGGCTGGAACCGCTCAACATCACCGACGACACCCTGTTCGTGAACGTCGGCGAGCGCACCAATGTCACCGGCTCGGCCAGGTTCAAGGATCTGATCAAGGCCGGCGACTACTCCGCCGCGCTGACCGTGGCGCGGCAGCAGGTGGAAGCCGGCGCGCAGGTGATCGACGTCAACATGGACGAGGGCATGCTCGACGGCAAGGCCGCGATGGTGCGCTTCCTCAACCTGATCGCCTCCGAGCCGGACATCTCGCGCGTGCCGATCATGATCGACTCCTCCAAGTGGGAGGTGATCGAGGCCGGCCTGAAATGCGTGCAGGGCAAACCCATCGTCAATTCCATCTCGATGAAGGAAGGCGAAGAGAAGTTCATCGAGCAGGCCAAACTATGCCGGCGCTACGGCGCGGCGGTGGTGGTGATGGCCTTCGACGAGCAGGGCCAGGCCGATTCGCTGGAGCGCCGCAAGGTGATCTGCCAGCGCGCCTACGACATCCTGACCCGGCAGGTCGGCTTCCCGGCCGAAGACATCATCTTCGACCCGAACATCTTCGCCGTGGCGACCGGCATCGCCGAGCACAACCGCTACGGCCTGGACTTCATCGAGGCCACCGCCTGGATCAAGCAGAACCTGCCGGGGGCGCTGATCTCCGGCGGCGTCTCCAACGTCTCGTTCTCGTTCCGCGGCAACAATCTGATGCGCGAGGCGATCCACGCCGTATTCCTGTACCACGCCATCAAGGCGGGCATGGACATGGGCATCGTCAACGCCGGCCAGCTGGCGCTCTACGCCGAGCTCGATCCCGAGCTGCGCGAGGGCATCGAGGATGTGATCCTGTATCGCCGCGAGGACGCCACCGAGCGCCTGCTGGAACTCGCCGAACGCTTCAAGGGCGGTGCGGCCGAGAAGAAAGTCGGCGACGAGATGGCCTGGCGTGAACTGCCGGTGCGCGAACGCATCAAGCACGCGCTGGTGAAGGGCATCGACGCCTACGTCGACGCCGACACCGAGGAGCTGCGCGCCGAAATTTCCGCCGCCAAGGGCCGCCCGATCGAGGTGATCGAGGGGCCGCTGATGGACGGCATGAACGTGGTCGGCGACCTGTTCGGCGCCGGCAAGATGTTCCTGCCGCAGGTGGTGAAGTCGGCCCGCGTGATGAAAAAGGCGGTGGCCTACCTGATCCCCTTCATCGAGGCGGAGAAGAAGCCCGGCGACGTGGAGAAGGCCAAGGGCAAGATCGTCATGGCCACGGTCAAGGGCGATGTGCACGACATCGGCAAGAACATCGTCGGCGTGGTGCTCCAGTGCAACAACTACGACGTGGTCGACCTCGGCGTGATGGTGCCCGCGCAGAAGATTCTCGACGCGGCGCGGGCGGAGAAGGCCGACATCATCGGCCTGTCCGGCCTGATCACGCCCTCGCTCGACGAGATGGTGCACCTGGCCAAGGAGATGCAGCGCCAGGGCTTCGACATCCCGCTGCTGATCGGCGGCGCCACCACTTCGCGCGCGCATACCGCGGTGAAGATCGCGCCGGCGTACAAGAGCCCGGTGCTGTGGGTCAAGGATGCCTCGCGCTCGGTGCCGGTGGCGGCGGCCCTGCTGTCGGCCGACCAGAAGCCCAAGCTGATGGCCGATACGGCGAAGGAATACGCGGAGATCCGCGAGCGCCACGCCAACAAGGACCGCGACCAGAAGTATTACCCGCTGGAAAAGGCGCGCGCCAACGCCACGCCGATCGACTGGTCGAGCTACCACCCGTTCCGGCCGCGCATGCTGCTGCAGCAGACCAAGGACGTGTGCGAAGGCCCGGCCTGCGACCATGCGCATCACGCCCAGGCTACGCAGTACGTGAAGGTGCTGCGCGACTACCCCATCGCCGAACTGCGCCAGTACATCGACTGGCAGCCGTTCTTCATCGCCTGGGAGATGAAGGGCCGCTACCCCGACCTGCTCAACAACCCGGTCAGCGGCGAAGCCGCGCGCCGGCTCTATGCCGACGCCCAGGAGATGCTGGACCAGCTGATCGCCGAGAAGTGGCTCACCGCCAACGGCGTCTGCGGTTTCTTCCCGGCCAATGCCGTGGGCGACGACATCGAGCTCTATGCCGATGAGACGCGCACCCAGGTCATCAGCAAGCTGCACAACCTGCGCCAGCAGAGCGAGCATCGCGAAGGCGTGCCGAACCGCTCCCTCGCCGACTTCGTGGCGCCGAAGAGCAGCGGCCTGCACGATTACGTTGGCGCTTTCGCCGTCACCACCGGCCTGGGCAGCGCCGAGAAGATCGTCGAATTCAAGAAGGACAACGACGACTACAGCGCGATCCTGCTGGAGTCGATCGCCGACCGCCTGGCCGAAGCCTTCGCCGAGCGCCTGCACGAGCGGGTACGCAAGGAATTCTGGGGCTATGCCGGCGACGAGCACCTGGACAACGCAGCCCTGATCGACGAGAAGTACAAGGGCATCCGTCCGGCGCCGGGCTATGCCGCCTGCCCGGAGCACACCGAGAAGGGCACGCTGTGGCAGCTGCTGGATGTCGAGAACAACACCGGCATCAAGCTCACCGAGAGCTATGCCATGTGGCCGGGGGCGGCGGTATCAGGCTGGTACTACGCCCATCCGGAATCGCAGTACTTCGTGGTCGGCCGCATCAAGAAGGACCAGGTCGTCGACTACGCCGCGCGCAAGGGCTGGAGCGTGGCGGAAGCCGAGAAGTGGCTGATGCCGAACCTGGCTTACGAACCGGAAGAATAGGGCAGCGAAGCGGCAGGAAAATCGTCTCGCGCAAAGATGCAAAGACGCGGGAAAAGCATTTAATTGAAAAAGCTTTCTTGCGGCTTTGCGGCTTTGCGCGAGTTCGCTTCTCGCTTTCTGGTCTAGTTCGCCGGCTTCACGAACTTCAGCGTCATGCGGTCCGATTCGCCGATGGCCTTGTACTTGTCCTTGTCCTGGTCGCCCAGGGCATAGGTCGGCGGCAGCGTCCACACGCCGTTCGGATAGTCCTTCTGGTCCTTCGGATTGTCGTTGACCGAGGAACCGGCGACGAATGTGAAGCCGGCGTTGGCGGCCAGGGCCTTGACGTAGGCCTCGTTGACATAGCCGGTCTTCACCGACTGCTCCAGGGTGGTGTAGGGCTTGGCGCGGTGCTCCACCACGCCCAGCACGCCGCCAGGCTTGAGCGCCGCATAGAAGGCGTTGAACGCATCCTGCTCGTAGCCGCCCGCCATCCAGTTGTGCACGTTGCGGAAGGTCAGCACCATGTCCGCCGTGCCCGGCGGGCAGATCTCGGTGCGCAGCGGCGGCCGGAACTCGGTGACGCTGACGCCGGAGTAGCGCGCGGGATCGGCATCCAGCATCTGCTGGAACGCGGCCACGCCGCGCCGCGTCTCGTCCGAGGTGTTGGGCAGGCTCGCCGCCGCGCCGGCGGCGTAGTACTTGCCCTGATCGTGCAGGTACGGCGCCAGGATCTCGGTGTACCAGCCATTGCTCGGCCAGATCTCGACCACGGTCATGTCCGGACGCACGCCGAAGAATTGCAGGGTCTTCAGCGGATGCCGGTAAGCATCGCGGGCGCGGAACGCCTCGGTGCGCGAGGGGCTGGCCACAGCCTGGGCCAGCGGGTCCGCGGCGGGGGCGGCAAAGGCAGACAAGGGGGCAAGCGCCGCCAAGGCCAGCGCGGCAAAGCACAATCTCAGGGACATCGAAATATTCTCCGGACAAGACTAAGGTGCGGGGGATCACGTCGACCTGGCCAGCGCTGCACTGCGGTCGATATTCCGGCAACCACGGCTGCCGGAATATCGCCGAGCTTTTTTTAGTACCGCTTAGTGGTGATGACCGCCGGCGCCGTGGACGTGGCCGTGCAGCACTTCCTCGACGCTGGCTTCACGCACTTCGGTGATTTCGATGGCGAAATGCAGGGCGGCGCCGGCCAGGGGGTGGTTGCCGTCGACGGTGACCTTGTCGCCCTCGATGGCGGTGATCACCACCGACATCGGGCCGTTGTCGCTTTCGGCGCGGAACTGCATGCCGGGCTGCAGATCGTTGACGCCGCGGAAGGCATCGCGCGGCACTACCTGCACCAGGGCCGGGTTGTGCACGCCGTAGCCTTCCTCGGGGCTGACCTTGACGTCGAACTTGTCGCCGACTTTCTTGCCGGTCATGGCCTTTTCCAGGCCGGCGACGATGTTGCCGCCGCCATGCAGATAGGTCAGCGGCTCGCGCCCGGAGGAGGAATCGAGCACCTCGCCGGCATCGTTGGTCAGGGTGTAGTTGAAGCTGGCGACGGTGCGGTCGGCGATTTGCATGAAATTCTCTGGTACGGGCTCTGGTACGGTGAGCGGATGGAATAAAGTGGCATTTTAGCCCACCGGTCCATCCATTGACCGGCGGAAGACGGGGAGCGGGGATTTTCAGACAGCGTCCGGACAGCTTTCGTTCAGGATCGCTCTGTCATGGTGTGGCGGCTGTTCAGACCTTCGGCATGGAGAAAAACAATGAGTCAAAGCAGCGGCAGCGTGTTCTGGGGCGCGTTCTGGATGTTCCTGATCTCGATCCTGTTGTGCTGGCTGCCCGGAGTCGGCGGCTTCATCGCGGGCATCGTCGGCGGCAAGGTTGCCGGCAGCGTCGGCAATGCCCTGCTGGCGGCGCTGCTGCCGGCGATCATCCTGGGGCTGGGGCTGTTTTTCTTCGCCACCGCGATGACCGGCGTCATTGCCATCGGCGTACTCGCCGGCCTGGGCGGCCTGATGCTGGGCATGGTGCACATTGGCGGTTTGCTGCTGGGAGCCATCATCGGCGGAATCATTGCTTGAGGCATGGCGCTGCTGGAACTGAAAGTCAGTCCAAAGGCTTCCCGCAACGCCATCATCGGCTTCATGGGTGAGGTACTGAAGATTTCAGTCACCGCCGCGCCCGAGCGCGGCAAGGCCAACCATGCGGTGGAGGCCTTGCTGGCGGACGCCCTGGGCCTGCCGCTGTCGGCGGTCAGCGTGGTCGCCGGCCACAGCGCCAGGACCAAGCGCGTCGAGGTCGCGGGACTCGCCGGGCCGGCCCTGCGCCAGCAGCTCTGCACCATTGTGGAGCGTGGCGCCAGGCCCGGCAGGTGAAATTTGCTGCGCTGCGGTGTATTCTCAGCGCCTTTCCGCAACCCTGTCGCAGCATGCCCGCCAGCGCAACGCGTAGCGCCGCCCTCAGCCGCGATACCCGTGAAACCCAGATCGCCGTCAAGCTGAACCTCGACGGTACGGGGGAATCCCGCTTTGCCACCGGCATCCCGTTTCTCGAGCACATGCTGGAGCAGGTGGCGCGCCACGGCCTGATCGATCTCGACATCAGCGCCACTGGCGATGTGCATATCGACCATCACCACACGGTCGAGGACATCGGCATCACCCTCGGCCTGGCCTTCGACAAGGCCATCGGCGACAAGCGCGGCATCGTGCGCTACGGCCATGCCTACGTCCCGCTGGACGAGGCGCTGTCGCGCGTGGTGCTGGATTGCTCCGGCCGTCCCGGCCTGGAGTGGCATGTGGAATTTCCGCGCGCCCGCGTCGCCGATTTCGACGTGGACCTGTTCCGCGAATTCTTCCAGGGCTTCGTCAACCACGCCAAGGTGACGCTGCACGTCGATGCGCTGCGCGGCCGCAACGCGCACCACATCGCCGAAACCATCTTCAAGGCCTTCGGCCGCGCCCTGCGCATGGCCGCCGCCGCCGACCCGCGCATGGGCGACGTGATGCCGTCCACCAAGGGCGTCCTCTAAGCCCCTCCCGCACGCCTCAAGCCACCGATCCCCAAAAGCCTCACCGCATCATGGAAACCATCGGGGTCATCGACTACGGCATGGGCAATCTGCACTCGCTGGCGAAATCGCTGGAGCGGGTGGCGGGCAACCAGCGCATTTTCATCAGCTACGACACCAAGGCCCTGCTCGAATGCGACCGCCTGGTGCTGCCCGGCGTCGGCGGCGTGCGCGCCTGCATGGACGAGCTGCGCCGCCTGGAGCTGGACCAGATGGTGATCGAGGCGGCGCGCAAGCGCCCGCTGCTCGGCATCTGCCTGGGCATGCAGGTGCTGCTGGAACGCAGTGACGAGAACGGCGGCGTCAATGCGCTGGGCCTGATTCCGGGCTCGGTGGTGCGCTTCCCCGATCCGCCGCCCGAAACCGAGCCGGGCCTGCACCACGAACGCCTAAAGGTGCCGCACATGGGCTGGAACCAGGTGCGCCAGGCGCGCCCGCATCCGGTGTGGGCCGGCGTGCCGGATGACAGCTGGTTCTATTTCGTGCACAGCTACCACGCCGCACCGCAAAATCCGGCGCACATTCTCGGCACCGCGGATTACCCGCAGCCGTTCGCCGCCGCGGTGGCGCGCGACAATATCGTCGGCTTCCAATTCCATCCGGAAAAGAGCCAGGACGTCGGGCTGAAGCTGCTGGCCAATTTCGTCAACTGGAATGGGGAAAGCGGATAAGGACGAGCACCGCTCGGCCCCGCTTTCCGACGCGCCACGGAGGGCGCGGCCGGGGTTTCCAAAGAAATGCGAGGTCGCGCCAGGGATGGCCAGGATGAACTTAATTTTTAAGCATACGTCCCCCGCCGCTTGCCTTGCCCCGCGCTTTCCGGCACAGTTCAAGCAGGGAATTTCAGCAGCTGTTCCACTCATTCGCGAACCTTCGACCTAACGAACGCCGCTTAGCCGGCCCGTCCGCCTCCAATGCTGCTTATCCCCGCTATCGATCTCAAGAACGGCCAATGCGTGCGCCTGCGTCAGGGCCGCATGGATGAAGTCACCGTATTTTCCAAGGACCCGGTCAGCGTGGCCAAGCGCTGGGTCGACGAGGGCGCGCAGCGCCTGCACGTGGTCGACTTGGACGGTGCGGTGAAAGGCTCGCCGGTCAACCTCAAGGCGCTGGAGAAGATCGTCGCCGCCGTCGGCGACGTGCCGGTGCAGGCCGGCGGCGGCGTGCGCGACGAGGAGACGGTGCAGCATTACCTCGACGCCGGCGTCAGCTTCATCATCATCGGCACCAAGGCGGTGAACACGCCGCACTTCCTGCGCGACCTGTGCCTGGAGTATCCGCGCCATATTTTCGTCGGCCTCGACGCCAAGGACGGGCGCGTCGCCATCGACGGCTGGAACAAGCTGTCGCACCACGACGTGGTGGAGATGGCGCAGCACTGCGAGCGCGACGGCGTCGAAGCGATCATCTACACCGACATCGGCCGAGACGGCATGATGCAGGGCTTCAACGTCGACGCCACGCGCGCCCTTGCCAAGGCGGTCAACACCCCGGTCATCGCCTCCGGCGGCGTCTCCTCCCTGGACGACCTGCGCAGCCTCGGCAGCTTGCGCGAGGATGGCGTGATCGGCGCCGTCATCGGCCGCGCCCTCTACGAAGGCGGCCTGCAGTTCAAGGACTGTCTCAAGGCCGTCACCTCGGCCTGATTGTTCACAGCGAAGCTGCCCATGCTTGCCAAGCGCGTCATCCCCTGTCTCGACATCGACGCCGGCCGCGTGGTCAAGGGCGTCAAGTTCGAGCAGCTGCGCGACGCCGGCGACCCGGTGGAAGTGGCGCGCCGGTACGACCAGCAGGGCGCCGACGAGCTGGTGTTCCTCGACATCACCGCCAGCTCCGACGAGCGCCCGACCCTGTTCAAGACGGTGGAAGCGGTGGCGCACGAAATCTATATTCCGCTCACCGTGGGCGGCGGCGTGCGCACCTCGGCCGACGTGCGCGCCCTGCTCTCCGCCGGCGCCGACAAGGTGGCGATCAATACCGCCGCGGTTCTCAACCCCGATTTCGTCCACGAAGCCGGCCAGCGCTTCGGCGTGCAATGCATCGTCGTCGCCATCGACGCCAAGCGGGTCAAGCCCAAGACCCGCAAGAAGGACGGCAATGAAGCGCCGCAATGGCAGGTCTTCACCCACGGCGGCCGCAAGAGCACCGGGCTCGACGCGATCGAATGGGCCAGAACCATGGTGGAAAAGGGCGCGGGCGAGCTGCTGGTGACCAGCATGGATCGCGACGGCACCAAGGCCGGCTACGACGTCGAGCTGCTGCGCGCGATCAGCGACGCGGTGCCGGTGCCGGTGGTGGCCAGCGGCGGCGTCGGCACTCTGGAGCACCTGTACCAGGGCTTCAGCGAAGGCGGTGCCGACGCGGTGCTCGCCGCCAGCATTTTCCACAACGGCACCTACACCGTGGCCCAGGCCAAGCAGTACCTGGCCGAGCGCGACGTGCGGGTGCGGCGGTGAGCGCGGGCGGCGCGGGGGACACGGATGGGGGGGTGCTGGCGCAGCTTTACGCCACCCTGCAGCAGCGCAAAGGCGCCGATCCGCAGCAATCCTATGTCGCCGGGCTCTACGCCAAGGGCGTGGACGCCATTCTCAAGAAAATCGCCGAGGAAGCCGGCGAAACCCTGATTGCGGCCAAGAATCTGCCCCTGTCCGGCGGCACGCCGGAAAACCAGGCCGCCCTGGCGCACGAGCTGGCCGACCTGTGGTTTCACACCCTGGTGCTGCTGGCGGCGTATGATCTCCCCCTGAGCGTCCTGACCGACGAGCTGGCGCGGCGTATGGGCCGTTCCGGCCTGGAAGAAAAGGCCGCCCGTCCCAATAAAGACTGACCCATACCGGGCAGTAGCGAGGAATACAAATGTTTTCCGGTACTTTCAGCATCTGGCACTGGCTGATCCTGCTGGTCATCGTCATCGCGGTGTTCGGCACCAAGAAGCTGCGCAATGCCGGCGGCGACCTGGGCTCGGCGGTGAAGAACTTCAAGACCGCGATGCGCGAGGGCGAGGAAGAAGCGGCGCGTCCGGCCAAGGCGCCCGAAGTCATCGAAGGCGAGGCCCGGCCGGTTCCGCCGCCGTCCTCGACCTCGACGCACAGCGACAAGGTCTAAAGGCAGGCGCAGGCCCAGGTCCGGCGGACCACGCCCATGCTCGACTTCAGCTTTTCAGAGCTGCTGCTGGTTTTCGTGGTGGCGCTGGTGGTGCTCGGCCCCGAACGGATGCCGGCGGTGGCGCGCGCGGTCGGCCGCTGGACCGGCAAGGCGCGCGTCTACATGCGCAATCTCACCGCCGAACTCGAGCGCGAAACCCAGGTGGCCGAGCTGAAGAAGCAGATCGACGACGCCCAGCGCATCCTGCGCGAGCAGTCGCAGAGCTTTCAGAGCGAAACGCACAAGCTGGTCGAGGAGGCCAAGCCTACGACGACGGCGCTGAGCAAGCCGCCGGCCGAAAATGGCTGAACCACAACCCGCGCTGGGCCAGGACTCCGGCGATACGCCGGGCGGCGGCGAGCAGCCGCTGCTGGCGCACCTGATCGAGCTGCGCTCGCGCCTGATCCGCGCCCTGCTCGGGGTCTTCGTCGCCTTCCTGCCGCTGGCCTTCTTCGCCCGGCATCTCTACCACCTGCTGGCCGAGCCGATGCTGCGCCTGCTGCCGGCCGGCGGCACCATGATCGCCACCGAGGTGGCGGCGCCGTTTCTGGTGCCGTTCAAGCTGGCGGCGATGATGGCCTTCGTCGCGGCGCTGCCCTGGGTGCTGTACCAGATCTGGGCCTTCGTGGCGCCGGGCCTGTACCGCAACGAGCGCCGCCTGGTGGTACCGCTGCTGGTCTCGAGCACCGCCCTGTTCTACATCGGCATGGCCTTCGCCTATTTCCTGGTGCTGCCGGCGGTGTTCAAGTTCTTTGTCGGCGTCGCCCCCGAGGGCGTGTCGGTGATGACCGATGTGGGCAAGTACCTGGACTTCGTCATCAAGCTGTTCCTGGTGTTCGGCCTGACCTTCGAGACGCCGGCGGCGATCGTGCTGCTGTGCTGGACCGGCTTCGTCACGCCGCAACAGCTGGCGGCGCACCGCGACTACGTGTTTGTCGGCGTGTTCTGCGTGTCCGCCGTGCTGGCGCCGCCGGACGTGCTGTCGATGATCCTGCTGGCGATCCCCATGTACCTGCTGTTCGAGATGGGGCTGCTCGGCGCGCGCTGGCTGGTGAAGACCAAGGCCAAGGCCGCCGCGGAACAGGCTTCCTCGACGTCGGGCTGAGGCGGCGCCCGGCGGGCACCTGCCGCCACCGGTGTGCGTTCCGTCTCAGTACTTTCCAGTACTTGCATTAGACTGGCCGGACCTGTGAATCCGGATCAAGCCCCATGCCAAAGTACCTGCGGCCGGCCGCGCCGCTCGCCCCGATCCTGTTGCTGATGACGACTCTCGCCGGATGCGCGCACGACGACGACGCGCGCGTCACCGGCAGCGGCGGCAAGCACCTGCATTACAGCTCCACGCAGAAAGTGGTGGATCTGACGGCGGAGCAGCGCGCGGCGCTGGCGGCATTGCAGGACCGTTATTACCCGGGCCTGGCCGCGGACCGCGCCGTGGACCGCGCCGCCGCGGCGCTGCGGCAGATGAAATTCGACCCGGTGCTGGAGCAGCCGCTGCCGGCCCTGGTGGAAGGCGAAGCGGACGGCACCCTGGTCAGCCACGGCCACGAGATCCTGCGCGGCGTGATCAAAGCGAAAGGCCTGCCGCTGCCGGCCAAGCCCGACCATCAGAGCACGCGCGCCCTGGTGGCGGTGCGCGCCGGCATGGCGGGCGGCACCCTGGTGCACGTGGAGTTCGAGACCACGGTGTGGGACAGCGCGGGCAATTCCAGAACCACCACGCCCACGACGCCGGAACTCTATCAGGCGTTCTTCGAGAATTTCGAACCGCAAGGCGCCGCCAGCGCCTCGTCAAACTGAAGGTACGCTGCGCTCAGGCGGCGCGGCGCAGCTCGGCCAGCACCGGCGCGGTCTGCGGACGCACCCCGCGCCACAACAGGAAGGCCTCGGCCGCCTGCTCCACCAGCATGCCCAGCCCGTCGGCACAGCTGGCCGCGCCCTGGCTGCGCGCCCATTGCAGGAACGGCTCCGCCGCCTTGCCGTAATTGAGGTCGTAGGCCAGCGCGCCGGACGCGAACAGGCCCGCCGGCAGGCGCGGCACTTCGCCTTCGTGGCCGGCGGCAGTGGCGTTGAGAATCAGGTCGAAGCTGTCGCCTTTCAAGGCGTAGTGGGTGCAGGGACGGATCGGACCGAGGGCCTTGAACGTCGCGGCCAGCTCCTCCGGCCGCCAGGGATTGCGCCCCGACAGCACCAGTTCGGCGGGCCCTTCGGCCAGCAGCGGTTCGAGGATGCCGCGGGCGGCGCCCCCCGAGCCGAGCACCAGCAGGCGCTTGCCGGCGATGGCGACCGCCAGGTTGTGCCGCAGGTCGCGCACCAGGCCGATGCCGTCGGTGTTGTCGCCGCACCAGCCGGTCTTGCCGCGCACCAGGGTGTTGACCGCGCCGGCGCGCTCGGCGCGTGCACTGCGCGTCTCGCACAGGCCTACCGCGGCAGCCTTGTGTGGCAGAGTCAGGTTGAGGCCGGCGTAGCCCTGGGCGTATAGGCCGGCCAGATGCTCGTCCAGTTCCTCCACCGAGACTTCGATTGCCTCGTAGTGGACCCGGGTGCCGAACTGGGCCGCAAACAGCGGATGAATGCGCGGCGACAGGCTGTGCGCGATAGGCTGGCCCAGAACGGCATAGTGATTAGAAGTCATCTGATAAATGCCAATCAGCGCACCGCCGATGCGGAAAACACCACAGTCCGCCAATGAACGCAAATAAACGCAAATGCAAATAATGCTTAAGGTTCATTCGCGTTCATTCGCGTTTATTTGCGGACTGACTGCATCACTTATGAGATGAGTTCTAGTCACGCCTTATCTTCCGCCAGCCAGGTAGCGGCTTGCTTCGCAAAGTAGGTGACGATCATGTCGGCACCGGCGCGGCGCAGGCACAGCAGGGACTCCATCACCACCTTGCGCTCGTCGAGCCAGCCGTTGGCGATGGCGGCGCGCAGCATCGAGTATTCGCCGCTGACCTGGTAGGCCGCCACCGGCACGCCGAAGCGGTCCTTGACGCGGCGGATGATGTCCAGGTACGGCATGCCCGGCTTGACCATGACGATGTCGGCGCCCTCGTTCAGGTCCAGCTCGACTTCGCGCAGCGCCTCGTCGGTGTTGGCCGGGTCCATCTGGTAGGTGCGCTTGTCGCCCTTCAGCGCCACCTTGGTGCCGACCGCATCGCGGAACGGGCCGTAGAAGGCGCTGGCGTACTTGGCGGCATAGGACAGGATCACGGCGTTTTTCTGACCATCGCGCTCCAGCACCTGGCGCACCGCGCCGATGCGGCCGTCCATCATGTCCGAGGGCGCCAGCACGTCGGCGCCGGCGCGGGCCAGCACCAGGGCCTGCTTGCGCAGGGCCTCGACGGTGACGTCGTTGTCGACATAACCGGAGGCGTCCAGCACGCCGTCATGGCCGTGGCTGGTGTAGGGATCGAGCGCGATGTCGACGATCACGCCCAGGCCTGGGCAGGCCGATTTCACCGCGCGGATGGCGCGCGGAATCAGGCCTTCCGGATTGAGCGCCTCGCTGCCGAACTCGTTCTTCAGTTCCGGCGGAATCACCGGGAACAGGGCCACGGCGGCGATGCCCAGCCGCTGCAGTTCGGCGCATTCGCGCACCAGCTCCTGCAAGTCGAGCCGGGTCTGGCCGGGCATCGAGGCGATGGGGCCCTTGAGGGCGCCTTCGGCCACGAACAGCGGCTGGATCAGCTGCGCCGGGGCCAGGCGGGTTTCGCGCACCAGGGCGCGGACGAATTCGGCGCTGCGCAGGCGGCGCGGGCGGGTATGGGGAAAGGCGGCGGTCACGGGCTAGGGCCTGGCGGGATAACCGGCCAATTATAAGGCGCGAGCCGCCCCCGAGCGGATTTTACGAGCGGGACTGCAACCAAAATGCCCTCTCGTCCGTACCGGCCACCGCGCCGCGGGGCCTTGCTATCATCGGACCCGTAACCGGGCTTGCACGGCACCAGACCAGGGCACCAGATCAGCGCTTCATGAGCTCCGCCACCACCGAACCGGAACGCCTCACCCAGTTGCTGGCCGCCATCAGCGGCGGCGACCAGCGCGCGTTCGCCCAGCTTTATGAAAGCTGCAGTTCGCATCTGTTCGGCCTGCTGCTGCGTATTCTGCAACGACGGGATTGGGCGGAAGAAGCGCTGCAGGACTGCTTTCTCAAGGTCTGGCAGAAATCGGAAACCTATGAACCCTCGCGGGGTGCACCGCTGACCTGGCTCTCCACCATCGCCCGCTATCGCGCGCTGGATCTGTTGCGCATGAAGCGGCCGGAAGTGGAAATGCCGGAGGAAGGCGAGGAGCCGCCGATGACCCTGGCCGATCCGGGACAGGATCCGGTGGATGGCGCCATCGAGGGCGAAGGCATCGGCAAGCTGCGCGACTGCATGCGCGGCCTGCAGGACGAGCAGCGCCGGAGCGTGCTGCTGGCGTATTACGAGGGCTACACCCATCAGGAGCTGGCGCAGGCGATGCAGGCGCCCCTGGGTACGGTGAAGAGTTGGGTGCGGCGCGGCCTGTCGCGCCTGCGCGACTGCCTTGAAGGGGTAGGCGGTTCGGTGGAGAAGGAATGAAGTATCAGGATGCCAAGTTGCGCAGGATGCTGGCGGCCGAGTACGTGCTCGGTACGCTGCGCGGTCCGGCGCGCCGGCGTTTTGAGCGGCTGGCGCGCGGCGATACGGCACTGCGCGCCGAGCAGCATTTCTGGGAAGCGCAGCTGGGCCGGCTGGCGGGCGCGGTCAAGCCGGTGACACCCGCGCCCACTGTGTGGATCTCCTTGCAGCGGCGCATCGCGACCAGTAATACCGTGCCGCTGCGCCGCACCGCGCCGGATCGGGGTCAGAATCAACCCAAACCTGCGCCGATGTGGCGCATCTGGGCCGGCATGGCGGCCGCCGCAGCGGTGGTGGCGGTGGTCATGGTGAGCCAGCAGCGCTTCACCCCGCCCGCGGCCACGCCGGTGGCACAGGCTCCGGTGACGGCGGCCGCGCCGGTTTATGTGGCACAGCTCAAGGTGCCGGATTCCACCATGCAGTGGACCGTGAGCCTGTCCCCGGATCGTGGCCAGCTCACCGTGGCGGCCGCCGGCGACTACCCGCAGCTGGGCCAGCACAGCATGGAACTGTGGTGGATTTCGCCGCAGGGACCGGTGGCGCTGGGCCTGCTGCCGGTGCAGGGCAAAGGCAGCATGACGCTGCCCAAGGAACTGAGCGCCCAGGGCGGCATCACCCTGGCGGTGAGCCTGGAGCCGCAAGGCGGCTCGCCCACCGGCAAACCCACCGGGCCGGTGCTGACCTCAGGGCCTGCGGTGCAGGCGGCATAGCGGCGCGCGTAGCGGCGTAGGTTGGGGTGAGCGCAGCGAACCCCAACATTGCCTACCTGAGCCGAAGACGTTGGGGTTCGCTGCGCTCACCCCAACCTACCGCAGCTTCAGGGCAGATGCTGTCCCAGCCAATCCAGCAGTTCCGCCGTGACTTGGTCGCGGCACTGCGGAATCTCGTTAAGCAGCTCGTGCCGCCCACCCTGGTAGATTTTCATCGTGACATCCTTCAAGCCGGCGGCGCGATAAGCCTTTTCCAGCAAGCCAGGCCCTCGGGCACCGCCGCTGACGGCATCGTCGCTGCCGGCGATCAGCAGGACCGGCAGGGTTTTTGGGATACGCGACAGGCGCTGCGGATCGCGCAATGAGGCGCCGGCCGTGAGCAGGCTGCTCCACAAGGCGGCGCTGCAACGGAAGCCGCACAGCGGATCGACGACGTATTGGTCCACCTCCGCCGCATCGCGCGAAAGCCAATCGGCCGGGGTGCGCGCCGGTGCGAACTTCTTGTTGAAGGCCTTGAAGGACAGCGCCTCGGCCAGGGCGCTGCGGTGGCGCACACCCAGCAGCATGCCCTCCAGCTTCAACAGTACCGCTCCGGCCGCGCGCGTGGCACCCATGTCGCCGGTGGTGGCGGAAAGGATGACGCCGGCCAGTCCCTCGCCGTGCTCGACAACATAATATTGGCTGAGGAAGGAGCCCATGCTGTGGCCGAACAGGAACAGCGGCTTGCCGGCCTGCTCCTGCTGCGTCCGCTGACGGACCTGATGCAGGATGCCGAGGGCATAGCGCCAGCCGTCGCGGTCGGCGAAATGCCCGAGTTCGTCGGGGCCGCGCACGCTGCGGCCGTGGCCCGGCCAGTCCAGCGCGTAGACGGCCCAGCCGGCTCCGTTGAGCGCCCGCGCCAGGCGCGTATAGCGCAGGCCGTGCTCGGCCATGCCATGCGCCACCAGCAGCGTGGCGCGCACCGGCCCCGGCGGCAGCCAGCGGTAGACATAGATAGCCCGGCCATCGGGCGCCTGTAACTGGAATCCGTCTTCGCTCATGAACAAGTTCCCTATATCCTGATACTGATACGACTATAAAGCAGGCCGAGGAAGCTCCGATGAAGCAGAACGCGTTGCTCGCCATCGACCAGGGCACCACCAGCACCCGCGCCATCGTCTTCGGGCGCGATGGCACGCGCCTGGCGGTGGCGCAGCGCGAGCTGCCGCAGGCCTATCCGCAATCGGGCTGGGTGGAGCACGACGCGCAGCGCATCTGGGACGATGTGCTGGCCTGCGTGCGCGAGGCGCTGGCCACGGCCAAGCTGACAGCTGCGGACATCGCCTCCATCGGCATCACCAACCAGCGCGAGACCACCGTGCTGTGGGAGCGCGCCAGCGGCAAGGCGATTCATCCCGCCATCGTCTGGCAGGACCGGCGCACCGCCGACTGGTGCCGCGAGCACAACAGCGCCGAGCGCGAGCGCTGGCTGCAGCAGAAGACCGGGCTGCTGCTCGACCCGTATTTCTCCGCCACCAAGATCGCCTGGACGCTCGATCATGTGCCGGGGGCGCGGACGCGCGCCGAGCGCGGCGAGCTGGCCTTCGGCACCATCGACAGCTGGCTGCTGTGGCAGCTCAGCGGCGGCAAGCTGCACGCCACCGATGCCACCAATGCCTCGCGCACCCTGCTCTACAACCTGCACACGCAGGACTGGGATGCGGAGCTGCTGGACTTCTTCGGCGTGCCGGCGCAGCTGCTGCCGCAGGTGCGCGACAGCGCCGCCGACTACGGCAGGAGCGAGCCCGGCCTGTTCGGCGGCGCCATCCCCATCGGCGCCCTGGTCGGCGATCAGCAGTCGGCCACCGTCGGCCAGGCCTGCTTCAAGCCCGGCATGATCAAGAGCACTTACGGCACCGGCTGTTTCCTGGTGCTGAATACCGGCGCCCAGCCGGCGCAATCGCGGCACCGCCTGCTCAACACGGTCGGCTACCGGCTCGGCGGCGTCACCACCCATGCGCTGGAGGGCAGCATCTTCGTCGCCGGCGCGGCGGTGCAATGGCTGCGCGACGCCATGCGCCTGATCGGCGCCGCCGGCGAAAGCGAGGCGCTGGCGCGCTCCATCACCGACACCCGGGGCGTGTACCTGGTGCCGGCCTTCACCGGCCTCGGCGCACCCTATTGGGACCCGCAGGCGCGCGGCGCCATCTTCGGCCTGACCCGCGACTCCGGCATCGCCCACATCGTGCGCGCGGCCCTGGAATCGGTGTGCTACCAGACGCGCGACCTGCTGGAGGCGATGCGCGAGGACGCCACGCCGCCGACCGAGCTGCGCGTCGACGGCGGCATGGCGGTGAACGACTGGCTGATGCAGTTCCTCACCGACATCATCGGCATTCCGGTAGTGCGCCCGCAGACGGTGGAAACCACCGCGCTGGGCGCGGCGCAGCTGGCCGGCCTGCAGTCCGGCGTATATACCTCGCTGGAGGAGATCGGCGCGCTATGGCGCGTCGACCGGCGCTTCGAGCCGGCGCTGGACAAGGCGCAGGCGGATATGCTGTATGCCGGTTGGCGCGAGGCGGTGTCGCGGGTGCGGCAGCGGTAGAAGCAACAGCGCTCGCGCAAAGCCGCAAAGCCGCTAAAAAAGAAAAGCCTTTAATGTTCTTTCTTTGCGTCTCTGCGGCTTTGCACGAGAGGTTTTTTCCGTTGGGGCCGCCCCGCCGCTGTCAATAGCGCGTAATTCCCACCCGCCCGGCCGCTTGCGCCGCCCGGCACGGGCCGGTAAGGTCTGCGCTTGTGAAAATCGTCATCCTAGGTGCCGGCCAGGTCGGCACCACTCTCGCCGAAAACCTCGCCAGCGAAGCCAACGACATCACCGTCGTGGATTCCGACGCGCAGGCGCTGGCCAACCTGCAGGAGCGGCTCGACATCCGCACCGTGCTCGGCCATGCCTCCTATCCGGAGACGCTGCGCCGCGCCCAGGCCAACGACGCGGACATGATCATCGCCGTCACCGAGAGCGACGAGACCAACATTCTGGCCTGCCGCATCGCCCAGACCCTGTTTCACACCCCGACCAAGATCGCCCGCGTGCGCGCGGCGGAATACCTGGGCGAGGAAGACAAGCTGTTCCTGCCCGACGCGCTGTCGGTGGACATGCGCATCAGCCCGGAGCAGCTGGTGACCGACGCCATCGGCCGCCTGATCGAATATCCGGGCGCGCTGCAGGTGGTGGATTTCGCCAACGGCCGGGTGCGCCTGGTCGGCGTGCGCGCCTACTACGGCGGCCCGCTGGTGGGACGCCAGCTGAAGGAATTGCCGTCGCATCTGCCAGCCGATGTCGACGCGCGCGTTGCCGCCATCTACCGCCGCGGCAAGCCGATCCTGCCGGAAGGCGAGACGGTGATCGAGGCGGAGGACGAGGTGTTCTTCGTCGCCGCGCGCAGCCACATCCCCAAGATCATGGCCGAGCTGCGCAAGCTCGACCGCCCGGTGAAGCGCGTCATGCTCGCCGGCGGCGGCAACATCGGCCTGCGCCTGGCGCGCGCGCTGTCCGACAAGGTGCAGGTGAAGATCATCGAGCGCAACCGCGACCGCGCGCGCAAGCTGTCGGAAGAGCTCAACCACGTGGTGGTGCTGGCCGGCGACGCCGCCAACGAATCGCTGCTGATGGAAGAGAACATCGAGGACGTCGATGTGTTCTGCGCCGTCACCAACGACGACGAGGCCAACATCCTCTCCGCCATGCTGGCCAAGCGCCTCGGCGCGCGCAAGGCGCTGTCGCTGATCAACCGCCTGGCCTATGTGGACCTGGTGGAAGGCGGCGCCATCGATGTCGCCATTTCGCCGCAGCAGGCCACGGTGAGCGCGCTGCTGGCGCATGTGCGGCGCGGCGACGTGGTCAAGGTGCACTCCCTGCGCCGCGGCGCCGCCGAGGCGATCGAGGCGGTGGCGCACGGCGACCGCAGCAATTCCAAGGTGGTCGGCCGCCGCCTGGAGGAGATCAAGCTGCCGCCCGGCACCACCATCGGCGCCATCGTGCGCGGCGAGGACGTGCTGATCGCCCACGGCGAGGTGATGATCGAGGCCGAGGACCACGTCATCCTGTTCATCGTCGACAAGCGCAAGACCCGGGACGTGGAGAAGCTGTTCCAGGTCGGCCTGACCTTCATCTGAGCGCCGCTCCCGGCCCCTTGTGGGCGACCGGGGCGAGACGGCTGTCGCACTTTGGTGCGTTTTTATCATTGACGGCCGTTCGCGCCGCCACCTAGGATCAACCCAGGACTTGCATCGCCTTCAGGGGCTTTTCGCGGAAGACGAAAAGCTGGCGATGCACAGGTATGGACGCCCGGGAACTGCTGGCCATCCGCTCAGGGTGTTTTGCGCATCACCGTCGCCGCCCCGTGCGGCCGGCGCTTCGCTTCCCCGCTGCGATCGCCACACCCGGCATACATGGCCTGTGTCCACTGGCCGGGGGCTCCGGCACGCGAGCGAGGGCTGTGCGATGACGATGGAAATGCTTTACGAGGCGCTGGTCTCGGCCCTGCTGATGGGCGTGGTGTGGCTGGTGGCGCGGCGTTCGGTGGCAGGCTATCGCGCGCGTGCCGAAAACGCCGATTCCCTCAGCCGGGTGCTGGAAGAGCAGAGCCTGCGCTACCGTGACAGGGAATTGAGCGATGCCGCCGAGCTGTCCAAGCTGAATGCGCAGCTGGAAGCGCAGCAGCAGCAGCTCGCGGAGGCCAGAAAAGGCACAGAGACCGAACGCGAGAGATCCGAAGCCCTGATGCGCGCCCTCGCCCGGCTGCGCGAGGAATACCGTTCGGTGAAGGACCGCCTGGAAACGCAGCAGTCCTGGGTCGAAGAACAGGGCCAAAGGCTCAAGGCCCAATTCGGTGAACTGGCGGCCCAACTGCTGATGGAGAAGGCCTCCACGCTGCAGCAGTCCAATAACGCCTCGATCGATGACATCGTCGCACCGCTGCGCCATCAGCTGGCCGAATTCCAGGCGCGCATCAACGAGGTGCACGAGGTCGACCGGCGCGACCGTGCCGGCTTCTCGCAGCTGCTCGACGGCTTCGGCAGGACCCAGCAGCAGCTGTCCGGTCAAGCCGACGCCCTGACCCGCGCCCTCTCCGTCGCACCCGGCAACGCCGGCGCGCTCGGCAATATGCGGCTGGAGCTGCAATTGCAGTCGGCCGGCTTCGAAGAAGGGCGGCACTACCTGCGTCAGCCGGCCGACCAGGGCCAGGCCGGCGACGAGCATCAGCCGCCCCTGGCGCTGCACCTGCCGGACCAGACCGGCTATCTGCCGATGGATGCCGGCCTCAACCTGAACGCCTGGGAGGAAGCGGCCACCGCCTCCGGCGAGGCTGCGCGCGACGCCGCATTGGAACAGCATGTGGACGGGCTACGCCGGCATATCGATCTGCTGGGCTCGCGCCGCTACGCCGAACTGGCGGACGGCGAGAAGCCCATTCCCTACACCCTGCTGTATCTGCCGGTGGAAGGCGCGGCGCTCGCCGCCCTGGACCGCGATCCCGAACTGCTCGGCCGCGCCCACCGCCACAAGGTGGTGCTGGCCACGCCGGGCACGCTGTTCCTGGTGGTGGGAATGGTGGCCCAGCTGTGGCGGGTGGCGGCGCAGGAGTTGCACGCCCAGGCGGTGGCCCAGGCGAGCGAACAGTTGTTGCAACGCCTGGATCAGTTCGTCGAAAGCTTCGGCCGCATCGGCGCGGCACTCGACGGCGCGCGCCAGCTGTTCAACGAAGCCGATGCGCGCCTGAGCAGCGGCGACGGCAATGCCCTGGCCGTGGCGCGGCGCATGAAGCTGCTCGGCGCCTCGCCCGGCGACGCCCAGCCCGACGCGAATGCCATCGCCGGCCCGCTTGCGACAGACAGCACACCGTTGCGGCTGCCGCTGGAGCCCACGCCGCGCCCGCGCCGATGACGCCAACTGCAGGTGGGTGAAGCGCCGCCAGGCGCGTAACCCACCATCGGCGCAACGGTGGGTTACGCCTGCGGCTCCACCCACCCTACAACTGGTCAGCCCCGGGCGCCTTATTCGCGCCAGAACGCGGGCGTCAGCGGCACCAGGATCACGAACAGCTCCAGCCGCCCGGCCAGCATGGCGAAGGTGCAGATCCAGGCCTGGAAGTCATTGAGCGCGGCAAAGGTATGCGCAGGACCGACCGCGCCGAGGCCGTGGGCGCCGTTGTTGATCATCGCCACCACCGCCGAGAACGCGGTGAGGAAATCCATGCCGCTGAGAATCAGCAGCATGCTCAGCACGATCACGGTGATGGTGTAGATGTGGACGAAGCTGAACACCGACAGCGCGTTGCGCTCGCTGACCACCTGGCCGCCGACCTTGAGCGTGTGCACCGCGGTGGGATGGACCAGGCTGAACAGCTCGCGGGCGCTTTGCTTGAACAGGATCAGGGTGCGGATCATCTTGATGCCGCCGCCGGTGGAGCCGGCCGAGGCGGTGACGCAGGACAGCAGCAGCATCCACAGGCAGGCGAACAGCGGCCAGCGCGCGTAATCCAGGCTGACCAGGCCGCAGTTGGTGACGACCGAGATCAGGTTGAAGCCGGCGTTGCGCAAAGCGCTCCAGTAGCTCGCGTAAACCTCGCGGGACCACAGGTAGTACGCCACCAGCAGGCAGCTGCCCAGCAACACCAGGAGGAAGGTGCGCGCCTCGACGTCGCGGCGGTAGATCTTCAGGCTCTTGCCGCGCCAGGCGGTGTAATGGGTGGCGAAGTTGATGCCGGCCAGCAGCATGAACACGATCAGCACGAATTCGATGCGCGGCGAGTTGAAGTAGCCGATGCTGGCGTCATGGGTGGAGAAGCCGCTCAGCGACAGGGCCGAGAAGGCGTGGCAGATGGCGTCGAACCAGTTCATCCCGGCCAGCCGCAGCAACAGCATGCAGGCCGCGGTGAGGACGATGTAGATCAGCCACAACGAGCGCGCCGTCTGCACGAAGCGTGGCGTCAGGCGGCTGTCCTTGATCGGCCCGGTGGATTCGGCGCGATACACCTGCATGCCGCCGATGCCGAGCAGCGGCAGCACCGCCATGCCCAGGGTGATGATGCCCAGGCCGCCGAGCCAGCACAGCTCGTGGCGCCACAGGTTGACGGCGTGCGGCAGGTTGTCGAGGCCGCTGAGCACGGTGGCGCCGCTGGTGGTGACGCCGGACATGGCCTCGAAATAGGCGTGGGTGAAGGACAGCCCGGGCAGCGCCAGCATCAGCGGCAGGCTGGCCGAGGCCGCGGTGAGCGCCCAGGCCAGGGCCACCAGCAGGTAGCCGTCGCGCGACTTGAGATCGCGCGCGTAGGGCCGGGTGAAGTGCCACAGCGCCAGCCCGATGAGCAGGTCGGCGCCGCCGGCCAGTGTAAAGGCCCGCAAGGCGCCGTCGCCATAGAACAGGGCCGCGCCGATGGGCGCGAGGTAGGCCGCCCCGAAAGCCATCAGCAGCAGGCCCAGCGGGTTGGCGACGTACAGTATGTCCTTGAACAAGCGGTACAGGCCCCAGTTCGAAAAATCCCCTGGGCGCAGTTTACACGCGCGAGGCCGTAGCCACGGCCGTTGTGCAGCAACCCCGCGGTATGCCAGAGTCCCGCCATGCCGCTACCGGGGATGCCATAAGGGATGGTTCACGCATGAGCAGCATCGATTCCGCCTTGGCGGCCGATGAAGCCGCGATCCGCCGCCTGGCCGCGCTGTACGCGCGCGCCATGGACCGCAACGAGCCGCAGCTGCTGGCGGAGATCTTCACCGCCGATGCGCTGCTGGAAGGCCCCGGCTTCGCCATGCGCGGACACGGCGAGATCTGCGCCATTCCAGGCATGCTCAGCCAGATGTACAGCCGCACCCTGCACCAGATCCACAACCAGACCGTCCGCATCTCCGGCGACAGCGGCGAGGCGGAAACCTACTGCACCGCCAACCACCTCACCGCGCAGGGCCGCGGCGCCAGCAACCTGGTCTGGGCGATGCGCTACCACGACCGGCTGGTCCGCGAAAATGGCCACTGGCGCTTCCAGCAGCGCAGCGCGGTGATCGACTGGACCGAGACGCGTCCGGCACAATTGACCGCCCCGCCCGCTTCGGGCTGAAACGAAACCGCGCCTTCATCCATGTCCGTCTTCACCAAGGTCAGCCACGCCGAGTTGCAGGAATTCCTGCTGCGCTTTCCCCTGGGCGAGCTGATCGGCTACCAGGGCATCGGCGAAGGGGTGGAGAACACCAACTATTTCGTCGACACCAGCGAGGGCCGCTGGGTGCTGACCCTGTTCGAGCGGCTCGACTACAACGACCTGCCGTTCTTCCTCGGCCTGATGGAGCATCTGGCGCATCGCGGCTTCCCCAGCGCCATGCCGGTGCCGGACAGCAGCGGACGCAACCTCAACCTGCTGCACGGCAAGCCGGCGGCGCTGGTGATGCGGCTCGGCGGCCAGAGCGTGCTGTTCCCCAACCTGGCGCAGTGCGCCGCCGTGGGCCGCGTGCTTGGCGACCTGCACGTGCTCGGCCAGACCTATGCCGGCCGCTGCAAGAACGACCGCGGGGTGGAGTGGCGGCGCAGCACCGCCGAGGCCCTGCTGCCCAAGGTGGATGCGGAAACCCGCACACTGATCGAGACCGAGCTGGCGGCGCAGGCCACGCTCGACTTCGGCACGCTGCCGCAGGGCGTGATCCATGCCGACCTGTTCAAGGACAACGTGCTGTTCGTCGACGACCGCCTCAGCGGCGTGATCGACTTCTACTACGCCTGCAACGACGCCCTGCTCTACGATCTCGCCATCACCCTCAACGACTGGTGCACCGAGCCCGACGGCCACGTCAACCAGGCCCGCGCCCACGCCCTGCTCGAAGCCTACCTGTCGCGCCGCGAACCGAACGCGGCCGAGCGCGCCGCCTGGCCGCTGGTGCTGCGCGCCGCCGCTTTCCGCTTCTACCTGTCGCGCTTGTACGACTGGACCTTCCCGCGCGAAGGCGACCTGGTGCACATCAAGGACCCGGCGCAGTACCGGCGGATATTGGAGCGGCATCGGGAACAGGTGCCGCCGCTGTAGGCAGCCAAGCTTCGCGAAAGCGGGGCTTTTTGCGGGATGAGCCGAGATGCGTAGGCTGGGATGAAGCGAAGCGAATCCCAGCTATGCTATATCGATGCGCACCTACACCCGGGCGAAAATCGCAGGCGGCTGTTATTTCTTCACCGTCAACCTGGCGGAACGGCGGGACAATGATCTTCTGGTCAGGCACGTTACATCGCTTCGTGAAGCTTTCAGGCATACCCGAAAAGACCATCCCTTTGATCTGGAAGCGATCGTAGTCCTGCCGGATCATCTGCATTGCATCTGGCAGTTGCCCGAAAACGACGACAACTTTCCGATGCGATGGCGATTGATCAAGGCTCGGTTCTCACACTTGATCGCGCGTGGCGAATTGATCTCAGCCAGCCGTCAGCGCAAGGGCGAGCGGGGTATCTGGCAGCGCCGGTACTGGGAGCATGCCATTCGCGATCAGCGGGACTGGGAACGGCACATGGATTACATCCACTCCAATCCCGTAAAGCATGGATATGTTGGAGCGGCCCGCGACTGGCCGCATTCGTCATTTCACCGGCTGGTCGCACGCGGCATTTATCCCCCCGAAATCGGCGCTTTGGATTTTGAGTGAGCTGCGGTGCTGGGATTCGCTGCGCTTCATCCCAGCCTACATTTCTTCGGGCGACGCGTAGGTTGGGATGAAGCGCAGCGAATCCCGGCTATCCCATCAGCAACAGCGGCTGCTTCCCTTCCTGTATCGCGATTCAAGCCGCTCCCGGAAAAACTCCTCATAGCTCATCACTGGCTCGTCCGGATGATGCGCCCGCCGATGCGCGACATAGCCCTCGTAATCGGGAACGCCGACCGCAAGATGCGCCGTCTGCCCCAGCTTGCGCGCGAACGCGCGTAGCCGATCCATTGACAGGGAAAAACTAGCGGATCGGCGCGGCGACATAGGGCGCCTCCAGGGCGGTCGGTTGCGCGGCACGCCGCGCCTTCCACGCGGCGCGCGCGCCGAACAGCAGGGTCAGCACCACCACCGCCATGAACAGCAGAGTCAGCGCCGCATCGACGTGATCGTTGCGCACGATGCGCTGCATGTCGGCGATGGACTTCGCCGGCGCCAGCACCTGCCCTTGCGCCAGCGCCTCGCCGAACTTGTGCGCGTGGGCGAGGAAGCCGAGCTTCACGTCGTCGGAGAACATCTTCTGCCAGCCGGCGCTGAGGGTGCAGACCAGCAGCCAGATCATCGGCAGCGCCGTCACCCACAGGTAGCGCTCGCGCTTCATCTTGATCAGGACCACGCTGGCGAAGATCAGCGCCAGACCGGCGAGCATCTGGTTGGAGATGCCGAACAGCGGCCACAGGGTGTTGACCCCGCCCAGCGGATCGACCACGCCCTGGTAGAGGAAGTAACCCCAGCCGCCGACGCACAGGGCGGTGGCGGACAGGTTGGCCGCCCAGGATTCGGTGCGGCGGAACGGCGCATAAGCGGCGCCGAGCAGATCCTGGATCATGAAGCGGCCGATGCGCGTGCCGGCGTCGACGGTGGTGAGGATGAACAGGGCCTCGAACAGGATGGCGTAGTGGTACCAGAAGGCCATCATGCCGGCGCCAGGCATCAAGCCGCGCAGGATCTGCGCCATGCCCACCGCCAGGGTCGGCGCGCCGCCGGCGCGCGACAGGATGCTGCTCTCGCCGATGTCCCGCGCGGTCTGCGTCAGCATCTCCGGCGTGAGGCTGAAGCCCCAGCCGGAGATCGCCTGCGCCGCCGATTCGACCGTGTTGCCGATCAGCGCCGCCGGGCTGTTCATGGAGAAATATACACCGGGCTCCAGCACGCTCGCCGCCACCAGGGCCATGATGGCGACGAAGCTTTCCGTCAGCATGCCGCCATAGCCGATGAAGCACGCATTGGCCTCGCTGTCGAGCATCTTCGGCGTGGTGCCGGAGGAGACCAAGGCATGGAAGCCGGACACCGAGCCGCAGGCGATGGTGATGAACAGGAACGGAAACAGGCTGCCGGCGAAAACCGGGCCGCTGCCATCGATGAAGCGGGTCAGGGCCGGCAGCTTCAGCTCCGGCCGCACCAGCAGAATTGCGACCGCCAGCAAGCTCACCGTGCCGACCTTGAGGAAGGTGGACAGGTAATCGCGCGGCGCCAGCAGCAGCCACACCGGCAGCACCGAGGCGACGAAGCCGTAGGCGATGAGCATCCAGGCCAACTGCACGCCGCTGAAGGTGAAGGCGCGCGACCAGTCCGGATCGGCCGCGACCACGCCGCCCAGCCACACCGACAGCAGCAGCAGCACGATGCCGATGGCAGACACTTCCAGCACCCGGCCGGGCCGCAGGAAGCGCAGGTACACACCCATGAACAGGGCGATGGGCAGCGTGGCGGCGACGGTGAAGGTGCCCCAGGGGCTGACCGCCAGTGCCTTGACCACGATCAGCGCCAGCACCGCCAGCAGGATCAGCATGATGGCCAGCGTGCCGACCATCGCCACCCAGCCAGCGGCAGGGCCGATCTCGCTGCGGATCATGTCGCCGAGGGAGCGCGCATCGCGCCGCGTCGACATGAATAGGATGACGAAATCCTGCACCGCGCCGGCGAGGATGGCGCCGGCGAGGATCCACAGGGTGCCGGGCAGGTAGCCCATCTGCGCCGCCAGTACCGGCCCCACCAGCGGCCCGGCCCCGGCGATGGCGGCGAAGTGATGGCCGAACAGGACGTACTTGTCGGTCGGCACGTAGTCGAGGCCGTCGTTGCGCCTTTGCGCCGGCGTGGCGCGCGTGGGGTCCAGGCGCAGCGCCGCGTCGCCGATGTAGCGGCCGTAGAAGCGGTAGCCGATGAAGAAGACACACAGTGCCGCGGCCACCAGCCACAGGGCGTTGATGCTTTCGCCGCGATGCAAGGCGATGACCGCCAGGCAAATCGCCCCGAGTACCGCGAATAACGCCCAGCCCAGTGTGGCTGCCGCCGGCTTCATGCTCCGCTCCCGCTCGCAAGCTTAGGGGAACAGAGAGTCGGGCGAACGGACGGCGCAGTCAAGTTCAGTATGCGGTATGCCCGCCGGCGCCGGTGCAGGTCGCACTGCGTGGCGGCGTCTGGTTCCGCAAATGCCGTCCGCACCTCGCCGCGACGCGGGGCAAGGTGCGGCGTGGATCAGCTCGTCGGCAGGGCGGTCGTCACGACGGTCGCCGGGGCAACCGTTACCGAATCCATGATCACCGTTGCCGAGCCGGCCTGGACGCCGAGCAGACTCAGTAGTGGATCGATCACGGCGTTGATCAGGCCGTTGACCAGGCTGATAACCGCATCAAGCACGCCTTCGACTGCGCTCACCAGCGACGCCACCAGCCCTAGGAGAGCCCCGACGAGGCCACTGCCTGACTTCTGGACGGTATTCAGCTGCAGGTTCAGGGAAAGGTTGGCGTTCGATCCCACAGTCTGGGGATTATCGCCGTTGGTGGCCGCGGGATAGGACGGAGCGCCGTAGGCGATGTAGGTCAGCGGATTGCCGGTCGGGGGCGTGATGAACTGGGTGATGTTCTGCAAGGTGAACGGCGTGACGCCGACGCCCACTGAGCTCAGGCCAAGGGTTATGGCCGTATCCGTGGAGCCCAGAGCGCCGGCGGAAATCTTGAGCTCCGCGAGTGTATAGGTGTACGTGTTGCTGCTCGAAAGCGGCGTCGGTGTGGCCGTCGAAGCTCCGTTGAACGGCCCCACGTTGATGGTGGCCACCGCGGTGTCGCCGCTGATCCCCGCGTTCGGAGTGGGCGTGCCGCTGCTGGGACATTGCAGGGTATTCAGGTTTGCCGCGGCGTTGGCGATGAGAACATCGATGCCGATGTTAAGCGGCGGGGGTAACGCGGTTATGCTGGACTGGATGCCCAGCAAGCTGAGCAGACCGAGCACCCCATTCAACACACCATTGAGCAAGCTCTGCAGCCCACTGATCGCCTGACCGGCACTGATCCTGATCATCAGCGTAATTTCCGCGGTGCTTGCGCTGGTCGATCCTGCGGGCCCGAATGCGAATTTCGCCGGAGCGCCGACGCTCACATACGCATTAATCGTGGCGACGCCGGGGATATCCACGAGTCCGGGAAGGGTGATGGGCCTGACCGTGCCGCCGGGGCCTGCCAGGGCCGCCTCGCCCAGGGCCTGCAGCAAGTCCAGTCCGTCGACGAAAGGCACCGCGCCGACGATGCCGGAGACGGCGGGATTGAGATCGAGGCCGGCGGTGTTGAGGATGCTGCCGAGGCTGAAGCTGCTGCCGCTGGTATCGGCCACTCCGGCCAGCCCGGTGACGAGTCCGGCCACGCCGCCGCTGAGCTGTCCGGTGGTGCCATCCACGGTGTTGCTCAGCGTACTGCCCAGGATGCCGAGCCACTGCGGCAGGGTCAGGTCGGTGGAGAGCAGGCTCGACAGATCGGTGATGTTGGCGTCGACCGAAGTGGCGGCACCGAGCAGGTTGCCCAGGGAGATATTGGCGCCGACCAGCCCGGTATAGCTGCCGACGACCAACCCGACCTGCGAGACGCACGATGAGCTGGCCGAGCCGCCGCAGAGCAGGGCCGACAGCAGCGGCTTCAGCAGGGCCGCATTTTGCGCGTTCAGGCTCGCCAGGGTGGTGCCGATGTAGAAGCTGCCAAGAGCCTGTTGCTTGGCCGTCGCCGACGCTTTGAGCGTCGCCGGCGCGCCGGTAATGAAGGTGCCGCCAAGAATGGCGGGCGCCAATTGGGTCAGATTCACCTGCACCGCGTTCATGTGCGAGTCGCCTTCCGGCTTGGTGAGCTCGACGAAGTGATACTGCCCGTCTTTGGGTGTGGTGAAAGTTTTGTTGGAATCGTCGGTTACGCTCTGTCCGCTAGCGGAGTTGACCCATCCCAGCCGCACCGCGGGCAGGCCGTTGATGCCGGTCAACGCGGCGGACGTAACAGTCCCCGGATTGAGCCCAAGGCTTTGCTGCACCTGGGCGGTGACCTCGGCCAGCGTGCCGGGCACGCCGCCGTTGAGACAGCCACTGCCGACCTGCGCTCCTGCGATCGCCGCCAAGGTCGCCTGCTTCTGCAGGTCGAGTTGCGCGTAATAGAGCATGCCGATATTGACGCCGAGCAGCAGCGAGATGATCAATGCAATCATGGCGACGGCGCCGAATATGGCGGCGGCGCCGCGCTGGCGCCGCGGCGTGGACAAGCCTGTCCGGCTCCTCGCCCGTTGCACCTGCCGCGATGGTCTGCTTTTCATTTTGCCCGAGCTCCCTTCCAGTGCTGCAACCGCTATACGGCTTGAGCGGCCCCAGCGGGACCGCTTTGAATTTGACGCCAGGCGTTACCGACCACCACATCCCCGAATGCACAATCCGCCCGGCTGGACATTCAGGTTAAGGCTTATCCAACTACAGGGAAAGTCGAACCTGAGCCCGCTTCAGATGAACGGCTTGTCAGATGCGCCAAGCGGTAAATTCACTGCCGCCCGCCGCTGCAAAGCCATGTGAACGACTTATTCCACCCGCCCGGATTCTCGCATGACGCGCGCGTCAGGACGGTATTCTTGCACCCGCCCCTGCGTCATACTGCCGCAATCAATCCGCAAGGGCGTCGCATGTACACCCTCTATGGCAACGCGATCTCCGGCAATTGCTGGAAACCGGCTTTCATGCTGCGCCAGCGCCGCCTGCCGTTCCGCTGGGTGGAGGTCGACATCCTGCGGGGCGCCAGCCGCACGCCCGGGTTCCTGGCGATGAATCCGAACGGCCGGGTGCCGCTGCTGCAGCTGCCGGACGGCCGCCAGCTGGCCGAATCCAACGCCATGCTGCTGCACCTGGGCGAGGGCACCCGCTGGCTGCCGCAGGACGCCTATGAGCGCGCCAAGGTCTACGAATGGCTGTTCTTCGAGCAGTACAGCCACGAACCCGCCATCGCCACGGTGCGCTTCTGGGTGGCTTATCTGAACAAGGGCGAGGAGTGGCGCGAAAAAATCGCCGCCACCATGGTCAAGGGCCATGCCGCGCTGGGCGTGATGGAGCAGCAGCTGGCGCGGACCACATTCCTGGCGGGGGACACGCCGACCCTGGCCGACATCGCGCTGTACGCCTATACCCATGTGGCGGAGGAAGGCGGCTACAGCCTGGACCGCTATCCGGCGGTGCGCGGCTGGCTGGCCCGCTTCGCCGCAGTGCCGGGCTTCGTTGCGATGCCCTGCATTGCGCCCGCTGAGTCGAATTGAGCAATTTGCACCCATACCTACATAAAACAGCGCGAGGAGGGAGATCATGAAAAAAGCAGCCACCCGCAGCCACACCTTCACCTGGCAGGATCCGTTTACCGCGGCCGCGGCCGGACTCGGCCTGAGCGGACTCGAATACCTGCGCAAAATGGCCAAAGGCGAACTGCCGATGCCGCCGATCTCGGTGCTGATGAACGTAACCGGCGCCGAGATCGAGGAAGGCCATGTGGTGTTCATCGCGCAGCCGCTGGAATGCCATTACAACCCGATCGGCCTGGTGCACGGCGGCTTTGCCGCCACCCTGCTCGACTCGGTGATGGCCTGCGCCATCCACAGCCGCCTGCCGCAGGGGCAGGCTTACACCACACTGGACCTCAACACCCACTACGTGCGCGCCATCACCCTGGAAACCGGCCCGGTGCGGGCCGAAGGCAAGGTAGTGCACCTCGGCGCCCGCATGGCGACGGCGGAAGGCCGCGTCATCGATGCACAGGGACGGCTGTATGCCCACGCCACGACTACCTGCATGGTGTTTCCGGGGGGACAAAGCCACGGGTGAGAACGGAGAAATATCGCACACCGATGTTTTGCCTTGGCTTTTGACGTTGCTTTGCGGTTGCCGTGCTTTTGACTTTGGCCCCGTCTGGCTGCGCCGAGCATCGCAAAGACGGAGCGGAATAGCCCGCGCGCTTTTTGCGCGGGGCGAGGCAGGGATGCCGAAGCCTTTTTAGACAGGCCAGGGATGGCCTGTCTAAAAAGCCCTCTCCGGCTGCGAAGCGCAGGGAACCCATCAATCACCAACGGTGATTGATGGGCGCAGACATCGGGAAATGTTCTTTGCCTACTTTCTTCGGAGTTATATACATGACATCCCCGACGAAAGAGCGTAAGGTGAGAACCGACAGGCCGATTACTCAAGAGCAGATTGAAGCTGGACTAAGGGAGTTGGCTCTTAGTCATGATCCTTACGATTCGATTTCTTCGTTGACTGATTCTGATTTGGTGGCGGTTTATATCGCCATGCACGACGCAATATCCCGGAATCCTGACGGTTAGGTTTTAGTCTAAATGCACGCCTCCAGCAATGAACCGATATCTTGAAAAGATCGTCGGACATCTGACCGAGGATCGCTGAAGAAACGCGGGCTTCATTGACCCTGTCAGGAGTCAATGCATTCCTCAAAGTGGAAACGAAGCGGCCTTTTTCTGGTCGCTTGTGAGAACCGTAATGAATGGCGATATTGCGGACGTTGTTTATAGCCCTGAATTGGGCAAAGGCGCTGCGTAGTTCTGCCTTTACCGTTTCTCCGGGATCGTGTACTGCCCAAATCCTTTCAATGAGCTTAATTGCAGCGTCTGATTTGGTTCCGGAGAAAATTGCCTTGCCTACGTGCTGTGAGACGCCGGCATATTTTCTCAGCACTTCTGACATGGCATATTCGGCGCCGGCAAAATCCTCTATGAACTTACCTAATGCCTGCCAGTATTGCGCATTGGTTTCATCGAGTTCTGCCTGTTGTTTCTTCGACAATCTAGGCATACAGTTCCCCTATGAGCAATGCGAAACCAGCGCCCGACAGATCCCCTATGCCTTTTGATGAGGCATTAAAGCGGGTATGGGCGTCCCCACCGCAGCCTAAACCCGCTCCGAAGAAGAAAGCAAAGAAAAAGCCTGCTAAGTAAGTACAATTTGGCGGGTAATTAGGAATCTCGCCATGTCTACAATCCCCCATGAGTATGTCGCCTACATTGATGAATCTGGCGACGATGGTCTGGGAAAATATCGCATCCCCGGTCAAGACGGCGGATCAAGCCATTGGTTTAGCGTTAGCGCCTGCATCGTGCGCAGGAAAAATGACCGCAGCTTAGTTGCAAGCCGCGATGCGATTTTGCAGATGTTGAAACGCCATCAGTTGCGCGATATTCACTTTGCCAAGTTCAAGCATGGCCAAAAGCGCGCCATCATCACCGAAATGGTCAAGTTGCCGATCAGGGTGAGCAGCGTTTTGTCATGCAAGCAACATATTCCAGCAGGTTCATACCAAGCCAAGAACAGCCTGCATTTCTATCTCACGCGCTACTTATTAGAGCGCATCTCATGGCTGTGCCAAACCGAGAAAAAGGAGATGGGCAAAGTCCGTCTCGTCTTTTCAAATCGCGGCGGCGTCAGTTACGACGAACTCAGGGCGTACTTGAAAAAACTCAAGTCCAAGAAAACCACGATTGATTGGCGGCATATTGACCCGGAATTGGTCGAATCCAGGCCCCATACCGCGTTGGCTGGATTGCAATTCGCTGATTGCGCAGCGCGTGGTTTTGCTGAAGCAGTAGAACCGAACGAATACGGAGACTTCATTCTGGATTACGCCGAACTCTTGAGGCCGGTCGTCTACAACTATGAAGGAAACTATGGCGGCTACGGCGTCAAAGTCCTCTGTAAAGAGAACTTGTTGGATGATAGGCAGAAGCGTTTGCTGCGCCTCTACCCGAAATAGGTGGGCCCCCGGCTCAAGGATCCCACGCCCTTCAGGGGCGCTGCCATCTGGAAGATGACCATGAGTTTTACCCGGCGCATGCCCAAAATCATAGTAACAGATTACTAGCATTTTGCTAGTGCCTTTTATCGGAAATCCTTTTCAAAATTAAAGGCTTAACGCCAACGGCGATGCTTCTGCCGCTATAGAGAAATAGGCAGCGGCTTAGGCTCTGTGATAGGCAGTAGGCGCTCCAATTCGGCCAGAACCTCGCCGGTCCATCCGCTATCACGCATGCGTCTATGGGCCTCAGACGGCCCTATGGAGGCGTCCCATGAAGATAGACGTATACTGTACAGAAAAACAGTACTTTTGTCTACTTGTTATATTCGCTCCCGGCCACCAGTGGGGGAGGTTCGGGATATGTGCATTTCGGTGAAATCATCAGCGGCATTTCTCATGTTCGTCGCTGCTAATTCCCATGCTTCCAATTGGGTTCCCCTGATGAACGATAGCAGCGGCGGCATGTTTGTAGATACGCAAAGTCTACGAATTACAGGCGATATTCGGGTCGCATGGATAAAGGGCACTTTCGGTCCTACGCCACTCCCCGCTAAAGACGGAAAGCTAATGAGTTACTTCCTCATAAAAGTCGCATTCAACTGCGCCCAGGAATCCTCTAAGCCGGAAGCCATGGTTAGATATTTTGAGGATGGATCTCAAGAAAACTCAGGCGAGTTGAAGCAAACAACGTGGCATCCCGTACCGCCCGATAGCACCGATGAAAAGCAGATGAAATTCGTTTGTTCTCAGGCCAAGCCTTGAACGTTATTTCTTGCATGGCTGATCTTCCCCCAGCAGCCACGCCAGATACAGCGCCTCCGCCTCAGTTAAGCGAATTTCCTTCCCCGTCAGTCCGCCGATAGGTGAGGCGCTTCCCGGCGATCTGGCTCAGCACTGCATTGGCGCGCTGCGTGTCGGTAAAGCCCAACTTCGTGCGGTAGTTCCAGCGGAAATCAAATTCCGTGGCGTAACGCTGCAAGTGCTGCTCGCCAACATGGTGAAAGGTGCCGTACAGGCCGCGCTTCAGAATCGCAAAGCTGGACTCCGCCGTGTTCGTGGTCACATCGCCGCGTGAGTATTCGCCGGACTTGTGATGCACGACTTCATGGCCTGCGAAGTGATAGCCGACGCGCGTGTAAACCTTGGATTCATCGGTCATCAAACGGGCGTCCTCGCTGATCTGCGCGCGCATTATCGGACGCAGGGTCTTGGCAGTGACATTGGCGACAACGTGAGAGCGCTTCTTGCCGTCGCGTTCCACCAGAGATACTACTTTCATCTTGTGGGACCAGCCGCCACGAGGCTTGACCGCGCCCTTCTTCTTGCCCCAGTAGGTTTCGTCCACTTCGACCGGCTCACCGCCAGTACCGAGCATGGCGATAGGGGCGCCCATAGCCTCGCGGATGCGATGCGTCATAAACCAGGCCGTCTTGTACGTCACTCCCAACATACGGTGTAGCTGGTGACTGCTCATGCCCTTCTTGGAGGAACACAGGAGGTAGACGGCCAGCAACCACTTGTTAAGCGGCACCTTGGAACGCTCGAAGATGGAACCGACAGTGACCGTGAAGGGTTCGCGGCAATCAGCGCACTTGTACAGGCCGGGGCGGTTGCTCTTGCCCTTCAGGGTATATGGCGCTTTGACCGATCCGCAATGCGGGCAGACGGGGCCAGTCGGCCACACCTGAAGCTCCAAGTATTCACGCGCCTTGTCGGCGTCTTGGAACTGGGGCTGATTGATGGATGAGTCAGACATGGCGTTTCTCCTATGGAAGCCATTGTCCGCCTCTTACTTGGGGATGTCAAGTATATAACTCCGACTTTCTTGCGTCAAGAAAGTAGGGCCGCCGGCAGGGCTGCGCCAAAGGTTCTGCTAGCGCGCACTTACACATTTCGGAGCCGAAGCCGCTGGGATTCGCTTTGCTCGTCCCAGCCTACGGAGCTAATGCGGTTTCAAACCCCTCAGCGCAGCACGCTCGCCCCCAGCAACAAGCGCGCGATGTACTGCCACAACTCCGGCCCCGGCTGCCCGGCTTCCTCGGCGGAGCGCCGCGAGCAATCCGCCAGGGCGGTGAGGTAATCCGGAACCGAGCGGTTTTCCCAAACCTCGCGATTGGTTTCATAGTCCTCGGCCAGCCGCTCGAGGAAGCGCTCGAGATCGCGCCTGGAGCGGACCGCATGCGCCAGGCGGTACATGGCGTCGGTATTTTCGGGTGCGCTGATCGTCATCGTATTCAATGCCCGCGCAAGCGGAAACATCCGCCCGGCATCGCATTCCCAGAGAATGCGGCTACGGTAACTCTCCGTCTCCAGCCCCGGCAGTGGGTTAAATTTCCTAAGGGCGTCGCCGCAGGAAATTTCTTTCCATTACAGAAACTTCACGATGATGGTGCACTTTGTTGCGCGGCATCCTCGGCCTGGTTGCCGATATCCACCGCCAGCTTCCAGACGCCGTCCGCGCCGCGCTTCCAGATGTTGAGATATTTGCCGCGCGCCAGCACCTTTCTCGACGCGGCCGACTCGAACAGGCGCCATTCGCCCCAGGTCCAGCCCAGGTCGAGGGAGCGGGACACTTCAGCGCGCTGCGGCGTCCAGTCCAGCACCTGCGCGCCAAGATTGCCGAGACGGTCGCGTATCCGCTTGCTGCCCTGCACCGGCGCCGCGTTGGCCGGCAGCTGCAGCGCGTCCTCGGTCATGTTGGCGTAGAAAGCGGCGGCGGTGCCCTGCTCCAGCGAACTGTCGGCGAAGGCGCGGTCGGCTTGCAGCAGGCGCTGCGCTTCCGCCGCCTGCCGTGCCGCCGGATCGGAGCAGGCGCCGAGCAGCAGGGGCGCCAGCAGCAGCGACAGCATGAAGGTGAACCCAGTCAACAGGCGCATCGGCGGCTCCCTTGTTCCACAAAGAAAAATGCTTCGAGAAGCTCAGATCAATTCAAGAATCGTCATTCCGGTGGAAGCCGGAATCCAGAGGTTTCAAAGCACTGGACCCCGGCTTTCGACGGGGTGACGATTTGATCGAAGTTTCCCTAAACCAGCCTACGCCCCATCAGCTTCTCCAGCACGTGCACGGGCGCGCTTTGCGGGTCGTAGAGCCCCGCCACCGGCAGATGCAGGGTCTGCTCGAACAGGTATTGCCCGCTCATCGCGGCATGCGAGGTCTGGTCGGAGAAGCAGATCCAGACGCTGCCCGGGGGAAACGGCACGGTCTGCTGCGGCGCGTTCTGCTGGTAGGCCGGATCGGCCTTCATGCGGTCGTGCAGCTGCAGCATGGTGTGGTCGTATTCGCTGCGCCGCGACTTGGTGATGCGCAAGGTGTTGAGCACGGCCGCGGCGCCGGGCAGCTGGCGCGGGATTTTCGGCAGGAAGCGCCGCGCCATGTCGGCGAACGGCTCGCCCACCCGCCACACGCGCGGCTCGCCGCTCGGATTGACGTTGGCGAACACGCGCAGGATGCGCTCGCCGCGGTTGGGTCGCGAGGGAAAGGCGTCGACGTGCAGGCGGCTGTCGTCCTTGCGCCAGGAGCTGGCGCGTCCCGCCACCGGCATCGGCCGGAAACTGGCGCGGGCCAGGCGCAATTGCGCGGTGTATTGCGGCAGCAGGTGCCCGATCAGGCCCACCGCCCGCTGATGGAAGCGCTGCAGCAGGCGGCGCAGATCTTCCAGGTCCGAGGCGTTGCCCTGTGCCCCCTTGATGGCCGCATTGGCCGGGTCGTAGCTGATGTTCTTGGCCTTGCGGTCGGACCAGCGCGGATCGAGGAAGCGCTTTTCGTCCGCCTGCAATTCGAAGCGCAGCCGCGGCAGGAACAGGACCTTGCCCGCTTCCAGGTCAGCCGCAAGCCGGCGCGATTCCGCGTCGCCGGGTTGCGGTGCCCAGTCGGCTGTGGCTAGGGTTTCGATCTGGCTCATTGGGTGACGCCGGGAATCGGGATTGGGGAATCGGAAATTGTAGAAGCTCGACGACGACCGTTGTCGTCGATTCCCGACTCTCTATTCCCGATTCCCGATTCCGGGTCTACTTCTGCTTCAGCAGGTCGCGGATTTCCGTCAGCAGCACTTCCTGGGCCGGCGGCGCGGCCGGGGCGGCTGCCTCTTTGCGCTTGAGCGAATTCAGCGCCTTGACGAACAGGAAGATGGCGATGGCGACGATGATGAAATCGATGCCGGCCTGGATGAACTTGCCGTAGGCCAGCAACACTGCCGGCTTGCCGCCGGCCGCATCCTTCAGCGTGATCGCCATGTCGGAGAAGTTGATGCCGCCGGTGACCAGCCCGAGGATCGGCATGAACACGTCGCCGACCAGCGAGGATACGATCTTGCCGAAGGCCGCGCCGATGATCACGCCGACGGCGAGATCGACGACATTGCCCTTCATCGCGAAATCCTTGAATTCCTTCATCATGCCCATGGTGCTACCTCCCTGTGTGATTGCCCGCCGATTGTAGCCGCGACGCCGCGCCTGTGTCAGTGGCCGATGTCAAGATGTCAACGGGTACCGGCGGCCAGCTCCAGCCCCTGGCGGTAGTAGCGGACGGCTTCCTCGGGCTGTTGCGTGTCCTGGCACAGCCGGGCCAGGTCGAGATAGCCCTGCGGCGTCGGCGCGGCCTGCACCCCCGCTTCCAGGTAGCTGCGCGCCTTGCCCCACAGCTTGTTGCGCAGGCAGACGCGGCCGGCCAGCAGCAGCAGTTCCGGCTTGGCGCCATGCTGCACCAGCCACTGTTCGACGGTGGCGAGCTGGGCAATCGGATCGTTGGCGTGCAGGTTGCCGTAGAGCAGGGCCAGATCGGCGTCCCACTCGCGCTGCAGGATCGGCCCGATCAGGGCCAGCGCCTCGGCGTCGGCGTTGAGCCGCGCCAGGCCATGCAGATAGACGCGGCGCAGCTCGGGATGATCCTGGTAGGCGGGCGCGCCATCCCACAGCGCCTTGAGCTGGTCCAGCCGCGCCTCGGCCACGGCCGCCTGCATCAGCTCGCGCAGGCAGCGGATCGACAGCGCGTCGTACTGCGGCGGGTCGAGCGCGCTGCGCGCCGCCGGCTCCGCCAGCAAGGCCCGCAGCGGCTCCCATTCGCCCAGCGCCTGATAGCTGTCGGCCAGCAGCTCGATGGCGAACGGGTGATTGGGATTGCGCTCGCGCAGCCGCAGCGCGGTGGCCCGGGTGCCGGCGTACTCGCCGCGCTTGCGCTGCAGGTCGCCGCTGGCCAGCAGGGTGGCGAACTCGTGCTCGGGCTTGTTCAGCGCGGCCAGGCGCAGGTACTGGTCGCGGCGATCGACGGCGCCCAGGCGCTGTGCCGCGCGCGCCGCCGCCATGTAGTTGAGATGGGTGGCGTGATGATCGCCGGCGCGCCGCACCAGCTCCGTCTCGGCGCGCTGCCAGTTGCCCTCGAACAGGTTGAGCAGGCCGGCCTCGAAGGACTCGCGCGCCCGATCCTGGCGGCGCCGATCGACGGCCTGGCGCACGTTGCCGGGCAGGTGGATGGCCAGGCCAAAAAGTTTCAGCAGCAGGTACACCAGCAGGAACCAGATGGCCACGCCCAGCACCAGCACCGCCAGCGAGGTCTCCGCCACCCAGGGGCCGTAATTGATCAGCACGTAGCCGGCATCCGGGTGCAGCAGCAGGATGCCGACGACGCCGGCGACCAGGGCCAGCAGGATCAACAGGACGAGGATCATGAGCGGGGCGTCGTCCGGGAACTAGCGCGGCATGGCGTCGAGATAGGCGCGCAGCAGGCCCACGCTGCGGCTCAGATCCGGCAGCGGCGGGTCCAGTTCCAGCCCGCGCAGGCGCTCCAGCTCGGCTCGGGCGGCGCTCACCGTGGGATCCTCGGCGCGGTAGTAATCGCCCAGCCACTGCATCGCCGAATCCAGCGCGCCGCGGAAGCTGGCGGTGTCGCCCAGCAGCAGCGCGGCGCGCGCCGATTCGAGCTTCAGCGCCAGCAGCTGCTTGACCAGCGCCTCCTGCTCCGGCGGTAGCAGGCGGTCCACCGGCTTGTCGGTGCGGTGCACGATGAACACTGCGCTGAACAGCTCGCGCAGCGAGGACCAGCCGCGCGCACCCCAGCCCGGGGCAAAGCTGTGCGGCGCATCGGCCTGCTCGGCGGCGGCGGCCTTGACCGCCGGATGGTCGCGCAGCGGCAGCGCGTCGGCGCGGGCGATCAGGCCGGACAGGTTCAGCGCGGCGCTGCTGCGGTCGGCCAGCGGCACCGCCAGCAGGGCGGCGCGCTCGTCGGCCACTGCCTTGCGCACCTCGAACAAGCGCGGCTCGGCCATGGCTGACAGCCGCTCCTCCGCCAGCTGCAGCGCGGCGGTGGCGCCGCGCGCGTCGTGCGCCAGCTGGGCACGGTCGTTGGCCATCAGCAGCAGCTGTTCCACCGCCACCAGCTGGGCGCGGGTGCGGCCGCCCTTGAGGTCGGCCGACAGGTGCTGCACCGTCTGCTCGACGTCGTCGTCATGGCTTTGCAGCTTGGCCACGTCGTCGGCGTTCTGATGCAGGGCGTCGGTGAGATCGGACTGGCGCTCGCGCAGCTGCTCGATGCTGCTCTGCGCCTCGCTCAGCTGGTGGCTCATGCGGATCAGCAGGGCTTCCTGCGCCGCGACGGTGTCCTCGGTCTCGTGGTTGGCATGCCACACGCGCCAGCCGCCGTAGCCGGCGGCGCCCAGGGCGGCCAGCAGCACCAGCATGAGCAGCACACCCCAGAAGGAGCGCCGCGGCGGCGGAACCTGCACTTCGTTATCCGTCATTGGGACTTGCTTACCATGCACCAGCGTTCCAGTAATTCTAGGTATGCCGCGTCGGAGACCCGCGCCGGCAACAGGGGTGTCTGGGTGAACCCCATTTCGAGCGCTTTTTCTATCATACGCGGTGAAGGCAGGGCCAGTTGCAGGGACAGCAGCCGGGCGCGCGCGCCCGGCGGGGTGAGCCGCAGCAGATGCGCCAGCGCCTCGCCGCTGGAGACGATCGCCACGCGGCTGGCGGCGATGGCGTCGGCCACCGTCTGCGGCGCATGCGGCACCGGCACGCGGCGGTACACCGCCAGCACCTCCACCTCGGCGCCGCGGGCGCGCAGGCCCTCGGCCAGCTGCGGCAGGGTGTTGTCGCCGGTGACGATGAGGATGCGCTGTCCCGCCGGCGCGGCGAAACGCGGGTCGGCCAGCAGGCCGGCCGTACCGTCGAGCCCGTCCGGCACCAGCACCCCGGCATGTCCAGCCTGGTCCAGGGCCGCGGCGGTGGCCGCGCCGGCGGCGGCCAGCGGCGGCCAGCGGCCGGCATCGACGGACGCGGCCTGGCGCGCCGCGTTGGCGCTGGTGAAAATCCAGTGGTCCCAGCCGCGCGCCTGGCGCAGGCGCTGCGCCACCCCGGCCAGATCGGCGACCGGCTCGATCGCCAGCAGCGGCAGGCGCTGCACGCTGGCGCCGGCCTGCTCCAGCAGGTCGCAAAGCGGGCGCGCCTGATGCTCGGGCCGCGTCACCAGCACGCCGAGGCCGGCGAGATGGTTCACCCCGGCCGTACCGGATTGACGCCGAGCGCCGCGAGAATTTCACCGGCGCCGGCGGCGAGCAGATGCTCGGCCAGGCGCGCGCCGATGTCCGCCGCCTCGGCGGCGTTGCCCTGCAGGGCCGCGCGCACCACGCGGCTGCCGTCCGGCGCCGCCACCAGGGCGTCGAGCCGCAGGCGCGAGCCCTGCAGTACCGCGTGACCCGCCACCGGCACGCTGCAAGCGCCGCCCAGGCGCTCGTTGAGGGTGCGCTCGGCGGCCAGGCGGGTGGCCGCGCCGGCGTGGTGCAGCGGCGCCAGCCGCTGCCGCGTTTCCGCATCGTCCTCGCGGCATTCGATGCCGATCACCCCCTGGGCGATGGCGGGCACGAACACGTCGACCGCGAAGCTCTCGCTGATGCGCGCCTGCAGGCCGAGCCGCAACAGGCCGGCGTGGGCCAGCAGGATGGCGTCGTACTGGCCCTGGTCGAGCTTGCGCAGGCGCGTGCCGACATTGCCGCGCAGCTCGCGCAGCTCCAGGTCCGGCCGCAGCAGCCGCAGCTGGGCCTGGCGGCGCAGGCTGGAGCTGCCGACCACGGCGCCCTTCGGCAGAGCAGCAAGGCTGCCGTAGCGGTTGGAAACCAGGGCGTCGCGCGGATCCTCGCCGCGCAGGAAGGCGCTGAGGCACAGGCCGGGCGGCAGGCGCGCCGGCACGTCCTTCATCGAATGCACGGCGATGTCGGCGCGCCCTTCCAGCATCGCCGTTTCCAGTTCCTTGACGAACAGGCCCTTGCCGCCGGCGGTGGCCAGGCTGCGGTCCAGCAGCTGGTCGCCGGCGGTGGTCATCGGCACCAGCTCGACCGCCAGCGCGGGATGGGCCTCGCGCAGCAGGGCCTTGACGTGGTGCGCCTGCCAGAGGGCCAGCGGACTCTCGCGGGTGGCGATGCGTAGGGCTTTCACGGTTATGGCGTTTGGCGGACACGCGGCGGGCGCGCAGATTCGGGGCGCAGTTTAGCGGACCGCCGCCACGGGCGCGTCACGGTCGGCTCGGGCAAACGGCTAGTCCAGCTCTTCCTCGCTGCTGTCGTCGGTGAGGAAGCGGCGCACCTCGGCCAGGCGCCGGCGGCTCACCGGCAGCAGGGTCGGCGCATGGCGCACGCGCAGCCAGTGCTGGGATTCGTCGGTCTTGCCGCGCTCCAGCCCGGCGATGAAGCGGGTCGCCACCAGGGCCTTGCGGTGCACCCGCAGGAACCAGGGCGAGAAGTCGTCTTCCAGGGTCTTCAGCGATTCCTCGATCAGCACCTCGCCGTGCAGGTGGCAGACGGTGGTGTACTTCTGGTCGGCGAGGAAATAGACGATATCGTCGACCGGCACCCGCACCAGGCCCTCGCGGGTGGTGGCGAGCACGAATTCGCGTTTGGGCCGGGCGCCGGGCGCGCTGCCGGCCACCGGCTTCTGCGCGCGCGACAGCTTGCGCACGCGCTGCAGCGCCTCGCGCAGCTTTTCCTTGCGCACCGGCTTGAGCAGATAGGCATCGGCCTGCGCGTCGAAGGCGGACAGGGCATGCTCGGGATAGGCGGTGATGAAGATGATGGCCGGCGGCATCTCCTCCTCGGTGATGGCGCGCGCCACCTGCAGGCCGTCGACCATGCCCATGCGCACGTCGAGCAGCACCACGTCCGGCTCTTCCTCACGGATGATTTCCAGGGCGCTTTCGCCGTCGCCGGCCTCGCCCACCACCTCGTAGCCGGGAAATTCGGCGATCAGGCGGCGCAGGCGCTCCCGCGCCAGGGGTTCATCGTCGACGATCACCACTCTCATGCGGCCTCTCCTGATTCCCCGCTGTGCTGTACGAACGGCAGCCGCAGCCGCGCGCGAAAAAACGGGCCGAACTCGCCCTGATCGTGACCCAGGATCAGTTTGGCACGATCACCGTAGATCAGCTTAATACGCTGCGCGATATTGTTCACGGCGGTTCCCGTCCCCTCGGTGCGCGGCCCGGCCTCCTGCGGCGGGACCGGGTTCTCCACATCGACCACCAGGTAACTACCTTCGCGGCGGCCGGTGACGTGCAGCATACCGCGCGCGCGCAGCCGCGAGACGCCATGATGCACCGCATTTTCCACCAGCGGCTGCAGGATCAGGCGCGGCAGCTCGGCGTCCAGGGCTTCCGGGGTGATCTCCCAGTTGACCAGCAGCTTGCCGCCGAGGCGGATCTCCTCGATGCGCAGATAGCCCTTGACCACCTCGATCTCCTCGCGCACCGTCACCAGGCGCTGGCGCGAGTCGAGGCTGACGCGGAACAGGTCGGCCAGGTCCACCACCATTTCCTCGGCCTTGTCCGGCTGGGTGCCGATCAGCTCGGCCAGGCTGTTGAGCGAGTTGAACAGGAAATGCGGACGGATGCGCGCCTGCAACGCCAGGTAGCGCGCCTCGAACTCGGCGCGGGCCTGCTCCTGCCACTGGTGGCGCTCCCAGAAATAGCGCAGCAGCAGCAGCGAGACGATGCCGCTGATCAGCAGGTTGCGGATGGCGAAGGGCCAGGGCGTGTCGCCCAGCGGCACCCCCAGGCTGAGCCACAGGTCCAGGTACCAGGCGAGGACGCTGAGCACCAGGGTCACCACCAGCAGCAGCCCCCAGCAGGTGAAGAACACGATCCCCACCTGGGCCAGCTTGAGCCAGCGCCGCGCCGCGCACAGCACCGCCGCGCTGCACAGCACGATCCATTGCAGGAACAGCGACAGCGAGACGAAGCGCAGCTGCGCCGCCTCGCTGCCGGCGGTGCTGGCCAGGGACAGCACGATCACGATCAGCTCGATCACCGCCGCCAGCTGCAGCAGGGCGCGCCCGGTGCAGAAATTCGGGATCAGCGAGGCATCGGACTGCTTGGGTGTGACGACGTAGCGCTTCATTGGGCTCCCAGACTAGCTCAAGTCCGGGCCAGCGCCTACGGCCGGCGCCGCCGGGCCGGCCGGCGCGGACCATTGCACTATCGGAAGCCTTACAATTCGTCTCCCGAGCGAACCGCCGGCGCCAGCGATCCGTCATGAGCAAGCCAGATCAAACCCCAAGCGGGGACAAGTCCAACCAGAAGCTGTGGGGCGGCCGCTTCGCCGAGTCCACCGACCAGCTGGTGGAAGCCTTTACCGAATCGGTCAGCTTCGACCGCCGCCTGTGGCGCCAGGACATCGCCGGCAGCCAGGCCCATGCGCGCATGCTGGGCAAGGTCGGCGTGCTGACCGCCGCCGAGGCCGAGGCCATCGTCGCCGGCCTGGACGCGATCCACGCCGAGATTGCCGCTGGCGACTTCCAGTGGCAGCAGGCGCTGGAAGACGTGCACATGAACATCGAATCGGCGCTGACCGCGCGCATCGGCGAGGCCGGCAAGAAGCTGCACACCGGCCGCAGCCGCAACGACCAGGTCGCCACCGACCTGCGCCTGTATACGCGCGACGCCATCGACGAAGTGGTGGCCCTGATCGAAGCCCTCGCCGCCAGCCTGCTCGACCTGGCCGAGCGCGAGGCCGACAGCGTCATGCCCGGCTTCACCCATCTGCAGATCGCCCAGCCCGTTTCCTTCGGCCACCACATGCTGGCCTGGCGCGAACAGATCCTGCGCGACCGCGCGCGCCTGCTCGATGCGCGCAAGCGCACCAACCTGCTGCCCCTGGGCAGCGCCGCCCTGGCCGGCACGGTCTACCCGATCGACCGCGCCTACGTGGCCGGCCTGCTCGGCTTCGACGGCCCCACCGAAAACTCCCTGGACTCCGTCAGCGACCGCGACTTCGCCATCGAATTCTGCGCCGCCGCCGCCTTGCTGATGGTGCACCTGTCGCGCTGGAGCGAGGAGCTGATCCTGTGGAGCAGCCCGATGTTCGGCTTCGTCAAGCTGCCGGATCGCTTCTGCACCGGCAGCTCGATCATGCCGCAGAAGAAGAACCCCGACGTGCCCGAACTGGTGCGCGGCAAGACCGGCCGCGTCATCGGCGATCTGCAAGCCCTGCTGGTGCTGATGAAAGGCCAACCCCTGGCCTACAACCGCGACAACCAGGAAGACAAGCAGCCGCTGTTCGATGCGCATGACACGGTGGCCGCCTGCCTGCGGGTGTTCGGGGCGATGTTGCCGAACCTCACGGTGGAGCGCGAAGCCTGCCGCGCCGCCGCGTCCAAGGGCTTTTCGACCGCGACCGATCTGGCCGATTATCTGGTGAAGAAAGGGCTGCCGTTCCGCGACGCGCATCATGCGGTTGGTTCGGCGGTCGCTTATGCCGTGACCAAGGTTTGTGACCTTCCCGATCTGTCGCTGGATGAGCTGAAGAAGTTTTCAGCGCTGGTGGAGCAGGATGTGTACGAGCGGCTGACGCTGGATGGTTCGCTGCGCGCGCGCAATCACTATGGCGCGACTTCGCCGGAGCAGGTGCGCGCCGCGATTGCGCGGGCGCGCAATCTAAGCAAATAGCCGCTCGCCCCCATCGTCATTCCCGCGAAAGCGGGAATCCAGGGGTCGTAGCGATGCACTCCGCTACCCACCCCTCACCCTACGCCCTCTCCCCAAGGGGAGAGTGAGCTGGAAACAGGGGCGCTTGGCATTTAACGTTGCTGTTCGCTTCCAGCTTTTGACCCTCCGCCCCGTTGTCTGCGCCGAGCATCGCAGCTCAATGATGCGCTTCGCTGCGCTCGACGCATCCCACGGTCACTGCATACAACACGGGCGCTAAGACTGGCAAAAGCCTGACGATCGATCTATGGAATGCACAAGCTGATCCCATCGAACACTTCATAGAAGACGTTTCTGGAATATTCATCGTCGCTGGTTTCCAAGGAAACCCAGAGGCTGAAGATTTTTCTCTTGGTGACCCAGCCTGCGAAATGGAAAATGCTGCCGGCATCATCGTACCCACTGTATGAGACATGGCCCGCCTGTCCATTTTCCTTCAGTTCCACTTTGCAGCTTCCGATCGTGGTTTTGCGTGAGGGATCAAATCCGCGCTCGCTGCTCAGGCGCGATTCGGCGAGGGCATTGGCTGCTCCCAGCAGACGATCCAGCGGGATTGGACCGATCACCGCAACCGAGACGACGATGCTTGCTTTCTTCTCGTCAGAATAAAACATGAATCGATCCGGATCATCGGATGCAATGCGCCTCCAGCCCTCGCCGAGCTTCAGCAGAAAATCCTGATGCGCAACTTCACAGGGAGCTGCTTTTTTTGATGGCGCGAACACCTCCGGACTTTCCTGCTTGACATGCCTGGCGCCCAACGACCAACTCAGGAGGCGCTTTTCATACGAAAACATGACCACCGCACGCAAAAGCTCGCCATGCTCAAGGTCGATGATGGCGGCTTTTTGAGGCTCGCCAGCCACCGACAGGGAAGTGCAGATTGCCGATGCCTTGATTTCTCCGCGACGCGCAAGAGGCTTGAGCTCGGAAATAAAATAGCCGAGCTCGCTGAGGCCATACAAGGGCTCCTCGGAACCCTGAAGCGTGTCGAGGCTTCCGTATTTTTTCAGAATCAGGGCGAATGCATCGAATCCACCATGCTTTTTGATGGACGCCTTGATCTGACTCTCGGCAATGTTCAGCAGCTCGTCCAGCTCTGCGTTCAGCTCCATTGATTCCCCCCCCGAAATCGGATACCAGCCTATTCAAGGCTTGTTGCAGCATTTAATGCGGTAGCCCCTCACCCCGACCCTCTCCCCACTGCGTAGGGAGAGGGGGAACAGCCTAATCACTGCGGCCGCAGCGGCTGCTCAAAATACCCGCCGGGCTTCTGCTTGCGGATCAGCAGGTTCTTGATCTCCCATTCGGCCTTCGCATCGAGCGGCTTGAGGTAACGCACTTCGCCGCCGGCCTGCACCGCCACCGGCACGCCGTTCTCGAACAGCACCCGGTTGCCGGGCAGGCGTGGCACTTTCTCGCCGGGGGTGAGGATGCCGACCAGGTTGAGCGGGTCGGCGGCGGAGATGGCGACGTGCTCGTCCGCCGCTTCGGTGTTGGCCACCTTGCGCAGCAGGGCGGCGGCATCGTTCAGCGCGAACTGCTCACCGGAAAAGCCGCTGACGAAACGGCCGCCGCTGATCTCGCCGCGCGCCTCCATGCGGCGGTAGACGTAGAACAGCTCGCGCCAGGGTGGCAGGCCGTCCTCGCGTTCCAGCAACTTGCGGAACACCACGCCGTAGCGGCGCAGCAGGACGCGGGCGATGTGTTCGACGTGGGGCTCGGCCAGCGAGCCCGGCGCTTCCGCATTGGGGCGCGGGCGGCGCGTCAGGGACCAGCGGCCGGCTTCGTCGACGTGGGCCTCGCTACCGCGCAGGCGGCGGCGCAGGCGGTTGCGCTTCTCCGCCGGCATCACCAGGGCGCGCAGGCCGGCGAAGGAGTCGCAGGTGACCAGGCCATTGCTGACCAGCTCGCCGAGAGCCAGCTCCAGCTCGGTCCGGATCAGGCCGGTGTCGTGCTGCAGGTCGCTGAAGAAGGAGGCGCCATGCGTGCGCAGGCTGTCCAGCGCGGCCTGCGCCTTGGGCGACAGCGGCGGCGCTTCGACGAAGACGTTGCCTGCTTCCTGCCAGTGCGGCAGGGTCTGCCGCTCGCACAGCAGGACCGGCGTGCCGCGCACCGGACCGGACTTGCGCTTGGCTTCCTCGCCGCTGGCGGCACTGGCGGTGGCGGGCCGGTACCAGACGACGCGGCCGGCGGCGCAGAGCTTGTCCAGCATGTCCGGCAGGTAGAGCTGCACCCGTGCCGGCAGCAGGTCTTCTTCCCAGGCGGCGGCGGGCAGCGCGCAGCCTTCGAGCTGGCGCAGGGCGATCAATAATCCTTCGTCGCCCTCGCGCCGCTCTTCCCCGGCGATGCGATGCCAGCGGAACAGGAAGCGCAGGAACTGCGCGGCGGCCACCGGCTGGATGGCGGCGCGCTTGCGCTCGCGGGTGTAGCGGTGGATGCGCGCGAGTAAACGGCGCTCGCACCATTCGAGCACGTCATCCCCGCCAGGGATTGGCGGGGAGCCAGTAACAGGGACGTTTATGTTCCTAGTGAAGCCGCCTCGCATCACGGCGCCTTCGGCTTCCAGCGCATACAGCCCGACGCGCACTTCATCGTTCTCCAGCGCCAGCGGCGCGGCAAGCTGGGTTTCGGTGACCGGGCCGAGCAGCTCCAGGCGGCTGCGCAGGATTTCGCGCAGGGCTTCTTCGGCGTTCGGCTGCTCCGCCGACACGGCGCGAATCGGCGGCATGGTGTTCAGGCCGGGGAACAGGGCCAGGAATTCGTGCAGGCGCTCGGCGGCGATCCACAGCGGCTGGCGGTTGCCGAGCGCGATGGAGGTGACGCGCTGCTGCTGCTGCAGGGCCGGCAGCCAAGTGTCTCCGGCCAGGGCCAGTTCGTCGCGGGTAAGAAAGCCGTGCACCACCAGGGCATCGTGCAGTTCCTCGGCGCTGCCAATCTCGGGCCAGGCCTCGGCTCGCACCTGCTCGATGGCCTGCGCATCGAGGCGGCCGAGGTCGGCGGCGCTGCGCGCGTCGAGCAGGGGCTGCGTCCTCACCGCCATGGTGCGGCGCTCTTCGGCGGCGCCATCGTCGAGGAAGGCGAAAGGCCGCGCGTTGAGGATGGCGTAGGCCAGCGGTGAAGGCGCGGCAAGATCGCGCGCGATGATGCGCACGGCGCCGCTCTCGATGTTCTTGAGCAGGCGCTCGAGACCGTCCACGTCCATGGTGACGTGCAGGCAGTCATCGATGGTCTGCTTCACCAGCGGATGATCCGGAATCTCGCGCTCGCCGGTGCCGAGGTTTTCGGCGCAGGCCAGCTGGTCGGGAAAGACCACGCTGAGCAGATCCTCGGCATCGGAGCGCTGGAACTGCGGCGGCGTGCGCTTGCCGTTCTGCATGCGCTTCACCGCCAGGGCCACGCTGGCGTTCCAGCGCCAGCGCGTGCCGAACATGGGCGCATCGAGCAGGGCCTGAATGAGAATCTGGCGCGCGGTGGCGGACTTGAGATAGTCCTTCACCTCTTCCAGCGGGAAGCTGTGGGTGGCGCCTAGCGAGAGCACGATGCTGTCTTCCAGCGCGCTGGCCTGCAGCTCGAAGTTGAACTTGCGGCAGAAGCGCTTGCGCAGCGCCAGGCCCCAGGCCTTGTTGATGCGCGAGCCCAGCGGCGAGTGGATCACCAGATGCGTGTCGCCGACCTCGTCGAAGAAGCGCTCGAAGACGATAGTGTCCTCGGTCGGCAGCACGCCCAGCGCCGCCAGCGAGACGGCGAGGTACTCGGCGAGCTGTCTGGCAGCGGGCGCATCGAGCAGCAGATCCTCACGCAGCCAGCGCTCGCAGGCCTCCTCGCCTTCCGCCAAGCGCCCTTCGGCATCGCGGTTGAGACGCGACACGGCGTGGCACAGCTCGTCGGTGCGGCCGGGCCGCTCGCCGAACCAGAACGGGATGGTCGGCGGCTGGCCCTTGGCGTCCTCGACGTAGACCTTGCCGGTTTCGATCTTGGCGATGCGATAAGAGGTGTTGCCGAGCTGGAAGATGTCGCCGGGGATGCTCTCGAAGGCGAAGTCCTCGTTGAGCGTGCCGACGCGATGGCCTTCCGGCACCAGCACCACTTCATAGTCGAACTGATCCGGAATCACGCCGGCATTGGTGACGGCGGTGAGCTTGGCGCCGCGGCGCGCGCGCAGCACGCGGTTGACCGCATCGTAATGCAGATAGGCGCCGCGACGGCCGCGGCGGGTGGTGTAGCCATCCGCCAGCATCTGCACCACCTGCTCGAATTCGGACAGGCCCAGCTCGCGGTAAGGCGCTGCGCTGCGCAGGCTGCGGTACAGCTCGTCCAGGTTCCAGTCCTGGCAGCCGGTCTCGGCCACGATGTGCTGCGCCAGCACATCGAGCGGCTTTTGCGGCACATGGATGCGGTCCAGCTCGCCGCGGCGCACGGCGTCGAGCAGGGCGGTGCATTCCAGCAAGTCGTCCAGCGACAGCGGAAACAGCCGCCCCTTGGGAATGGCGCCGATGGAGTGGCCGGCGCGGCCGACTCGTTGCAGCAGGGCGCTGACCGCGCTGGGCGTGCCGAGCTGGCACACCAGGTCGATCTGGCCGATGTCGATGCCCAGCTCCAGCGAGCTGGTGGCGACCAGCACCTGCAGCTGGCCGGACTTGAGGCGCTGCTCGGCGCGCAGGCGATGCTCCTTGGACAGACTGCCGTGGTGTGCGGCGACATGCTCTTCGCCCAGCCGCTCGGCCAGGTGGCGCGCGGCACGCTCGGCGAGGCGGCGCTGGTTGACGAAGATCAGGGTGGTGCGGTGCTGGCGGATCAGCTCGGCCAGGCGGTCGTAGATCTCACTCCAGACTTCGTTGGCCATCACCGCGCTCAACGGCGAGCGCGGCAGCTCCAGCGCCAGATCGCGCTGGCGGATGTGGCCGGCGTCGACGATCTCCACCGGCTCGTCGCGGTCGCCGATGAGGAAGCGCGCCATTTCCTCCAGCGGCTTCACCGTGGCCGACAGGCCGATGCGGATCGGCGGCCTGGCGCACAGCGCGTGCAGCCGCTCCAAGGTCAGCATCAGGTGCGAGCCGCGCTTGGAGCCGGCCACCGCGTGCAGCTCGTCGACGATCAGGCTGCGCGTGGACTTGAGCATGCGCCGGCCGGAGTCGGAACTGAGCAGGATGAACAGCGACTCCGGCGTGGTCACCAGGATATGCGGCGGCGTGCGGCGCATGCGCTCGCGTTCCACCGTGCTGGTGTCGCCGGTGCGCACCGCCACGCGGATATCCAGATCGGGACAGCCCAGCTCGATCAGGCGCTCACGGATGCCGGCCAGCGGCTCCTGCAGGTTTTTCTCGATGTCGTTGGACAGCGCCTTCAGCGGCGACACGTAGAGCACGTGCACCTCGTCGCTGAGGCCGCCGCTCAAGCCCTCCACCACCAGATCGTTGATGGCGGACAGGAAGGCCGCCAGGGTCTTGCCGGAGCCGGTGGGCGCGGTGACCAGGGCATGGCGGTGCTGCGCCGTGACCTGCCAGGTGCGCGCCTGCACCTCGGTGGGCTGGCCGAAGCGGCCGCGCAGCCAGCCGGACACTGCCGGATGGAACGGATCGCCGTCCGCCGCGCTGACTGCCGCGCCGCCGAAATCGAGTCGCTTCTGCATGGCTTATTATGCACCTACTGCACAGGCGTGCAGCTATCGTGCCTCGCACCTGTAAGACAATGGATCGTGGAGACGATCGCAGTGTCGGCAAGGAGGAACCATGCATAGCGCCAAGCCATTGATCCGGCCCGATCTTTCGGGCCGGCCCTACAAACTGGCGGTGGAACGCCTCATGGCTGTCTCCCCCGAGGCGCTGTTCCGGGCCTGGACGGAGCAGTTCGAGCGCTGGTTCGCCGCGCCGGGGACGGTGTTGATGCGGCCCGAAGTCGACGCGCCGTTTTTCTTCGAGACGGAGTACGAGGGCAGCCGTCATCCGCACTACGGCCGCTTTCTCAGGCTAGAAGCCGGGCGGCTGGTGGAGCTGACCTGGGTCACTGGCGCCGGCGGCACCGAGGGCGCCGAGACCGTGGTCACGGTGGAGCTGGCGCCCAGCGACAGCGGCACCCTGCTGCGCCTGCGGCATGAGCCGGGAAGCTTGCGACAAGCATGCGCAGGCCTGGCCGATGGTGCTGGAACAGCAGGAGCGGCGCCTGATGCAGGCTGGCTGAGAGCGGTTTTCATCGTAGGGCGGCCCGTGGCCGCCGGCTGCTTCTTTCAGAGCGTGGCGCAACGGCGGGCACGGCCCGCCCTACGAAAGCAGATGGTTGCGTTTCATTGCGCGCGCCGCCGATTCCTGCTTGGATATCCGCAGGGCAATCGCCGGGGGCGCCGGTACATGAACTACAAGGGCAGCTGTCACTGCGGACAAATCGCTTTCGAAGTCGAGGGCAGGCTGGAGCAGGCGATGGAGTGCAATTGCTCGCACTGCAGCCGCAAGGGCTACCTGCTGTGGTTCGTGCCGCGCGAGCAATTCAGGCTGCTGACGCCGGATGCGCAGATGACCACCTACACTTTCAACAAGCACGTCATCCAGCATCACTTCTGCAGCCAATGCGGCTGCGCGCCTTTTGCTTCCGGCAAATACCGCACCGGGGCGGCGATGGCGGCGGTCAACGTGCGCTGCCTGGAGGGCGTGGAATTGTCCACCATCGAAAGGAAAGCGATTGACGGGCGTTCGTTCTGAGGCCGGTGCCGGTCGAACCGGCCTGCCGCCGAGACGGATACGGAGCAAAAACAACCCTACGACCAAAGTAGTAGGTTTTTCCGCTGGTGAAAATCCGCATTACCGGTAGAGTTGCCGGCCATGTCCTACGCTCAAATGCGCGATGGCGCACGGCTGCACTACCTGAGTTTCGGGCGCGGCCCCGACACTTGCGTCCTTCTCCACGGCTTCGCCATGAGCGCGGCGATGTGGGTACCCTTCGTGGCGCCGCTGGCGCACCGGGTGCGCTTCATCATCCCGGACCTGCGCGGCTTCGGCCGCTCGCACAAGCTGCCGCTGCATCAGCGCAGCATTCTCGACCAGCACGCCGACGACCTGCATGACCTGCTCGATGCGCTGAACCTGCACGACGTGCATCTCGGCGGCCTGTCGATGGGCGCCTGCACCGCCCTGCAATACCAGCGCCGCTACGGCTTCGGCCGAATCCGCGCCTATCTGCACATGGACCAGGCCCCCTGCGTGCTGAACAGCGCCGACTGGCGCGACGGCCTGCTCGGCGCAGACCAGGAAACCCAGCTCGGCGCCTGGCGCACGCTGCTGGCGGAGCTGGAAACCCATCGCGACAAACCCTACGGCAAACTGCCGCGCCGCCTGCGCAAGCAGATGTGGGCCGGCCTGGCGCAGTTCACCTCCTACGCCTTCCGCCATCGCGGCATGCGCGCCATCGGCAACCTGGCGCGCCACGAACAACTGATCCGCCGCCTGGCGCCCACCGCCAACTGGCCGATCTACCTCGACTGCCTGCGCTCCTACATGGAAGACGACTACGACTGGCGCCCCAGCCTGTCGCAGATCAAGACGCCGATGACCCTGCTGATCGGCCTGCAGTCGCGCATGTATCCCGCCGCCGGCCAGTTCCACATCGCCGAGCATGTGCCGCAGGCGCGGCTGGTGCCGATCGACAACTGCGGCCACGTCATCCCGTTCGAGGCGCCGCGGGTGTTTCTGCGCGAGCTTGGAAAATTCATGGCGCCCGCCCCGGCGCTGTCGCGGGCGCGTCGCGCGCGTATTGCCGCACCTGGCCCCTCGGCGGCATAGGTCACTACTGTCATCCTGAGCGCAGCGAAGGATCTGGCCGGAATCTTCGCTACGCTTAAAAGCCCGCTTTGACCCGATCGTATTTGTAGGGCGGCCTGTGGCCGCCGCACGCGCTCACTGGATGAAACCGCCGGCGGCCACAGGCCGCCCTACGATTGGTTCGGCATCAAACGAAACCGGAACGGCATCCACCCATCCTCGCTATGCTTTGCACGCCTCCAATATGGGCGGCAGCAGGAGCAGGCCAATGCGCGCATCAGCCCTCATCGTGTTTTCCCTGACGCTGTCGGCCACCAGCGCCGCTGCCACAGAGAGTTTTTCCTGCCCGCTGCTCACTCTCGCTTCAGGCAAACAGATCAAGGCGCAAACCCTCAGTGTCTTCGACGGACCGCCAGCGGAGATGGCTGAGCTGGTGCCGGACAACGCCGACACCAATGTGAAAGATCCGTACTACTGGATTTTTTCGGGACAGGAGAAAGCGGTTTGGGTGGTGTGTCACTACAAGGGCAGCAGGGAGACGCAGCAGTTTGCGTTGCAGAAATCGTTCAAGAAGTGCCAAGTGGTTGGGCGGATCAATGCTGGAAGCAGTTTGTCGTGCGAGTAATTCATGAGCCGGTACGAGTTATCACCACAACTCACGATCTCCATTGCTGTAGAAATCAACACACCGCTGAATCTTCTAAACAAGGATGATGCTTACTCCATCTGAGTGATTGTCCTATGCTCGAGCAACTGGCCACTGTTCCAAGAACCTAGCGCCACAAGCATGCCATCAGGGGAGTACTTAACATCCGACGCGTATTCCAATGTAACTCTAGCGCGTTTATGAAGCCCTGGAACAGAATAGAAATCGACTGAACCCCTTTGCACCGTTGCCAGCTCCAATCCATCCGGCGACCAGACTGCAACGAACCCAGTCCCTCCATAGACAAAAGGAGTTGAAGAGATCAAAGATTTGTCTGAAAGGCGAAAGATGGAGAGATCACTATAGGTCACGACTGCGAGCATCAATCCATCTGGAGATATGGCAGCAGTCTTAATAGCCGATCCATTCAGGAAGATGGTTTCATCTGGCTTAACAAGCGGCCAAGACCAAACCGAGAAGTAATCCGATGCGCTTGGCTTATCAGTGCTGGTTGCCTTTGGCGAGTGCAAAACCCACCATCGATCTTGCGCTGGAGAGTAAGCGACTTTTCTAATCAATTCATTGGGAAATTCTTGCTGAAATTCGATTGATCCCGTGACTGTCGAACGTACCGTTACATGGCCATTCCAAGAACCATCAACAAGGAATTGCCCACAATGCGAATAGAGAATATTCGAGCCCTCGCCCAGCATCCCCTGATCAATATCCCTTTGAAGGCGACCATGCTCTGAATCAATTAAGACAATGCGACCAGCAGTATTCTTGATAGCGATCTCACTTCCAGACGGATCGATAGCACAATGCGATGGGTGACTAATCGGATGAACCCTGAAGCGTTTTCCCCTTGCCGCCACATCCCAAAGCACAACATCGCGCGATAGTGTGATAACAAATGATCCTGTCGGGGAGAATTCCAATTCGTAGGATTTCTGAAGCTTGATTGGCCCTGCATCTCGATTCATAGCCATGCCAACTTAGCTCGGTGGTTATATAAGTAGGATGAGCTTGCGAATGCCAACGTCCCGAGTCAAGCAATGTTGGGGTTCGCAGGCTCACCCCAACCTACGGATTGCGCTTCTGATGTTGCTTTGTTGTTGACGTTCTCCCCGTCTGGCTGCGCCGAGCATCGCAGTCCGCGGCGACATGGGCCCGCGCGTTTTTTCGCGCGGGGCGAGGCAGGGATGCCGAAGCGTTTTTGGACGGGCCAGGGACGGCCTGTCCAAAAACCCCGCCGCGGGCGAGAAGCGCAGGGGACCCTTTCATCGCGCTTGTTCTTTTGCGATGAGAGGGCGCGGACATCGGGGGCGGCTCTTTTGGTTACTTTTGGAGCTGTTGCCAAAAGTAACTCGCCGCAGGCGAAAAACTTCGTTCAGGCGTCAGGAGGATCCAGGCACGCGCGCAAGCGCATGCTGCGCTGTTTCAACGCTACGAGGCCAGATTCTTCGCTGTGCTCAGAATGACAAGGGGAGAGGGCGGTGCTGGTCCCTCCCTCGATACGCGTTGCTTCGCAACACTACTCGGGACATTCGGAACAGCACCCCCGCTGGCGCGGGCACTCGGGACGAACGGAAGTTCGGTGTTGTTCGGATAGAAAAGCACCCCTCACCCCGGCCCCTCTCCCCCAAGGGGAGAGGGAGAACGGCGCAACATACATCGAGGGAATCAGGAGGGGCGGGATGAGAGAAAAAGCGCGGTGGCATGGGCGACTGGACGGCTTGCCCAAGCGCTAAATAAATCTTTACACAAACTTCGAACAGCCTGAACCCCGCCCCCGCACCATTCACCCCGTTCCCCGGCCTCAATTCAAGCCGGCAACACCCATCAATCCAGATACGAGGTGATTTCATGACGGACACGACAAGCACCGGCGCCAGCCGGAAGACCAGCAGCTGGAAGCGCGGCCTGATCCGCGCCCTGGCGCTGAGCGGCGCGGTGGGCCTGGGCATGGCGGCGATGTATACGGTCAGCGCGCCCTCGGCTTTCGCGGCGGCGGTGGCGGCGACGGTAGAGAGCGACGGCACGGCGCCCTCCGGCCACCTGGGTATGGGCGATGCCCATGAGAAGATGCATAAGCACTTCGAAGCGATGCTGACCGAGATCGGCGCCAGCGATGCGCAGAAGGAGCAGATCTCCGGCATCGTCAAGGACGCGATGACGGCGGAGCACGCCGACATGGCGAAGTACCATGCCACGCTGGGGCAGTTGAAGACGCTGCTCACGGCGAACGAGATCGACGATGCGGCGATCGGCAAGCTGCGCGCGGAGCAGGACCAGCTGTTCCTGTCGACGAGCCAGCGCGTATCCGATACCGTGGTGCAGGTGGCCAAGGTGCTGACGCCGGCACAGCGGCAGATGCTCGGCGTGAAGCTGGACAAGATGGTGGCCGGCGGCGGGCACCACATGATGTTCCTGCATCATATGGGCTGAGGTCGCGGGCGGATCATGCGGCTGGCGGCTGCCGTCCGGCATGACGGCAGCCTTTTGCGTATTCCATCGATGAGCGCGGGCGTGTCGAAGAAGATTCCCAACCATGTGCTGATCGTCGACGACGACGAGCGTCTGTGCGAGATGCTGGCGCGCTACTTGGCGCAGCATGGCTACCAGGTGAGTTGCCGGCATACGGCTCGGGAGGGCCTGGCGGAACAGCGCCGGCTGCGACCGGACGCGATCATCCTTGACCTGATGCTGCCCGATGGTGACGGGCTGGACGTGTGCACGCAGCTGCGCGCTTCGAGTGCGGTGCCGATCATCATGCTGACGGCGCGCGGCGATTCCACCGACCGGGTGGTGGGTCTGGAGCTGGGCGCGGACGATTACCTGCCGAAGCCCTTCGATCCGCGCGAACTGCTGGCGCGGCTGCGCACGGTTCTGCGGCGCGGGACGGCGCCGGCCAATCCGCTGCTGCGCTTCGGCCGGCTGGAGATCGACCGCGAGGCGCGGCAGGTGCGGGTGGACGGCAAGCCCTGCGCGCTGACCGGGTACCAGTTCGACATCTTGCTGGCGCTGGCGGAACGCGCCGGGCGGGTGGTGAGCCGCAACCAGCTGCTCGACGCGGTAGCCGGGCGCGCCGGGGAGGCTTTCGACCGGACCATCGACGTGCACGTCTCCAACATCCGCGCGGCGATCGAGGACGATGCGAAGCATCCGAAGCGCATTCTGACCTTGCGCGGCGTGGGCTATCTGTTTCCGCGCGCGCAGGACGAGGAGGAAGCGCCTTGATGCATCGCCTGCATGTGCGCATCTACCTGACCACGCTGATGTCGCTGCTGGCGGTGGTGGTGGTGACGGCGCTGCTGTGGAGCCTCATCATGGAACGGTCGATGATGTCCGAGCATGATGCGCTGTTCAGCGCGCTGGCGAGCCAGGCGCTGCCGCCGGAGGGGGCGACGGCCGAGTCGACGGCGGCGGTGCTGGCGGGATACCTGTCGCCGCAGGTGAGCGGCCTGGAGCTGCGCGATCGACGCGACGTGCCGCTGGTCGGTGTCGGCGGCCTGGCGCGGGACGCGCGCGCCAGCCCCGATGGCGCAATGACCTTGCACATGGTCTCCGGCTTGCGCCGCATTCCCTTGCAGGACGGGCGCACGCTGGTGGTCGAGCTGCCGCCGGGCTCGCTGCATTTCCACCTGCATGGGCTGGCCATCGTGGCCTGGATCGCCCTGCTGGTGGGTATCGCGACCTACCCGCTGGCGCGGCGACTGACGCGGCGGCTGGAGGCGCTGGCCGGCACGGTGGACCGCTTCGGCGGCGGCGACCTCGCGGTGCGCGCGTCGACGGACGGACGGGACGAGGTTTCAGCCCTGGCGCAGAGCTTCAATCTGATGGCGGACCGCGTGGCGCAGCTGCTGCGCGCGCACGGCCGCATGCTGGGCAATGCCTCGCACGAGTTGCGCTCGCCGCTGGCGCGCGTGCGCATGGCGCTGGAACTGCACTACAGCACGCCGCGCGAGCAATGGCTGGAGGGCATGCGCCGCGACTGCGCGGAGATCGATGAACAGATCGAGGAAATCCTGCTGGCGAGCAAGCTGGAAACGGTGAAGACCTCGCCGCCCGCCGAACCGCTGGACCTGGCCGCTCTGCTGGCCGAGGAATGTTCGAGGCTCGACATCGCGTTTGAAGTGGTGCCGGCGCCGATGCACGGCGATGCGCGCCTGTTGCGGCGGATGATGCGCAACCTGCTCGACAATGCCCTGAAATACGGCGGCGCGGAGGTGGACGCGCGCCTGCTCATCGCGGCGGACGGGGCTCGCCTGCTGCAAATCAGCGATCGCGGACCGGGCATAGCGGAGGCGGAGCGCGTACGCATTTTCGAGCCCTTCTACCGCCCCGTCGGCGCCAAGGAGACCGGCAACGGCTGGGGCCTGGGATTGTCCCTGGTGAAGCAGATCGCCGAGCATCATGGCGGCCGGGTCGAGTGCCGGGATCGGGCCGGCGGCGGCTGCGTGTTCGAAGTGAGGCTGCCGGCTGGTTGAAGCGGCGGAACCCCGAACCGGCAGCTAATCCGGCATCGCCGGCAAATCCGTCACCCCCGGATCGACCCCGAACTGCGACAGCATCGTGGTGATCTGCCCGCGATGATGCGTCTGATGATTGAACATATGGACCACCAGCTGCCAGGCAGGCTGCGTGCGCGTGAAGCTGCCGTCGACGCTGGTGAAGCTGAAGTCCGCCGCCAGCCAGCTGTCCTGCAGCTTCGCAGCCCAGTCGACGATCTCGTAGTCGAAAATGTCGCGCATGGCGCGCAAGGCTTCGAGGTCCGGGTGGAACTCCATGCGGGGACGCAGGCCGTCCAGCGGGCGGCCGGTGAAGCGGCGCATCCAGATGGTGTCGGCATAGAGCAGGTGGTTGAGGGTGTTGTGGATGGAGCCGAAGAAGGCGCCGCGGTCTTCCTTGCGCCGGGTGTCGCCAAGCTCGGCGCAGGCGGTGTAGAGCTTGCGGTTCATCCACTGGTTGTAGCGTGCCATCAGCACGCAGTAGGCGGAATCGATCATGCGCGGTCCGCCGTGCTCAGGCGATCTCGACCACCAGCGTCTGCAGGCCGTCGATGCTGCCGACCATGCGGTCGCCGCGGACCACCGGGCCGACGCCTTCCGGCGTGCCGGTGTAGATCAAATCCCCGGCGGCGATCTCCGCCTGCTTCGACAGCTCGGCGATGATCTGCGCCACGCTCCAGATCATGTCGCCCAGATCGCTGTCCTGGCGGGTCTGGTCGTTGACCACCAGCTTGATCTGGCCCTTGCTCAGGTAGCCGGACTTCGCGGCCGGGGTGATGGCGCTGCACGGCGCGGCGTCCTCGAAGGATTTGCCGATCTCCCAGGGCTTCTGCATTTTCTTCATGTCGGCCTGGCGGTCGCGGCGCGTCATGTCGAAGCCGACGGCATAGCCGTAGATGTGCTGGTTGGCCTGCTCGGCGGCGATGTCCATGCCGCCGGAGCGCATCGCCACTACCAGCTCGGTTTCGTACTGGAAGTCGCTGGTCAGTTCCGGGTAGCGCACCTTGCCGCCGTTCTGCACGATCATGTCGCGCTGCTTCTGGAAGAAGAACGGCGGTTCCTCGGCGTTGTTGTTGAGCTCGCGCACATGGGCGGCGTAGTTGCGCCCCACGCAGTAGATGCGGCGGATCGGGAAGGCCGCCGTTTCGCCGACCACCGGCAGGCTGATCACAGCCAGGGCGGCGCCGGCGATACCGGCGGTTACGGTGCTGCGTCGGGTCGAGTCGATCATGAAACTCTCCTCCGGGCTGGGGGATGCGGGCCGCGCTCCTGATTGTCACGAGGCCCATGCGCTGAACAGGCTCAGGAGTAAAGCAGCAGTGTCATGCCGGCGCAAGCCGGTATCCAGGGATTCGGGGCGCACACTTCGCCACACTGGATACCGGCTTGCGCCGGTATGACGGTATCGGGTTACGGCGCTGCAAAACCAAAACCGAATTCCCGCCTGCGCGGGAATGACGATTTGCTGATCGATTACCGAATCGGCAGGAGACTGCCGCTGGGCCGCTTACGACAGGTAGGTGTACCCCGACAGCCCCGCCTCCAGCTCCGCCAGCAGCGCGGCGCGCTGCGCCGGGGGCAGATCGGCATTGGCGAATTTCTTGCGGTAGGCCTGGGCCAGTTCTTCCGGGGCGAAGTGGACGTAGCGCAGGAGTTCGTCGGTGCGGTCGCCGTGTTCGGCGCCTTCAAGTTTCCAGCCGTCGCCGTCGATGACCACATTGACGGCATTGGTGTCGCCGAACAGGTTGTGCATGTCGCCGAGGATTTCCTGGTAGGCGCCGACCATGAAGAAGCCCAGCAGGTAGGGCTTGCCCGGCTCCAGCGCGTGCGCCGGCAGGGTCGGCTCGAGGCCGCCGCGGTCCACGTACTGGTCGATGCGGCCGTCGGAGTCGCAGGTCAGGTCGCAAAGGGTGGCGCGCAGCTCGGGGCGCTCGTCGAGGCGGTGGATCGGCAGGATGGGGAAGACCTGGTCGATGGCCCAGGCGTCCGGCACGGACTGGAATACGGAGAAGTTGCAGAAGTACTTATCCGCCAGCTTCTCGCGCAGCTCGTCCAGCGCCTCGCGGTGGGCGCGGATGCCGGGATCGAGCCGGGGCACGGTGGCGCGGCACACGGCGAAGTAGGTCTGCTCGGCATAGGCGCGCTGCGGCAGGGTCAGCACGCCGTGGGTGTATTGCGACTGCGCTTCGCCAAGGAAGGTGACGGCATCGTGCAGGCATTCCAGCGGGCCGCGCGTGGCGACTTCGGCGAGCAACTCGTGCAGCTCGTGCAGGATGCCGGGCGCATCCTTGGCCGGCGGCGGCGGCAGGGTGACGGGGGCGGCCTCGTGGTCGATGACGCCGGTGACCAGCACGGCATGGTGCGCGGTAAGGGCGCGGCCGGATTCGCTGATCAGATTCGGCTCGGGCTGGCCGCTTTCAGTGCACACTTCCTGCAGGGTACGGATGATGTTGCGGGCGTATTCGCGCTGGCTGTAGTTCATCGAACAGGAGGAGCGCGAGCGGGTGCCCTCGTAGTCCACACCGAGGCCGCCGCCGACGTCGACGGTGTCGATCGGCGCGCCGAGGGCGCGCAGCTCGGCGTAGAAGCGCGCGGCCTCGCGCATGCCGCGCTGGATGTCCTGCACGTTGGCGATCTGCGAGCCGAGGTGGAAGTGGATCATGCGCAGGGCGTCGAGCGCACCAGCCTGGCGCAGCAGCTCCAGCGATTCCAGCACCTGGGTGCAGGACAGGCCGAACTTGGACTTCTCGCCGCCGGTGTTCTGCCACTTGCCGGCGCCGATGGAGGCCAGGCGCACGCGCAGGCCGATCAGCGGCGTCACTTCGAGGATCTTCGCCTCTTCCAGCACCAGGGCGAGCTCGCCCGGCTTTTCCACCACGATGTAGACGCGGTGGCCGAGTTTCTGGCCGATCAGGGCGCGGCGCACGTAGCCGCGGTCCTTGTAGCCGTTGCAGACGATGACGCTGCCGGCCGGGGCCACGCCGAGCACGGCGGCCAGCTCGGGCTTGCTGCCGGCTTCCAGGCCGACGCGCTGGCCGCCGTGGCGGACGATGGCCTCGACCACGTCGCGCTGCTGGTTGACCTTGATCGGGTAGACGGCGGTGTAGGCGCCGCGGTAGTCGTATTCGGCGATGACTTCGGCGAAGGCGCCGGTGAGGGCGTCGACGCGGTCGTGCAGGATGTCGGTGAAGCGCACCAGCACCGGCAGCTCCAGCCCCTCGCGCGGCAGGCGCTGGGCCAGCTCGTAGAGGTCGATTTCCACCGGGGAGCGGTCGCGGTAGGGGCGCACGCGCAGGTGGCCTTCCGGCCCCACGCCGAAATAGCCCTCACCCCATTGCGGGATGTTGTAGAGGGCGGCGGCGTCCTGGGCGGTCCAGGCGGGGCTTTTCAGATCGTCATTCATTTCCAACATTTCACCTTTATACTGCGCGGCTCAATACAGAAGTGTGACCAGGAGTCCCGCATGTCCCTCGATAACAGCTGGTTCACCGAGCCCGTCGACCAGACCGGGACGGCATTTTCGCTCAAGCTGGGCGAGCGCGTACATGCCGAGCAGACCCCCTACCAGAAAATCGAGATTTATCGCACCGAATCCTTCGGTTACCTGATGACCATCGACGGCTGCACCATGGTCTCGACCCGCGACAATTTCCTCTACCACGAGATGATGTCGCACCCGGCGCTGAACTCCCACCCCAGCCCGCGCGACGTGGTGGTGGTGGGCGGCGGCGACTGCGGTACCCTGCGCGAGGTGCTGAAGCACCCCGAGGTGAAGCGCGCGGTGCAGGTGGAGATCGACGAGCGGGTCACCCGCCTGTCCGAGCAGTATTTCCCCGAGCTGTGCGTGGCCAACGGCGACCCGCGCGCCGAGCTGTTCTTCGGCGACGGCATCGCCTGGATGAAGGAAGTGCCGGCGGAGAGCCTGGACCTGATCATCATCGATTCGACCGACCCGGTGGGGCCGGCGGAAGGCCTATTCGGCCGCAAGTTCTATGTGGACTGCCTCAAGGCGCTGCGCCCGGGCGGCATGCTGGTGCAGCAGTCGGAATCGCCCCTGCTGCACCTGGAGCTGATCGCCGAGATGCACCATTTCATGCGCGATGCCGGCTTTGCCCAGACCCGGCTGATCCACTTCCCGCAGCCGATCTACCCGTCCGGCTGGTGGTCGGCCTCGGTGGCGCAGAAGACCGCCGGCGCGCTGGCGCAGCGGCTGGACGAAGCGGCGGTGGCGGCGCTGGGCACCAAGTTCTACAACGTGGAAACGCACCACGCCGCCTTCGCCACGCCGAACTTCGTCAAGCAGGCGCTGGCGCAGTAGACGGCTCCACAGCCTGTAACACTCCGATTGCGGGGGATAACGCTTGTCCCCTCTCCCGTTTGCGGCCTGTCCCCGCTGCTTTACGGGGAGAGAGGGTGGCCCGAAGGGCCGGGAGAGGGCCGTCGCTGAGGTTGAGCACCCTCTCCCCCAACCCCTCTCCCATCCCACGGGGACTTCCTACGGTCGCAAGTGCGAGAGGGGAGAGACTTGCGCTCAGTTGGCGGGAGTCGCGGCGGCGGCGCAGTGGTCGTCGATGTATTTCTGCGTCTTGGCGACCAGCTGGTCCTTCTCGTCGGCGCTGTATTCGCGGGTGTTGCCGAGGGCGTCCGTCTCGCTGATGGTGGCGGCGTTCTTGTAGCGGCCCAGCACCTCGCTCTTGCTCTTGCACTCTGCCGCCTGCTTTTGCGCGGCGGCGTCATCGCCGCCGGAGCTGCTGCCGGAACCGCCGCCGCTATTGAGCGGGTTAGGCTCTACCTGCCGGGCATTGTTGGCTGCCGCAGGATCATCGCCGTAATGGACACGGCCGTCCTTGTCGACCCAGCGGTACAGCGTGCCGTCGGCGCCGGCGGCGGCGCAAAGAAACAGCGATGCTGCGACCAGGCCGATCCATCCGATCCCTGCTGCGGTTCGCATAATCTCCCCCCGTCCTGCTGTTTTACGGCGCCGGCGCTCAGACCGCGCCGACTCCCGTTTCGCCGGTGCGGATGCGCACGGCCTGGTTCAGATCGTAGACGAAAATCTTGCCGTCGCCGATCTGGCCGGTCTTGGCCGCCTTCTGGATGGCCTCCACTGCCTTGTCCACCGTATCCGGCGCCAGCGCCACTTCGATCTTGATCTTGGGCAGCAGATCGATGGTGTATTCGGCGCCGCGGTACAGCTCGGTATGCCCTTTCTGCCGGCCGAAACCGCGCACTTCGGTCACCGTCATACCCTGCACCCCGGCATCGGCCAGGGCTTCGCGCACCGCGTCGAGGCGGAACGGCTTGATGATCGCAATCAGCATTTTCATGATTTTAGTTCCAGCTGGAATTCATTCCTTCAAGTTTAGCATCGTGGACGTCCTGTCCAAGCGACCCGACATCCATGTCGGGACTGTTGAAACAAGCAAAGGCATTGGCTCCAGCTTGCGGGCTGGGTGGTTGGGATAAACGGGAAGTTAATCGGGTTGCCCGATTTACTGTTCAAGAACCGGGCCTGAATGGCTGCCGGGCGGGATATTCGCCACGCCTCTGTGACGAATCTCCCGGAAAGAATTCAGCGAGATTGCCGCGCCAAAAAAAACGGGCGGGCCGTTGCCGGCCCGCCCTCAGTACAACCCCAAAAATGAACTGGGTCTTGCTGCGAGAATCTTAGTAGTTGTAGGCCTTCTCGCCGTGATCGGCCAGATCCAGACCCTCTTCCTCGTCGGACTCGCTGGAGCGGATGCCGATGGTGTACTTCAGCAGCAGCAGGATGACCAGGGCAACACCGCCGGACCAGACCAGGGTGATGCCGATGTCCCAGAGCTGCGAGATGATCTGCGCGCCGGCATCGAAATCGGCAGTCTTGTTGGCGACGTAGTCATACACGCCCTGGCCGCCGAACTTCGGATTGACGAAGATGCCGGTGCCGAGCGAGCCGATGATGCCGCCGACGCAGTGCACGCCGAAGGTGTCGAGGGCGTCGTCGTAGCCGAGCGCGTGCTTGAGCTTGGTCGAGGCCAGCAGGCAGACCACACCGGCGACGGCGCAGACGATCAGCGCACCCAGCGGACCGACGTAGCCGGCAGCCGGAGTGATGGCCACCAGGCCGGCGACGATGCCGGAGCAGATGCCGAGCAGGCTGGGCTTGCCCTTGAGTACCCACTCGGTGAGGGCCCAGGCGCAACCGGCGACGGCGGTGCCGAACAGGGTGTTGAAGAAGGCCAGGCCGGCGGCGCCGGTGGCTTCCAGGGCGGAACCGGCGTTGAAGCCGAACCAGCCCATCCACAGCAGGCCGGTACCGATGGCCGTCATGGTCACGCTATGCGGTGCACCCACCGACTTGCGCTTGCCGAGCATGATGGCGCAAACCAGCGCGGCGATACCGGAGTTGATGTGCACCACGGTGCCGCCGGCGAAGTCCAGCGCGCCCTTGTTGAAGATGAAGCCGGCGTGACTGTTGGCGACGGTAGCGGCCGCGGCATCGGTGTAGGCATCCGGGCCATCCCAGTACCAGACCATGTGGCAGACCGGCAGGTAGGCGAAGGTGAACCAGAGGATGCTGAAGATGATCATGGCGCTGAACTTGAAGCGCTCGGCGAAGCCGCCGGAGATCAGGGCCACGGTGATGGCGGCGAAGGTCAGCTGGAACATGCAGTACACATAGTCCGGCAGGTACTGGCCCTTGCTGAAGGTCGCGGCGACGGCCGTGGTCGGGTCATCCCCGGCCATGAACAGCTTGTCGAGCGAACCGATGAAGGGTTGATACCAGTGGCCATCGTGTCCGGCGGTGAACGCCAGGCTGTAGCCATAGACCACCCACAGTACCGAGACCACGCAGAAAATCGCGAAGCTCTGCATGGTGGTCGACAGTGCGTTCTTGGTGCGCACCATGCCCATGTAGAACAGGGCCAGGCCGGGCACTGTCATGAGCAGCACGAAGGCGGTGGAGGTCATCATCCACGACACGTCGCCCTTGTTGCAGTCGAAGCCCTTGTCGCCGCATTTCGGCGTCGGCGGGGTGGCCGCCGCAGCGGCGTCGGCCGGAGCGGGGGTTGCAGCCGCCGGAGCGGCGGCCGCGGGAGCCGCTGTGGCGGCGGGAGCTGCGGCTGCGGGCGCCGCCGCGGCCGGCGCTGTATCCGCCAGTGCCACGTTGCCGAACGCCGCTACGGCGGCGAACAGCAGCACACGAACCGTGCTGTTGATCGGGTTTGTGAGGGAAAGCATTTTTTGTGTACTCCTTGGACTTTTATAGTGCGTCTTTGCCGGTTTCGCCGGTTCGGATGCGGATGGCCTGGTCCAGCGTCAACACGAAGACCTTGCCGTCCCCGATCTTGCCGGTGTGCGCCGCCTTGGTGATGACTTCGATGGCGGGGTCAAGCTTGTCGTCGGTGACGGCGACTTCGATCTTGACCTTCGGCAGGAAGTCGACGACGTACTCCGCACCGCGATACAGCTCGGTATGGCCTTTCTGTCGGCCAAACCCCTTGACCTCCGTGACGGTGATGCCGGCGACGCCGATCTCCGAGAGCGCTTCACGCACCTCGTCAAGCTTGAACGGCTTGATGATGGCTGTGATCAATTTCATTGGATGCAACTCCTCTTTCCTGCAGCGGTAGAACTGCCCTGTGAGCGCGCCGTCCGATAGCCCCCTACGGCGCAGCTAGCCGGTTCAAGCATGGAGCGTGCCAGCGGGGGGTTTCCCGCACCCCGCCAGGGTCCGCGGTGCGCGGCGCCGTGGGTAAAGCTAGACTCCTGTCCGAACCAAGCGAATAGGCCCCGACATGCTGGACCCGAAGCAACTGGAAGATCTGGCCGCGCGTTTGTCGCGCGTGCTGCCGCCCGGCCTGAAAGGCCTGCGGGCGGAGCTGGAGGACAATTTTCGCGCCGTGCTGCGCGCCAACCTGGATCGCCTGGAACTGGTCAGCCGCGAACGCTTCGATACCCAGGCGGAACTGCTGGCGCGCACCCAGGCCAAGCTGGGCAGCCTGGAAAAGCGCCTGAAATCGCTGGAAAAGAAGCTGGCCGGGACCGCCTAGGCGCTGGTCCACGGACCAGCGCTAGCCATCATGGGCCTCGCCACGGTCCATAGCCGGGCCCAGAACGGCCTGCAGGCCGACCCGGTGACGGTCGAGGTGGACCTGTCGCCGGGACTGCCGGGGCTGTCGATTGTGGGCCTGCCGGAAGCGGCGGTGCGCGAATCGCGCGACCGGGTGCGCGCCGCCATCCTCAACAGCGGCTACCAGTTCCCCAACCGGCGCATCACCATCAACCTGGCGCCGGCCGATCTGCCCAAGGAAGGCGGCCGCTTCGACCTGCCGATTGCGCTGGGCATTCTCGCCGCCTCCGACCAGATCCCGGCACAGGCGCTGCAGGATCTGGAAGTGCTGGGCGAGCTGTCGCTGACCGGGGAGATCCGTCCGGTGCGCGGCGTGCTGCCCGCCGCGATCAAGTGCTCCAAAATGGGGCGCAAACTGCTCGTTCCGGAGGCAAACGTCGAAGAGGCCCTGCTGGCCGGCGACTGCGAGCTGAAAACGGCGAACCAACTTGGTGCGTTGTGCGCCATCTTGCACGGCGATGGCCTGACCAGCGTACCGCCGCGGCGCCCTGCCGCCTCTGCCCCTATCGTGGCGGACTTGGCGGAAGTGCGCGGCCAGTTCCAGGCCAAGCGGGCGCTGGAAATCGCCGCCGCCGGAGCGCATTCGCTGCTGATGTGCGGCCCGCCCGGCGCCGGCAAAAGCATGCTGGCGGTGCGCCTGCCCGGCATCCTGCCGCCGTTGCAGGAAGCGGAGGCGATGGAGGTGGCGGCCGTGGCCTCGATCAGCGGCAGCGGCTTCGATCCGCAGGACTGGGGCCGCCGCCCCTACCGCGCACCGCACCACACCGCCTCCGGCGTCGCCCTGGTCGGCGGCGGCACGCAGCCGCGCCCGGGCGAGATCACCCTGGCGCATCACGGTGTGCTGTTTCTCGACGAGCTGCCCGAGTTCGACCGGCACGTGCTGGAAGTGCTGCGCGAGCCGCTGGAGAGCGGCCAGATCACGGTTTCGCGCGCCGCGCGGCAGGTGGATTTTCCGGCGCGCTTCCAGCTGCTGGCGGCGATGAATCCCTGCCCCTGCGGCTATCTGGGCGACAGCGCCGGCCGCTGCCGCTGCACCCCGGACCAAGTGACGCGCTACCGCAGCCGGCTGTCCGGGCCGCTGCTGGACCGCATCGATCTGCAGGTGTTCGTGCCGCGCCTGGAATCGACCGAGCTGACGGCGGAACACGCCCCGGCCGCGGAGACCAGCGCGACCGTGCGCGAACGGGTGATGCAGGCGCGTACGCGGCAGCAAGCGCGCGCCCGCAAGCCCAACTCCGCGCTGACGCCGAAGGAGCTGGAGCGGGACTGCGTGCTGGACGAGGCGACACGGCAGCTGCTGGGCACGGCGCTGACGCGTCTGTCGCTGTCGGCGCGGGCCTATCACCGCGTGCTCAAGGTGGCGCGCACCATCGCGGATCTGGCTGGGGTGCAGGCGGTGAGCGTGGCGCATGTGGCGGAAGCTTTGCGCTACCGGCAGATTGACAGCAGTGGTTAGTGGCCAGTGATTAGTGGTTAGTAAAAGCAAAAAGCTCGACCTCCCGGCTTTTACTAACCACTAATCACTAACCACTAATCACTAAAAATCGAAATCCCTGCGCAGCCCGGCCAGGAATTTCGGCTGCCCGCGGCCGCCCTGCGCGCCATCGGCCAGGTGCAGATTGGTGCCCGCCACTTCGAGCCAGCCAGTGAGTTCCCAGGGCAGGGTTTTGTCCAGGCGCAGCCGGTAATCGAGATAGGAGCGTCCGACGCCATCCGCGATGAGCGGCGCGGTCTGCCGCTGCACGCCCGCGCCGCCGCCGTAGCCGAGCGCGGGCCTGAAGGTGAAGCCTGCCCCCAGGGGGTACTTCAGCGTGCCTTGCAGGTACCAGCCCGGGGCGCCGCGGCCGGCGTAGTCCGGGGCATAGCTGGCCCTGAACGCGGCGGGTCCGGCGCCAATGCCGGCGTACAGCTCGGCAAAATCCTGGCTGCCGGCGCCGAGCGCGGCCGGCCGTTCGCCGCTGTAGACGTAGCCGGTAACGCCGGCATCCAGGGTTGCCGGGATCAGGTCGAACAGCTGCAGCGGCCGGGTATAACCGCCGTAGAGATCCATTTCGCCGCCGCCGGTGCTGCGGTTATTGCTGAGCCAGGCGCCGCCGTAGAGGCCGCTGTGATGGACGTAGTCGAGGCCGCCCTGGAGCGCCGGGCCGTTGGTCTGGTCGAGACCGCGGAACAGGTAGTCACTGGCGACGCCGGCATTGCCGCTAAGCCAGTCGGCGCGCAGCGGGGCGCAGGCCAGCAGCAGGGCGCAGGCGAACAGGCGCTTCGACGGGCTCATGCGGATGCGGGGCCGATTCCTGGGCGCTGGATGATGCGCTCAGCGTACCCGATGTCCAGGCCGGGCCAATAAAAAAGGGCCGCCAGCGGCGGCCCTTCGATACGACGAACAGCTTCCGATCAGGACGACGGCGGCGGGTTGCCGAAGGTGAAGACGCCCTTGATGGAGATTTCGGCCTGGTTCTCGGCGCCGAGCGGATTGCCGGAGGGGTCGAGATCGGTGGTCGGGTTCGGGAAGATCTTCTTGCCGGAGATGTCGTCGCGGAACTCGCCCAGGATGGTGAAGTTCTTGGCGGCGACATAGCCGACCGTCAGGGTCACGTCCTCGATGTCGGACTTGCAGTCGGTGGTGACGCAGGCCAGCGTGTTCTTGGTCGACAGGTACTCGCCGCGCAGCGAGCCCTTCCAGGAATCGGTGAACTGGTAGTTGGCGTAACCGGCGAAGCCAACCGCGTAGCCGTCGGCGGCGGTGCTGAGGAAGCGCAGGTAGTCGAAGTTGCCGACCAGCTGCAGCTTGTCGGTGGCCTGCCAGGTGACGACGCCATCCAGGTAGTTGTCCTTCGTGCTGGGGCCGCTGGCCGGGCCGTCGACGCCGTAGTAGTCGGTGACCGCAGCCGAGAACTTGGTGCTCGGGGCGTAGGCGCCGCCGAACTCGACCGTCTTCTGCTTGTCCGTATCTTCGCTCAGGCCCGCGACGGCGCTGTTGTTGACGCCCAGGAAGGCGGTCCAGGCATCGGTGACCTTGTAGGCGGCGCGGACGCCGGTGTGGACCAGGGGCTCGGCCAGCTGGAACAGCAGCGAACGCGAGACGTTGGCGTCCTGGCTGTCGTCGATGACTTCGGCGCCGGCCAGCGTGACGTAGCGACCCGCGATGACGGTAAGCGGGCCATTGGCGTACTGCACGAAGCCCTGGGTCAGGGCGAAGTCATTGCCGCTGGCGCTGCCCTGGTAGGAGCTGTTGACGATCTTGGCATCGCTACCGGCGATGACGTTGACCAGGGCGCCGAAGCCGGAAGTCGGCTGGTAGGCCAGCGACAGGGCGGCCTGGTTCAGCTCGAAGGTGTTGGCGTTGGCGTCGAACGCGTGATAGGCGAGCGCGTCGCCCTTGTTGAAGCCGGCATCGTAGGACGCGCTGACGTGCCCCAGTGCGATGATGCCAGTGGAAGTAAGGACATCCCCAAGAGAAGGCGCTGCCGGTGCGGCCGGCGCCGGTGTGGCATCAGCCATGGCCATTGCCGGTAGAAAAACGGCGCCCACAGCCGCCCACAGCCCCACGGACTTCTTTTTCATGACACTCCTTGCGTTAGTAGTTCGCTGAACGATGCAGCGGACTTGGTTCAAGCATGGACCGTGCCATTCGCCGCTGGTGTAGCACTACGCCAGGCACGGCGCGGCCTGGCGGACAATGAGGATCTAACGAAGGGATCGAACAGGGAGACCGGACGCCGCGGGGCGCGGCGCCGGAGCGGGCCGGCGGAGTGTCCGCTACGGCCCGGAAATCAGAATCAGGGAATCAGCGTGGGGCGATCAGACGCCGGTCTGCTTGAGCATCTGCTGGATCGCGCCCTTGAGCTCGTCGTTGCTCAGGTCCGGGTTGCCGCCGCGCGGCGGCATCGAGCCCTTGCCCTTTTCGGCGTTGGCGAGCAGGCCGTCGATGCCGCCGTCGGTCTTGAGGCGGCCGCCCCAGGCGGCCTTGTCGCCGATCTTCGGCGCGCCGAGCACGCCGCTGCCGTGGCAGGCGCTGCACACCTGTCCCACCACCTGCTCGCCGCTGAGCGGGGCATGCGGCGCAGCGGCGCTGACCTTGAGCAGCGCGGCCGGATCGGTGACGACGGTGCCGATCGGCGCGATGCGCGCCTGCACCGCCTTGCTCAGGGCCACCTCGTCGATGCTCTTGTCGCCGCTGGTGAGGATCTTGGCGATGACGATGATGGTGAAAGTGAAGCCAACGAGAATGCCGATCACGCCCAGGAAGGTGATTACGAAAGTCTTGTCGTTATTGCCGCTCACAGTCGTCGTCTCCGGAAAATTTGGGGTATCGGTGCTGAATTTTAGAATATGGTGCGCCCGACTGGATTCGAACCAGTGACCCCTGCCTTCGGAGGGCAGTACTCTATCCAGCTGAGCTACGGGCGCTTCGCTTATTTTGCCGCGCAAGGATACCTGTGAACGGCACCGCGGACAATGAAATCCCCGCCGCGGTCCGCATTTGCGGGCAGCCCCCGCCCGACGCCCCGGGCCGCTTGCGGGACCCGCGGCAGCCGTTTTTGCCCATGGCGTCCATCCGCCAACTGTTATGGCCGCGCCGCGTGCCAGCTGTACACCGGCCGCCGGGCGCGCCTGCGGTATGATGCGCGCCCTCTTGCGCGCCGGTCATGCCGGCCCGGAATGCGGCAATGGATCGGAGTTTCTTCAAGGGTTTCTGGGCGGTCTTCGGCGCCTTCGTGATCTGGGGGCTGTTCCCGCTTTACTGGCACCAGCTGAAGCAGGTGCCGTCGATGCAGATCGTGGCGCACCGGGTGGTCTGGTGCGGCATCCTGGTGGTCGGCTACCTGCTGCTGCGCCACGGCTCCGGCTGGCTGCGCCTGGCCCTGAGCCGGCCGCGCGTGCCGCTGATGCTCGGCGCCAGCAGCATCCTGATCAGCATCAACTGGGGCCTGTATATCTGGGCGGTGAACAACGGCCATGTGGTCGAGTCCAGCCTGGGCTACTTCATCAATCCCCTGGTCAACGTGCTGCTCGGCGTGCTACTGCTGCACGAGAAGCTCAACACGGCGCAGCGCGTCGCGGTGGCCTGCGCCGCCCTCGGCGTGGCCTGGCTGACCTGGCAGCTCGGCGCGCCGCCGTGGATCGCGCTGGGGCTGGCGCTGTCCTTCGGCAGCTACGGCTTGATCCGCAAGATCGCCGCGGTGGAAGCGATTCCGGGCCTGGGCGTGGAAAGCGTGTTCCTGTTCCTGCCGGCCCTGGCCTACCTGCTGTGGACCCACCACCAGGGCGAGGGCGTGTTCGGCCACCTGCCGCCGCTGCAAAACCTGATGCTGGTGGCCGGCGGCGCGCTGACCGCGCTGCCGCTGATCTGGTTCGCTTACGGCGCGCGGCGCATTCCGTATTCCCTGGTCGGCATCGTCCAATACGTCGGTCCGACCTTGCAGCTGCTCACCGGGGTGTTCCTGTTCGGCGAGCCGTTCACCCGGGTGCAGGCGCTGGGTTTCGGCATGATCTGGGCGGCGCTGGCGATCTATGCGGCGGATGGCCTGTGGCGTTCGCGCCGGGCGGCGCCGCTGCCGGCGGTGACTTCGATGGCGGCGCCAGCGCCGGCCGAGCCGGAGTAAACCCGCCGTCTCATCTTGTCATCCTGAGCGCAGCGAAGGATCTAGCATAGGCGCAGAGCCAGATTCTTCGCTGCGCTCAGAATGACAAGGTGCGGGTTCAGCCCTCTTCAGCTCCCAGCAGCCCCAGCAGCTTGCGCAACGCACCGCGATTGGCCTCAACCGCCGCCTTGCCGGCCTGACCCATCCGCTCCCGCAGCGCGGCATCGCCGAACAGGACGCCCAGCTGGCCAGCCAGCCCGGCGGCATCCGCGACGGCAAGCGCGGCCTGGCGCTCCAGCAGCAGGTCGCGCGCGGCGATGAAGTTGTGCATATGCGGCCCGAACAGGACCGGCAGGCCCAGCGCCGCCGGCTCCAGAATATTGTGCCCGCCCACCGCAACCAGGCTGCCGCCGACGAAGGCCACATCGGCGGCGGCGAAGTAGGCGAACATCTCGCCCATGCTGTCGCCGAGGAACACCTGGGTGCGCGCATCGGGCTGGACCTGGCTGCGGCGCACGCCGGCCAGGCCGCTGCGCTCGACCAGCCGGGCCACCTCGTCGAAGCGCTGCGGATGGCGCGGCACCAGGATCAGGGCGCTGTCCGGCCAGTGCTTCATCAACTCGCGGTGGGCATCCAACGCCGCCTGCTCCTCGCCCTCATGGGTGCTGGCGGCGATCCACACCGGGCGCGCGGCGCCGAGGGCCGCGCGCAACTCCCGCCCGCGATCGAGCTGTTCCCGCGGCACCGTCAGGTCGAACTTGATGTTGCCCATCACGCTGACCCGCGGCGCGCCGAGGCTGCGGAAGCGCTCGGCGTCGGCCTCGCTCTGCGCCGCCACTTCGGTGCAGTCGGCCAGCACACCGGCGATGGAGCGGCGCAGGCGGCCGTAGCCGCGGAACGAGCGCGGCGACAGGCGCGCATTGGCCAGCAGCAGCGGCAGGCCGCGCCGGCGGATGGCGCGGAACAGGTTGGGCCACAGCTCGGTTTCCATCACCACCACCTGGCGCGGCCGGGCGCGGTCCAGGAAGCGCGTCACCGCGCCGGGCAGGTCATAGGGGGCGTAGCTGTGCCGCACGCGCCGGCCCAGCACGGCGCTGACCCGCTCCGAACCGGTGGGCGTGGTGGTGGTGACCCAGACGCGGCCCTCGCCGTGCTGGCGGATCAGCTGCTCGATCAGGGGCAGCGCCGCCAGGCTTTCACCCACCGATACCGCATGCACCCACACCGCCACGCCCTCGCCGGCCGGCTCGACCAGGCCGAAGCGCTCGCCGATGCGGCGGCGGTACTCCGGCTGCAGCCGGCTCTTCCACAGCAGGCGCAGCAGCACCAGGGGGGTGATGAGATAGAGCAGGAGGGTGTAGAGAACGCGCATCGCGAAAGCGTATAGCAAAATCAAAAGCTGTCTCGCGCAAAGACGCAAAGACGCTAAAAATCAAAAGACTTACAAGCAAAGCTTTTCTTTTGCGGCTTTGCGTCTTTGCGCGAGATCGCTTTGCCTTGTCCCCGGAGGCGGAACAGCTGTACGGAAGCAGCAGGTAAAATGGCCGAATGACCGCCACTCCTCCGACCCCGGTGCCGCGACAACTGCTGGCGCCGCGCTACTGGCCGGCCTGGATTGGCCTGGGTCTGCTGTGGCTGCTGGCCTTCATGCCGATGCCGCTGCTGCGCCTGGTTGGCGCCGCCCTGGGCGAGCTGTTCCACCTGGCGGTGCCGAGCCGGCGCCGCATCGTGCGCATCAATCTGCGCCTGTGTTTCCCCGAGTTGAGCGAGACGCAGCGGCGGCGCATGGCGCGGGCGCACTTCCGCGCGCTCGGCATGGGCCTGTTCGAGGTGCCGCTGGCCTGGTTCGCCTCCGACCGCCGGCTGCTGCGCAGCGTCGAGTTCGAGGGCGTCGAGCATGTGCGGCAGGCCCAGGCGGACGGCAGCGGCGTGCTGCTGCTCACCGGGCACTTCACCACCATGGAGCTGGGCTGTCGCCTGGTGCACCTGGCGGGCTTCCCGTTTCACGGCATGTACCGCCGCGCCGACAATGTCTTCGCCGACTACTGGATGTGCCGGCTGCGCGAGGCGCGCCTGGGCCTGCCGATGGTGCCGAAGGAAGACCTCAAGCGCATCGTCCGGCTGCTGCGGCGCGGCGGGCGCGTCTGGTACGGCCCGGACCAGACCATCGAGGCCGCCAACGCGGTGTTCGTGCCCTTCTTTGGCGAGCCGGTCCTGACCCTCACCGCGACTTCGCGCCTGGCCGAGATGGGGCGGGCCAAGGTGGTGCCGTACTTCCCGCAGCGGCATGGCGGCCGCTACAAGGTGGTGTTCAAGCCGGCGCTGGAGAACTTCCCCGGCGGCGACGATAGCGCCGACGCGGCGCGCGTGAACCAGCTGCTGGAGGACGCCATCCGCGAGGTGCCGGAGCAATACTTCTGGGTGCACCGCCGCTTCAAGGACGGCCCGCCCGGACGCCGCGATCCGTACGCGCGCTGAAAGCGCGCCCCTGTAATATCCGAATCCTCATGCGCATCATCCAGGTCAATTCCCATTTCCACGGCGGCGGCGTCGACACGCAGACGCTGGAGCTGTGCACCGGCCTGCTGGCGCAGGGCCACGAGGTGATGCTGGCGCTCAATCCCGGCGGCCGCTGGGAATCGCGCGCACGGGCACTGCCGGGCCTGCGCATCGAGATCATCGACGGCGGCAAGCTGCACTGGGGCCTGCGCCTGCGGCGCCTGGCCGAGCAGTTCCAGGCGCAGGTGCTGCACGCCCACCATGGCCGCGACTACTGGACCACCGGCGTGGCCGGCAAGCTCGCCGCCAATAAGCCGCAGGTGGTGCTGACGCGCCACCTGATGACGCCGCTCAGCTCGACCAGCGCCCGTTACCTGCTGTGGCTGGGGCATGTCACCGCGGTATCGAAGGCGGTGCAGGCCAATCTGACACGCGAGCTGAAAGGCGACCAGCGCCGCCTGCACCTGGTCTACTCCGGCGTCGACGTGCAGCACTTCCGCCCGGATGCGGCGCTGCGCAACCAGGGCCGCGCCCTGCACGGCTGGGACGAGACGCAGCTGGTGTTCGCCGTGGTCGGCGGCGCCGGCCTGCCCGACGGCAAGGGCCAGCGCGAGTTCGTCGAGGCCGGGGCGCGGCTGATCCGCGAATACCCGGACGCGCGGCTGATGATCGTGGGCGAGGGCGGCCTGATCCCGGTGCTGGAGCAGCGCATCGCCGAGCTGGGCCTGCAGCAGTCCATCCTCTGCGTCGGCTTCACCCAGGACGTGGAGCGCATCGCCGCGATGATCGACGTGCTGGTACATCCGGCGGTGGGCACCGAGGCCCTGGGCCTGGTGATCTGGGAGGCGATGGCGGCGGCCAAGCCGGTGATCGCCTCGCGCCTCGGCGGCATTCCGGAAACCTTCATCGACCCCGACCACGGCCGCCTGGTGCAGCCGCGCAGCGTGGACGAGCTGTACGCCGCCATGAAGCTGTTTGCCGAAGACCCTGAGATGCGTCGGCGCGCCGGCGCCGCGGCGCGCGAGTTCCTCATTGCCAATGAGTACACGCGCGAAGGACAGGCGCGCCGCTTCGCGGCGCTGTACCAGGAAATTCAGCCAGGCTGACGAACGCCAGCGGAACTCTCATTTTGTCATCCTGAGCGCAGCGAAGGGTGAACCATGCCGCTTTGCGAGCGTAGCTCGCTGGCAGGGTGAACGCCCGGCCATGGATGGCCGGGCCGGGGGTTGGGATCATTGATCAGGTCTCGCCAGGGACGGCGACAATGCCGCTCCCGAATTAGACCAGCGCAGGGCCAGATCCTTCGCTGCGCTCAGGATGACAGGGCAAAAATCCGCGATCTATGCGGGCCTAAGCAGTCCACCGGCTGCGTGGAAAGTTCGCCATCTGTTCGAGCAGCGCCGCTGCCACGCGCGCGCTGGCGATGCCGCTCATACCGCCCGGCCCTTCGGCCTCCAGTGCCCGTAGCCAGGGCACGTAATGCATCGGCGGCGAGATACCGAACAATCCCACCGTGGGCACGCGATGCGCCACCGCCAGGTGCAGCGCCAGACTGTCGTTGCTGACGCAGCCGAGGCAGCGCGCGATCAGGGCACTGCCCACGCGCAGATCCAGGTCCAGGCCGGTGATGTCGAGCAGGCGCGCGCGCCCTTCGCACCGGCCGCGGATTTCGGCGGCGAGAGCGGCCACGTCGGCAGCGCCGAACAGCAGGAAGGAGCAGGCGGGATCGGCGGCTTGCAGCCGCCCGATCAACTCGGCGCAGAGCGCGGCGGGATAGCGCCGCGCCGCCACCGAGGCGCCCAGCCCCAGGGCGATCAGGCGCGGATGGTCCTGCGCCAGCTGCGCCGCCTGCGCCGATGCCTCGGCGCTGTCGAACAGGGAGGGATAGATCGCCTCGGCCGGATAGCCGTGACGGCCGAGCAGGCGCGGCAGCCAGCTATGGGTGTCGGGATGGGTGGTGCCGCGCTTTTGCACCATCACATGGTGGGTGAACAGCAGGGCGTTGAAGAACTGGTGGCGGCGCACGAAGCCCACCCGCCGCGGCACGCCGGCGCGCAGGGCGGCAATCGCGGCATAGGTCTTGAAGTTGAAGAAGAACAGCGTGTCCAGTTGCAGCGAGCGCAGCAGCTGCGTCATGCGCCGGCCGCGCTCGCCCTTGTCGGCGGCGCGCTCGATGTCGGCGATGCCGACCACCCGCTCGATATAGGGCTGCGCCTCGAACAGGCGGTTGACCGCCGGCGGCAGCGGGTTGAGCAGGATCAGCGGCCGGCCCAAATGCTGCGACAGGGCGTGGATGAAGCCCAGGTGCAGCACCGAATCGCCGATGTTGCCGGAGATGTAGACGGCACAGGGGCCGGCCGCGGCGCCCGCCATCAGACCGCAGCCAGGCGTGCCGCGCTTGCGGCGGCGGCGCTGCCGAGCAGTTCGACCGCGGCCTCGCTCAGCGCCGCGGTGGCGATGCCGTTGAGCGCGGCGGGACTGTCGCTCTCGCCCAGCAGCGCACGGTGCAGTGGCGGCGGCGGCAGGTATTCCTTGTTGTCGTGCTTGATGCGGAACCAGCTCACCGAGGGCACATCCTGCATCCAGGCCAGGTGCAGCGGGCCGGTGTCGCCGGACAGGTGCAGGGCCGCGCCGCGGATCAGCGCGCTGAGCTGCACCACGTCGAGAGTGCCGATGAAGACTTTCCACGGCTCGAAGCCGAGCTGGCCGAGGATGGCGTTCATGCGGGCGCGCTCGCGCTCCGAGCCCATCGAGGTCAGCACCATGCGGTACTGCGGCAGGCGGCGATGCAACTCCTGCAGCAGCTCGACCATCTGCGCCACCGGCAGCTGCCGCCCGTCGTCGGTGGTGTTGGGGCTGATGTGCAGATAGCTGCCCTGCTCGGCTGCCGTAACGCCGCTGGCCTGCAGGGCCTGCGGCGGCAACTCGATGTTGAATTGACTGTCATTGGCGAAGCCGGCCTGCGCCAGGCACTCCAGCCATTGCCGATACATCGGCTCCTGCTCATAGCGGAAATCCATCACCTCGCTCTGCAGCCAGCGCCAGCCCTTCTTGCCGTCCCAGAACGGGCGCCGCCCCAGGCGCGCGCGCGCGCCGGCGGCCCAGGCGAGGACGCTGCCGTGGTTGTTGCCGG
>Ga0302314_10000220_pt1 | contig 100588 bp, 82 predicted proteins | sample III_Palsa_N2_3_FD_200533 | JGI IMG/M metagenome (GOLD analysis project Ga0302314, IMG submission 200533) | Peat permafrost microbial communities from Stordalen Mire near Abisko, Sweden - III_Palsa_N2_3 | ecosystem: Environmental > Terrestrial > Soil > Palsa > Peat permafrost | place: Sweden... | reverse complement strand
CCTTGGCGGTCACGGCCAGAGTGGGCGAAGGCTTGATGCGGCTGACGCGTTCGGCGAGTTCCACGGCTGATCCTCGTAACAAATGGGGTTGAAACGGCGCAGAATGATACGCAAATTCTCCCCTGAAATCCCCTCTTCCAACCGATTTCCCGACCTATGGCCAAGTCTGAACCCACCGCGACGCCCGTCGTGGACAAGGTAGTGCGGCTGCGGCGCCGCGCCGAGAGCGGTTTCCAGCTCAAAGCCGACTGGAAGCCCGCGGGCGACCAGCCGCGCGCGATCGACCAGATGTGCACCAACCTGCAGGATGGCCTGGCCCACCAGACCCTGCTTGGCGTCACCGGTTCGGGCAAGACCTTCAGCATCGCCAACGTGATCCAGCGCGAGCAGCGCCCGGCCCTGGTGATGGCGCCGAACAAGACCCTCGCCGCCCAGCTCTACGGCGAGTTCAAGGAGTTCTTCCCCAACAACTCGGTGGAGTATTTCGTCTCCTACTACGATTACTACCAGCCCGAGGCCTACGTCCCCTCGACCGACACTTTCATCGAGAAGGACTCCTCGATCAACGAGCACATCGAGCAGATGCGCCTGTCGGCGACCAAGGCGCTGATGGAGCGCAAGGACGCCATCATCGTTGCCTCGGTTTCCGCCATTTACGGCCTGGGCGACCCGGAATCCTATTTCCAGATGGTGTTGCACCTGGTGCGCGGCGACCGCATGGGCCAGCGCGAGATCATCCGTCGCCTGACCGAAATGCAGTACACGCGCAACGACGTCGAGCTGTCGCGCGCCACCTACCGCGTGCGCGGCGACATCATCGACGTGCATCCGGCGGAAGCGGACGACGAGGCGGTGCGCATCGAACTGTTCGACGACGAAGTGGAAAATATCAGCACCTTCGACCCGCTCACCGGTGAACTGCGCGAGAAGCTGCCGCGCTACACCATCTACGCCAAGAGCCACTACGTCACGCCGCGCGAGCGCATCCTGGCGATGCGCTCGGGCATCCAGGACGAGCTGCGCCACCGCCTGGAGTACCTGCGCGCCAACAACAAGCTGCTGGAAGCGCAGCGGCTGGAGCAGCGCACCGTCTTCGACCTGGAGATGATCCAGGAGATCGGCTACTGCAACGGCATCGAGAATTACTCGCGCTGGCTCACCGGCCGCCAGCCGGGCGAGCCGCCGCCCTGCCTGTTCGATTACCTGCCGCCGGATGCGCTGGTGATCGTCGACGAGTCCCACGTCACCATGCCGCAGATCGGCGCCATGTACAAAGGCGACCGCTCGCGCAAGGAAGTGCTGGTGGAATACGGCTTCCGCCTGCCCTCGGCGCTGGACAACCGGCCGCTCAAGTTCGACGAGTTTGAGCGCCTGGTGCCGCAGACCATCTACGTCTCCGCCACGCCGGGGCCGTATGAGCTGGAGAAATCGCGCGGCGCCATCGTCGAGCAGCTGGTACGCCCCACCGGCCTGATCGATCCGGCAGTGGAAATCCGCCCGGCTTCGACCCAGGTCGACGATGTGCTCGGCGAAATCCGCATCCGCGCCGACAAGCACGAGCGCGTCCTCATCACCACCCTGACCAAGCGCATGTCGGAGGATCTGACCGATTACCTGCACGAGCACGGCGTCAAGGTGCGCTACCTGCACTCCGACATCGACACCGTGGAACGCGCCGAGATCATCCGCGACCTGCGTCTGGGCGTGTTCGACGTGCTGGTCGGCATCAATCTGCTGCGCGAGGGCCTGGACCTGCCGGAGGTGTCATTGGTGGCGATTCTCGACGCCGACAAGGAAGGCTTCCTGCGCTCCGAACGCTCGCTGATCCAGACCATCGGCCGCGCCGCGCGGCATCTGGAGGGCAAGGCGATTCTGTACGCCGACGAAATGACCGGCTCGATGCGCCGCGCCCTCGACGAAACCGACCGCCGCCGCGCCAAGCAAGTCGAATACAACAAGGAACACGGCATCACGCCCAAGGGCGTGCGCAAGCGCGTCGCCGACGTCATGCGCTTCGGCTACGAGGCGCTGGACAGCGCGGTGGCGCTGAAAGTGGCGGAGCGCGAAGCGGCCTACGGCAACATGGCGCCGGAAAAGCTGGCCAAGCTGATCGGCAAGCTGGAAAAGGAAATGCACCAGGCGGCGCAGAACCTGGAGTTCGAGCTGGCGGCGAAGAAGCGCGACGAACTGCGCAAGCTGCGCGAGCAGGCTTTTGGGGCGCGGAATTCCTGAGGGCCCCGACCCGCGTCTTTTTGCACGCGTTTCAGCCGACCTCAGGTTCAGCTGCCGACCGACACGAAGCGCCGCTGCCGCATCCACTTCGTCACCACCCACTTCTCGCCCTGCGTCACCGGCGCGCTGGCATGCAGCGAGCGAGGATCGACGCGGCCGGCGTCGTCGCAGTATTCGAAATAGACGGCGTTGCCGCGCAGCGGAGACACCGCCCAGCCCAGCGTCGGGAACACGGTCTGCCCCCCGCCCGGCACGTCGTTGAGATAGGTGACGAGTGTGCTCACGCGCTGTCCGCTGCGTGCGATCGACTCCCGGTTCGCGGCGTTCGTCGGCTGCAGGTAATCGAAATGCGGCTCGCTGCCGGCGCCAACCGGATAATGCAGAATCTGCAGGCCTTCGCCGTTCTCTATCGGCAGGTTGGTCAATGCCGACAAGCGGCGATCGAGATGAGCGATGAAGTCGTTTTCCGCGAGCCGGAAGAACATGCCGTAGCTCGTGCGCCTGTCGCTGACGACGTCCTGTCCCGTCACCGGATCAACCAGCGTCGAAGGTTTCAGCCGAGGCCGCGCCATCTCGATCAGCCTGCGGCACTCGTCGGCGTCGAGCACCTTGCCGAGCGCGGCGAACACCGGATCGTCGGCGCGCGAGTACACCACGATCTCGCGGCCGGCAGCACGGATGCGCGTGCCCGGGGCGAGCCGCGCGGCGGCTGCCGGCGCCTCATCTTCGGGCAACTCGATACTGTCGACCGGCACTGGTTGCCGGCGTTGACGCGCGTCGACGAAGGCCTCGACGATCGCCTGCGCGGCACGCGCGTCCATGCCCTGCTGACGCATCGTGCCGACCAGCGCCTGCGGCAGCTGACCACCGTCGAGATTCTGCGTCAGCCAGCGGCCCAGTTCCGGCGCGAAGCGGACGAGCAAGGCCATGCGCTCAAACCGGACCGGACATGGCGACCCAGCCATGCTCGCCGAGGGTGAAGCCCTGGCGCAGTTGCAATCGTCCGCCGGCACCGTTGATGACACGCGTTACCATCGGCAGCACACGCTGAGCATCGGCGTCCTGCATCCACGGCGCCGGTTCGATCTGATACGTGTAGCTGACCACCGCGGAAGGATGCTGTGCGTCATGCGTGTCCAGCTCCCAGCTCATGACCTTGTCGAGCCTGATCTGCGCAACGCAGAAATCGTTCGGGTGCTCGACACCGTCGCGGCTGGTATACGCATGCGGCTTGTAGTACTTGCGTCCTTCGTCGGTCAATGCGTAGCGCTTGATCACACCCTCCGTATTTTCCTCCGTCTTCGGCACCGCGACGACTGTACTGGTCGCGAGCCCCAGCTTTTCAAACACCGGAAGTTGCACGGCATGGCGTGAACCGGCCCCAGCCTCGGCCGGCGTCAGGTCCATCGGCCAATCGAACATCGCCAGACAAACCTCGCCTTGCTTGGCCAGAGCATCCTCAAGCGCCGACTTGAAGTTCTCGCGCGTTGGTGCCTTGCGCTCGTCGTTCCTGCCGCAGGCCGGCAGCACGGACAAGGCCACAACCATCATCAGGATCTTGCGGAAAGGGGGCGTCATATCATTCGTTTACTGTCAGGAATACAGCTTAACCGGGCAAGCGGGCGGGATGTGCATTTTCGAAGAAGGGCAACCAGACTGGGGTTATCATCGTCGGCGCCTACTCCGACAGCTCGTCGGCAACCCAGCCTCCCTGCGCCAGGTGCACGCCCAGGCGCAGTTGCTGCGTGCCGGCATTCTCCAGTGCATGCGTCACTACCGGAAACACGCGGCGCGCGTCCGGCATCTGCGTCCACGGCGCCGGGGCGATCTTGTACGTGAACAGCACCGAGGTCACGGTACGATCATCGAGCACCATCGGCTTTTCCCAGCCGATCACCTGGTCGAGCGACAGGGCCGCCACGCAGAAGTCGGCCGGATGGGTGACGCGCTGCGTCGCCGTGGCGATCACCACCGGCACGTGGAGGTAGTACTTCTGCCCTTCCGCGGTCAGCGTGTATTCGCGCGCGGGCTGCACAGCGCCGTCCGCGCCTTTGCCCGTCGCGCCCACATCATGGCCTGTCACCAGGCCGAGCGCTTCCAGCACAGGCATCTGCTGCGCGTTGACACTGCGCGCCTGCCGATCCGCGGCCGTCACGGTGATCGGCCAGTCGTATTTGGCCACGCACAGATGGCCGCGCTGCCCCAGGTAGTGGTTGACCGCCGCCGTAAAGTTTGCGCGGTTGGGTAGTTGCGCCTGCTGTTGATTCCCGCAGGCGCCGAGCGTTGCGAGAGCCATCAGGAGCGCCACGGCCCCGCACCGCTTCATCGTCGAATCAATCATCGAATATACCGTGCGCCGCTCAATTCACGCAGGCGCCGCTGGTCGGCGGCGTAGCGGGCGCCTGGTAGCCGTCGGTCAGCGTATTGAAGAAGCAGATCAGGTCGGCGATCTGCTGCTCGGTCATCGACGGCGTCGAGCCGACTGCGCGCGGCTGCACACCCTGGCCGAGTGTGGTTGCATAGACATTGTCCGCCGGCGTGATGCCGGTACCGAGCGGCACTTCTTCGTCGATACTGCCCTGTTCTTCTGTCGGCAGGTCGTTGAACTTCGCCACCGTCGCGCCGGGCACATAAGTCGGCTGCAAGGCGTAGTCGGGATTGCTCGCCGGCGCGCCGGAACCGCCGGTGCCCGGATACCAGTACTCCGGATTGGTGTCGCGCGTGTTGTAGAAATGCACCACCTGGTTCAGCGAGTGGAACACGCCGTTGTGGAAGAACGCGCTGCGCGTCGCCACGTTGCGCAAGGTCGGCACCTTGAACTGGCCGCAGTATTGATCCGGCGTGCCGAGCTGCGCCGGCGTATGGTCGCTGCGGTACGGCCCGCACAGGCCCATGTCGTAATACGCCGGATCGTTGTTGGCCGGAATCGGATCCGGATTGCCGGGGATCGAGCTGTCGTTGCGCGGCGCACCGATCGCCTGGTAGGTGAAGTCCGTCATCAATCCCTGGTTGCCGTCGAAGCTGACACCGCCGTAGTGACAAGCCGAGCAATTGCCAACGTCGCCGGTGTTGAATATTCGCAGACCGCGATTTTCGGCCGCGGTCAGGGTGCCGCCGATCTTGTTGTGGACGTAGAGATCGTACTTGCTGGTGTACGGATGGAAGCTGATGTCTTCCTGCTCGTAGGCCTGGATCGCCTGACCGAGGTCGGCAAACGCCGTGTCGGCATCGTCGAACACGTTCGCGCCGAAGGCCTGCTTGAACAGACCGGCGTAACTGGCGTTCTCCACAGCCTGCACGACGACAGCCTCCGAGGCATTGTTCATCTCGATCGGATTGAGCAATGGCAGCTCCGGCTGCGTAGCCAGGGTCGGCGCGCGGCCATCCCACATGAAACCACCGCCGGCCGAGGGCAAGGTCACGCCGTCCGGGTTCGCGGCATTGTCGCTGTACGGCGGCGTGGCGTCCTTGTAGCGCAGCGACGGCACCGCGCGAACCCCCGACTGCGCAGGATCGGAACCGAGCTGCACGGCCAGACTGTTCGGCGGACCGTAGGCGTACTGCGGCGAGTGGCAACTTGAACACGACATGTTCTTGCCGCTCGACAGGTTCTGATCGAAAAACGCCTTCTGCCCCACCTGTGCCGCGAGACTCAAGGTCGAGCTGCCGCCGCTGGAGCTGCCGCTGCCAGAGCTGCTGCTGCCGCCCGAGCTGGAGCTGCTGTTGCCGCCGCCGCCGCCGCCGCAAGCCGCCAGCACGAGCAGAGCCGCGCCGAACACGACAGCGACATGGCATTTCATACGCATCTCGATCTCTCTCGTTCCGGTTGCCCGGCCCCCGTTCACCACACCGTTTCGCGCAGAGGCTACCCGAAAAGGGATGCCGCCCGCACAGGGCGCCACAAGCAAAGACGGGCCGTCGAAACGGCCCGGCATGCATCCTTGCGCGGCTGAAAAATGCGCGGGGCGGCGAACCGCCCCACGCCTGCCGCAATTACTTCGTAGCCCAGACGTTGGTCTGATTCGCGTCCGGACCGGTCTGCGGCGCAATCGCAGGGCCGGCCACGCCGACGCCCGAAATGTCGGCCGGGTTGAGCTTCTGCACGTAATTCGCCGGGATCAGGTAGGCGTGATTGATCGGACGCACGGAATCGAAGTGCGTATCCGCGCTGCCCGCGAATTCCGGCAGGGCCGTGATGTTCGAGGCGACGAAGTCCTCGGTGTACTTCGCACGGTTCAGATACGAAGCATCGACAGCCGGGTCGGCGATCTGGAACATGTCCTGCACCGTGCGCACCAGCGCGAAGTGGCTGTAGGCGTCGCTGTCCTTGACCTTCGTCGCCGCCGTACCTACATCCTGCTGGTTGGTGATGACGCCGAAGATCGAATTGCCGTGGCCGATGTTGCCGTTGCCGTAGCCGCTCGGCTGCGTGGTCGCCGTGGCCTTGCCGCTCGAATCCACCGTCACCGGCGCGTCACCGGAGTTCTTGCCGCCGGCGTTCCAGCCGCAGCATGAGGTGCTGGAGCCCTCGCCTTCGTCGAACATCACGACGATCGCGACGTGCTTTTGCGGGTTGTTCCACAGGGCCGAGGCCTGGATCGTGCTGACGACCTTGCCGAGGTAGAAATCGCCACGGGTGATGCCGATGGTCTCGCCGTCGTTGTTGTCGTTGCAGCTCGTATCGCTGCCGACGCCATGCATGTCGTCGCACTGGTCCGGCATGATGAAGTTGACGTTGCCCACGTCACCGGCCGCGAGGTCGGTGCCGAACTGGTCGTAAATCCAGCCGGTCGGCACGGTGTAGACCGAGGTCTTCGCCCAGTCGGCCGCGGTGTACTGCGTGCCGAAGATGGTGCGGTTGGAGGCGTAGAACTCCGGCAGCAGGCGCGCGTTCTGGTAGGCCATCGACGGATTGTGCTTGACCTTGTACAGGCCGTTCGGCACCGCGTAGTTGGTGGTGCCCGTGATGGTGGTGCCGTTGTTGGTTTCGTTATAGGTGTCGGCCACCGCGGGGTCGGCAATGCTGTCGTTGCGCAGATCCTGGCCCGGATTCATCGACTCACTGTAGGTGCGCCAGGTCAGGCCGGCCTTCGACAGCAGCGTGAACAGGTTGTCGCCCGGCACGTTGTGGTTGGTGCCGCCGGTCGGGGTGGTGCTGCAAGTATTGCCGGGGGTGGTGCTGTAGCCGGCGAGGTGGGTGCTGTCCAGCGGCGGCAGCACGCCGGTAGCCGGCAACGGCTGGCCGTCGGAGGCCGTGCCGCCCGCGAAGGCGACATCCTGCGGCGCACTGGTGCCGACGGCGCCGCAACCGAACCAGTTGTCGTCGCTGATGCCGAAGTCGTCGCCGCCGCCGAGCGCGGTGTAGTTCGGCTCGGACGGGTTGCCGGTCGAGTAGTAGGTCGTCAGCTGGTTGTACTTGCCGAGCAGAGAGTTGATATTCGGCGCACCCGTGTTGCCGAGAATCGCGTCGGTGGACTTGTTCTCCATCATGATGACGAAGATGTTGTCGTAGGCCGGCACGCCTTCGACGTTGAACGCGGCCTGCTGCGCCTGCGCGAAGGTGATGGTCGTGCGCGTATCGGCCGGGATCGTCTCGCCCGAGGTGACGCCGGAGACGCCGGCGAGCCGGGGATCGCCGCCGGCGACGGCCAGCGCATCCGGGTATTTGTCGCCGCGATCGAGCTTGGTCGTGGCGTAGGTGTAACGGTTGCTCAACTCATTGTATGCGTACAGCACCGCGTACTGCTCGGCGCCGGACAGCGTGTTGACGTCGGCAAGCGCGTCGGCGGCGCTGACAGTGGCCGCGCCCTGGTTGAACGTCGGACCGCTCAGACGGGCGGCGAGGTTGGCCTTCTCGGTCGCGTAGGCCGAGCTGTTCGCTTCGACAAGGCGCTGCACTTCGCTCGACAGCGGGCTGATCACGATGCTGCCCGCGCCCTGGTCGGTGACTTGCGCAGCGGAGGCGCGCAGGATCAGGTGACTGGGAACCGCCGCGCCGGTCGCCGTGTTCGTGGCGGAAGTCGGGATATTGGCGATGAATTGACCCGTGCTGCTCGTCGTCAGCGAGAAATGCCCCTTGCTGTCGGTCGTCGTGGAGCTCTCCGAGCTGTCACATAGGCCGTTGCTGTTAGCATCCACGCAAACCGTGGCACCCTGGTAATAACCCGGCTTGATGGTCGGGTCGCCGGTCTTGCTGCCGGAAACGTAGGCGCTGGACGCCACGACGCCGCTGTAGGTCGTACCATTGTTGTTGTTATCACTGCCGCATGCTGCGAGCATGCAGCAGGCTGTTGCGATCGGCGTCAGTTTCAGCGCATTGCGATTGAACATTTCAGTGTGTCCCCTAGGATCTTTTGGCGGAAGTGAGACGGCCACAACCGCAGGGCCGTATCGGTCGACAAAGTTAGAGGCCGAAGATGACGGCCCTGTGAAAGATTGGTTAAAGGCCCCGACGGGGCCCACCAGGGGGTCCGCAAGCACTGCTGGAATTGGGGCCGCGCCGAATGTAAAGAACCGTAACGCCAGGTATGGGCCGCGCCATATGCAAGGCACAGCCGATTGTCAGCGCCACAGCGGACGGGCGCTGCAGCCGTTCAGGCGCAAGCCCCGCCACACCCTGCCCTGGTCCACTCCACCCCAAGCGGAGCCGGGTTCATTTCAGGGCTTATACCCGTCGCTCAGGGTGCCAAGGAAAGCGATAATGTCCTTCTGCTCGGCCTCGTCCAGCGCGGGTGGTTCGCCAGGCTTGCGATCGAAGGGCGCGTCGAGGATATCGAGATTCGCGCTGTATTGCGGCGGCAAATCGTTGTACACACTCACCGTGCCGTCGGCCTTGCGCGGATAGAACTTCTCCGGGTGGATGTCGCGCTCGACATAAAAGTGCAACACGTCCTCCAGCTTGTGGTACACCCCGTTATGGAAGAAGGCCTGGCGCGTGGCGACGTTGCGCAACGAAGGGGTCTTGAAAAGGCCGCAGTTGCCGGCTTGCCTGGCAAAGACATCCTTGCGCTCGGGGCCGCAGATACCGAGGTCGAAGTAATGCGTATCGGCATTGGCCTGAATCTCCGCATTACGCGGCACGCCGAGCGCTTCGAACTGGTAGTCGGTAAACAGCGGCGGACGGCCGTTCCCTGCCGGGCGATCGGGGTGGCAGGCGGCACAGTTGCCCTTCTTCGGGTCTTCGAACAGCTTGAGGCCACGCATCTCGGCCTTGCTCAGGGTAACCTTGCCATGCAGGTACAGGTCGTACTTGCTGTCGTAAGGAGCGAAGGCTTGGTCCTCGGCCTCATATCGGCCAATGGCGAACAGGGCCTCGGACAGCAGCAACTGGTCGTCGGTCTCGACATTGGGTCCGACCAGGATCTTGAGTCGTTGCGCCACGCCGAGCCGACGCAGCTTGCCGATGATCTCCTGCGCGGACTTGTTGCCCATTTCCAGCGGGTTGAGCAGCGGCGCCAGGGCCTGCCCCTGCAAGGTGTCTGCGCGGCCGTCCCAGAACAAGCCGCCTTGCGGTACCAGCGCGGTCGCGGCCACCGCGGGGTCGGCGGACTTGGCCACGCCGGGGGCGACTCGCGCCAGCACAGGCGTCGCGGGCGCCGGCGCGGCGCTGACCGCCCCGCCGACATGAGGCGAAGCACCGGCCGGGTGCTGCTCCAGGCCGGAATCTTCGTCCGGACCGATCGAGAAACCGGGCGTCGCAAACAGATAGCTCAGCTTGGGCACGGCACGCAGCCCCTGCTGGTCGGCATGCAGTCCGCCGAGCTGCACCGCCAGAGCATTGGCGGGGCCGAAAGCATGGCCTGGATCGTGGCAACTGGCGCAGGACTGTTGCCCCGAGGCGGACAGCGAGGGTTCGAAGAACAGGCCGCGCCCGATCTGCGCCATCAAGCTCAGAGGCCTGGGCGCCTGGATCGCGGCGGTGTCCGGGGTCGGCGCTCCGCCCTGACGGCCGCAAGCGCCCAGCAGGCCCAACACGAGGAACAGCAGCAGGCCGCCGGCAGCGCGGCGCAAGGAATGGGATACGCAGACCGCAAGGCTCGACATCGGACAAGCTTCTCCTGATGCCCGGCACGCACCGCCGGGCTTGAAAACAACAGCGCCGGTGGCGGGACTTTCGTCCCGCCACCGGCGCTGTTACCGCCGTATGGAAGCTACGCCATCAGCTCTGCGGCTCACCCGTGGCGGTGTTGAGCAGATAAGGCGTGGTGTTCGGCTTGTCGGTGAAGTCGAACATGCCGTTCAGCGAGCCGGCGATGGCGTCGTACGAGCCGGGGATGCGCTGGCCGGCCAACCAGTTGTCCTCGATGAAGCGCAGGATCGAAGTCTGGTCGGTCAGGGTATGGTCGACGAAGTTCACCTTGGAGTACGGCGAGATCACCAACAGCGGCTGGCGCATACCATAACCGCAGCGGCCCTGGGCCGGCTTGACGCCGTCCACGCCCGGCAGCACGTCGGTGTTGACCGAGGTGCACTGCGACAGGTTGTCAAAGCCGGCAACCGGGATGTTGGAGCCGCGCACAATGCTGGACGCATGATCGTACCAGCCGTCGGAATCGTCATAGGCGATGACCACGGCGGTGGTCGCCCACTGCGGTGACTGCTGCAGGGCATTGATGATGGTGGTGACGAAGGTCTGCTCGTCGAGCGGATCAGAATAGCCGGCGTGGCCGTCCTGGTAGCCCGGCGCCTTGACGAAGCTCACCGCCGCCAGGTTGCCGGCCGCCAGCGCGTCGAGGAAGTCGTGGCTGTCGTACTGGTGATTGGCGCCGCCGTCGGTGGCCGTGCCGACCACTGACGCCGAACTGGGACGGGTGTGCTGCAGGTTGGCGGTGGTGGCGTAGTACTGGAACGGCTGGTGGTGCGGGATGTAGTCCGCCTTGCTCACGGTGGTGACCTTGGAGGCGGTCTTGCGCGAGCAGCCGCTCTTGCCGTTGCCGACCGAACCGTCCGGCGCCGTGCTGGTGCTGTCGGTCAAGGTCAGGTCAAAGCCGCCGGAAAAGAAGCCCCAGCTGACGCTACCCGTATTGAGCAGATCGCCGATGTTCTTGCCGGTCATCGAGAAGTTGTAAGTGGGGTCGGAGCAGACGTCGCCGGTGGGGTCATCATCGTCGGCATCGGTGTAACCGCCATTGCCGTCCGGCACCAGGGTCGCAGCGGTGTTGCCGTTGGAGTCGGTGTATTCGTCGTAGGTGCCGTCGGCCGCCTTGGGGAAGCTCGGGCCCGGGGTGGCGCCGTTGGTCTGGCCCGAAATCAGGTTGATCGCGCCGACCGTGGAGGGGCCGAACGTGGTGCTGAAGGAGTTGTCGCTCATGGCGTAATGCTGAGCGTAGTTCCAGTAGGCGGTGACGGTGTTGCCGTCGAAGTAGCCCATTACCTGGCCCGAGGTACCGAACGCGCCGGCGCTGCCGCAGGCGCTCTTGACGATGGTGACGTCACAGGTACCGGTGTTCTTGGGAAACAGGTCCATCGCCAGGTTGTCGAATGCCAGCTGTTCAGCCGGATAGGCGTGGTTCTGGTCGGAGTTGGCGGCCTGCGTCAGGTCCAGGCGGAAGGGGTTGGCCGCGCCGGTGCCGTTGCCGGTGTTGGTCTTGTTCGGGTTGCCGGTGAGCAGAGCGCTGCTGAGACCGTTGACGGTGGGCGTGCTGGCGGCGGCGGTGAAGGACGGCTCGCCCGACGGATTGGCGGCGGTCGGATAGGTGCCGAAATAGTGATCGAAGGAAACGTTTTCCTGGAAGATCACCACCAGATGCTTGATCGGTGTGGCGGTGGCAAGGGCAGCCGCTGGATCGGTGACAGTACTGCTGGTCGAGTTGTTGTTGTTCGAACATGCGGTGATGCCGACTAGAGCGGCGATCGCAAGGCTCAATCCCGTGCGTTTCAACATTAGCGTCAGACTCCCCATTTGGCTTCCACCAGCGTGGAAGGATTTCAAAATCTATTGGTCCGCTGGTCCGCAATTGCGGTAACGGGGGGAGAGCTTAAGCAGCAAAGATGACGCAATAGTGAATCGATTGTGACACGCCGCGCCGAATCGGCGGGGCAAGCCTTGGATCATGTAAAGCATTGCCAAGCCAGCGAAAACCATCGGGCTGGCTAAGCCTCACTGTCGAAAGGCTCAAGCTCCAGCACATGAAAGCGGCTCAGGTGCGGGTGGATGGGCCGCGCAACCACGACCCGAAGGGTCGTTGGTGAGAGTTCAACAGGAAACTCAAGGGAAATTGGTAGGCGCGATTGGACTCGAACCAACGACCCCCACCATGTCAAGGTGGTGCTCTAACCAGCTGAGCTACGCGCCTATACGCCGTTCAGCGTAAAGAGGCGCGGATTATACGGGTTGGCGCGCCTCCTTTCCAGTAAATTCAGCCGACGCCGGCCAACATGGCGGCATTCCGCCCTGTAAGCAGGATTTCGGGTGACCTCCGAGTGCTCGATAAGGTCCGTTCGGGCCGTGGTTGCGTGACGCCTCTCATGGCCGCTCCGCTACGGCGTCACCCAGAGAGTGTTCAAATTCGCACTTAGGATTTTTTCCGGGATTTTGCCGGCGGCGGTGCATCTTTTTTATAGTCGCCGATGATTCCCTTGGCGGGACAGACCTTGAATACAGGGCATTTGACGCAGCCTACTGCCAGCGCAACCGGGCATAGCGTCATCTTCATTCTCCCGAGCAAAGCCGCGGCCGGAAATTTCGGAGCCGTCATTTTCATGATATTCCCCGACGAACAGGCCTACATCCCGGCGCTCGCCACCTCGACCTTCGGCAAGCCGCCATCGGGCGCGATTGACGTCAGCATCCCGTAGTAGCCGCGCACCCGACTGACGAAGCGCACTGCTTCCTGACCTCGGGCATAGCCGTGGCGAGTTTGGCTAAACCAGCGTTCTTCAGTCAGCAGGGGCAGCGCCGCACGCACGTCCCGCCAGCGATTCGGATTGCCGCCGACCTGCGCGGCCAGCCGGCGCGCATCGAACAGGTGGCCGAGGCCCTGATTGTAGGCGGCAAGCGCCATGTCGGTGCGGTCCGGCTCGTGGATCTGGGGCGGCAAGCGCTCCAGGATCTGCTCGAAATACAGGGCGCCGCCCTGGATGCTCTCTCCCGGGTTATCCCGGTCCACGTCGAGTTCGTCCGCCGTGCTATCGGTGAGCATCATGATTCCGCGCACCCCGGTGGGACTGACCGCAGCCGGGTCCCAGTTCGACTCCTGATAACCCATTGCCGCAATCAGGCGCCAATCCACGCCGTTGCGCAGCCCAGCCTGCTCGAAAGACGTCTGAAAGAACGGCAGGCGTTCGCACACGTCGGTGGCAAATTGCTCGGCTGTCGAATCGTTTGCAGTTGCACCCTGCTGGTAGCTTCGATCGCACGGCGAGGCACCGGCCGGCGCCACCCACGCGATCCCGGACGACATGCCGCTTAATCCAGCAATGCGCAAGGACCCCGCTTCCAAAGTCACATCGAGCGAGAGCGCACCCGTGACACTGCCCCGCGGCCCGGCCGCGCCACCCATGTCGGTGGTGCCAAAGAATACCCAGCCGGTACCGGCGATGCCGACGGCTGCGCGGCGCAGGAACCGCTTCCGGCCCTTTCCACGCTTGCGCTGGAGTCGCCGGCGAGGTTCACAGGACGCAACAGCGGTTGTGCAGACCGTCAGGTCAACAGACTCAATACAGGTATTGCCCATCGATAATCCGCTCGAAATGTTGCAATGCAACAATTACATTCCAAAGCAAGCCCCCCTCACCTGTCAAGCGCGCGGGCGCCCGGCCCCAGCGAGGATCACGGAAATAGTTATTTAATTTCAATTACCTACAGGACCACCTGCGTTTGTCAGGTGGATCGGGCAAGCTTGGCTTTGCTTGGCCCGGAGGCTCTGAAGCACCTGTTTTGGTCTGGTGAATCCACCGCGAAGTGCGCTCTCCCACCTGCGTCCTTCAGCCGGGCGCTGCGAACACCAGCGGGTCCAGATCGACCAGATGATCGTCGATGGAGAACCCCACTCCACTGGAAACGATCCCCCAGGCGCTGACCGCGTTGAGCGCCGCATCCTGTTGCACGGCGGCATTGATGCGCCGTTTGAAAGCTCGATTCAGAACCTCCAGATCGGCGTAATGCGCCTTCAGGCCGGCGAGTTCCCAATCCGCCTCCTTGCCCTGCTTGTGCAGCAGTAGTTGTCTGACCAGATAAGCCCCGACACCGCGCAGGAGGGTTTCTTCCAGGCTCGCGAATGGCAGATGGGTCAGCGCCAGGCCCCGCATCCTGCCAAGGATGGGGCAGGCGCTGCTGGCCATGATCAGCCCGACCAGCGAACCCAGCGCGTCCTGCGCCTGGCATTCCCGGCTGACAATCCGCTCCGGCATGACCACTTCCACACGCGCCTCGTGATAGGAAATGATCTTCGCAAATGCATTGATGGTCGGCACCAGATCGCGCGCCGTGGGACAGTGCTTATGCTCCGATGGGCTCAGCGGGCAATTCGGGCACTGGCGAAATTCCAGCCTGGTCCACTCGGGCAAATCCCGATCGGCCTGCTGCTCCGCTTCGACGCCGGCAGCGGTATTGCGCTGCACGTCCACATCGATCCGGAAATCTGCGCCGTCGACGAAATTGAAGCGATAACTGATGTTCACCGTCATGTTTATGGAACGTCCCGCCCGATCAGTTCGCCTGCACCGCGCCGGCGCTCCTGCGCTTGCGCGGCTGCAGCACCGCCGCCTCCAGTTCTTCCAGCGCCTCGCCGGTATACACGGCGATGCGCTGCATATGGGGCAAGGTTTCGCGGCAGGCGATGAAGCCAAAGTTGAGTGTGTCGGCGTAGCCGTGGCAGGTGATGTTGATGGCCTGGCCATGAGTGACCAGCGACACCGGGTAGTTGGCGACCATTTTCGCACCGCGGAAATACAGGGTCTGCTGCGGCCCCGGCACGTTGGAAATGGTGATATTGAACACCGGCCGCGTGCGGCCCCCCAGCCCCGTGACCAGTTGCGCGATGTACGGGCCCATCAGCATCATGGTGTAGCTCTCGATGGCGTGCTTGGGCAGGCTCTGCAGATGCTCCTTAGCGCGCATGGTGGACGCCTTGATCGCCTCCAGCCGCTTCAGCGGATCGGCTACATCGGTGGCCAGATTGGCGATGATAAAGCTGATGGCATTGCCCTGCTCCTGGTCGTCCTTGGGCCGTACAGATACCGGGCAGCCGACGGTAAGGGGCTTGGCTGGCAGCGCATTGGCTTCTTTCAGGAAGCGGCGCAGGGCGCCGGAGCAGATCGCCAGGACGATGTCGTTGAGGGTGCAGTCGGCAGCCTTGGCCAGCGTCTTGATCCGCTCGATCGAATAAATCTGCGTGGCAAAGCGGCGGGCGCCCTTGATGCGGCCGTTGAGGATCGATTTCGGCGCCTGGAACGGCGTCCCCAGAGTGTCGTTCTTGCTGCGTGCCGCACGCACCAGATCGCCGGCGGCGCGTGCCAGATCGGGCACCGCGCTAAGCCGCGCGCGCATGGCGCCGAACAGCCCGCCGGCTGCCCTGGCGGCGGCGGCTCCCGGATCTTTCTCCGCACGGGGTGGCGGCGGCACTGCCCAGAACGGTGGCGCCTCCAGGTCGTCAGCGCTCTTCGGCAGCATGCGCGCCAGCATGCGCATGGCGCTGACGCCGTCGATCAGCGAGTGATGGATCTTGATGTAGAGAGCGAAACGATTGCCCTCCAAGCCCTCGATGATGTTGCACTCCCACGGCGGGCGGGTGAAATCGAGCGGCTGGCTGTGCAGGCGCGCGATCAGCTGGCCGAACTCGCGCTCGCCACCGGGCCATGGCAGGGCGGACAGGCGCACGTGGTATTCGATATCGAGATCGTTGTCCTCGACCCATGCCGGGGTCAGCGTCTTCAGGCGCGGCGAGCGCAGGCGCCGGTTCCACGGCGGATAGAACTCACGATGCTCGCGAAACATGGCAAACATCTGCTGGAAGAAATCCGGCGGGGCGTTCTTGGGCAATTCGAAGATCATCAATCCGGCCACATGCATCGGCGTCTCGTGCGACTCCACCTGCAGCCACGACGCATCCATCGGGTTCAGACGTCTGGTCTTCATATTGTCTCCTCGGGCCGCAACAGTTTGCCTGGGTACATTGCCCAGGGCTCTAGTCAGGGTGCCAACCCGGAGGATCGGACCGATGACACGATCTTGTACTGGCACGAAGATACCCCGGATCAGCCGCCGCTGCAGGAATGTGGGATGGCTCCCGGCCGTCCCCGCATTCCCGACCGGCTGATCGTCCCCTCCCCGCCCCTAGTCGATCGCGGCTCCGCGATTGCGGTTGACCTCGGACGGAGCAATCGGGGCGCCGTGGTTGCCCCAGGAATTGCGGATGTAGAACAGCACGGCGGCGGCCTGTTCATCGTTGAGCGATTCGCCAAACGGCGGCATGCCGTAAGGCCGGGGATTGCCTTGCGTGCCGGGGGGAAAACCCCCGTTCAGCAGCATGCGGATCAGATTGATGGTGTGGCGGCCGGTCACGGTCGGATTTCCGGCCAGGGGCGGATATTGCGGCGGCACACCCAAGCCGGAGGCCTTGTGGCAATCGGCGCAACGCTTCTCGTAGAGCGAGCCGCCCAGCGCCAGCACCCGCTCCCTTTCCGCTGTGGACATGCCGGCGACGCCGCTGCCGTCGGCATCCTGTGCTTTCGCCGGCAGCGTTTTCAGATAAGTCGCGATGGCCTGGGTATCGGCGGGCGATAAATATTGCAGGCTGTTGTAGACCACCTCGGCCATCGGACCGGAGGCAACGCCATGGCCGGCGACGCCGTTCTTCAACAGGTCCGCCACTTCCTGCAGATCCCAGCTTCCAACGCCGGCCTGGAGATGGGAATTGAGCGGCGGCGCATACCAGTCCAGCACCGGGATCACTCCGCCGGCCAGATCATTCCCATCCACCGTCGCTCCCAGACTGTTGCGTGCGCTATGGCAGGCATCGCAATGCCCGGGGCCTTGCACCAGATAGGCACCGCGATTCCACTCCTCGGATTGCTGCGCATCGGCATGATAGGCCCCAGGCTTGAAGTACAAGGCACGCCACAGGGCCAGCAGGGGCCGCTGGTTGTAGGGAAAGCCGAGCTGCGGCTCAAGGCTGGGCTGATGCACCGGAGCGATGGTCTTGAGGTAGGCGAACAGCGCATCCGCATCGGCGTGGCTGATCCGGGTGTAATCGGGATACGGAAAAGCCGGATAGAGCAGATGCCCATCCCGGGACTTGCCGTAGTGCAGCGCCTGCCAGAAATCGTCGGCGCTCCAGTCGCCGATGCCGGTCTCCGCGTCCGGCGTGATATTGGGACCGAACAGTTTGCCGAACGGCGTGGGGACGGCCCTGCCGCCGGCAAAAGGCGCCCCGCCACGGGCCGTATGGCAGACGACGCAGTCGCCGGCCTGGGCCAGATACTGTCCACGGGCCACCAGCTCCTGCGGCGATTCGCTGCTCGGCAGGGAAACCTCGAGCACTTCATCGCCCTGGTGCCGTTGTAAAAGCGCGGCAGCCAGCGCCAGCAGAAGCAGAACGCCGATCAGGACCAATTTCGTTTTCATTGGTCTGCTCTCAATGGCTGTCAACTGAGGACGGCACACCGCCGCAGGAGACAGGCAAGGGCTCGGTCACGTGGTCCGCTGGTCGCGCCGCATTGTCGGCGGCCTGGGAACCGATCCAGGCCGAGATGGCGCCTATATCGGCGGTGCTCAGGCGCTCCGCGATCTGCGCCATGCAGTCCGGCGCGGCGGCACGACGCGCGCCGCTTTTCCAGGAACCGAGCTGGGCAATGATGTAATCGCGCGGCAAGCCCAGCAAGCCGGGAATCGCGGGAGTTACCCCTGCCAGCGCATCGCCATGGCAGGCTGCGCAAGCCGGAATCTTCCTCGACTTGTCACCGGATTTGACCAGGGCTTCCCCCAGATCCAGGGTGGACTTGGGCACATCGATCGGCTGCGGCAATGCATAAGGCGGATGCTGGCTGGAGAAGTATTGCGCCATCTCCCTTAAATAGTCGTCGGACTGGTAATCGATCATCGCGCTCATCAGCTGAAAGTGCCGCCTGCCCTCGCGGAAATTGATCAGCTGGTTGTAAAGATAGCCTTCGGGCTTGCCGGCGATGCGTGGATAGAATCCGTCGGATGCGGCGCGTCCCTCGTTGCCGTGACATCCGGTGCAGGCCAGCAGCCGCTGCTGCAGCGTATCGGGCACTGGCGCGGTGGAATCCACCGCGCCTGCCGGCGCCATCGCCGTGCCTGCGCACACCGCGATGCATAGCCAGGCGATCCAGCGCTGCCTGAAAATCCAGCGAAGTGCCGCGACAGGAAGCGCTATGTGATTTTCTCGATTCATTCCGGTCCCTGATCGGGTGACGCCAGGCACATCGCGCCGCCGTCAACAGTATACGGTGGGCAGCAATGGCAACAGGAACAGAGCGCGCCCATCCCGACCATAGCAGTTGCAGGCTGCCTCATGGACCCGGCAGCGCAGCCGGAGAATGCTGGCGCGCAGGCTATTGCGTGATGCAGGGATTCGGAAGACCCTAGCCCGCCGACAGCGTGCAAGCAGGGTGATGCGCAAGCCGAGGCGAGGGATTCAGGAATTCTTTCTTCCAACCGCTACAGGAACATTCATGTCGCAGCAGAACATCGAGATCGTGCAGGACTTCCGCAAGCCTCTGGCCGAAGTGTTTTCCTATCTGGCCGATCACAACAAGCTGGGCAAGGTGTTGGGCATCCCGGTGCGCCGGATACGCGATGGCGAAGGCGACGTCAATGGCGTCGGCTCGGTGCGCAAGCTCGGCCTGGGTCCGCTCGCGCTGGAGGAAACCGTCACGGCAATCAGCCCCAACCGCTCCATCGACTACCGCATCAGCAAGGGCGGCGGTCCGATCCGCAACCATCGCGGCAGGCTGGAGTTCTCCGGCTCGAGCCGCGGCTCGCGGGTGGCATGGACCATCCAGTTCGACTCGCCGCTGCCCTTGGTCGGGCCGCTGGTCAAGGCGGTGCTGACCCAGGGCATCCGCCTCGGCCTCAAGCGCATCGCCTGAGCGGGAAAAATTCCCCGCTATAGCTTGGCGCGGCGCAGCCGCAGGGCATTGCCGATCACCGATACCGAGGACAGGCTCATCGCCAGGCTTGCCAGCATTGGCGACAGCAGCAGGCCCAGCGAGGGATACAGCACGCCGGCGGCAATCGGCACGCCGACGGCGTTGTAGGCAAAGGCGAAGAACAGGTTCTGCCGGATATTGCGCACACTGGCGCGCGACAGGCGGATGCCGCGCGCGATACCGTTCAGCTCGCCCCTGACCAGGGTCACGGCTGCGGCTTGCATCGCCACATCGGTGCCGGTGCCCATGGCGATGCCGACATCGGCGGAGGCCAGTGCCGGCGCATCATTGATGCCGTCGCCGGCCATCGCCACCACCCGCCCCTGCGCCTGGAGTTCCCGCACCAATGCAGCCTTGTCTTGCGGCAGCAGGCCGGCGCGGCAATCGTCCAGCCCGAGCGTGTGCGCCACAAGCTGCGCGGCGCGGCCGCTATCGCCTGTCGCCATGACCACGCGCAGACCCAGTGCATGCAATTCCGCAAGCGCTGCGGCGGCACCGGGCTTGATGGCATCGGCCAATCCAAGCACGCCGGCAGCACGTCCATCCACCGCCAGCAACACCACGGTTTGCGCCCCGGCTTGCAGCGCTTCGATCCGCGCGGCCAGATCCGTGAACTCCACTTTTTCACGCTGCAGCAGCGCAGCATTGCCGACGCAAACCTGCTGTTCGCCGACCCGGCCCCAGGCGCCCAGTCCTGCATCGCTGGCGAAATCCCTCACCCTGCCCGGCTCCAGTCCACGGGCTCGCGCCGCATCGACGATGGCGCGCGCCAGCGGATGTTCGCTGGCCGACTCCACCGCAGCCGCGAGCCGCAGCACCTCATCCTCGCTGAAGCCCGCGACCGCCGACACCGATTGCAGCGCCGGCTTGCCCATGGTCAGCGTGCCGGTCTTGTCGATTACCAGGGTATCGACCTGCTGCAGGCGCTCCAGCGCCGCGGCATCGCGGATCAACACGCCGGCCTGGGCGCCGCGCCCGATGCCGACCATCACCGAAATGGGTGTGGCCAGGCCGAGGGCGCAAGGACAGGCAATGATCAGCACCGACACCGCCGCCAGCAGCGCATGCGCACCGGCCGGGGGTGGACCATAGAACCACCAGGCGGTCGCGGCGAGCACCGCGGCGGCCACCACCAGCGGCACGAACCAGGCCGCCACCCGATCCGCCAGGCGCTGCGCCGGTGCCCGCGAACGGCCGGCCTGCACCACCAGTTGCACGATGTGCGCGAGCAAGGTCTCGTCACCCACCCGTTCGGCGCGCAGGCTCAGCATGCCGTGGCCGTTGACGGTGCCCGCGGTCAATTTCGCGTCACGGGTCTTGCGCTGCGGCGCCGGCTCGCCGGTGAGCATGGCTTCATCGACATGGCTGTCACCCTCCAGCACCACGCCATCCACCGGCACGCTTTCTCCCGGCCGCACACGCAACACATCGCCCACCGCAACCAGATCCAGCGGCACATCGCTTTCAACATCGCCCCGCACGCGATGCGCGATCTTCGGCGTGAGTTGCAGCAGGGAACGGACCGCAGCCGAGGTACGCGAGCGCGCCGCCGCTTCCAGTACCTGGCCCAGAATGACCAGGGTAGTGATCACCGCCGCCGCCTCGAAATACAGGGGCGGCATGCCGTGCGCGCCGGCAAAGGCAGCGGGCAACGCAGCGGGAAAGACCAGGGCCAGCGCGCTGTATGACCAGGCCGCGCCGGTGCCGAGCGCGATCAGGGTCCACATATTCAGGCTGCGATTGCGCAGGGATTGCCAGCCGCGCACGAAGACAAAGCTGCCGATCCGCCACACCACCGGCGTCGCCAGCAGGGCCTGTCCCCAGGCCATCGGCGTCATGCCCAGCCATGCGCCAAGACCGCCGCCCGGCAGCATCTCGCTCATCGCCGCGAGGAACACCGGCACGGTCAGGGCAAGAGACAGATAGAGCTTGCGCAGCATGGCGGCCAGTTCCGGGTCCGGACCGTCCTCCAGCGTCGGCGCCTCGGGTTCCAGCGCCATGCCGCATTTGGGGCAGGTGCCTGGCCCGCTCTGCCGCACTTCCGGGTGCATCGGGCAGGTGTAGAGGCGGGTATCGTCCGCAACTACGGCAGCGGCCGGCGCCGGGGATGGGGTCAGGTATTTCCGCGGATCGGCGGCGAAACGGTCGCGACAGCCGCCGCAACAGAAATACCAGGTGGCGCCATCATGCTGAAGCGAAATGGCCTTGGCTGGGTCCACCGTCATGCCGCACACCGGGTCTTTCGCGGACGCGGCGGGCACAGGCGTCTGGTGAGCGTGATCCGCACCGGCGGAATGACAGCAGGCCGGCGGGGTTGAAGCGGGGCGATACTTGGCGGGCGTGCTCATGATCTTCCTTGCGAATGCGGAACTGCCGGCAGTCTGCACCCTGGATCACACTCCAGAGTCAAGCTGCCAAGCCATGCCGCTGGAGCGCCGCACTCAGGACAAGGCTTGGAATTCCCGATTGACCCGGCGCAGACGGCGCGCCAGCAGCTTGGCCAGGCCCTGCGTCAGCTTCAGCTGTATCGCAGCCGCCAGCGGTGCAGGCAGGCGCTGCAGTGTCGCCAGCTTGAAGCCGAGGCAATGCACCTCCGTATCGGCGCTGACGTCGGCAGAGCGGGTGTCGTGATCGAGCACAGCGATTTCACCGAAGGCGCTGCCCGGCCACAACACGCTGAGCCGGATACGCTGCCCCTCGTCGTCGCTGCCGGCCTCGCCCGGCAGGCTGATGCTGACCTTGCCGGAACACAGGAAAAACAGGCTGCCGCTGTTTTGCGCGCTACCCCTGCCGTCGGTGCTGAGGATCAGGGTGCCGCGGGCAAAGCTGACCGGTTCCACCAGCCTGGTGATCGCCGCCAGCTCTTCCGCGCTGAACTGCTGCAACAACTCCTGTTGCGACAGCGCAACCTCGGCCAGCGGATCGCGCCCGGCCCCGTAAGCCTCGAGTAGCCCCGCCTCGGCCCATTCCAGCGCGCCATCGGTATCGGCAAAGCGGAACATCATCTCCACATAGGAAGCCGGCAGCCGCCCTTCCAGCCGCAGCACCAGCCGGCTGCGGAAATCGTCGACGCGATCGGCGCCGGTGAAGACCATTTGCCGCTTTTCTTCACTCCAGCCCTCGCAGGCCTCGGCCAGCAGCACGGTGGCGGCATCGTCGATCGCCGTCACTCTTTGCAGGTCGAGTACCGTGACGCTGAGGCCTTCGCAGGGCAGCTGGCCAATCTCGCGGATCAGCAACTCGATACTGCCGAAGCTGAGGCGCCCTTTCAGCTCGAACACGCGCACCCTGTCGCCGTGCGCTTCCAGCACCCTGGTTTCCGTTGCGTTACGCTCGGTACGCGAACCAAGCGCGGCGCCGCTGTAGCTGGCGCGGATCGCCCCCGGCAGGCCGCGCTCGCCGTGGAACAGGTGCAGCTGGAACTCCTCCGAGAATGCCTTGATCACGCCCAGCCCGCGCACGCTGTTGCCGCGCTCGTCCAGGCGTGGCGAAAAAACCGCCAGGCCAAACTGCCCCGGCAGCACCGCCATGACGCCGCCGCCGACGCCGCTCTTGGCCGGCATGCCGACGTCGTAGAGCCAGGCGCCGGAGGCGTCATACATGCCGCAGGAAGCCATTACGCTCAACACCCGGCGCACGTTCTGCGAATCCAGTACCTGCACCGAATCGAGCGGATTGAGGCCATTGTGGGCCAGCGTCGCCGCGATCATCGCCAGGTCGCGGCAGGTCACCGAGACTGAGCACAAGCGGAAATACAGATCGAGCGGATCTTCCGGATCGCCTTCGAGAATATTGAAATTGCGCAGCAGATGCGCGATGGCGCGGTTGCGATGCCCGGTGGCTTTTTCCGAGCGATACACCGCCTCATTCAACTCCAGGTGACGCCCGCAAAAGCCTCCGATGTGCGCCAGCACCCGCTCGAAACGCTGCAGCGGGTCCGTGCCGGGGATCAGCCCGCAGGTGGCGATGGCGCCGGCATTGATCATCGGATTGCGCGGCCGGCCGGTGCCCGGTTCCAGGTTGATCGAATTGAAGGCATCGCCGGTCGGCTCGACGCCGATCTTGCCCAGCACCGCCGCGACGCCGCAGGCCTGCAGTGCATACCCGTAAGTCAGCGGCTTGGAGATGGACTGTATGGTGAATTGCTGCCCGCAGTCACCTGCCTGGTAAACCATGCCGTCGATGGTGACCAGGGCAATGCCGAACGGATCGGGATCGACCTGCGCCAGTTCCGGGATATAGCTCGCCAGCTTGCCGCGACGGTCTTCGGACAACTGCCGGTGCAATCTCTCCAATATCTGTTGAATTGGCGATACCGCGACCGCCTGATGGCGTCCGGATCGCTGCATCTCGGCACTCTTCATCGCAGCCTGTCTCCGCCTCCATCGGGGCAGCCATGATACCCCGCTCACTCCGCGCCGGCGGCTGTTTGCCGCGTCACGCGGCAGCGCGCCATTTTCGTCGGGGGAAGATACAATTCGGGGACCAAGCGAGGTGCACGCCCCCCGCAATAACATCAGGCCATTGGGCGCCATCACAGCGAGCCAAGGAAGAAGCCCCGGAATGCCACTTCTCAAGCAGCTCTTCCCCGCCCCCGCCCAGGCCAGGCTGCGCGATTTCGCCCGCGCGCGCCGAACCCGCAAATGGCTCACGGGCATCGTCATCTTCATCGTGCTGTTCGGCCTTTTCGGCTTCTTCGCAGTACCGCCTCTGGTCCACCACAAGGCCGAACAGCAGCTGAGCCAGTTACTGGCCCGGCCGGTGACCATCGGCAAGATCTCGCTCAACCCCTATAGCCTGACCCTCGAAGCCGACCAGATTCACGTCGGCGAGCGCGGCGGCCAAGGCGATTTCGTCGACGTCGGCGAATTCCTGGTGCGCGGCTCGTGGACCTCCCTGTTTCGCCTGAAGCCGGTGATCCGCGAGGTATTCCTGGCCAAGGCCCAGGTCCACATCGTCCGCATCGACGCGCAGACCTTCAATTTCTCCGACCTGGTGGAGCAGTTTTCCAAGCCCCCCGCAGCGCCTCCGCAAAAGGACAGCAAGCCGACCCTGTTCGCGGTCTCCAACATCCACATGGATGATGGCCTGATCGATTTCGACGACCATCTGCTCGGCCAGCGTCACACCGTCGGCAAGATCGAACTGAGCATCCCCTTCATCGCCAACCTGCCCTCGAAAGTCGATGTGTTTTCGCAGCCGATGCTGCAGGCCACGATCGACGGCAGCCCCTTGCTGATCGAGGGCAAGACCAAGCCTTTCAACGGCTCCTTCACTTCCGATGTCACCATCAGGCTGGATCAACTCGACCTGCCGCAACTGATGTCGTATGCGCCGAAGAAATTGCCGGTGCAACTGCCCAAGGGCAAGCTGTCCACCGATCTCGACGTGCAGTTCGCCATGACCGGCGAGAAGGCTTCGATTGAAGTCAGCGGCACGGTGGACCTGAAGGATCTGGCCCTGACCGATGCCGCTGCCCAGCCGCTGTTCAATGTCGATGCCCTGCACGTCGCAGCCACATCGGTGCAGCCGCTGCTCGGCGTGGTCCATCTTGCGGATGTCCGCATCGATCATCCGCTGCTGGCCCTGTCCCGCGACAAACAGGGCACGCTCAATCTGGCCACGCTCGCGGCACCTGCGTCGGCGGAACCCAAAACGGCAGCATCCAAGGCGGCACAGCCCGCACCGTCCGCTGTCGCAGCGCCTAAAGCCGCCCCCTTCGATTTCGGCCTGAAGCATCTGGCGCTGAACGATGGCGCCATCCACCTGCAGGATCAGCAGACGGGCGCCAATCTCGGCCTGAGCAAGCTGGCGCTGACCTTCGCCAACATCTCGACCGTGGCGCACCAGCCGGGACTGTACACGGTGCAAACCGGCCTCGATCAGGGCGGCACCCTCTCCAGCAGCGGCTCCCTGATTCTGGCCGAAGGCAAGCTCGACGCCAACGCCAGTATCGAGCAACTGGCCTTGGCGGCATTTCAGCCCTATCTGGCGACTGCGCTGAACGCACGCCTGAGCCAGGGAACGGCCGGCGCCAAGCTCGCGCTCAAGGCCGACTGGTCCGGCCCGGTGTTCGGCCTGCAACTCGGCCGCAGCGAAGTACGCCTGGACGGCCTGCGCCTGGACAACGGACGTGACGCGGGGGCTAAAAGCAGCCCGGTTATCGCACTGGATCACGCCACCGCCGCCATCCGGCTGATCGACCTGGCCGCGCGCAACGCCGAGCTTTCCTCCATCACCATCGAAGGCCTGACGGTCAACGCCGAGCGCGCCGGCGATGGTTCCATCAACCTGCTCAAGCTGGCGAAAAGCGGCGGCTCCACTGCCGCCGCGCCGACGGCACGCAAGCAAAAACCCGCCGCCGCGGAACCCGCCTGGAAATACAGCATTGACAACATCGATCTGGGCAAGTCCGGCGTCGCCTTCGTCGATCGCACCCAGAAGCAGCCCATCTCGCTGGGCCTGTCGCCGCTGCAGGTGAAGGTGCAGCACTTCAGCAGCGATTTCGCCAAGCCCTTGCAACTCGATGCCAGCGCGGCCTTCAAGCGCAAGGGCAATTTGAAGCTTGGCGGCAGCGTCACACTGGCCCCGCTCAAGCTGGATCTGCAACTGGACGGCCAGCAGATGGACGTCGCGGCGCTGGAGCCTTACTTCACCGCCAAGCTGAATGCCTATATCGCCAGTGCGCTGATCAACCTCAAGGGCAATCTCAAGCTGGCCAGCGACAAGGGACAGCTCAAGGCTTATTACAAGGGCGATGCCGGAGTCACCAACGTCCGCATGCTCGACAAGGCCACATCCGACCTGTTCGCCGGCTGGCGTAGCCTGGCCGTGACGCAGATCAAGGCCGCTTACGACGAGCGCGGCACCGATGTGCAGCTCGGCAAGATCACGCTGGACCAGTTCTACTCAAGGGTTCTGCTCAACAGCAACGGCCAGCTCAATCTCAGCGACTTCGTGGCCAAGGAAAATGCGCCGACCGCATCCCTGACCCGGGCCAATACTCCCGGCACCCCGGCGCCCGCCACTCCTGCGCCCACGGCTCCAGCGGCTCAGCCTGCCGCGAGCGCCGACACCACGGCGGCCGCGACGCCACCGCTCAATCTCGCCTTTGGCCAGATCCTGCTGCACCAGGGCCAGGTCGACTACACCGACAACTTCATCAAGCCCAATTTCAGCGCCCACCTGGGCAAGATCGAGGGCGACATCGGCGCCTTCGGCACCCACTCCACCCAGCCAGCCCGTGTCGCGGTGCAGGCCAGCCTGAACGACAACGGCCCGGTCTCGATCAACGGCAGCATCAACCCCCTGGTGAAACCGCCGTTCCTCGACATGACCGCCACCACGCGCGACGTCGACCTGACCAATTTCACCAGCTACTCGCTCAAGTACGCCGGCTATCCGATCGTCAAGGGCAAGCTCAACGTCGATCTGCACTACCTGCTGGACCACAACAAGCTGGATGCAAACAATCACATCTTCATCGACCAGTTCACCTTCGGCGACCATGTCGACAGTCCCAGCGCGACCAACCTGCCGGTGCGGCTGGCCATCTCCCTGCTGAAGAATTCGCGCGGCGAAATCGACGTCAACATTCCGGTGTCCGGCTCGCTCGACGATCCGCAGTTCAGCGTCGGCGGCCTGATCTGGCACGCCTTCGTCAACCTGATCGAGAAGGCCGTCACCTCGCCGTTCAGCCTGCTGGCCGGCGCCTTCGGAGGTTCCGAGGAACTCGGCTACGTCGCCTTCGAGCCCGGTTCCGCCACGCTGTCCGATGCGGAGACGAAAAAACTCGACACCCTGAGCAAGGCCCTCACTGACAAACCCGGCATCAAGCTCGACCTGGCCGGCCGGGTCGATCCGGCGCTCGACACCCCCGGGCTGAAACAGGCGGAGGTCGATCGGCAGGTCAAGCGCCAGAAGATCAAGGATCTGGTCGGCAAGGGCGAAAGCATCGACATCGACAGCATCAAGCTGGAGCCGGCGGAATACGACAAGTATCTGGACAAGGCTTACAGCGCCGCCGACATCAAGAAGCCGCGCAATTTTGTCGGCATCGCCAAATCCATCCCTGCCGACCAGATGAAGCAACTGCTGCTGGACAACACCAAGGTCAGCGATGCCGATCTCAATGCCCTGGCCCAGCGTCGTGCCAGCGTGGTGCAGCAGTGGTTCGGCGGCAAGATCGACGCAGGGCGCATTTTCACCGTCGCCCCGAAAATGGACGCGAGCGGCATCACCGACAAGGGGCCGTCGACGCGGGTGGAGTTCACTCTCAAATAAGGCCTGCGCGCGTTCCACTGTGTGGGAATTATCACCCTGCGCATTGAACAGCCGCAGGGCATGAGGAAGAATCGGACAGTGCCGCCCCGAACCTGCCGATGATCGTGAACCGCGATGCGGCAGACGGGCAGGCCAAGGGGGAAGCGTGACGGACAGATTCCGCCATCGACTGTCGGCCGGTGAGGTCCTTTTCGACAAGGGCGACAGGGGCGACTGCGCCTACATCGTCGAGTCCGGCCTCATCGAGATCTGCCACGATCCGTATCAGCCGGGCGGTGTCGTGGCGCGCCTCGGCGCCCAGGAAATCTTCGGTGAAATGGTCTTGTTCGGCGTCAACACGCGGTCAGCCGGCGCGCGCGCGGCCGAGCCGACCACCCTGACCCGGGTCACCCACGACTACCTGGGCGAGCGCCTGCAAACCGCCAATCCGATGCTGCGCCACCTGCTGCGCACTCTGAGCAACCGTTGCCGCGAACTGCTCAACGGCAACAATGCGGAAGCAGCGGCCGTATTCATGGGGCAAGCGGACGACGACGACCGCAAGCTGGCGCATGCGCGCGTGCGCGCCGAACAGGAACTGACGCTGGCCCTGGAGCGGGATGAACTGCAACTGCATTTCCAGCCGATCATGCACTTGTCGGATCAACGCCTGGCCGGCTTCGAGGCGCTGCTGCGCTGGCCGCACCCGCAGCGCGGCATGGTGTCACCGGCCGAGTTCATCCCTCTGGCGGAGGAATCCGGGCTGATCAACCGCATCGGGCACTGGATCATCGACCGAGGCTGCGCCGCCCTGGCCCGGCTCGGGGCGGAACGCCCGGAGCTTCAGTTGTTCATGAGCATCAATCTTTCCAGCCGCCAGTTCGACGATGCGGAGCTGCTCCCGGCCATCGACCGGGCGCTGCAGCGACATGCCGTCGACCCGGCCCGGGTCAAGCTGGAAATCACCGAATCCCTGCTGTTGCAAAAACTGGACGAGGGCTTGCGGCTGCTTCTGGCCTGCCGGGCGCGCGGACTGAAGATCTCGCTGGACGATTTCGGCACCGGATACAGCTCCCTTTCCTATCTGCACCGGCTGCCGATCGACACCCTGAAACTGGACCGATCCTTCGTCGGGCAGCTCGATGCCGGTCTCGCGGGCTCCAGGATCGTCGCCGCGGTGATTCGCCTGGCGCATGAGCTGGGCATGGACGTCATCACCGAAGGTCTTGAAACAAAACAACAAATTGAATCCATGCGGCTGCTGGGTTCGGATCTGGGGCAGGGTTTTTACTTCAGCCGCGCCACTCCCCTGGCGGAAGCGGCGGAAATCGTGCGCAAGTCCCTGTAATGGCAGGGCAGTTGCAACTTGTGCCGCGCAGGAGCGCCCCGCTATAATGAGCGTCTTTTCTGTCGGGGCCTTGCGATAGGCGCCGGCATTTCTTTTGTCCGTCGGAGGGCTTGCGTATCAGCGCAGAACGTCAGGATCGCCGTAACGAGGAGATCAACGTACCACGAGTGCGTGTGATCGGATCAGATGGCTCGCAGGTTGGCGTCATGTTGACGCGGGATGCGATCGCCAAGGCGGAAGGCGAAGCCCTGGACCTGGTTGAAGTATCGCCGAATGCCGACCCGCCGGTCTGCAAGATCATGGACTATGGTAAGTACATCTACCAGAAGGACAAATCGCAGCAGGCGGCACGCAAGAAGCAGAAGCAGATTCAGGTCAAGGAAGTGAAATTCCGCCCGACGACGGAAGAAGCCGACTATCAGACCAAGTTGCGCGCTTTGCTGCGCTTCCTGGAGGAAGGCGACAAGGTCAAGATCACGTTGCGCTACAAGGGCCGCGAGATGGCGCACCAGGAGCTGGGTTTCCAGCTCATCGACCGCATCAAGGCCGATCTGGAGGAAGTGGCGCTGATCGAGCAGTCACCGAAGATGGAAGGACGGCAGGCCATCATGGTGATGTCGCCGCGCAAACATTAACAAGCAGCAAGACGAGTTTTACCTGGAGTTACAACGATGCCGAAGATGAAGACCAACCGTGGCGCCGCGAAGCGCTTCGCCCGCACCGGCAAGGGCGGGTTCAAGCGCAGCAGTTCGCACAAGCGCCACATCCTGACCAAGAAGTCCGCAAAGCGCATCCGCGATCTGCGTGGGCCGAAGATGGTGCATGGATCGGACAATAAAGAAGTCCGGCAGTTGCTGCCCTACGCCTGAGCAATCAGCAGGCCGACGGACAGCTTTTCCACCCCTAAAAGATTCGCAGCAGCGAACTTAATAACCAAGAGGTATTTGAGAAATGGCACGAGTCAAGAGAGGCGTTACAGCACGCGCCCGCCACAAGAAGTTGCTAAAGAAAGCCAAGGGTTACTACGGCGGCCGCTCACGCGTCTACCGCGCAGCCAAACAGCAGGTCATCAAGTCGGGCCAGTACGCCTTCCGCGATCGCCGCGTCAAGAAGCGCGAGTTCCGCGCCCTCTGGATCGTGCGTATCAATGCCGGCGCCAACGAGAACGGCCTGTCCTACAGCCGATTTATGCACGGGCTGGCCGCTGCCGGCGTCGCGCTGGATCGCAAGGTATTGTCTGACATCGCGATCCACGACAAGCCCGCCTTCGCGCAGCTGGTCGCCCAGGCCAAGGCCCAGCTCGCCGCCTGATCCGCGTCCGGACCAGCAGTACCCTTGAGCAAAGGGGGAGCGGCGCTAGCGCCACTCCCCCTTTTTATTGGTGTAGGGATTAATGTCAACTGATCTTGAAGAACTGAGCAGCAAGGCCGCCGCCGAAATTGAAGGCGCCACCGATCCGCGTGTGCTGGAACAGCTGCGCGTCGATCTGCTCGGCAAGAAAGGCCGCGTCACCGAATTGCTGAAGCAGCTCGGCGGCATGGCGCCGGAACAGCGCAAGGCCTTCGGCGAGCAGGTCAACCGCGTCAAGGAGACCCTGACGGCGGCACTGGAAGGCAAGGCGCGGGCAATGGACGAAGCGGAGCTGGCGCACAAGCTGGCTTCGGAGACCATCGACGTCACCCTGCCCGGCCGCGGCGAAGAAGTCGGCGCCCTGCATCCGGTAACGCGCACCATCCGCCGCATCGAGCGGATCTTCAACTCGATGGGCTTCGAAAGCGTGCAGGGCCCCGAAATCGAGGACGACTGGCACAACTTCCAGGCGCTCAATATTCCAGAATCGCATCCGGCGCGGGCGATGCAGGACACCTTCTACGCGCTGGACGGTTCGCGCCTGCTGCGCACCCATACCAGTCCGGTGCAGATTCGCACCATGAAGCAGCGCAAGCCGCCCATCCGCATCATCTGCCCGGGCCGCGTCTACCGCGTCGACTTCGATCGCACCCATAGCCCGATGTTCCATCAGGTCGAGGGCCTGTACGTGGCGGAGAATGTCGGCCTGGCCGACCTCAAGCACGACTTGCTGCGCTTCCTCTCGCTGTTCTTCGAGCGCGATGCGGAAGTGTTGTTCCGCCCCTCCTACTTCCCCTTCGTCGAACCCGGGGCCGACGTGCACATGCGCTGGGGCGACCGCTGGCTGGAGTTGCTGGGCTGCGGCGTGGTCCATCCGAACGTGCTCAGCGCGGTCGGCATCGATCCGGAGCGCTACACCGGCTATGCCTTCGGCATGGGGGTGGAGCGTCTGGCGATGCTGCGCTACGGCGTTGATGACCTGCGCCTGTTCTTCAATAACGACCTGCGCTTCCTCGAGCAGTTCCGCTGACATGGAAAAGCACAAGAGCAGAAGCGCCTCGCGCAAAGACGCAAAGGCGCCAGAAAAAGCTTTCCTTGCCGGATCGGGCGGATTCCCCGTACTGAAATCCACCCTGTATCCTCATCGCCTCTTCCCTTGCGTCTTTGCGTCTTTGCGCGAGAACGCCGTTGCCGTTGCCGCACTATGAAAATCTCCGAAAACTGGTTGCGCGAATGGGTCAATCCGCCGGTGAGCGCGGCCGCCCTGGCCGAGAAGCTCAACATGGCCGGACTCGAGTGCGAAGCCGAGCCGCTGAGCAAGGACCCACCGCAAGGCGTGGTGGTGGGCCGCATCATCAAGGCCGAGCCGCATCCCCAGGCCGACCGGCTGCGTGTCTGCGAAGTCGATGCCGGGCGCGACGAAACGGTGAAAATCGTCTGCGGCGCGGCCAATGCCCGCGTCGGTATCCTGGTGCCGGCAGCCCTGCCCGGTGCACGCCTGCCAGGCGGCAAGGAAATCGGCGCCGCCGTCCTGCGCGGCGTTGAATCCGCGGGCATGCTCTGCTCCGCTTCCGAACTGGGGCTGGCGGAGAAGTCCGAGGGCCTGCTCGAGCTCGACCCCGATGCCTACCCCGGCACGCCGATCGAAAAGCATCTGGCGCTGACCGACAACCTGCTCAATCTGGAACTGACGCCAAACCGGGGTGACTGCCTCAGCATCGCCGGCTTGGCGCGCGAGGTAGCCGCGCTCTACAGCCTGCCCGCCAAGGCGCCGACCATCCGCCCGGCCGTGGTCAGCGCGCTGCCGAGCAAGGAAGTCATCGTCGAGGACGCGCAGGGCTGCCCGCACTACGTCGGCCGCGTTGTCACCAAGCTCAATCCCAAGGCGCGCACCCCGGACTGGATGCGCGAGCGGCTGCGCCGCTCAGGCATCCGCGCCATCCACCCGGTGGTGGACATCACCAACTACGTGCTGCTCGAACTGGGCCAGCCGATGCACGGCTTCGACAGCGCCAGACTGGCGGGTCCGGTACGCATCCGCCGCGCCCGTGCCGGAGAGAAACTGGCCCTGCTCAACGAGCAGACCATTGATCTCGTCCCGGCCGACCTGCTGATCACCGATGACAGCGGTCCCCTGGTACTGGCCGGTGTGATGGGCGGCACCGCCTCCGGCGTCAGCGAAAGCACCACCCAGATTTTCCTGGAGGCCGCCTGCTTCGATCCGGTCAGCATCGCCACCAGCGGGCGCCGCCACAAGCTGCTGTCGGACTCGCGCTACCGCTTCGAGCGCGGTGTCGATCCGGCGCTGCAGCGGCGCGCGCTGGAGCGCGCCACCCAGCTGGTGCAGCAGATCTGCGGCGGTGAGGCCGGCCCCATCGTCGAGGTTGGCCGCGCGCCGCAGTACGCCGCCACCCTGCGCCTGCGCCACAGCCGCATCGAACGCCTGCTCGGCTGCCCGGTGCCCGCGCGCGACGTGCCAGTGCTGCTCGGGCGGCTCGGCATCGAAACCCAGGCGGAGGAAGCCGGTGCCTGGCGCGCGCGCGTGCCGACCCACCGCTACGATCTGCGCATCGAAGCGGACCTGGTGGAAGAAGTCGGCCGACTGTACGGCTACGAGCGCATTCCGGCGCGCGCCTATGCCGCCTCGCTGGCGCCGTTTGCAGTGCCGGAGACGCAGCGTCCGCTGGATCTGCTGAAAGACACCCTGGTGGCCCGCGGCTACCAGGAAGTGGTCACCTACAGCTTCGTCGATCCGAAACTGCAAGCCCAGCTCAATCCCGGCGTGGACGCCGTGGCGCTGGACAATCCCATCGCCGAAACCATGGCGGTGATGCGCACCACCCTGTGGAGCGGCCTGCTCCCCACCTGGCTCTACAACCGCCAGCGCCAGCAGAAACGCGCGCGCCTGTTCGAGTGCGGCGCCAGCTACTTCCCGGACGGCAGCGGTACCCGGGAAACGCAGAAACTGGCCGGACTGGTCGCCGGCAGCGCGCTGGCCGAGCAATGGGGCAGCAAACCCGAGCGCCCAGTCGACTTCCACGACGTCAAGGCCGATCTGCTGGCCTTGCTCGGCAGTTCGGCCGAACAGTTCAGCTTCGAGCGCGGTGAGCATGCCGCCCTGCATCCGGGACGCTGCGCGCGCATCCTGCGCCAGGGCCAACCGGTGGGCTGGCTCGGCGCCCTCCATCCGCGACTGGCGCAAAGCCTGGACGTGAGCGATGCGCTGTTGCTGTTCGAACTGGACAGCGATGCGGTGTGCGCGACACAGCTGCCGCAGCCCGGACCGGTATCCGAATTCCCCTCGTCGCGGCGCGACCTGGCCTTCGTCCTGAAGGAAGAAATCACTGCGCAACAGCTCATCGCGGTGGTGCGCAACGCGGGCGGTCCGCTGCTCATATCCGTACACATATTTGACATGTATCACGGTGCTGGTTTGCCTGAAGGCTTTAAAAGCATGGCTTTAGGCTTGATTTTTCAAGACTATTCACGCACCCTTAACATTGAGGAAATAGACGCTGCGGTCAGGGAAATCACCGCAAGCGTATCCGCCCAACTGGGGGCCTCTGTCCGAGGATAGTTGAGGTCGAGAACGTGGCGCTGACGAAAGCAGAGCTGGCCGAGGCCCTGTTCGACGAATTGGGTCTGAATAAACGCGAAGCCAAAGAATTCGTGGATCTGTTCTTTGAGGAGATCCGTGGACGGCTGGAAAGCGGGGAGCCAGTGAAGCTCTCCGGTTTCGGCAATTTTGAGCTGCGCGACAAAAACCGGCGTCCGGGCCGCAATCCCAAGACTGGCGAGGAAATCCCGATCTCGGCGCGGCGTGTCGTCACCTTCCGTCCGGGCCAGAAGCTGCGCCTGCGAGTGAGTGTTGATGAAAACAGCGGCTGAACTGCTCGCACCCTTGCCGGAAATTCCGCGCAAGCGTTACTTCGCCATTGGCGAAGTCAGCGACCTGTGCGCGGTCAAACCGCACGTCCTGCGCTACTGGGAGCAGGAATTTCCGCAGCTCAAGCCGATCAAGCGCCGCGGCAACCGCCGCTATTACCAGATCGACGATGTGCTGATGGTGCGGCACATCCGCAGCCTGCTCTACGAACAGGGCTTCACCATCGGCGGCGCCCGTCAACGCCTCAAGGACCAGCCCAAGGCCGAACGCCTGAAAGCCATCCAGCCGCTGCCGGCGAGCAATGACGCGGCCCCTGCGCAAACCGGTGCCTCGCGCAAGCAGAAGGAACTGCACGACATCCGTTCCGAGCTGGAAAACCTGCTGCAGCGCTGGCCTGTCTAGACATCCCTGTCCAAGCACCGGTCATCCATGACCGGACTGTTGAAACAAGCAGGTAAAGTTTTCTGGGCTGCGGGAACCCCTCTCCGATTGACCGGTCTTTATCTCGGCCGCCGCGGAGGGTTGGGATGCATATAGTGTCCCCGGTGATCTCCTCCGAGCTCCTCCGCCGCGGCCACCAGATTTTCCCCTCCCCGGCATGACCCGCCCGTACGCTTGCCTGCGGCGGTTCGCGCCGCGCATCATGCCGTATGGCCGGCAGCAAAATGCCGGGCCGCGGCAAACACCAACTGGAGTTGCTGGTGAGACCGGGCCTTAAAAGAGTACTCGACTACTTCGCCTACGCCATATCCGGTCTGGCCCTGGTCGGCGGCGTCACCTATGGCTTGCAGCATCTGCCGCAACGATGGTCGGCGGCGCCGGTGGCCGCTCCCGCGCCGTCTGCCGCCCAGGCAAGCACGGCTGCGGATTCCAGCAACGCCGCTACGGCCGAAGCATCACCTCCGGATCAGGGCGCGGACCAGGCTTCACAGGCAGCCGCCGGTCTGCCGGTCAATCAGTCTCCGGCCTCCCAGGATCCCACACAGGCCGAACCGGTCGACGCGAACGGCCAGACAGCCGAGCAGGCTGCGTTCTCACGCGATCAGGCCACCTACTACGCCCTGCAGAGAAACTGCTACGAAGCGGCAAACAACAACCAGAACGGGGAGTACCCCGCCCTGCAAGCCTCGGCCTGCAACCGCTACGCGCAATTCGCCTACGCGCGGGGTTGGAGCGCCGGCACCCTGCCCGCTTATGGCCAGGCCACGCAGCAAGCGCCCGCCGCCGCGGACTCCGCGGCGGCGGCCCAGCCGGACCTTTCCGACCAATCCCAGGCCCAGTTCCAGACGCCGCCCCAAGTCATCATCCTCGACCAGAGTTTCAACGGTAATCGGCAGGGGGACGGACACCGTCCGTATGGTCAAAACGGCGGCAACAACACGCAGCCGCCGCGGCAAACCGGCCCCAACTACTCATTGCCGCCTCTGCAACAGCCTCCAGAGGTATTTCAGCCGCATCGCAGCGAGCCATCGCACGGCAGGCCGCCGCCAGGACAGTCGAGATAGCGGAAACGGCTCACGCGGTTCCGGATGGAGGGCCTGCGGCGACACCCAGCCGCAAGAGCGATTACAAGCAAACCTTTTCCCGCCGTTGCCTGATCTCCTGTTTGAAATTGTGCGAGCCCTATACCGGGGGGGCGGCGACAACCTGTACCTTGTCCTGATCGTGCAGCGACTCGCCGCCGCGCACCACCACGCTGTCGCCGGGCGCCAGCGATCCATCCACCGCGATCCATTCGCCGTCGGCCACGCCCGGCTTGACCGCGATGCGCTCGGCCGTTTCGTTGCGGATGCGGAATACTGTCATGCCCTCGGCACGGATGATCAGCGCATCGCGCGGCACCGCCAGCAACTGCTGCGGCGCCCCCAGCGGCAGTTCCGCATGCACCAGCGCGCCCACCGCCGGCAGCGGCTGGATATGCTGCGCATCGAGCACCACTTCGAAACTCTGCGACAGGGCGTCGCCCACCGGCACGATGGCCTTGACCGGCGCGCGCGCGGTGGTGCCGTCCACATGCACCGTCACCTCGCCGCCCTGGCTGATGGCGCGCACATGGCGCAGCGGCAGGAACAGGTGAATCTCCAGGCCGCCGTTGCCGCCGAGCCGCGCCACCACATCGCCGATCGCCGCGTACTCGCCGGCGCGCTTGACCCGCTCGACCACCACGCCGTCGAACGGCGCGCGGAATTCCATGCGCGACAGGCGCTCCTCCAGCTCGTGCTGCGTGGCCTTGGCGATCTCCATGTCGCTGCGCGCCAGATCGCGGGTGTTCTCCTGCAAGTCGAGCTGGTCGCGGGTAATGGCGTCGCCGGCCGCGGACAGGCGCTCGAACTCGCGCTGCGCCTGTTTCAGAGCGATCTCGGCGCGGGTGACCCGCGCACTCAACTCGGCCCGCTGCAGCGACAGTTGCGCCGTATCCAGCCGCGCCACCACCTGCCCCTGCTTCAGCACCGTGCCGACGTCGGCGATCCAGGCCAGGTTGCCTTCCACCGAAGCCGACAGATTGGCAGTGCTATGGCTCTGTACCTGCCCCGATACCGATACCGTCGGCAGCATCTGCCGCAACTCCGCCGGTACCACCCGCACCGCCGCGGACGGGCTTTGCGCCACCGCCAGGGCCGAAGCGCTGGCCAGCAGAAATGCGCCAAATCCGATCACCATGCCGAGGCGCTTCATGCCGGCACCTCGTTGCGCGCGATGGAAGGCTGGGCCTCGCCCAGGCGCAACAGGCTGGGCATCAGGAACCAGGTGAAGCTGGTGCCGATCACCATGCCGCCGATAGTGACCGTCGCCAGGCCGCGGTAAATTTCCGCGCCCAGACCTGGCGCCAGCATCAGCGGCAGCATGCCGAGCACAGCGGTGAGGGTCGACAGCACGATGGGCCGGGCGCGTGTTTCGAGCGCCTGCGCCACCGCCTCGCGCCGCGGCACCCCGGCGCGCTCACGGGCGCGGGTCTGATCCACCAGCAGGATCGAGGCGTTGACCACCAGGCCGAGCAGGATGATGAAGCCGATCATGGTCAGCAGGTCCAGCGCCTGGAAATGGAACAGGCCAAGGAAGCGCAGACCGGCGACGCCGCCGGCCATCGCCACCGGCAGCACCAGCAGCACGATGAAACTGTCGCGCACTGAACGGAACAGTGCCGACATCAGCGCGAACAGGATGGCGATGGCCAAAGCGAAGTTGCTCGTCATGGTTTTCAGGGCTTTCTTCAGGTCGCTGGCGGTGCCGTTGTAACTGAGCGTGGCGCCGGCCGGCAGCGCCGTACGCACCAGCGGCTCGACTTTCTCGCGCAACACTTTCTGCGCATCGGCGATGGTCATGTTTTCCGGCGGCTCGAAGAAAATGTCCACGGTGCGGCGGCCATTCAGCCGCAGCAGCGTGGTCGGGCCGACGGTCTGCTTCAGTTCGGCCAGGTCGCCGACGGTCTGCACGCCGGCGGCAGGCGTCACCAGCGGCAACTCCGACAACTCCTCCGGGGAGCGCCAGCGCGGGCCGCGCAGGATCATGTCCATGCGCTCGTTGCCGTCGAAATACTCGCCGATGTAAAGGCCGCCGGTGAGTGCGCGCAGGGCGGAGGAGACGCTGAAGCGGTCCATGCCGGCGCGCGAGATGCGCCATTCCTCGGGTTTCAGCTGCAACTCCGGCTCGGCCAGGGTCAACGGCGGGTTCGGCTGCGGATAGGTGCCTGGCAGCGCCTCGACGATGGCCTGCTGCGCGATCTTGGCGGCGGCGAGCAGGCCCGGCATGTCGGAACCCTGCAGATCCAGTGAGATACCGCGGCTGTTGCCGCCATCCACCGACAGCAGCGAGCCGCGGCTGACGAAAGCCTCGGTATCCGGCAGCCCGGCCAGGATCTCCTCGCGCATGGTCTTCTGCATCGCCGCGCCCTCGCCCGGGTTCTTCGGGTACACCGTGAGCTGGTTGTTGCCGGAGTCGTCCATGTACAGGTTGTAGTACTTCACCTCCGGCTGCTTGCCGTCGCGCATGTGCGGCTTGAGACGCGCCACGATGGTCTTGCCCAGCTCGTCGCGGATGGTGCGGATATTGCTGCCGGCGGCCACCAGGAACGGCGCCTGCAGATTGTCGGTCGGCGCCACCGGCAGGTAGTCGACCTTGGGCACCAACAGATAACAGAACAGCACGCTGCCGCCGACCAGGGCGCCGATCCAGGCGCTGCGCTGGAACGGCGTGTCGGTCAGGCGCATCGCCACGCCAGCCATATTGCTCCACCACTGCTTGTGCTGGTCGGCAGGGATGGTCCGTGCCAGGGCCCAGCGATTGGCGGCGGGAATCACCGTGGCCGCCACCAGCAGCGAGCCGGCATGCGCCACCGCCATGGTGATGGCCAGATCGGCGAACAACTGCCCTTCCACGCCCTTCATGAACAGCACCGGCAGGAAGATGGCGATGCTGGTCAGCATCGAGGCGAACAGGGCCGGGATCACCTCGCTGGCGCCCTCGCTGGTGGCGTTGCGGCCGCCGCGGCCGGCCTGCACGTAGCGGATGATATTGCCCTGCACGATCAGCGCCGCATCGGTGACGATGCCGGTGGAAAAGGCCAGGCCCGCCAGGGAAATCACGTTGAGCGTGCGGCCCAGCAGGTGCAGCGTGATCACCGCGAAAGCCAGCGACAGCGGGATGGTGGCGGCGATCACCGTCAGTGCGCGCGGCCCGCGCAGGAAGTACCACAGGCCGCCGATGGCCAGCAGGATGCCGACGATCAGGCTGTCGCGGACGAAGCCGATGGCGCGCCGCACATAGACGCTGGCATCCCAGGACAGTTCGATGAACAGCCTTTCCGACTTCAGCGGCCCCTCGTTCAGCTCGGCGATTGCCTGCTTGACGCCGTCGATGATGGCGACGGTATTGGACTGGTTGGTGCGCGACAGGGTGATGTAATACGAGGGCTCGCCGTTGCGCAGGGTGTAGTTGTGCTGATCGGCCAGATCCACCTTGGTCTCCGCCAGATCGCGCAGATAGATCGGGCGGTCATTGCTCCAGCCCAGGATCAGGCCACCGAGGTCGGGCACCGCCTCGCGCCCGGTGAAGCGCACGGTGAGCTGGCGCCGCCCGACATCGCTGAACCCCGCCGAGGAATCCTGTGCCCGCGACAGCGCCGTGGTGATCTTGTCCACCGAAACGCCCAGCGCCGCGGCACGGAACGGATCGAAATCGATCTGTACCTGGCGCGGCCGCTCGCTCTGCATGTTGACGTTGGAAACACCCGGCACCTGCGCCAGCCGCGGCTTGATCACCTCGGTGATCAGCTTCTGGTAGCGTGCCAGATCGGTGACCGGATTGCCCGGCAGCGGCCGCAGCAGCAGCGAGGCCGCCACGTCCTGGGTGAAGCCGCCGTTGCCGCCGATCACCTGCGGCCGGTCCGAATCCACCGGCGGTGTCGGATAGACCCGGTTGAGCCGGTTCAGCACGTCGAGCATGGCCTGGGTCATGTCGGTGCCCAGCTCGAAGGTCAGGTTGATGATGCCGAAGCCGCGCTGGATCGAGCTGCGCATCTCGGTCACGCCGGACATGCCGTTGAGCACGTTCTCTTGCGGCTCCACCAGCGCCTGCTCCACCTCCGCCGGCGCCGCCTCGCGCCAGCCGCTGACCACGCTGATGCGCGGCAGGTTGGTATTGGGCAGCAACTGGATCGGCAACTGGATCAGGGCCAGGGACCCGAACAGCAACAGGATCAGCGCCCCGGCGACGACAGCGGCCGGATTGGTTTGCGACAACTCGGTCAGACGCATAGCCCCACCCCCATGGCGACGACCTGCGCCGCGGCGTTGCGGTGCTCGATGTCGTTCTTGGATGCTGCCGGGGGACCACAGGTTTAAGGGCTGAGCTGCTGCTCATGAAGGCCATGCGTCGCATGTACGCCATGCTGGTGTTGGCGCGCATGCGGCAGGGGTAGAGCGCGGAGCGGCTGCCGAGAGGCAGGGCCCCTGGTATTTATTTGCTATTACAATGACTTGACGCGGGAAACGGCTACTTCGCCTGATCGGCTTCGGGCTTTTTCGGCACCACCAGGCGCAGGCGCACTACAGGGGCGCTCCCCGGCTCGGCCGAGGGCTGGGCTGCATACCGCTCGCGAAGCTTGCGGATGGTGCTTTCCGCGTAGGGCCGCATTTCCACATCGATCTGCGGCAGCACCGTGGCCTCGAATTCGGCGATCGCTTCCTGGGCCGCCTTCGTTGCCAGTTGCCGCTCGGGCAGCAAAATGACCAGCTTCGCGGCGATCTTCGAGCTGATCTGCGCTTCCGCGACCGCCTCCGCGTAGATTCCGCGCAGCTCGTCCTTCTGTGTCAAGCAGTTCTCCTGTGGCGCCGGACATCCGTCCCCATCGAGGGGAGCGACGGGGACGGGGCGAAAAAGCGATCAGCTCTTTTTCGGCGCCTGCGCAACGCCGCGCGCGGCTTTCTTCTTGTCTTTCCGAGCCTGCTTCGCTGCCACTGCCGCCTCTTTCCTGGTTACTGCCATGAGATTCTTCCGTTGATGCCGGCGTGAATCGCCGGGGAGCGCAACGTTACACCCAAATCGAACTCCGCGCGTCCGCTCAGCCCGCCCAGCTCTATGAGCCAGCAACGAAATTCACTTCATTCATTGCATACTGAGAATTGTGTGATCCGGGTAAACCCAAATCATGGCATGGAGAAATTTCGCCGCAGAACGGTCCAATATACGATGGGAACGGACCCCGGAGAACAGCATGCCGCTTCGATTGGAAGGATCCTGCGCCTGCGGCGCCGTCAGCTTTTCAGTGGACAGTCATGCGCCCTGCCCTTATCAGCTGTGCTATTGCTCAATCTGCCGCAGAACCGGTGGCGGAGGTGGATTCGCGATCAATCTGAGCGCCGACGCCGCCACCCTGAAAATGAAAGGCAAACGCTACCGGCGCGTCGTGCACGCACCGGTCAACGACGGCGGACACACCAGTATCAGTTCCGCGGAGCGTCATTTCTGCGGCCGCTGCGGCACTTCACTGTGGCTGTTCTCGCCGGAATGGCCGGAATTGCTGCATCCCATGGCTTCTGCCATCGACTCCGAACTTCCGGTACCGCCAAGCCGGGTCCACATGATGCTGGGCTCCATGGCATCTTGGGTACAGCCTTCGATTGGTCCCGACGATCAATGCTTCGATGCTTATCCCGAAGAATCGATCGAGCACTGGCACCGCAAGCGCGGACTGTGGGTCGAATAAGAAGCGGATGACTGGTCGGGAACGGAGTGACTTCAACCCAAACAAAAAACGCCGCCATCTCGGGCAGCGTCCTTGCTCACAACTTCTCGACTTGATTGGTCGGGGCGACAGGATTTGAACCTGCGACCACCTGCCCCCCAGTCACCAGACACATTTGTTCAGAGCGATTCACTGAACCCCTACTTTCTCTGCAACTGACTAATCTACTTAGTGTTTTGTAGATTGATTGTTTCATAACAACCCTTCACAAATCACACAGTGCGAGTCAAACTGTGTACCAACCTGTGTACCAAATCCATGCTAACAGACCGAGCTTTAAAGAACCTGAAGCCGTCCGGAAAACTGCAAGAGATTGCGGACGGTCAGGGGCTGGGCCTCCGGGTGTCTCCGGTAGGCCATATCACTTTCCAATACCGATACCGCTTTGGGGGGGCGCCCCGCCGGCTAAAGTACGGCACGTATCCTGAAATGTCGCTCAGCGACGCCCGCACAGCCCACCGTGAGGCCCGCAAACTGCTGGACAGGGGTATTGACCCAGCCCGGCACAAGCTACTGACAAAGCGCGAGGAAACCCTTGCTGAAACCGTGGCGGCCTTGGTCCAGGAGTTCAAGACCCGTTACATAGACCAGAATCACAAAACCGATGAAGCCGGCCGCATGCTTGACTCCTACGTCATTCCCGAAATTGGCAAGCTCAAAGCTCGGGAGGTCACGCGAAGAGAGTTGGTTCAGCTCCTCGATAAAATTGTGAGCCGGGGCGCGCGGGTGCAGGCAAACAGGGTTACATCGCTGGTAAAGCTACTGTTTCAGTATGGAGTAGAACGCGGAATCATCGAGTCGAATCCAGCGGCGGACATTCGTCGCCGGACCATTGGGGGAATAGAGGTTCCGCGCGAGCGAAATCTGTCATTCGATGAGATCAAAAGCCTGTGGAACGGGCTGGACGATGCCTTCATGAGCCCCGGCGTTAGGTTGGCCCTGCGCATCCTCCTGTTAACGGGGCAACGCCGTGGTGAACTTCAGGCTGCCTTGAAGCGTGATGTCGATCTCAGCAACAGGCTTTGGACAATTCCCGCCGAGAACTCCAAGAATGGTAAGGCCCATCAGGTACCGTCCCGTCCGATCAGGCCTTGGCTATAGAGTCTTGGCTCTCGGGACTAGATGAGAAAGACCGAGGCTTCTTGGTAGCTCAGCTCAAGCATTCCTGCACGTTGCTCAAAGAACGTCGCGGCTAGAAAAAAATTTCTATAATTTTTTTGCGTTTGTGCGCGTGCTCATCTCTATCCCGTCTCCCCTCCGAGGCGGGGGCCACTTCGTCTTTGGATTCCGTCCTGGCGAATAGGGGTCCCACGACCCCATGGCGCCGCTTTCGCGGCGCAGGCCCTCCCGTTTTGCACGAATCCCGTGCAAACCCTACGAGAGGGACCATGATCGAATCAGGACTGTTCGTTTTCTCCGGCGTGATGCTCTTGCTCATTAAGATGCCGCGCCGATGGCTTTTGGCCTGCTTGGGCTATGACCTTGCTCTGGATGTGCTCGTTTCAGCGGTAGCGTTCGCACTCCATTTCGGCACCTTCAGCGGCGTCATGGCTGCGACCATAGCTGGCCTGCTTACCAGCATTGCCACTACCACGATGAAGCGCTTATGTGGCTTCACGCGTGGAGGCGTCTATCACGCCGGCTATTTCAACCTACGAATCTGAGCCCTTCGCGCTCAGTTCTTTATTCCAAGCCCCGCATGCGGGGCTTTTTCATTTCTGGAGCTTTATCAATGAACGACGTATATCAGCGCGTCACCGACAGCATCGTGCGTCAACTCGATGCGGGCGTAGCCCCTTGGATCAAGCCGTGGGCGGGCGTCTCTGAGCCCATCCCGGTCAACGCCACGACCGGAAGGCCCTATCGGGGCATCAATCATCTGATGCTTCAGATGGAGGGAACTGCCCGTGGCCTGGATCGTAATGCGTGGCTGACCTTCGGTCAGGCGGTCGCCATTGGCGGCCGCATCCGCAAGGGCAGCCATGGCGTGCAAATAGTCTTCTTCCAGCTGCGAGAGCGTGTCGGCGAAGACGGATCAGCGATCAGCGACGGGGACCGGCGCCGAATCCCACTGCTCCGGACGTTCACGGTCTTTCCGTTGGTGGATGTCGAGGGACTGCCGGACGAGTATTACCAACCGCCGGCTGTTCCCGTCTGGGATGGGAACGCTCGTGCGGAGGGGTTGATCGCTGCCTCCGGCGCCAATGTATTTCACGGTGGGAACCGCGCTTTCTTCCGGCCGGCGGATGATCTGATCCAGCTGCCGGAACGTGGAGCTTTCCGCTCCGCGGATGACTACTTCAGCACTGCGCTGCATGAGCTGGTTCATTGGACCAGCGCGGCGAGGCGCTGCGAGCGCCAACTTGGTAGGCGCTTCGGCGATGAGGCTTATGCGGCTGAAGAGTTGATTGCTGAGCTTGGCGCGGCGTTCCTGTGCGCTCATTGCCACATCGACGGACAGCTGCAGCATGCCAACTACATCGACAGTTGGCTGCGTGTGCTCCGTTCAGACAAGCGAGCAGTGTTCACGGCGGCTGCGAAGGCACAGCAGGCCGCCGATTTCATCCTCGCTCTCAGTGCCAAGAGCGAAGAATTGGAATCAATGCCGCAAGCGGCATAGGTCCTTCGTAACCAAACGATAAGTGTCTTTTCGCGAGGTTTACGGGGCACAAGAAATCTGGAAAACGTCGCACACCAAATCAAGCCCGGCCTCGCGCCGGGCTTTTCATTTATAGCGTCTGGAGATCATCAATGGATCACATATTCGCCAAGCTGTATCAAACCAACGTCAGCGAGCATGTCGAGCGCAAGGGCGCTTTCGCCTACCTGTCGTGGCCTTTTGCCGTGGCCCAGCTCCGCTTGGCCGACCCAACGGCGACGTGGGAGGTTAAGCGCTTCGACGGCCTGCCGTTCCTGCGCTCGGAGGCTGGCTACTTCGTAGAAGTCGGGGTGACGGTTGCAGCGGTCACGCTGTCGCAGATTCATCCGGTGCTGGACAGCAAGAACCGGCCTATTGCCGAACCAAATGCCTTCGACATCAACACCAGCATTCAGCGTTGCTTGGTAAAAGCCATTGCCCTGCATGGCCTCGGCCTGTACATCTACGCGGGAGAAGACCTCCCCGAAGGCGAGAAACCGGAGAGCAAGCCGCAGCCGCGCGGCAACGTCACGCCGCTGGCTGCAGGCCGTGCATCTGTGGCACAACTGCGCTACATAGGCCAACTGATCGAACAGACCGGCGCCGATCAGCAGAAGCTGCTGGCGTACTTCAACGTGTCTAAGCTCGAAGAGCTGACCTCTCAGGCTGCGAGCCGGGTCATCAAGACGCTTGAGAAGAACAAGCGAGTGGCGGCATGAAAGCCCAAATCGTTCGACTCGTTCAAGGCTCGCCTGAGTGGCTTGCCCATCGGCAGGGACACCGCAACGCCAGTGAGACTGCGGCGGTGTTGGGCCTTTCGCCCTACCAGACCCCCTACCAGCTCTGGCTGCTACGGACTGGCCGGGCGACACAGGAAGTGACGGCGCCCATGCGCCACGGTACAGCGATGGAGCCGCGGGCACGCGAGGCTTATGAGGCGCTGACCGGCAATGTGATGCAGCCGCTGGTGCTGGTGGATGGCGAATATTCCGCCAGCTTGGACGGCATGGTTTTCGACGGCAGCCTGATTCTGGAAGCCAAGTGCCCGTACCAACGCCGGGAATCGAAGCTCTGGCAGGAGGCCAGCTGCGGCCAGTTAGTGGAGCACTACCAGATTCAGGTGCAGCACCAGTTGATGGTGTCAGGCTCTGAGCTGGCCCACGTCTGGGTGTTCGACGGCCAGGAAGGCATTCTGCTGGAGGTCCGGCCGCAACCTGACCGCTGGTCGGTGATCCGGAACGGTTGGGACGAGTTCATGAAGCTGGTTCGCGAGGACCGGCCGCCAGCCCTCACTGAGGGCGACAAGCGCGTCAGGGACGATGCCGGCTGGCAGCAGGCTGCCGAGGAGTACATTCGCATGAAACGCGCTGCAGAGGCCGCAGAGAAATTCGCTGAGGCGGCCAAGGTCAAGCTGATAGGGCTAGCGTCGCACTGCTCGGAAACGGGCTGCGGCGTCACCGTGACCCGGTTTTGGAAGGCAGGGAACGTGGACTACAAGAAGGTCCCCGCCCTCGCCGGCTTGAGCCTTGAGCTATATCGAGGAGCACCGCGCGAGGAAGTTAGGATCAGCATCGGGCGGCAATGAGCGCCTGTCACGACCAAGCAAATCATTGTGTGTACCAGAGCGTGTACCAAGTCTGGATAGCAAAAACGGGCTGCGAAATTCGAACTCGCAACCCGTTGATTTTACTTCAGATTTGGTCGGGGCGACAGGATTTGAACCTGCGACCACCTGCCCCCCAGGCAGGTGCGCTACCAGACTGCGCTACGCCCCGATCCTGAGATTATACCGGCTGGCCTGCTGTCTTGCTGCATGAATTTGCTGGTTTTGCCGGGATTCCCCGACTTGACAGAAGCCGAAATGGTCGTTTAACGCCTTGTTTGCCGCGCTTCTTCCCCAACCTGATCGCGGCCCAGGTTTCCCAGCCGCAATCCCCACGGCTTGAATAAGCGCTCTCCGGCCAGCACCGCCTGTCCGCCCAGCACTTGCCCTGCGGCCGCCGACAACGCAGATTGTGCGGGCTTTGCGAGAGGAGAGAGGCCGTTTGAGCAACCAAGGCGATGAAATCCATCTGCGTGATCTGGCGCGCGGCATTCTGCGCGCGCTGCCGGACACGCTGAGCTTCAACAAGGGGCTGTGGAACCTGGCGCGCTATACCCCGGACAAGGCGGCCTCGATCGGCCTGCGCCTGGAAGAGATCACGCGAAACGACCCCAAGCGCACCGCCCTGGTATTCGAGGAGCGCAGCTGGAGTTATGCCGAATTCAATGCCTGGGTCAACCGCTACGCCGGAGTGTTCCGCGCGCATGGCCTGAGCAGTGGCGACACCGTCGCCATCCTGATGGAGAACCGCCCCGAGGTGCTGGCCTGCGTCGCCGCCGCGGTCAAGCTCGGCGGCATCGCCGCCATGCTCAATCACAACCAGCGCGGCGAGGTGTTGACACACAGCCTGACGCTGACCAAGCCCAAGCTGGTGGTGGCAGGCGGCGAATGCCGCGAAGCGCTGGAATCCACCAGCTTCAACCCTGCCACCGACCACAAACGGATCTACCTCTGGACCGGCCCCGGCAAGGCGCCCGCCGGCTATCGCGACCTGGAGGCGGAGACCTCCGGCAAGTCCTCGACCAACCCGCTGGAGACGCAGCTGGTGCTGCCGAAGCAGCCCTGCTTCTATATCTTCACTTCCGGCACCACCGGCATGCCCAAGGCCTCGGTGATGACGCACTACCGCTGGCTGCGCGGCATGGCGGGCCTGGGGCAGATGACCATGCGGCTGAAGCCGGACGACACGCTGTACTGTCCGCTGCCGCTCTATCACAACAATGCCCTCACCGTGTCCTGGGGCGCGGTCCTCGGCGGCGGCTGCACCCTGGCCCTGGGGCGCAAGTTCAGCGCCTCGCGCTTCTGGGACGAGATCCGCCGCTACGACGCCACCGCGTTCTGCTACATCGGCGAACTGTTGCGTTACCTGCTCAACCGCCCCGCCACGCCGCAGGACCGCGAGCACCTGGTGCGATTGATCGTCGGCAACGGCCTGCGCCCGGAGATCTGGGAGCAATTCCAGCAGCGCTTCGGCATCGAGCAGATCTACGAGTTCTACGGCGCCAGCGAAAGCAACCTGGCCTTCGTCAATGCCTTCGGCCTGTCCAAGACCGCCGGCTTCTGCCCGATGCCCTTCGCCATCGTCGAATTCGACGCGGAAAGCGAACTGCCGTATCGGGCCGGCGGCGGCTTCATGCGCAAGGTCAAGCGCGGCGAAGTCGGCCTGCTCATCACCGAGATCACCGACAAGGCGCCGTTCGACGGCTACACCGACAAGAAAGCCAGCGAGTCCAAGCTGCTGCGCGACGTAATGAAGAAAGGCGATGTCTGGTTCAACACCGGCGACCTGGTGCGCGACCAGGGCTGGCGCCACATCCAGTTCGTCGATCGCGTCGGTGACACCTTCCGCTGGAAAGGCGAGAACGTGGCCACCACCGAAGTGGAAGGCGCGCTCGGCAAGTTCCCCGGTATCGAACAGGCGGTTGTCTACGGCGTGGAAGTTCCGGGCACCGACGGCCGCGCCGGCATGGCCGCGCTGAGCTATGTCGGAGAAAAGCTGGACGGTGCCGGACTGGCCGCACAGTTGCGAGCACAGCTGCCGCCCTATGCCGTGCCGCTGTTCCTGCGTCTGCGCGCCGAGCAGGAGACCACCGCCACCTTCAAGTACCGCAAGGTCGATCTGAAACGCGCCGGCTTCGACCCGGGCCAGATCGACGAGCCGCTCTATGTGCTGCTCGACGCGCAGCGCGGCTATGAGACGCTGACTGCCGAGATCTTCGGGAAGATCCAGCAAAAGGAATTGCGCTTCTAAACTTACAAAAGCATTCTCGCGCAAAGACGCGGAGAAAACAGCAAGACGCTCACCAAAGGCTCTCTGCGCCTTTGCGTCTTTGCGCGAACCGCTTTAAGTTTTTTGCTGCATTGCGATTGCAATTTTCCAGGATTGACCGCGCAGCCACTGAGCCGAGGGCCATCCGGGCAATGTCAGCGGAGCTTACGACTGCCACTCTGCGGATATCGAATATCCGTCACGGGGCGGTGCATGAAGGTCAACATTGAAATCGAGCGCAGCGCCCTGGTGCCCGTTCCCTACAAGCAGGTGGAACCGCTGCTGAAGGATCTGGAAGGCACCATCGGCCGCTTTCCCAAGCTGAAGAAGCTGACCAGGCTGAACGACACCAGTTATTTCTGGGAGATGCGCACCATCGGCTCGCGCATCGCCAATATCGCGCACGAGGTGTCCTATGGCGCGGAGTACCGCGTCGACTTGCAGCGCGGCGAGCTGAGCTGGAAGCCGCTGCCCAACAAGGGCAACGCCAGCATCGAAGGGTTCTTCCGCATCACCGCCGACAACGACACCACCCGACTGACCTTCCGCGTCCGCGGCGAGTTGCGCGACGTGCCGGTGCCCCTGCTCTATCGCATGGTGGCGCCGCCTTTCATCCAGGGCAAGTTCACCCGCCTGGTCGATACCTTCCTCGAAGATACGCGCGACGCCCTGGTCAACGGCAAGACCGTCAAGCCGCACAAGAAACGCGCCTAGACTGTCCGCCTGCTTTTCCATCATGGTTTCCCGAGGGAACCATGCAAGTTCCCGCCGTGGAACGCCGAATCAGAAAATTCCCGCTTCGGGGGGTAATGACAAAATGAGTCTGGCCATTAATGCAATGGGCTTCGGCCTGCGTGTCCTCAACCGCTTCGCCGGCCTGCCGGTGGTGGACCGCCTGGGCCTGCGCAAGCCGGCGGAAAAGGTGCTGTACCAGGCCACCCGCACCGGCTTCCGCACCATCGGCGCCCTCAACCGCAGCTTCAGCGCCACGCAGAAGCTGCTGCAGCCGGCGCGTCTGCCGAGCAGCCGCTCCCCGGAGCTGTTCGACCTGACGCCGAGCGAGGAGCAGCAGATGCTGCGCGACACCCTGCACGGCTTTGCGCAGGAGCAGTTGCGCCAGCATGCGGCGGCGGCCGACAGCGCCTGTGCCGCGCCCGCCGAGCTGCTGCAGCAGAGCTCCGATCTGGGCATCGCCCTGATGGGCGTACCGGAGGAATTGGGCGGCGTCGGCAGCGAACGCTCGGCCGTGACCAACGTGCTGGTGGCGGAAGCCCTGGCGCAGGGTGATCTGGGCCTCGCCGTGGCCTGCCTGGCGCCGTCTGCGGTCAGCACCGCGCTGGTGTTGTGGGGCAACGCCGAGCAGCAGTCCAAATACCTGCCCGCCTTTGTCGGCGAGAAGATCCCCGCCGCCGCCCTCGCCGTACTGGAACCACGTCCCTTGTTCGACCCGATGACGCTCACCACCCGCGCCTACGCCGCCGGCGGCGGCTACGTGCTGGAGGGCGTGAAGTCGCTGGTGCCGCGTGCGGCGGAAGCCGAATTGTTCATCGTCGCGGCGCATCTGGAGGACAAGGGACCGGCGCTGTTCATCGTCGAATCCTCCACCCAGGGCGTCTCGATCGAATCCGAGCCGGCCATGGGCCTGCGCGCCGCATCGACCGGAAGGCTGATCCTGAACAATGTGCGGCTGCCGGCATCGGCCCTGCTCGGCGAAACGCAGGCGGCGGTCTATTCCGACTGCATCAACCTGGCCCGGCTCGGCTGGTGCGCGCTGGCCACCGGCACGGCGCAGGCGGTGCTCGACTACGTCATTCCCTACGTCAACGACCGCGTCGCCTTCGGCGAGCCGATCAGCCATCGCCAGGCGGTGGCCTTCAATGTCGCCAACATCGGCATCGAACTGGAAAGCATGCGCCTGCTCACCTGGCGCGCCGCCAGCCGCGCCGAACGCGGCCTGTCGTTCTCCCGCGAGACCGCGCTGGCGCGCCGGCTGTGCGCCGACAAGGGCATGGCCATCGGCAACGACGGCGTGCAACTGCTCGGCGGCCACGGCTACGTCAAGGAACACCCGGTGGAGCGCTGGTACCGCGACCTGCGCGCGGTGGGCCTGATGGAAGGCGTGGTACTGGTTTAAGGACGGAATCGAAATGATCAATCTGGAAAACCCCAAGAAGTTCACCGCCCTGGTCAACCAGGCGCACCAGGTGGCGGCCGAGATCTTCCGCCCCAATTCGCGCAAGTACGACCGTGCCGAGCACAGCTATCCGAAGGAGCTGGACATGCTCGCCGCCCTGCTCGACGGCATGAATTCCGCCGGCGGCAACGGCGGGGCCGGTGCCGCCGGTGTGCGCCGCGACAGCAAGGACGACGGCAGCGGCAACCGCAACAGCAGCAACCTGTCCACCGTGCTGGGGGTGATGGAGCTGTGCTGGGGCGATGTCGGCCTGCTGCTGAGCATGCCGCGCCAGGGCCTGGGCAATTCCGCCATCGCCTCGGTGGCCAACGACGAGCAGCTGGAGCGCTTCAAGGGACGCTGGGCCGCCATGGCCATCACCGAACCGCATTGCGGCTCGGACTCCGCCGCGATCCGCACCACCGCCCGCCGTGACGGCGACGACTACGTGCTCAACGGCGAGAAAATCTTCGTCACCTCCGGCGAACGGGCCGAACTGGTGGTGGTATGGGCCACCCTGGACAAGGCCGCCGGCCGCGCCGCCATCAAATCCTTCGTGGTGGAAAAGAACACGCCCGGCTTCGAGCTGGTACGACTGGAGCACAAGCTCGGCATCCGCGCCTCCGACACTGCGCAGTTCGCCCTGGTCAATTGCCGCGTGCCCAAGGCCAACCTGCTCGGCGATCCGAAGATCGATGTCGAAAAGGGCTTCGGCGGCGTGATGCAGACTTTCGACAACACCCGGCCGCTGGTAGCCGGCATGGCGGTGGGCGTGGCCCGCGCCTGCCTGGATGAAACCCGCAAGGTGCTGGAGCAGGCCGGGGTCAAAATCGACTACGACCGTCCCGCCCTGACCCAGCATGCCGCCGCCGCAGAATTCATCAAGATGGAAGCGGACTACGAAGCGTCGCGGCTGCTGACCCTGCAAGCCGCCTGGATGGCCGACAACCGCAAGCCCAACTCGCTGCAAGCCTCGATGGCCAAGGCCAAGGCCGGCCGCAGCTGCGTCGACATCGCCCTGAAATGCGTGGAGCTGTGCGGCAGCATCGGCTACGCCGAGAATGAATTGCTGGAGAAATGGGCGCGCGACGCCAAGATTCTCGACATCTTCGAGGGCACCCAGCAGATCCAGTTGCTGATCGTGGCGCGGCGCCTGCTTGGCAAGTCTTCGGCCGAGCTGCGCTGAACATGGCCACGCCCTGGCATCACCTCGATCAAGGCAGCGGCCGGCCCCTGATCCTGCTGCACGGCATCGGCATGTCGCATGCAGCCTGGAAGCCGGTGCTATCCCTGTTGGCGCAACAACGGCGCGTCATCGCCTTCGACGTCGCCGGCTTCGGCCAGACCCCGCCTTTGCCCGCGGGCACGCTGCCCAACCAGGTCAATCTGGTGGCCGCGCTCAGCGCCTCGTTGCACGAGCTTGGGATCAGCGGCCCGGTGGATATCGCCGGCAATTCGATGGGCGGCATGCTGGCGCTGGAAGCCGCCCGGCAGGGGCTGGCGCGCAGCGTCGTGGCACTGTCCCCGGGAGGCTTGTGGAAGGGGGAGACGCCGCCGCGTCTCAAGCTGATCTTCGACGTGCTGCGCTGGAGCCTGCGGACCTTTCCGCGACTGAGCCTGGCGCTGTTGCGCATCGTACCGCTGCGCGTGCTGCTGATGGCGGTGCCGCTTTCATCCCGTTGCGGCCGCATGTCGGCCGACGAGGCGGTTGCCACGGCCAGGACCTTCATGGCCGCCACGGCATTTGATCAGACCTTCGACTCCCTGGTCCCGGTCAGCGGCACCAAGGGAATCGATGTCCCCGTCACCGTGGCCTTCGGCACGCGCGACTGGCTGCTCAACAAACGCTGCCAGCAGCGCGAGGAACTGCCCGCCCATACCCGCTGGCTGCAGCCGCGCGGCTGGGGCCATGTGCCGATGTGGGACGATCCGGCGGAAGTCGCCCGGCTGATTCTGCAGGGAACGGCGTAGCCTCACCCGGTAGTATTGCGCTACCTTGTCCCGCAAGCCGGGGAAGTGCGGACCAGATGACAGCACCAGGGGTAAGGCCATGAGCAGGACCGACAAGTTGCTGATTGCCCTTTACGCGATGTTTGCCGTCGCCGCCCTGTTCGCAACCTGGTCGCACAATCTGGAGTTCTTCGCCTTGCCGGACAACGGCGGCACGTTGGGCTTCATTCGCCAGGCCTACGCCAATCCGGCGGCAGCGTCCCTGGCCAACGACATCCTCTTCGTCTGCCTGGCCAGCTTTAGCTTCATGCTGGTCGAGGCGCGCCGGCTGGGCATCCGCTTCGTCTGGCTTTATATCCTGCTGTCGCTGCTGGTGGCGATCAGCGTGATGTTGCCGCTGTTCCTGATCGCGCGGCAGCTCAAGCTTGGCGGACGCCCGGCACCGGCCTGAACATCCTGCCCATTTAATATCCTGCATAGGCCCAAATGACAGCGGACGGCGCACGCGCAGTCAATGCGTACGGCGGCCCGCGCCGATAGTCTCGCAGCAACTCAAACATGATCAGGCGGCTGCATGCACAGTCGCCGCACTCGTGCCGCCCGGCGGCATGACCTACGCGGGAGGAGCAGGTGAGCGAAAAGCAGCTGGCGGCTCTGTCCAAGGAACTGGGTGGCAAGCCCCTGCCCGACCTGGCCGCCCTGAGCACGCCCGAGATCGAGTCCATCACCGAATCCCTGCGCCGCGCCCGCCGCGCCCAGGAGGAACAGCTCAAGCGCGCCTTCGACAGCGCCCTGGGACATATCCCCCTGCTGCTGCGCGGCCCGGTCCGCAAAATCCTGCTGCCGTGAGCACACTCGCGCAGCGCGCCGAAGTCCTGAAGCTGGCCCGTGTCCTGGGCACGCCGCCGAGCCAGCTCGAATACCTGCACAAGCTCGATGCCGGAGCGATCCGCCAGCTGCGCGAACAGGCCAGCGCAACCCTGTTCGACGCCCATCGCAAGCTGTTCCAGCGTATCGCCGCCACCACCAAGCTGTTGCCCGCGACGCTGATCGCGGTCATCGCCGAGAAGGCCATCGGGCCGCTGCTGTGCGCCCGCACCACCGGCCTGCTGGCGCCGGAACGGGCGGTCGAGATCGCCAAACGCCTCAAGGCCGGCTTTCTGGCCGACCTGTGCATCGAGCTGGACCCGCGTTCCGCCAGGGATGTGATTGCGGCGATGCCGGGAGACCGCATTATCGAAGTGTCGCGCGAACTGGCGCGGCGCGAGGAGTTCATCACCATGGCCCGCTTCGTCGACTGCCTCGACGACGACGCCATCCGCGCCACCATGGAGGATCTGCGCGACGACGAAGCCCTGCTGCGCATCGGCTTCTTTGTCGAGGACAAGCAGCGCCTCAGCGACATCATCGACCTGCTGCCGCGCGAGCGCCTGCTCAATATCGTGCGGGTGGCGGCCGGCGGCGACGCCGAGCTGTGGCCGGAAGCCCTGGCCATGATCAACAGCATCGACGAAGCGCAGCGGCGGCAGATGGCCAACCTGGCGGCGGAACTGGAGGAGCCGGCCATCGTGAAAATGATCGCCAGCACTCAGGCGCAGGGGCTGTGGTCGGCGATGCTGCCAGTGGTTTCGATGATGAACAACGACAGCCAGCGGCGCCTGATCAACCTGCCCGCGCTGCAGAACGAGGCGGTATTGATCGCCATCATCCAGGCGGCCGACTCCGCTGAGCTGTGGCAGCAGCTATTGCAGCTGATCGCGCTGATGGACCACGACAGCCAGCGTCATCTGATCAATATGCCGGCGCTGCAGAACGACGCCGTGCTGGCCGCCATCATCCAGGCAGTCGATTCGACGGATTTGTGGCCACAACTGCTGCCGCTGGTTGCCTTGATGGACAACGCAGGGCAGGCGCGGGCCGCACGCGTGGCGGAGTCACAGGGCGCCGCGGTAGTGGCACGCCTGACCGATTCCCTGCGCTCGCTGGCCAAGCCTGCCGCGCACGCCTGAGATGAGCCGGAGCCACGGATGGCGCGGTAGCGGCGATGATGACATTGCCATTTTATGATGTAACATTCAACACTGTGTCATGCACCTGCACGGTGTTTGGCGCTATGATCGATTCAAACAAGGCACTGGCAAGCCCAGCGCCCCGCAACAACGGGACGCCAGAACCAGAGCAAGGCCGTGGCAATGCGTGAGGGAGGAGAACAAATGCGGGCACAGCGTCTGCGCTGGGTATTGATTGGCACGTTTGCCATGAGCGGCAGCGCCCTGGCGGGCGACTTCGAGTTCGGCGACTTCACCGGCAACTACAAGAGCCGCCTGTCGTTCGGCGCGGCGATGCGCACCGAGAACCCCGATTCGCAGCTGATCGGCAAGCTCAACCTCAATCCCAATGTCTGCGGTCCCAGTGACTGTATTTCCTTCACCGGCGACGCCTCGCAGAACCAGAAGCTGGTCAACGCGCCAGGCGCCTTTTTCGGCTCCAACAAGGACAACGGCGACCTGAATTACCGGCAATGGGGGCTGGTCTCCGCGATTTCCAAGCTGAGCGAGGATTTCGTGGTGTCGTGGAAGGACATCACTGTCAAGCTCAGCGCCTTCGGCTTCTTCGACCCGGTCAACTACAGCAAGGACGACCGTCACCCCGACACCACCTACCAGCCCTCGACCACCATTCGCGATTCGGCGGTGGCCCACGAACTGGGCAAGGACTGGCAGCTGAAGGATGCCTTCGTCACCGGTAAGTTCAGCGTGGTGGATCACGATTTCACCGCCAGCGTCGGCTACCAGCACATCCGCTGGGGCGAATCGACCTTCAATGCCCTCAACAGCATCAGCCAGATCAACCCGCCCAGCTCGGTGCTGCTGCACCAGCCCGGCACACCGATCAACGAGTATTTCCGCCCCACCCCCGCGGTGCTGCTCGGCACCCAGCTGGTGGACAACCTGTCACTCGATCTGGTTTACGAACTGAGCTGGGAAAAAGCCACTGCCGAACCGGACGGTAGCTTCTATTCGTTCCTGGATGTCCTCAAGTCCAACACCGCGCTGGTTTCGCTCGGCCAGTTCCATGAAGATCCCAACGGCCTGCAACGGCTGCCCTTCCCCGGCAACGCGATTTCGAACAGTTCGCTCACTGCCCAGGTCGAGAATGAAAGATTCGGCGAGCCGCGTCATCAGGGACAGTTCGGCGGCAAGATGACCTATTACGCCGCCAACCTCAACGGCGGCACCGAGTTGAGCTTCTATGCGCTCAACTATCACAGCCAGCTGCCCTACCTGAGCGCCATCGCCACCGACCAGTCGTGCATGGCCGATTCCACCAGCTTTGTAAGCGCCTTCGTCGCCTGCAACGGCTTCATCGGCCTCAACCCGGCTTCGGGCAAGGAACCCCTGCCGATCGACACCCTGAAGATCTTCGCCGACTATCCGCAGGACATCCAGATGTTCGGCACCAGCTTCAACACCAATATCGGCAAGTGGTCGCTGGCGGGGGAATATTCGATCCGTCCCAACATGCCGGTGCAGGTGGATGCCGCCGATCTGATCTTTGCCGGCCTGCAGCCCGCGTTCCCCAAGCAGGACCTGAACCTGGGACTGAACGCCGCCACTATTGCACAGACGGTGACCTCGCTCGGCAGCATCATCAGCAGCCTGCCGGTCACCAACCCCACCCTGCTGCTTCAGGACGCCACCTCCCTGGTCAAGAGCCTGCCCGTACTCCTCAACGCCGGCGCCTTGACCCCTACCGGCATCACCATCCCCGGGCGCCGCTCCGCCGTACCGGACTACCTCGAATCCTACCGCGGCTTTACGGTTCAGCCCGACCAGGTCATTCATGGCTATCAGCGCATGGTGGTGGATCAGCTCGACCTGACCGGCATCCGCGCCATCGGCAGCAGCGACAACCCCATCGGCGCCGACCAGATCCTGGTTCTGACCGAGGTGGGCTTCACCCACATCTGGAACATGCCGAACCGCAGCCAGTTGCAGCTGGAAGGCGGCGACAACAACGATACCCACGCCAGCCCTGGCGCCGACGGCACCGGCAACGGCGGCCAGACCGATTCGCGGCGCCTCAACCCGACCCAGCAGACCAAGGGCTTCGCCTCCAGCTTCGCCTGGGGCTACCGCCTCCTGGCCCAGTTCGAATACGACAACCTGTTCTGGGACCTCAACTTCAAGCCTTCGCTGCAATGGCAGCAGGATATTTCGGGCATTTCGCCGCAGCCGGTGCAGAACTTCATCGCCGGCACCAAGACCTATGTGGTGGGCACCGCGATCGAGAGCGGCACGCAGTGGAGCGGCCAGGTTTTCTACCAGGGCTCGACCGGCGGCTACACCGTCAATACGCAGCGCGACCGCGACGTCATCGGCATGGCGATCTCGTATACCTTCTAGTGGCAACGTCTTGGCAACAAAACTATTTCGTTGATCGGGCTTCAGCGGCATACAGGAGAAAGCATTCATGAACAGGAAGCAATGGGTGGCATTGGCGGCTGGAGTGGCCAGCCTTGCCCTATCCTCGGCGGCTTACGCCACCGCCACGGCCGCCGAAGCGGCCCGGCTCGGCCAGGATCTGACCTCGGTCGGCGCCACTGCAGCGGGCAATAGCGACGGCACCATCCCCGCATGGATCGGCGGCAAGAACTTCGACGACACCATCAAGAACCAGACGCCCACCACGCTCGAAGCCCTGCGCCAGCAGTTCGAAGCGGTCCGCGCCAAGAGCCCTGGTGATTTCGATGCGCTGCTCAAGTACCTCGACAGCTTCACCCTCGCCGACTATCCGCAGATCTCCAAGCAGATCGACAGCATCATCGCCAAGCTGCCCAAGGACCAGGCGGACCTGGCGACCAAGCAGCGCGCCGAAATCGGCGGCGGCGGCAAATTCGAAGCGCCGCAGTTCATCATCACCAAGGACAACCTGGCCAAGTATTCGGATCATCTGACCGCCGGCCAGAAGGCGATGTTCGCCAAGTATCCGGATTACAAGATGATCGTGTATCCGACGGTACGCAGCGCCTTCTTCCCGGATCAGATCTACCAGGCCACCATCAAGAACGCCACCAGCGCCAGCCTCAAGGGCACCGACGACGTCGAGGGCGCGGTACTGGGCTTCCCCTTCCCGATCCCCAAGACCGGCGCCGAGGTGATCTGGAACCACAAGATGCGCTACCGCGGCTCCGCGGTGCGGCGCTACAACAACCAGGCCATCGTCAAGTCGGACGGCTCCTACAAGATCACCAAGCTGGTCGAGGACGTGAAGTTCAAGTACTCGAACCTGAAGGAAGCCAATCCCGGCACCAAGATCCTGCTTTATTACCTCTCCGAAGTGCTGTCGCCGCCGCGTGTCGCCGGTCAGCTGATCCTGGTGCATGAGAGCTCCGGCTCCGGCGGCAGCGGTCGTGACGCCTGGATCTACAACCCCGGCCTGGGCCGCGTCAATCGCGCCCCGGATGTCGGCTACGACAACCCCTACATCGGCACCGATGGCGAGCAGTTCAACGACCAGGTCGATGAATTCAACGGCGCACTGGATCGCTATGACTGGAAGCTGCTGGGCAAGAAGGACATGTACATTGCCTACGACTCCTTCCTGATCAATGCGCCGCTGATCAAGTACAAGGACATCATCCGCCCCGGCCACATCAACCAGAACCTGGCGCGCTACGAGCTGCACCGCGTCTGGGTGGTCGATGCCACGCTGAAGGCCGGCCTGCGCCACCAGTTCAAGCGCCGCACCTTCTATGTCGACGAGGACAGCTGGGCCATCGCCGCGGTGGATGACTACGACAACCGCGACCAGCTGTGGAAAGTGCAGGAAGCGCAGCTGATCACCGTGCCCTTCGTGCCCACCGTCACCGGCATCCCGGAAATCATCTACGACCTGCAGAGCGGCCGCTACTTCATCACCGCCCTGCAGAACGAGGACAAGATTTCCGACTTCAAGATCGACTTCAAGGACGACTACTTCTCCCCCAACAACCTCAACCACAAGTCGCAGACCAAGTAAGTCTGTGACGGGAGCGGCCGCATGAATCGTCCAGGGCGTTTCAGGGGCAGGCTCGCCTGTACGGCAGGAGTGGCGTTCGCGCTGCTCCTGCCGTACCCGGCGGGCGCACAAAGCGAAGACAAAAGCGACGATACCGGCACCGACACCACCCTGGTGCCGGTACCGGCCAAGCGGGCGGAACGGGCGGAATCCTCGCTGATGCTGGATCTGGCTCGCGCCGGCTCCGGCTGGGTGGCGGTAGGACAGCGCGGCAACATCCTGATATCGGCCGACGGCAAGCAATGGCAGCAGGTGCCGACGCCCGCCGATACCACGCTGACCCGCGTGCGCTTTCTCGATGCCAGCCACGGCTGGGCCATCGGCTACGATGGCACCATCCTCGGCACCGAGGACGGCGGCAAGAGCTGGAAGCTGCTGCAGTTCGATGCGGCCTGGGGCAAGCCGTACTTCGACATCCTGTTCTTCGACGCCGGCAATGGCCTGCTGGCTGGAGCCAATGGCACGCTGAAAAAAACCGCCGACGGCGGCAAGACCTGGGACGATGTGAGCAGCGATGTATTCGCCGACTCACCGAATCTGTACAACCTGACTGTGCTCGGCGACAACAGCCTGTTGCTGGCAGGCGAGCGCGGCTTCCTGGCCCGCTCCACCGACAAGGGCGCGACCTGGGTGCGGCTCAAATCGCCCTACACCGGATCGTATTTCGGCGCCCTCGCCACCGGCAAGTCGGGCGTGTTGATCTTCGGCCTGCGCGGAAACGCATTCTATGCCGCCGACATCGCCAGGGCGGCGCCGCTCAGCGCCAAGGAACTGGCGGCGATGCAGGCCGCCGCATCGGATGCCGAAAACGCCGGCGCCAGCCAGAACCCGGTGAGCGAAGTCACCGGCTGGGTGCATCTGCAACACGACGATACCGAGCCGCTATTCGGCGGCGCGGTGGATGCCGACGGTCGCATCCTGCTGGTAGGCCAGAACGGCCGCGTCATGCAGGCGGACCTCGCGTCCGCAGCACTCAAGCGCCTGCCGGTCGCCACCGAGATCAATATGAACGCCGCAATGATGGATGGTGCGGCGCTGGTCACGGTGGGCACGTCCGGCATCAAGCGCGTGAGTTTGCAGTGACGGCGTGACCCCGGAAGCATATTCAAGATTCGTTTCAGACACACTCAAAAAAACACTTTCCCATGCCTGAGGGCCGCCGCGCGGCCCTCAAGGCGGGAACAGTCGAATCACCGACTTAGGGCGATTTAGGGAGTACGGCTCATGGCAGGCAAGGCAATTACGGGGCCCGTTGCAGACGCCATTCTGCGCGCGGTCGAGCCGATCATCTACACGCGACGGCATCTCACGCACTTCATCCTGATCGTGCTGACCTTGTTGTTCTTCGTGCAGACCATGCGCCTGGAGCCGGATGCCGGCTGGCTCAAGACGGTGCCGCTCGATCACCCCTACATGCAGAAGTTCCGGCAGTACTACAAGGACTTCGGCGGCGCCAATACCGTACTGGTGGCGCTGATCCAGGACAAGGACAAGGGCGAAATCTACAACCCCGAGTTCATGGACGCCCTGCAGCACGCCACCGACGACGTGTTCTTCCTGCCCGGCGCGGACCGCGCGCGGGTGATGTCGATCTTCACGCCCAACCTGCTCTACGTCGAGAACGTCGAAGGCGGCCTCGCCGGCTCCACCGTCATCCCGCATGACTACCAGCCGACGCCGGAGATGTTGCAGAAGGTCAAGTCCAACGTCTCCAAGGCGCAGGCCATCGGCCGCTTCGTCACCAACGACCAGCGCGGCGCGCTGATCATGACCGAGCTGCTGGAAACGGTTCCGGCCGAACAGGCCCCCGCCGCGAGCGACAGCGGCGATGCCGCCGCGGCACCTGCGGACGCGACACCAGCGCCAGCGGCGGCCGGCGGCGATGCATCCGCAGCACCGGCACCGGCCAACGATTACAGCCAGAAAATCACCCTGGCCACGCAGGACCCCGCCGAAAAAGCCGTCGAGGATTTCCGCGAGAAGGTGCTGCGGGTCCACAGCGACCCGACCAAGCTCGACTACAACAAGGTCGGCGCCTACCTGGAAAAACTGCGGGCGAAATACGAGAAGAACGGCATCCACGTTCACATCATCGGCTTCGCCAAGATCGTCCACGACATGACCAACGCCGCGATGCAGGTCGCCGGCTTCTTCATGCTGACCCTGGTCATCACCGGCATTCTGCTGTGGATCTACTGCGGCTCGTTCAAGCTCGGCCTGATCCCGCTCGGCTCCTCCATCGTCGCTGTGATCTGGGAAATGGGCGCGCTGCGCTGCTTCGGCTTCGGCATGGATCCGTTCGCCATCCTGGTGCCGTTCCTGATTCTCGCCGTGTCGGTGTCGCACGGCGTGCAGTACGTCAACGCCTGGGTCGACGAGGTCCACCACGGCCGCAACAGCTATGACGCCTCGCTGGAAACCTTCCGCCGCCTGGCCATTGCCGGCACCATCGCCCTGCTCACCGACGTCGCCGGCTTTGCCACCATCTACCTGATCAAGATCGAGACCATCCGCGAGATGTCGATCAACGCCGTGCTCGGCGGCCTGGCGATCATCGTCGCCAACAAGATGCTGGTGCCGATCTGGCTGACCATGATCAAGCTGAAGAACGTGGACGCGTTCATCGAGCGCCAGAACAAGAAGGACGCGGTGCTGGACAAGGTCTGGTGGTGGCTGTCGGGCGTGACCAAGCCCAGAGTCGCCACCACCATCCTGGTCTGCTGCGGCGTGGTGCTCGGCTGGGCCATGTGGGGCAAGCAGGACCTGAAGATCGGCGACGCCATCAAGGGCGTGCCCGAACTGCGCCCGGATTCGCGCTTCAATCAGGACTTCAACGCCATCACCAACAATTTCCAGATCGCCGTGGATCAGCTCAAGGTGATCGCCGAATCCAAGCCCAATGGCTGCGTCGACTACCAGCTGATGAACCAGGTCGACCGCTTCTCCTGGGATATGGACAACACCCCCGGCGTAGCCTCGTCGCTGTCGATGCTGACCCTGGCCAAGCTGGCCTACCAGGGCCTGTCGGAAGGGCGCCTCAACGCGCTGGTGTTGCCGCGCAACCATTTCGCCCTGGCCCAGGCCACCGCCCTGGTGCCGACCAGTTCCGGCATGCTCAACGACGATTGCGACGCCGTCGCCGTCTACATGTTCACCAAGGACCACAAGGCCGAGACCGTCGCCGGCATCGTGGCGGAGGTGAAGAGATTCAACGAGCAGAATCGCAAGGACTTCTTCGCCCGTACCAAGGACGTGGACGCCGCCTACTGCGATACCCAGTACGCCACCTTCCAGGGGCTGAAGAAGGCCGAGCAGGATGTGATCAGCTTCGGCGAATCCGGCGAGACACCCAATCCGGCCAAATTCGCCGATGCGCAAACGCGCCAGAAGGACTTGCAGGCCAAGTACGACGGCATGCCCAAGGACTGCCCGGTCAACTTCGCGCTGGCCACCGGCAACGTCGGCGTCATGGCCGCCACCAACGAGGTGGTCGAAGCCCAGGAAGGCCGCGTGGTGCTGTGGGTCTACGCGGTGATCCTGCTGCTGCTGTGGATGTGCTTCAGAAGCTGGCGCGGCATCGTCTGCATCGTGCTGCCGCTGGCCCTGGTCTCGGTGATGGGCTACGCCGTGATGGCGGCGCTCAACATCGGCATGAAGGTGGCGACCCTGCCGGTACTGGCTCTGGCGGTCGGCATCGGCGTCGACTACGGCATCTACGTCTACGGCGTCATGGCCGGGGGCTTCGCCGAAGGCAAGTCGCTGCGCCAGGCCTATTTCGAAACCCTGCGCGGCACCGGCAAGGCGGTGATCTTCACCGGCGTCACCCTCGCCGCCTCGGTCACCACCTGGCTGATGTCGCAGCTTCAGTTCCAGATCGACATGGGCCTGCTGCTGCTGTTCATGTTCACCGCCAACATGCTCGGCGCGATTCTGGTGCTGCCGGCCATCGCCTGCTTCCTGCACCCGGAGCGTTCGCCCAACAAAGGCGCAGAACCGTCAACGCGGATTCCGCAGCATTCGGATTCGACCGAACCAAGTTGAAGCCAACGTAGGGCGGCCTGTGGCCGCCGTGGTTCCTGCGGCAGCCATCCCGGCGGCCACAGGCCGCCCTACGTTAAAACCCGTTAAGCCTTGCGGGTGGCCCCGACGATGGCACTCAGCGTATCCGCGGTCGCCTTGCCGTTCTGCCCCTGCGTGGCGGCGCGCTTCTGCTCGCGGTACTGCACCGGCGTCATGCTCGACCAGCGCTTGAAGGCGCGGTAGAAAGTGCTGGGCTCGGAAAAGCCGGTGAGATAGACGATGTGCTCGATCGGCTCCTCGGTGCTGCGCAGCAGCTTGCGCGCCAGCGCGTAGCGGAAATCGGACAGCAGCTGGCTGAAGCTGGTGCCGGCGCGGGCCAGCTCGAAGCGCAGGCGCCGGGCCGGCACGTCCAGCTCGCGCGCCACGTCTTCCAGGTCGCATTGCTCCAGTTCCAGCTTGCGCGAGAAGACGGTGCGGATGCGCTCGATCAGATCCTGCCGTTCGATGCTGGACAGGCGCTTCTCCGCCAGCTCCTCATGCAGGCGCAGCAGGTCCGGGTCCCAGCGCGGCGAGCGGTATTCGAGCAGGGCCGGATCGAAATAGATCTCGTTCTGTTCGGCTTCGAACTCCACCGGGCAGCCGAATACCTTTTCGTATTCCTTGATGTCGGCGCGTTGGGTGCAGCGCAGGCGCACGCGCAGCGGCTTGTAATTGCTTTCAGTGACCGAGCGGGCGAACTGCATGGCCTCGTAGACCACGCAGATTTCGGTATGGCGCAGCTGCGGCGCCTGCAGCGCCGCGCCGACCACGGTGAAGCGCGGCCCCTTCTCGTCCTCCACCAGGCGCACGTCGAGCGCATCGCTGACCAGGCGCAGGTACTTCAGGGCGCGATTGCAGCCGTCGCGAAAAGTGGGACTGCTGAAAAACAGGTATTCGATGACCTCGCCGCGGTACACCGGCAGGTGCGGACACAGGTGCAGCCCGATGTCGGGATCGCCGGTGACCGCCTCGACGATCTCCCAGAAGAAGGCCTGCAGGCGATGGGGGGTACGCAAGTCCTTTTGCGTCAACTTGTCGGCGTGGTAACCCAGCCGGGTGTAGATCGCTGCGACGTCCAGACCGGCCTTGACCATGCCGGCATGAACGATTTGCAGGAGGACTCCAGAATCCCGCATCCTCTTCCCTTCCTTCTTGGTGTAGTGTGGCGCTTCGGCCAATCGTGTTGAGCACTATAGTTTGCCGGAGCGCCAGGCCGCAAACATCCCGGGGTCAATGCCGAACCCGGCTTTGCCCATTACGGTGGAAGATTAATCATAAGGCTAATTTGTGCGCTGCGGCAAAGTTGACTCTGCCGCATTTTTTTGCCCATCAAGGGGCGATCCGACCGCATCGCAGGCCCTCACCAAAGCTCATGAATGCCCGACAGGCTTACCCGCACTTCCAGACCATCACCACGCGCTGGAAGGACAACGACATCTACGGCCACGTCAACAATGTCGAGTACTACAGCTACTTCGACACCGTCATCAATACCTGGCTGATCCGCCAGGGCGGCCTGGACATCCAGAATGGCGACGCCATCGGCGTCTGCGCCGAGTCGCATTGCCGCTTTCTCGACTCGCTGGCCTTCCCGGACAGTGTCGATGCCGGCCTACGCGTGTCCAAGCTGGGCCGTTCCAGCGTCCGCTACGAAATCGGCCTGTTCCGCGCCGGCGCCGAAGCCCCGGCCGCGGAAGGCTGGTTCGTGCATGTCTTCGTCGATCGCGCCGGGCGCAAGCCGCAGGCCATCGGCGGCACGCTGCGCGGCGCACTGGAGCGGCTGCTGGTCACTGGAGAGCCGGCATGACGGCGCGTATCAAAGTCCGCGGCGCGGTGCTGCGCGAGATGGGCCTGCCGGCGCCCTACGCCCAATCCAGGCCGCTGCGTATCGAAACCCTGCAGCTCGATCCACCCGGCTCCGGCGAACTGCTGGTGCGGGTGCGTGCCGCCGGCCTGTGCCATTCCGACCTGTCGGTGATCGACGGTTCACGCCCAAGAGTGATGCCGATGGTGCTGGGCCATGAGGCCGCCGGCGAAGTCGTGCAATGCGGTGACGGCGTCGCCGACTTCAAGCCCGGCGACCAAGTAGTGTTTTCCTTCGTCCCCTCCTGCGGCCACTGCAATCCCTGCGCCGCCGGGCGCCCCGCCCTGTGCGAACCCGGCGCCGCGGCGAATACCGCCGGCACCCTGTTGTCCGGCAAGCGCTACTGGCATGGCGACGGCGCAGGCACCCTGCACCACCACCTGGGCGTATCGGGCTTCACCGAGATGACCGTGGTTTCGGCGCGCTCCGCGGTCAGGGTCGACGCCGACCTGCCGCCGGAGATCGCCGCCCTGTTCGGCTGCGCGGTGATGACCGGCGTCGGTGCGGTGGTCAATACCGCCCGCGTCGCCGCCGGCGAGAGCGTCGCGGTATTCGGCCTCGGCGGTGTCGGCCTCGCCGCCCTGCTCGGCGCCTACGCTTCCGGCGCGCATCCCATCGTCGCCGTCGACGTGCTGCCGGCCAAGCTGGAACTGGCGCGGCAGCTCGGCGCCACCCATGTGGTCAACGCCCGCAGCGAAGACCCGGTGGCCGCGGCCAAGGCCGCCACCGCCGGCGGCGCCCACCACGCCATCGAAACGGTCGGCAACGAGCTGGTGCTGGCCCAGGCCTACGCCGCCACCCGGCGCGGCGGCACCACCGTCACCGCCGGCCTGCCACACCCGCAGAAAATGTTCTCGGTATCCGCCGTCAGCCTGGTGGCCGAGGAGCGCACCGTGAAGGGTTCCTATATGGGATCGGCGGTGCCCTCGCGCGACCTGCCGCGCTATATCGCCCTGTACAAGGCCGGACGTCTGCCGGTGGACCGGCTGCTGACCCATCGCCTGCGGCTGGAGGAGGTCAACGAGGCGTTCGACCGGCTGGCCAGCGGCGAGGCGGTGCGACAGGTGATCGTGTTCTGAGTAGGGCGGCCCGTGGCCGCCGCTGTGCCGCGGCCGGATCGAACAGCCGGCGGCCACAGGCCGCCCTGCCAAGCCCGAAATGGCAATCAAGCAGCGAGCAATAAAAAAGGCGGTCGCGTATTCCTACGCGACCGCCTTTTGAATTACAGCCAGCCGATCAGTTCAGCAGGATCTTGAACTCGACGCGGCGATTCTGGGCGCGGCCCGCTTCGCTGTTGTTGGAAACCAGCGGCTCGGTATCGCCAAAGCCCTTGGTGCTCATGCGTCCGGCATCGACGCCCTTGCCGATCAGGTACTGGCGCACCGATTCGGCGCGCTGCTGCGACAGGGTCAGGTTGAAGGCCGGAGCGCCGGTGCTGTCGGTGTGGCCGCCGATCTCGACGCGGATGTTGGCCTGCCCCTTCAGCGCGGAGGCAATACCATCGAGTACCTTGGTGGCCTGGCCGGTGAGCACGGCCGAGCCGGTCTCGAAGTTCACGTTCTGCAGCACCAGGGTCTGTTCGATGGCGCAGCCCTTGGCGTCGACTTTCACACCCGCCGGAGTGTTCGGGCACTGGTCGACATCGTCCGGCACGCCGTCGCCATCGGCGTCGTTGCCGTTCTCGACCGGGCAGCCCTTCTCGTCCACCTTGGTGCCGGCGGGAGTACCCGGGCACTGGTCGAGATTGTCGGGCACGCCGTCGCCGTCGGAGTCCGCCACGCAGTCCTTGCGGCCGGTGACCGGATTGACCACGGCCAGGGCGCATTCCGGCTGCACCGGGGTCGCCGCCTGATGCGGCTTGAAGAACGGCGTCAGCGGAATCTGCAGGCCCATGGTCATGTGCCAGTCGACCAGGGCGGTGGCGCCGTCATCCACCGACTCGCCGCGGTTGAGCTGACCGATCACACCGACCTCGGTACGGACCGCCCAACCCCAGTCCCAGTTGCCCACATGCAGCGGAAACAGCAGGCCGCCGCCGGCATCCAGACCGAAGTGATTGTGCTTGGAGCCGCGCACGTCGTCGAGGACGTAGCCGGGTCCGCCCAGCACATAGGGCTTGAAGTTCGGCATGTACTTCTGGTCGAAGCCGAACAGGCCGAAATCGTAGACGTAGTTGGCGAAGACCCCGTTCTGGTAGTCGTCGTTGCCGTCGATATTGCGCTTGCGGCTGAGGCCGTAGTAATTCAGTTCCACCGCGCCATGCTCGTTCAGCGGCAGGCCGCCACCGACCTTGAAGCCCAGACCGTTGTCGGAATCACGGACACCGTCGCTGATCTCGTAGACGAACGAACCGGTGGCATATGGAATGTCGTAGCCGTCGGTATTGACGGCGGCCGCCTGTTGCGCCCACAGCGCACTGGCAGCAAATAACCCCCACAGTAGCTTACGCATCTAGTTTTCCCCTTCCGGTGGATTGGTTTTTATCCCTGCAGCCTCGATATTCTAACGGAAGCAGCGCGCGCCTCCTACCCGGGGTAGGTAAACAACGGGTAAAAAATGAGCCTAACGTACGCCGGCCATTCAGGACCGGCGCAGGGCCCGCGCGCATTCACCGATGAAACCGGGTCCGCGATAGATGAAACCGGTATAAATCTGCACCAGATCGGCACCGGCATTGCGCCGCGCCAGGGCATTGGCGCCGCTGAGGATGCCCCCCACCCCGATCAAGGGGAAATCCGGGCCCACCGCTTCACGCAGGCGGCGCAGCACACGGTCGGCCAGCGGCCGCAGCGGCGCGCCGGAAAGCCCGCCCGCCTCGCTCGCCAGGGCGTTGTGCTCGACCCCGGTACGGCTGACGGTGGTATTGGTGGCGATGAGTCCGTCGATGCCCCGCTCGCGCGCGGTTTGCGCGATGTCGAGCAGCTGGGCATCGTCGATGTCGGGTGCGATCTTGATCAGCAGCGGCCGGCGCTTGCCGTGACGGTCGGACAACTGCTCGCGCGCTTCGGACAGCTTGCGCAGCAACTGGTCGAAACGCCCCGACTGCTGCAGATCGCGCAGGCCCACGGTATTGGGCGAGGAAATATTGATGGTGATGTAGTCGGCGACCGGATACACCTTGGCCAGGCAACTCAGGTAGTCATCCTCGGCGCGCTCGATCGGCGTGTCGGCATTCTTGCCGATATTGATGCCGAGTACGGCGCGGCGACGGGCGCGCGTGGCGCGGGCCACCAGCGCATCCACGCCCTGGTTATTGAAGCCGAGGCGGTTGATGATGGCGCGCTCGCGCGGCAGGCGGAACATGCGCGGCCGCGGATTGCCCGGCTGCGGACGCGGCGTCACCGTGCCGATTTCGATGAAGCCGAAGCCCATGCGGTCGAAAGCCTCGATGCACTCGCCGTTCTTGTCCAGGCCGGCAGCCAGCCCGACCCGGTTGCGGAATTCCAGCCCCATCAGCCGCACCGGCTCTTCAACGATGCCGCCGCCCAGCAGGCCGGCCGCGTCGGGATGACGCGACAGCCAGGCAATGGTCATCTCATGCACATGCTCGGCATCGAGCGAAAACAGCAGCGGGCGGACCAGCGGATACAGAAGCATTATGGTTGAACGACTTCAGGACGAAAGCATGGAGTGGCTGATCGCGTTGCGCATCAGCCGGGAACAAGAGCGGGCACCACCGGCGCCTTGGGCAGCACCGCACGGGGCACCGGCACCGGCACGGCAGCCTGCACCGGCGGCGCCAGGCGGCGCGCCAGATGGCCGCGCACCGCGTTCAGTTCGCGCACGAACATCTCGCGGGTGAAAGTGGCCGGCAGGCGCAGGGCGACTATGGCCAGATCGATGGCCATGCGCCGCCCCGGCTCGCCCTCATAGAGCGTGCCGATGCTGCCGGCCAGGGCGAACAGCGCGCGCGACAGGTGCAGGTAGTCGCGCTTCAGCACCAGCCCCACCTGCTGCGTGTTGGACATCAGGTGCAGCACGGTCTGGCCGCGCGCGTGCAGGCTGGCCAGGCCGCCGCGCCGCAGTTCGGCAAGGAAACTGCTGCGGGTCAGGCGGCTGACATTCTTCTTGCGCAGGGTTTCGTCCAGCGCGGCGCGAATCTCTTCGCGACGCGCGGCGTCCACCTGCGGCTGGGTGCTGATGCGGATCAGGGCGTCGGTGAGCAGGTCGGTGTCGGCCAGGATGGCGCCGGCCAGATAGTCCCACACCGGGCCCCATTTGCCATTGAGATCGATGACGTTGCCCCAGTCGATCAGATTGAGGCGGCCGTCGCGCGCCACCATCACATTGCCCGGATGCAGATCACCATGCATCTCGCGGAAGGCGAAGGCATGGTAGAGCACGGTATACAGCAGCTGCTCCACCAGCTTCAGCTGGAACTGGCGCCGCTCGCGTTTCGGCATCCGCGCCAATGCGCGCGGCAGGCTTTCCGCATCGCCCAGGTATTCCATTTCAAGGATGCGCCGGCTGCTGCCGTACAGCTCCGGCACCCGCCACAACCGCCCCTTCAGGCTGCGCTGGTAGAAGCGCACGTGATTGCGCGCCTCGGCCTCGAAGTCCAGTTCCTCGACGAAGCCGGCAACGAACTCGTCGACCTGCTCGTGCAGGGCACGCAAGAATGGCGTCAGCTTGGAATGCGGCGCCCAGTACTGGCTCGACATGATGGCCAGGCCGATGACCAGCTTGCCGATGCTGAATTCGCGATCGATGTTGTGCCGGCCGACCTTGATGATGATCGGCCGCAGCACTTCCCTGCCGCCTTCGAGAAACGGCTTTTTCGCCAGATAGACCGAGCCGATGGAGCCGGACTTGAGCGGCTTGTCCGCCTCGAAGCCCATGTACAGCTTGTCCGGCAGCTTGCCGAAGCATTCGATAAAGGCGGCGTTGACCTCGTCCGCGTTCATCGGCGTGACGTCTTCGTGGAACACCGCCAGCTCGCGCGCGATCTCCTCCGGCAGGAAGTCGGCGTTGGCGGCGGCGACCTGGGCCAGCTTGACGAAGAACGGGCCGAACTCGTTGACCATCGCGGCCACGATCTTGGCCTGGGTGCGGAAATCCTTGGGATCGGCCTGGAAGAACGGCTTGATGTAGCGGATGGCGCGGATCTGCCGGCGCACGATGACCGCATCGTGCTTGATCTGCGCGGCGCGCTTGAGCAGTTCGTTGAGCTGCCACTGGTTGAAGCGCTTGCCCACCTTGAGCAGGTTGATCACTTCGACCAGCAGCGGCTCGTAGGAGCGGATCACCAGCCGCACCATGTCCAGGCCCAGCTCGCCCAGGCCCTTCAGCTCGGGTGCGGAGAACAGCTCGTTGAAGAACTGCCAGAACTCGTTGACCAGCGCTTCCGGCACCGGCACCGGGCTGCGCGCCACCACCTGCTCGACCACGAAGCGGATCAGGTCTTCGGTGGACTGCTCGTCCGGAATCAGGCGCCGCTTGCGCAGCAGCTGGGTGATGCGCTCGGTCGAGCGCAGCACCGGATGCTGGTAGAGCCCGCCGAAAGCGCGATCGATCACCGCGCCAAGCTGCTCGCGGTCGATATCCTCGTCCGAGCCGAGCAGCTTGAGCAGCGGCATGAAGCCGCGCGACACCCGCACCGTGGACACGCCCAGCGCTCCCAGCTCGCGGATCAGCCCGCGCGATTTTTCCGGGGGCTCCGCGTCGACCGGGACGGTGGGCGCAGCCGTTTCGGTCACGGCTTGGCTCCGCCCTTGCCGCCGAGCAGCAGATGTCCCATCTTCAGCATCTTGGTATCGAGATAGGCGGTGTTGTGGGGATTGCGGCCGTGCTCGACCTCGACCCGTTCGACCACTTCCACGCCGTCCTTGACCAGGGCATCGAGCTTGGCGGGATTGTTGGTCATCAGTCTGATCCGGCAAAGTCCCAGCTCACGCAATAACTGGACCGCCAGACTGTATTCCCGCGTGTCGGCGGGAAAACCGAGCTGATGATTGGCTTCCACCGTATCGGCACCCAGATCCTGCAGCGCATAGGCGCGGATCTTGTTGCCGAGGCCGATGCCGCGGCCTTCCTGGCGCAGGTACAGCAGCGCGCCGCGGCCTTCGCGGGCAATCGCCTCCAGTGCCGCGCGCAGCTGGAAGCCGCAGTCGCAGCGCAGCGAGAACAACGCGTCGCCGGTGAGGCATTCGGAATGCACCCGCACCAGCGGCGCCAGCCGTCCCGGCACCGGCGGATCGTTCTTGCCCGAACCGGACAGGTCGCCCAGCGTCATCGCCAGGTGTTCCTTGCCGTCCGGCGACTGGTACGCATGCACCGTGAACAAGGCGAACGGCGTCGGCAACTGCGCCGTGGCGAGGTGCTTCAGGGTCTTCGCCGGGTTTTTCAGAAGGCTCATGCGCCGAAGAAGTTCTGGCCGCAGACGCGCAAGGTGCAGCCGTTGGCGGCGGCGGCGTGCGGGCTGGCGAAGAAGGCCACCGCCTCGGCGATGTCGATGGGCAGTCCGCCCTGGCCCAGAGAGGACAGGCGTCGCCCCACTTCGCGCGGCACCGCCGGCATCGCCGCGGTCATCTGCGTTTCGATGAAGCCCGGCGCCACCGCGTTGATGGCGCCGCCGCGACGCGCCATTTCCGCCGCCATCGCTTCGACGTAGCCGATGACGCCGGCCTTGGTCGAACCGTAGTTGGTCTGGCCGGCGTTGCCGCCGATGCCGCCGATGGAGGAGATGCACACCATGCGCGCGCCGTCCCTGAGACCGCCGGCCAGCAGCTTCTCGTTGATGCGCAGGATGGCGCCGAAATTCACGTCCAGCACCTGGTCCCAGAAATGCGACGGCATGTTCTTCAGCATCTTGTCGCGGGTGATGCCGGCATTGTGCACCACGATGTCGGCACCGCCGAAGCGCCGGCCCAGTTCCTCGGCGATACGCGCCGGCGCATCCGCCGCGGTGATGTCCAGCGGCAGGCCGAAGCCGTTGAAAGCGGCCAGCGTCTGCCCCAGCACGCCCTCTTCCTGCGGCCGGTCGATACCCACCACCTGCGCGCCCTCGCGCGCCAGCGTAGCGGCGATGGCCGCGCCGATGCCGCGGGCCGCGCCGGTGACCACCGCGATCTTGCCGCTGAGCGGCGCAGCGAATTCCTTCAGCGCCTTGGCCGGGGCGAACGGCGCGCCCAGCGGCAGCACCTGGCCGGTGACGAAAGCGGAATGTTCCGACAGGAAGAAGCGCAGCGGACCGGCCAGCAGTTCGTCGGCGTCGCGGCCGACTTCAAGCAGGTTGACCGTGATGCCCTTCTTGCCCACTTCCTTGGCAAACGAACGCACAAAGCCGCGCAGCGCCTGGCTCGCGGCGCGCGCCGCTGCATCCCTGTTTTCCGCCGGCGCCCGCGACAGCAGCAGCACGCGGCCGCTGGCGGGGATGCGCCCCACCCGCGGTTGGCAAAAATCGTACAGCTCGCGCAGGCTGGCCGGCCCCGTAAGGCCGGTGGCGTCGAACACCAGGGCAAAAGCGCCGCCGCTGCGTTCTTCCGCTCCCGGCTCGCTCTTCAGCGCGATGCCGGCCGTGGCGGCGGCCTGCTTGATCGGCGGCAGGCCGGGATGGGTGGGCACGATCTGGATGGTGGCGCCGGCGCCGTCGAGCGCGGCCAGCAGCCCTGCGGCCAGCTCGCCATGGCTGCCGCCCCCGAGCAATACCGCCCGCTCCGCCAGCGGCTGCGCTGCATAGCCGGTCTTGGCGCGGCGCAGGCGCGGCGCGGCAGGCAGGCCAAGCGAGGTGGCAATGCTCTTGCCAAGGGGGGAATTGGCGAATTCGAGATACCGATCGGACATGGGTGCTCCGTGATCAGCAACAGCCGGGGGGCATAAGGGGCGCGTATTATCGCAGCCTCGCCCGTCGCGCGACAGCGCCGCAGCGCCAGCCTTGTTGATCCCGATCAATCAGGCACTTGTGCACGAATGTTGAGGCGCTTTCAGCAATCGCCCGGAACGCCTTCCACGGTCGCGGGAGGCCATTTTTACCCGTTGCCAGGCATCGCCGCGCTTATATAGTGGGCGGGCGACGGTTGCCCGGCACCCTGGGCTACCTCATCGCGGCAAAAAAAGAAGAGAATAGAGACACATCCGGCGCAGACCGGATCGGGGGTGCTCTCAGGGAGGCATCAAATGCAAAAAATGACCATGGGCGTTATCGTCGCCCTTACTCTTGCGGCATTGAGTTACGCCGCCCTCGAGGCTTCGGGCAGCATCAGGCCCGCAAGCATCGCCCAAGCCGCGGCAAAACGCAGTCCTGCGGATATCGCCGCGCGCGACCGCATGGCGCGGCTGGTGGCGGAAGTCGCGGCACGCAGCGCGGCGCAAACGGCAAAGGCGGTAATGATGAGCCGCATGCAGCCGCCTCAGGTGGCCCAAGCCTCCCAGATCAGCGCTCAGGTCGCCGAAGAAAAAACTGCCAGCCGCTGATTTTTGCTGGATATTTCGGTAAAGTCGCGGTATCGAGTCAAGCAGGCGCAGGGCGCGCTTTGTGGTCGCGCCCGACCGGTTGGCAAAATGTTTTGCGCGCTCGGGGGCAGGCTGCTGTCCGCCGGGAACACCTACCACGCAGGAAACAGGAACAATAAGGCTCTGGGGGCTTTTGCAATGACATTCACTCGTGTCGGCGTCATCGTAGTCATCACCGCGGTCGCGGTTTATTTCGGGCTGAATGTGCTGCTGCCGCGTCACGCGGCGGAGCAGAAAGCCGGCGCCACCACCACCCCCGACCAGGTGTTCAGCAGCACGTCGGACGCGACGCCCGCCGCGCCCGCCGACAGCGCCCCCGCTGCGGCCGCAGGCACACCCGCTGCTTCCGCCGACCAGCAGGCGAGCGCTTCTTCTTCATCCGGCGAGCAGCAGGCCAGCGCTTCCTCTTCGTCCGGCGCGCCGGCCGGCAGCGACGCCACGCCGCCGCCCGCCGCCCCGGCAGCAGCAGCGACTGAAACCGCAAGCAGCGGCTCTTCCTCCTCTTCCGCTCCGGCGCAGGGGCTGAGCGAGGAAGAAGCACGCAAGATCGCCGAGGAAGTCGGCCGCAAGGTCGCCACCCAGGTGGCCTCCTCGGTGGCTCAGGACAAGCAGCAGCCCCAGGCCGCCACCGAGTCCGCCCCGGCCGCCGACTCCAGCGCGGCTTCCAGCAGTTCAGGCAGCGGCAGTTCAAGTGGCAGCGACCAGGCGCAGAGCGAACCCGCAGCGGCGGCGTCACAACCGGCTGCGGCCGAACCCGCTGCCGCTGCCCCCGAAGCAGCCACTGCGACCGAGCCGACCGCTGCCGCGGAGCCGGCGCCGGCTCCGAAAAAGAGCAAGCACACCAAGCTGGCGGCCGCTTCCGACAGCTCGGGCGCGCCGGCCAAACCCGCAAAATCGCATACCGGCCAGCAGTCGATGGATGCCATCAGCGTCTGGTGGCCGGCAGTGGAAAAGCAGAACAGCAGCCAGCTCAACCTGGTCTATGCCGGCGAAGCCGCATTCGACAAGGCCATCGTGCTGCTGTTCTCCGACAATATCGGCAATATCGCCACCGCCGGCAGCCATATCAAGATTCTGGACAACCACGGCAACCCCGCCTCGGGCCAGTGGACCGGCAGCCCGCAAAATGCGCGCATGCTGATCTTCAAGACCAAGCCGGGTCGCTACACCGTGATCCTGGCGCCGGATCTGGCAGGTCTGTCCGGCAAGACCCTGGGCGCCGGCCTGCACGGCCCGGTGTACATCCACTGATCGGCACCAGGCCTACCCACACCAGCCCAGGCGGCGTGTGACCACCCTGGTGCTGGTGCGCCACGGTCAGGCTTCGTTCGGCGCGCGCAACTACGACGAACTCTCCGGCATCGGCGAGCGTCAAGCCACGCTGCTGGGCGAGCACTGGCAGCGCTGCGGGCGCCGCTTCGATGCGGCCTGGAGCGGCAGCCTGATACGGCAGAAAGTCACGGCCGCCCGTACCTTCGAGGCCATGGGCGCGCCGGACACCGCCGTTTCGATCGATGCGGCGTTCAACGAGTTTGATCACCAGCAACTGATCCGTGCTTATTTTCCGCTGGTGGCGAAGGAGCATCCGCAGTTTTCGGTGGACCCGAGAACCCTGTTCAGCGATCACAAGACCTTCCAGCGCCTGTTCGACCTGATCATCGCCTGCTGGATCAACAACCGAACCGGCGCGGCGCCCATCGACGAAACCTGGGAGGCGTTCCAGTCGCGCTGCCTGGAAGGGCTGCGACGCATCGCCGACAGCGGTGCCAAACGGGTTGTCGCCTTCACCTCGGGCGGCGTCATCACCGCCGTATTGCGCGCGGCACTCGATCTCGACGCGGACAAGGCCTTTCACCTCAACTGGGAAATCCTCAACGCTTCGGTGCACACGTTCAAGCTGGGCAAGCGCGGGGTGATTCTGCAGCGGTTCAACGATGTGGCGCATCTTGAGCTCATGCAGGACAGCGAGCTTCTGACGTATCGCTGAGCGCCAGGCAGAAATGAAAACGGCCCGCAGGCGGGCCGTTTTTTGAACATGAGGCGAAACGATCAGGCGGCGCGTTTTTCATCCGCGAACGGATCGTCCACACCCAGTCTCTTGTGCATCACCGGGCTGGTGGTGGTGTATTGCAGATGCACCTTTTCGCCCGGGTTGAGCCTGGCCTTGATGGCGAAAGCGGCCAGCGCGGCTTCGTGGAAGCCGGACAGGATCAGCTTCTTCTTGCCGGGATAGAAATTGATGTCGCCGACGGCGTAGATGCCCGGGGTGGAAGTCTCGAACTTCTCGGTGTCGACGTGGATCTGGTTCTTGTGCAGGTTCAGGCCCCACTCGGCGATCGGGCCGAGCTTGGGATGCAGGCCGAAGAACACCAGCAGGTGATCCAGTTCCAGGCGACGCGCCACGCCGTCGCTGCCGGTGACCTGGATTTCGCGCAGGGCGCCGTTGTCGGCTTCGCGCAGCTCGGTGACGCTGCCGGCGAGGAACTGCATTTCCAGCTCTTCGCAAAACTGCTGCATCTTGGCCACCGAAGCCGGCGCCGCCTTGAACTTGTCGGAGCGGTGGATCAGCACCACGCTCGCCGCCTTGTCCTTCAGGGCCAGTGCCCAGTCCAGGGCGGAGTCGCCGCCGCCCAGCACCACCACGTTCTTGCCGCGGTGCACTTCAGGATCGCGCACCTTGTAGAACACATCGCGATCGACGTGCGCGGCCACGCCCGGCACCTGCAGCTCGACCGGCTGGAACGCACCGACGCCGCCGGCAATGATGATGGTCCTGGTATGGAACTCGGTGCCCTTGCTGGTCTTCAGGTAGAAAGACCCGTCCTCGAAGCGGCGCACGTCGGTAGCCTGCTGGCCGAGGTGGAAAGTCGGGCCGAACGGCTTGATCTGTTCCATCAGGCGCTCGATCAGCTCGCGCGCACCGCACACCGGCAGCGCCGGGATGTCGTAGATCGGCTTGTCCGGATACAGCTCGGTGCATTGACCGCCGGGCTCGGGCAGCGTGTCGATCAGGTGCGCCTTGATGCCGAGCAGGCCCAGTTCGAACACCTGGAACAGGCCGCAAGGTCCGGCACCGATAATCACCGTGTCCGTCTTGATGGTCACCGCGCAACTCCTGCTGAACCGTGCCGCGGTTTTGCGGCACTATAAGGGCGCGAATGATAGGGCCTGCTGCACTGCGGAAAAAGCGGTTACCGGTTATTTACTTAGTCCAATTGGGAATAAGGATTCACTCGCGCCATCGTTACTACGCGACTATCATTCAAGTAACATATTTATAATCAATGGATTGCCGATCATTCTTGATACGGCAACCCAGCATCGGCATCGAGAGGAGAAAGGCAGCGCATGTCCATTGCCCCCCTGGACCAGCCCGGCGCAGTCCGCGACGAGAACAGTTTTGACCCACTGCGTATTCTGCCTTTCCTTAAAGCGCAGATCCCCGGACTGGCTGCCGAACTTGAGCGGGGTCCGCTGGAACTGAAGCAGTTCCAGGGCGGCGCTTCCAACCTGACCTACCTGCTGAAAATCGGCGGGCGCGAGACCATCCTGCGCCGCCCGCCCGGCGGCACCAAGGCCAAGTCCGCGCATGACATGGGCCGCGAGTTCCAGGTCATGCAAAAGCTCAGCCCGCATTTCCCCTGCCCGCGTCCCCTCGCCTATTGCGAGGACCAAAGCCTGATCGGCAGCACCTTCTATGTCATGGAGAAACTGCAGGGCGTGATCCTGCGCCGCGACCTGCCCAAGGGCCTGAGCTATACGCCGGAGCAGGCGCGCCAGCTGTGCCTGAACCTGATCGATACCCTGATCCGGCTGCATACGCTGGATTACGAGCAGGCCGGTCTGTCCGATCTGGGCAAGCCGGCCGGCTACGTCGAACGCCAGGTCGGCGGCTGGTGCGAGCGTTTCGGCAAGGCACACACCGATGACGTGCCGAAGTGCGAGACGCTGATGGCCTGGATCAAGGCCAAGCGTCCGGCCGATTCGGCACGCCCCGGCATCATTCACAACGACTACCGTTTCGACAACGTGGTGCTGTCGCCGGACGACGGCGCCAGCATCGTCGGCGTGCTCGACTGGGAAATGGCGACGCTGGGCGACCCGCTGATGGATCTGGGCAATTCCCTGGCCTACTGGGTGCAGCAGGACGATCCGCCGACGATGCAGACCATCCGCATGCAGCCCAGCCATCTGCCGGGCATGCTCAGCCGTGACGAGATCGTGAGCTACTACGGCGAGAAGACCGGACGAGAGATCGGCAACTACGACTTCTACTACGTGTTCGGACTGTTCCGCCTGGCGGTGATCGCGCAACAGATCTACTACCGTTACAAGCTCGGGCAAAGCAGCAACCCGAAGTTCCAGGCCTTCGGCATGTTCGTCACCGTGCTGTCGCAGATGGCCGATGGCGTGATCCAGAAGTCGCCGCTCTGAAGCGCCTTCCCCCCGACATTTTTTGTTCCTTCATTCACTCCAATAAAACAGGACTGCATCATGGCAACCAAACTTTTTGATCTGAACGGCCGCATCGCCCTCGTCACCGGCGCCTCGCGCGGCATCGGCGAAGCCACGGCGCGCCTGCTCGCCGAACAGGGCGCTCACGTGATCATCTCCTCGCGCAAGCAGGAAGATCTCGACAAAGTGGCGGCCTCGATCACCGCCGCCGGCGGCAAGGCCACCGCCATCGCCGCGCACCAGGGCGAATCCGCCGCGCTGAAAAGCCTGATGGAAGAGATTTCGGGCCAGTTCGGCCGGCTCGACATCCTGGTCAACAATGCCGCCACCAATCCCTATTTCGGCCATATCTCGGACACCGACATGGGCATGGTGGAGAAGACCTTGCAGGTCAACATCAAGGGCTACTTCGAACTGTCGGCCCTGGCCAGCAAACTGATGAAGAAAGGCGGCGGCGGCTCCATCGTCAATATCGCTTCGATCAACGGCGTCAAGCCCGGCACCATGCAGGGCATCTACTCGATCAGCAAGGCCGCGGTGATCAACATGACCCTGGCTTTCGCCAAGGAATGCGGATCGTGGAAAGTGCGCGTCAACGCCGTACTGCCGGGACTCACAGACACCAAGTTCGCCTCGGCCCTGACCAAGAACGAGCAACTGCTGAAAACCGTGCTGCCGCAGATTCCGCTGGGGCGCATGGCGCAGCCGGCCGAGATCGCGCCGGCCATCCTGTTCCTCTGCTCGGATGCGGCCAGCTACGTCACCGGCACCACGCTGACCGTGGATGGCGGCTTCCTTACGGGCGGCCTGTAAAGGTTCAGGAATCTGCCGCTTTGAATGGCCCAAGCCGGATGAAGCGCTCAGGCATCCACGCAGATCATCTGATCGACGCGATCGGTCAGATGATCTGCGTCGGCGACCGCGCCACCCTCATCCACATCGACCGCCTGTTTCTGTACGGCCTGCCGACGGACCGGCAGGACAGCTACGAAGCGCAGCTCGACAAGATCGTGATCATTTCGGATCTGGACGACTGCGGCACCGTTGCCATCGCCTTTCAGGATGAGTCGGGCGTCAGGCAGGAGTACTGGGTTGAACCGGGCTGGCTGCGTCGGCTACCCATCTAAAGATAGGCAGAAGCCTGGACAATCCGCGCTAGACTCATCACACCAAAAGACGCGGCATCGAGTGCGTCCCAAAAACCAGCTGGAGGAGAAACATGCCTTACGCACAGGTCAATAGCCAGAAGCTGTATTACGAGGACACCGGCGGCAGCGGTCCGGCGGTGATTTTCTCCCACGGCCTGCTGATGGATCAGAGCATGTTCGCACCGCAGGTGGCGGCGCTGAAGGATCGCTACCGCTGCATCAGCTGGGATGAGCGCGGTCACGGCCGCAGCGCCGGCGATGCGCTGCCGCCGTTCACCTACTACGACTCCGCCGACGATCTCGCCGCCCTGCTCAAGCATCTGGGCGTTGAGAAAGCGGTGCTCGCCGGCATGTCCCAGGGCGGCTATCTGTCGCTGCGTTGCGCCCTGACCCATCCGCAGATCGTGCGCGCCCTGATCCTGATCGACACCCAGGCCATGCCGGAAGATCCGGCGAAGATGCCTGGATACAAGCAGATGATGGACATCTGGGCCACGCAGGGCCTGCCCGATCAGATCGCCGATACCATCGAGCAGATCATCCTCGGCCAGAACTGGTCCGGCGCGGCGCAATGGAAGGCGAAGTGGCGTACCTGGAAAGGTGTCAACCTGCTCCAGTGCTTCCACACCCTGGCAGGGCGCGACGACATCTCATCGAAGCTCGGTCAGATCAAGGTGCCGGCTCTGGTGGTGCATGGCGATCTCGACATGGCCATTTCCCTGGATCGCGGCAAGGCCCTGGCGGAGGGCCTGCCTCAGGCCGAACTGGCGGTGATCAAGGGCGGCGGCCACGCCGCCAATCTGACCCATCCGGACCAGGTCAATCCGTACATCGGGAAATTCCTCGCCAGCCTGCATTGATCCAAGGTCCTTCACCGGAGCAAGCATGAGCTTCAATCCGATTTTCCAGACGCCTTCCGCCTACGACTTCCCGCTGCTGATCAAGCAGATCTGGATCACGCCGCTGGCCAACGCGCCGCAACAGGAAATCCTCTACCGCGATGAACGCCGCCAGACCTACGCGCAGACGCGCGCGCGCGTCGGCCGACTGGCGTCGGCCCTGAGCAGCCTGGGCGTCAAGCCGGGCATGACGGTGGCGGTGATGGACTGGGACAGCCACCGCTATCTGGAATGCTTCTTCGCCGTTCCGATGATGGGCTGCGTGCTGCAGACAGTGAACATCCGGCTGTCGCCGGACCAGATTCTCTACACCCTGAATCACGCCCGCGCCGACGTGGTGCTGGTCAATGCCGAGTTCCTGCCCTGCCTGGAGGCAATTCGCGAACGGCTCGAGTCGGTCAGGAATTTCGTGCTGATCGACGATGCCGGCGTGCCGCCGCAATCGCCGATCCAATTCGCCGGCGAGTATGAAGCGCTACTAACCAAGTCCTCGCCGGACTATGCCTTCGAGGATTTCGACGAGAACACCCGCGCCACCACGTTCTACACCACCGGCACCACCGGCCTGCCCAAGGGCGTGTACTTCAGTCACCGCCAGATCGTGCTGCATGCCATGGGCATCCTGGCCTGGTTCGGCACCGCACCGGTGCAGGGCCGCATCCATCGCGAAGACGTGTACATGCCGATCACGCCGATGTTCCATGTGCACGGCTGGGGCATGCCCTTCGCCGCCACACTGATGGGCATCAAGCAGATCTATCCGGGCCGCTACGTGCCGGAGTTGCTGCTCAAGCTGATCCGCGAGGAAGGGGTAACCCATTCGCACTGCGTGCCGACCCTGCTGCACATGCTGATCAACCACCCTGCCGGCAAGGACGTGGACCTGTCGAAGCTGAAAATGGTGATCGGCGGGTCCGCCATGTCCAAGGGCCTGGCCAAGGCCGCGCTGCAGCGCGGCATCGACGTCTACTCCGGCTACGGCATGTCCGAGACCGGGCCGCTGCAGATCGTCAATCACCTGTCCAGCGAAGACCTGAAGCAGGATCTCGATACGCAGGCGGCGCTGCGCACCCGCGCCGGGCGTTCGGTGGTGCTGTGCGAGGTGCGTGCGGTGGACGACAAGATGCATGCGCTGCCGCGCGACGGCAAGAGCACCGGCGAGATCGTGTTCCGCTCACCCTGGCTGACCCAGGGTTATCTGCACGACCCGCAGAAATCGGAAGAGCTGTGGCGAGGCGGCTCGCTGCACTCCGGCGACATCGGCAGCTTTTCCGAGGACGGCTTCCTGCACATCGCCGATCGCGTCAAGGACGTGGTGAAGACCGGCGGCGAGTGGGTCTCCTCGCTCGATCTGGAGGACATCATCTCGCAGTTCCCCGGGGTCAGCGAAGTGGCGGTGATCGGCGTGCAGGATGCCAAGTGGGGCGAACGTCCCCTGGCCCTGATCGTTCCCAAGGCTCAGGCCAGCATCGACACCGAAGCGGTACGTCGGCACATTGCCGGCTATGCCGACAGGGGCGTGATCTCGAAGTACGGGGTGCCGGACCAGGTGCTGATTGTGGAAACACTGGAGAAGACCAGCGTCGGCAAATTGGACAAGAAGCTGTTGCGGACCAAGTACGCCAAGGCCGGTTAGCCGGCCGCGGCCCTTGCTCAGGGCTTCAGATTGCTCTGGATACAGCCGCCGGGGTTTGCGGCACTACAGATGTCCTGCTGCGAGAAATCCTGCGCCTTGTCATTGGGGTCGCGCGAGCTGTGATCCGGCGCTTCGGTCGGCGTCACGCGCTCAACCACCGCATCCACCACCCGTCTCACCAGTTTCTTCTTGACATGCGGCGTGGCGTCGCAGCCGGCGCAGGGCAGCGATTCCTGCAAATCCTTCAGCTTCTTGTCGTTGTCGTTGAAGACATTGCGCTGGCCCTGGACATTGACGCGGGGCAGCGTGACGTTGGCGGTAGTGTTTGGTGTGTCGGGGTGCTCGCCCGCTCCGACCAGTGGCTCGGGAGGAGGAGCGACTTGCAGGGTCGGCGCTTTGGCTGGGTTGGCTTGCTCGGCTGAAGCCGGCGGAGCGGTTGATGCTGGTGTCGGCGCCGCCGGAGCCGACTGGGCCAGGGCGCGGGCGCCGCAGACGGACAACGCAACACTCAGCGCCAGACGCGCAGCCACCGCCATTGCCGGACGCGGCTTCATTCGAAACCCGGCACCCGTGGAAATCTGCCCGCCTTCCAATCCGCCTCGCACGCACGTCCCTCCTCGACACTGTCCACAATGAAATTCCACCAGATGGCGGTCGGCTCCGGCAGTGGCACGCCGCCAAACAGAACGGCTCGCGTCGCCTGCTTTGAATTCAGGTGCAGGGTGCTGCCCCCGTCACCGAGCGTGGCCAGCACGCCGCTGGGAATAGCCGTCCCACCCAGTGTCACCTCTCCGATGGCGACATACAAGGCCAGTTGATGGTCCGGCCTCACCGGTAACGCAAGTTCCGCGCCGGCCCCCAGGCTCAGGTCCAGATAGGTCAGCGGCAGGAAGCTCGGTACCGGTGAGTGCCGTTCGCCGAGCGAACCGGCTATGACCACCACCACCGCACCGGGAAACTCGACCCGCGGCAGCACAGCGGCGGAAAAATGCTCGAAGGCCGGCTGCATCTTGCGCCGATCGCGCGGCAACCCGACCCAGGTCTGAATGCCGTGCAGGGCGCCGGAATCCGGCACCACGGTTTCGGCATGGGTAATGGCGTGCCCGGCCGTCATCCAGTTGACGTCGCCGGGACGGATCACCTGCACCGAACCCAGCGAATCGCGGTGCTCGATGGCGCCGGAGAACAGGTAGGTCACGGTCTGCAAGCCGACATGCGGATGCGGCGGCACGTCCATTGCCCCATGCTCGACCGGGCTCGGGCCGAAATGATCGAAGAACACGAACGAGCCTACGCGGCGCTGCTCGCGCCGCGGCAGGGCGCGCAGCACCTCGGCCGAGCCGGTCAGCGCGGCCCGCTTGGCCGGCAACAGGTGCACCACGCTGCGCGCGTCTTGTTCAATCCCGGTCATGGCCACACGCTCCTTCGGAAGTACCCGGCCGCCAGCCGGCAACCCGTGCTAGAGGTCCTTGGCGTTCTCGACGATGCGGCTGACCATGCCGTAGGCAATGGCTTCCTCGGCGCTCATCCAGTGATTGCTGTCGGTGTCCTGCGTCACTTTTTCGTAGGTCTGGCCGGTTTCGCGCGCGATGAGCCGGTTGATGCGCTCGCGGATCTTGACGATCTCGCGCGCCTCGATGGCGATATCGCCGGCGCGCCCGCGTATGCCGCCCAGCGGCTGGTGCAGCAAAAAGCGCGTATTGGGCAGGCACAGGCGCCGTTCCTTGGCTCCGGCGAGGAAAATGGTGGCGCCGGCGCTGGCCACCCAGCCGGTGCCGATGATGCGCACCGGGGCCAGGGCATCGACGAAGCGGATCATGTCGTGAATGCTGTCGCCGCTCTCGACATGGCCGCCCGGGGAATTGACGTAAACGTCGATGGGCTTGTCCGACTCGCTGGCCAGGAACAGCAGCCGCGCCACGATATCCCGCGCCAGCTTGTCGTTGATCTCGCCGAAGATCAGGACCTTGCGCTGATTGAGCAGGCGCAGTTCCACTTCATTCACTGGCGTGGGCCGGGCAGCCGCATCCGCGCCCGGCGCGTCTTCCGGATCGGACAATTGGGGCGAAACGGCGACGGCGTGGAAACTTCTGTTCATGTAGGTCCTGGGGTTCTTCGAAAATAGTGGTGCGGAAAGCGTCGCGGACGCCGTCCGGGGCCTAGCGTAACCGGGGCTTCAGGCCCGCTCAACGCAACTCCGGCGGCATCCACCCGATCATGTGGTCGCTCCGCAGCGACTACAATAGCGCGCCTGATCTCCCCGCCGCGTCCGATATGTTGCTGAATCTGAAAAATCTGAGCCTGAATCTGGGCAGCACCGCGCTGCTCGACAAGGTCGAACTGACGCTGGAACGCGGCGAGCGGCTATGCCTGGTGGGTCGTAACGGCACCGGCAAGTCTACCTTGATGAAGCTCATCGCCGGCAGCATCCTGCCCGACGGCGGCGACATCGTGCGCGCCCAGAACCTGCGCGTGGCGCAATTGCAGCAGGATGTGCCGAAGGGCCTGGCGGGCACGGTTTACCAGGTGGCCTCGGCCGGGCTCGGCGAAGCCGGCCGGCTGGTCGCCGAATACCATCGCCTGCTGCATGACGATCCGGACAACATGCGGGCGCTCGGCGACATCCAGAGCGCGCTGGAAGCGCATGACGGCTGGTCGCTGGACAGCCGCGTGCAGGCGGTGCTGACGCGCCTGGACCTCGACGGCGACGTCGATTTCTCCGCGCTTTCCGGCGGGCTCAAGCGCCGCACCCTGCTGGCGCAGGCGCTGGTGGCGGAACCGGACCTGCTGCTGCTGGACGAGCCGACCAACCATCTGGACATCGACAGCATCGCCTGGCTGGAGGAGTTCCTGCTCGGCTGGAACGGCACCCTGCTGTTCGTCACCCATGACCGCGCCTTCCTGCGCCGCCTGGCGACGCGCATCATCGAGCTCGATCGCGGCATCCTGCGCAGCTGGCCCGGCACTTACGACGATTACCTGCGCCGCAAGGAAGAGGCGCTGCGCGCGGAAGCGCAGCAGGGCGCCCTGTTCGACAAGCGGCTGGCGCAGGAGGAAGCCTGGATCCGCAAGGGCATCGAGGCGCGCCGCACCCGCAACCAGGGCCGCGTCGAACGCCTGTACAAGCTGCGCGATGAAGACCGCGCGCGGCGCAAGCTGCCCGGGCAGGTCAAGCTGGCAGTGCAGGAGGCGGAGCGCTCCGGCAAGCTGGTGGTGGAAGCGGAGAACGTGACGTTCGCCCGCGGCGAGCGCGTGCTGGTAAACAATTTCTCCACCACTCTGCTGCGCGGCGACAAGCTCGGCATCATCGGCCCCAACGGCGCCGGCAAGACCACCCTGCTCAACCTGCTGCTGGGCAAGCTGGCGCCGGACAGCGGCAAGCTGAAGAACGGCACCAATCTGCAGGTGGCCTACTTCGACCAGTTGCGCGCCCTGCTCGACGAGAACAAACCGGTCTACGAGAACATCGGCGACGGCAAGGATTTCGTCGAAATCGATGGCAACAACGTCCATGTGATGAGCTATCTGCAGAACTTCCTCTTCACTCCGGACCGCGCGCGCAGCCCGGTCAAGGCCCTGTCCGGCGGCGAGCGCTCGCGCCTGCTGCTGGCGCGCCTGTTCGCCCAGCCGTCCAACCTGCTGGTGCTGGACGAGCCGACCAACGATCTGGACGTGGAGACGCTCGATCTGCTGGAAGAAAAGCTCGGCGAATACAACGGCACCGTGCTGCTGGTCAGCCACGACCGCGAATTTCTCGACAACGTGGTGACCCGCTGCCTGGTGTTCGAAGGCCGCGGCCGCATCGGCGAGTACGTCGGTGGTTATCAGGACTGGCTGCGGCAGCGCTTTTCCGCGCCAACTTCGAGCAAGACCGAAAGCAGAAACACCGCGCCCGCTGCCCGGCAGCAGGCCGCGCCATCGGCCAAACCCGCGCCCAAACTGAACTACAAGGAGCAGCGCGAACTCGCCACCCTGCCCGGCCTGATCGAAAAGCTCGAAGCCGAACAGGGCCAGTTGTCCGAGCAGCTCAGCGACGGCAGCGTCTATCAGCGCGACAAGGCCAAGGCGGTCACGATTCAGGAGCGCCTGGCCGCGATCGGCACCGAATTGACAGTGGCCTACGCGCGCTGGGAATCGCTGGAAACCCAGCGATAGCAGGCATCAGAGCGGCCCTAACGGCAAATCCCGCGAGATCGTGCCAAAACCGGATTGAACTCCGCCGTTTCAGGCGGTTCCTATATTAGGCAGGGGCAAAAAGTCCCTGCCCACGGCACGTGGCCATTCATGGAAGGAGAGGCAGACATGTCCAAGCAGCAGAAGGATCACCCGGAAAAACGCCCCGGCCAGCCGGATGTCGAGCGGGAAGCCCCGCGCGCCGGCCAGCAGCACCAGGGTGAGCAGAATCGTCAGCAGCACGGCGCCCAGCCGCAAAGCCAGCAACATGCCGGGCAATCCCCGCAGCAGCACGGGGAGAAGCCTCGCCCGGAGCAGCAGCGGCAGGAAGATTCAGGCCACGGCGAAAAGCAGCATGGCTCCAACGATCCGGCGCACAAGCAACAGCATCAGGAACACCGCGATCGCCCGGTGGAACAGGACCGCAAGCCGGAACGGCCGCGGGACAAGCCCTAGCCTGATCCGCGCGACAGCATCGACCTTAGGCGGTCGATCACGGTCGCGCCCTTCACGCTCGAATCACCGCGACGCCGCCCGAGGAGCGGCGTCGCGGGCTTTCAGCGAAATTGGAAGCATCCTGCTTCTGGATCACCCTTGACTCAGGCGTAGATGGTCAGTTCGCGGATCAGCGAATCCAGATTCAGTTGTAGCGCGTCGTGCTTCGGCGCGCTCAGCCGGTACTCCGCCAACCAGTCGGCGAAGATCAGGCCAGCCAGTGTGAACGAGCAAAACAGAAACAGACCAAGAATCAGGCTAACGATAGGCAAGGGGTGCATGGCAGCCTCCTCATGTTGCATTGCAGCATTATAAGGAGCGCCATCAAGCAATTCAAGACCTTTTTGGTTACAGATTTAGAAAACGCGATGTTGCGATCATTTGGCGACTTATAGTTATATTTTAACGACATGATAGCTACAATTTATCGTCGACAAATTGCCTCTCGAACGATCGGATGTCCTCTCAGGCTGCAAACGGACAACGCGCCAAGCTTGCAATTGCGCCTTGTAGACCATTTCTGCCGCCTTGAAGTTCTGGGCTAGCATCCTGTCCTCCGCGCTTCGGCGTAGGATCGAGCGGCGTTTCGCTGGCGGCGTAAACATGGCATCCGGCAAAAGCGGGACCGTTGCTGAATGAGCCAGCCTGATGGCCGGGATCGCAGGCGCTTCCGTCCAAGCGCCGGGTTTTGAGTACCCGCGGGAACGGAAAGCAGAAAGCCCCGGGACTTGCGTCTCGGGGCCTGTTTTGTTTCGGCAAAAACCATCAGGTATCAAGAGCCATCCGTGGCGGCCTGCTCCCAACTACTCTGGCGCCAGCTTCCCCCGAAACCGGCAGCACAGAAAACCACACCTCTCCCCCCGCAAAACCCGCACCAAGCCCCCAATCAATCCGATCCCAGAGCTTAGCCTATTTCCTGGAAAAAGCACTGGTGATCTTGATCATTCCGTTGATGGCCTTGACCAGGCCATCGGCGACGATGATCGGGCGGCCCAGCATCGAACCCGCCATTTTCTTGTACTTGTCGGTATATGGCGGGAAGAAAGCGCTGGGATTCTTGTCCAGCGGCGGCCCCTCCTCCACCACGGAACGGGCGTTGGAAACCTCGTTGAAGGTGTACCAGCCGCCCAGCCGGCCGATTCCGCTGGCATTGACACCGCCGAACGGCAGGCAGGGGTTGGTGCCCGACTGGATCATGTTGTGGTTCACCACGGTACTGCCCGAGGTGGTGTGGCGCAGGTAGAAGTCGATTTCCGCGCGATCCTTGGCGTAGATGTACAGGGCCAGCGGCTTGGGCTTGGCCCGCACCATGCGCAGCACATCCTCGCGCTGCTTGAACGGCACCACCGCGATTACCGGTCCGAAGATCTCGTCGTGCATGATCTTCATGTCGTCGCTGACCTTGGTAATGATGGTCGGGGCGATGAAACGCTGCTCGGCCCCGGTCTGGCCACCGAAGACGATGTTGGCACCCTTGGCGCGGGCATCTTCGATCAGGTCACGGATGCGCTCGAAATGCCGCTGGTTGATGATACGCGGATACTCGGGTGACTGGTCGAAGCCCTTGCCGTCGGCATTGAACATGGCCGTCATCGAGCGCTGCAGCGCTTCGACGAACTGCTGCTGCACCGACTCGTGCACCAGCGCGTAGTCCGGCGCGATACACACCTGTCCGGCATTGCTGAGACGGCCCCAGGTGATTTTGCGGGCTGCATCCTCGATGTCGGCGCTCTTGTCGACGATGGTCGGGTTCTTGCCGCCCATCTCCAGGGTGATAGAGGCAAAATACTCCGCCGCCGCGCGCATCACCAGGCGGCCAACCTGGTGGCCGCCGATGTAGAAAATGTGGTTGAACGGCTGCGCCAGCAGTTCCTGCGCGACTTCGGGGCCGCCCTGCAGCACGATGGCTTCGTCTTCCGGCAGGGCCGCGCGCACGATGTCGGCGATGACCTGGGCCGAATGCGGCGCCAGCTCGGAGGGCTTGATGATCACGCCGTTGCCGCCGGCGATGGCGCCGAGGGCCGGTACGAAGCTGATGGCGTAGGGCGCGTTCCAGGTGGCCAGGTTCAGCACCACGCCCTTGGGCTCGTACTGGACATAGCTTTTCTTGCCTAGAGTCATCAGCGAGCCTTTCACCGGCTGCCGCTGCATCCACTTCTTCAGATGCTTGGCGATGAACTCGCACTCGGCCTTGACCATCAGCAGCTGTGCGTCGATATCGGTATCGCACAGACCCAGTTCCTTGCGCACCGCCTCATGGATCGCCGGGCGCGCACCGAGAATGGCCTTGAGCAGCTTCTGGATCTTGGCGATGCGCTGCTCCGCCGTGGTTTCCACCAGAGCGGGGGCACGCGCGGCAATGCGCTCGAAGCTGGCGCGGATGGCGCTGGACTGTTTCATCACTGCGTTCATGGTGCGTGCGCTCTCAGGCTTTATAGGAGGGGATCTTGAAGGTCGAGCGCATCAGCTTTTCAAGCTGGCTGTCCGACAGCAGGCGGCGCATCACACCCATCGGCTTCACATCCTTGCCGACGTAGTGCATGGGCTTCCATTTCTTCAGGTCGATGATTTTCAGCGCCTCGTCCACTGCCTGCTCCGGCGTGCTGCCGGATTTTTCCAGCATGTCCGGCAACACCTGCATCATCACCTTGCCCAGATGCGGCTCGTAGACCTTGCGCACGGCCTCCGGCTGCTGGTTCCAGGTGATTCTGGTGTTTTGATGGGCATTGGCCGACATGCCCGTGAGGACGCCGCCGGGAATGATGGAAGTGACCTGGATGCCGAACGGCGCGAGCTCGTGGCGCAGGGTCAGGGTCAGGCCGTGAATGGCATGCTTGGTCATGTTGTAGGGGCCGGCGCCGACCGGGTTGGCCAGGATGGCGCCGGAGCTGTAATTGATGATGCGCGCATCGGGAGCGGCCTGGCGCAGCAGCGGCAGGAAGGCCTGCACCACGCGGAACTGGCCGAAGGCATTGATGTTGAACAGGCGCTGCAGCTGCTCTAGATCCACCGCCTCGATCACGCCGACAGCGATATTGGCCACGCCGGCCACATTCATCAGCAGGTTCAGCCCCTGGCCCTTGAGTGCGGCGCCGACCACCTCGGCGCTTTTGCGCACCGAATCGGTATTGGAAACATCCTGCTCGACCACGGTGATGTTGTCGCCGCTGACCAGATCGGTCGGCGCGCCGGGCAGCACGCCGGCGAATACCTTCCAGCCGCGTTGCGCCAGTTTCTTGACCAGCAGATTGGCCTGGCCGACATTGGCGCCGGTGAGAAAGACAGTCTTCATTGGCTTACAGCACTCCTTCGGTCGCGCCAGGGCGTCTGGTATTCGCAACTGCAATAGAAGCGGCGCCGGAACCGATGGGTTCCGGCGCCGCATTTCCCGATACCGTGCCGCAGTCTTTACCGCCGTTTCTTCAGTGGCCGCCGCGGGCTGCCGCATCCGGCGTGAACAGGGCCGGTGTGATGTTGCTGCGGTTGATCTTCCACCACTTGTCGCCCGGCTCCTCGTTGGTGAGGTAGCCCGCCTCATAGGCATTGGCGGTGAGGTCGTGATACAGCGACACGGCGCGATGCCAGGAGCTGGATTCCTGCGAGTAGTGATAGTTGATCAGGGTGATGCGCCACAGCTGGCCGCGCGCGTCGTAGTTGTCGGCCCACAGGGTCAGCCAGGAATCCTCGTCGACATAGAGGATGCGCTTGCTGTAGATGTGGCGCACGCCGGGCTTGAGGTTGCCCTCGATGACCCAGACGCGGTGCATCTCGTAGCGCTCGTAATCCGGATTGATGGTGTTGGGCTTGATCAGGTCGCTGTACTTGATCGAGGGATCGTTGACCTTGAAGTTGTCGTAGGGAACGTACAGTTCCTTCTTGCCCACCAGCTTCCAGGTGTAACGCTCCGGCGAGCCGTTGAAGCCGTAGTCGTCGTCCACCGTGCGCTGGCCGGCCGGCGGCACCGGATAGTCGAAGCCCACTTCCGGTGCCTCACGCACGCGGCGAATACCAGGCAAGTACTGCCAGGACTGGGTCGCGTCGTTATTGAAGTCGTTCGGCTGGTAGCCGACCGCGACGAAGCCCTTCTCACGCTGCGGCAGCATGTAGCCGGTGTAGAAGTAGGCGTTGATCTTGTCCTGGTAGGAGCCGCGCTTGCTCGGATCGTTGGCCGGCGCCAGCACGAAGAAGTGCTGCTTGCCCCAGGCAATGTTGCCGTTGGCATAGACGTCGGCGATATCGACGATGGCGTCCTCGGTCCAGGCGCGGAACGGGTCGATGGTGTTCCACACCGCCTCGATGCCGCTGGCCGGGAACGGGAACGGGATGCTGCCGGCGGTGCCGGTGACGCCCTTGCCGTCGTGCAGGACTTCGGAGGTCACCGCATTCTTCTTGGTGGTGTCGCAGACCCAGGCGGGATAGCCGAAATCACGGTGGCTGGGGTACACATTCATGCGGAACGATTGCGGATACTTGGTCAGCATCGTCTTCATGCCCTCGGTCAGCTTGTCCGCGTACTGGGACATGTTCTGCGAGGTGATGGTGAACAAGGGCTTCTCGTCGGCGTAGGGGCCGGGCTCGTAGCCTTCCTTGCCCTTGATGCCGGGCCAGGTGCCGACATACTTGCCGGTGAAGGCGGCGGTGCCGGCGGCGCTGCCGGCCTTCTCCGCGCCCATGCAGGTCAGCTTGGGGCCGTCCAGCTCTTTCGCCTTGTCGGCCGTGACCTTGGCAAACGCCGTGTGCAGGGGCAGGCCGATCCCGCCAACGAGCATCAACGACGCTGCAATTAACTTCATTTTCATTAAGATTTCCTCAACTCGCACCGGACACTGTTGGAGTCCAATTCTGGTTCTGATCTGCCGACGGCGGAAACGCCTATGCGATCCTTGCTGCTGTTTCCGCATTGCCGCTGCGCCGATCCATGATCTGTGCGTTTGCACGGCGTTGCGGTAAAGCCCGATCGGCTGCCTGAGCAATCATGGCCCGCGAGGGAAAGCCCCTCTGCGGCCGCTTGTCGGCATCCGTTTTTGCCACTGTCTGAATGGTAGCGCCGCACCTGACAGGCGCCTCGTCCAAACCGATTAGTGTTTTGCCAATTTCACCGGGAAGCACGGAAAACAAGGGCTTGCGGACCCCAAAGGGCCGCTTTTCGCGGGCTTTTCAGCGGTAGTCCTTGAGCATGCGGATGGCGATTTCGTTCTCCTCGGTGGAGCGCCGCTCCAGGTCGGAAACGACGAACTTCTCCAGTGCTCCACCAACAATCGGAATCCCGGCCTTGATGGTCCAGTCATAGCTGACGATACATTCACCACCCTGGTCCTTCAGTGCGGTAACGCACCACATCTCCAGCGGCATACCCTGCGGCTCCACCAGCACCTTGCCGGTCTTGCTCTTGGTGTTCCAGCGCTCTTCGTTGACCACCGTGGATTCGGCCGAGACGAACTTCTTCACCAGGGCCGGCGCCTGCATCGGCACCTTGCGCTGGATCTTGATGCGAAACTCCGCTCCTTCCAGGGCATGATCCAGGATCAGGTAGTTTTTCAGGCCCATCGTATCGAGCTTGCGGGTATGGAAATTCTTGTCGGTGAACATCTTGATCACCACATCCGACGAGGCCGGGTAGCGCACCTGGCTTTGATGCTTCATTGCTCTCTCTCCTGAGCTGCTGTTCTGGATACCGCCGGCCAAGCTTCGCAAATCGGCCAATGCATCGCCTACTGCACCCGGGTTAAAAATCCGGCGCAGGTCGGCTCAAGCCGCAGGCGGAGCCGGCCTGCCCGCGTCGGTTCCGCGCGCCAAGGCGCGATTGAACCGACCTACATGATGCAAGGGAGGGCCATTCGTAACTTCTTCAGGCAGCCCAGATCACCCGCCCGGCCCGCAGCGTCAACCGTGGTTTTACAGCAGCCAGATTGGCGCGAGCCTTGCTCCAGCCGGTAGCGAGCAGGCAGAGGTCGGCTGACGCGCCGGCTTCGATGCGGCGCGGCGCCTGCCCCGGCGCTTCCAGCGGCGCAGTGAACAGGGCCAGCGCCTGCTCCGGGTTGAGAGCTTCGGCGGCACCGATGACCCTGCCCGTGGCGGAGCGGCGCGATACCGCCGCCTGCATTGCCTTCCACGGCTCGGCCTCGCCGAACGGAGCATCGGTACTGCCGGCGAGCGGGACACCTGCATCGAGAAAGGCCCTGAGTCGATACAGCCAGGGTTGATCCTCCGCATCCACCGTATCGAGATAGCTGTCGCCGCGCTCGGCAATGAAGCCGGGCTGGCTGACGACAGTCAGACCCAGATCGCGGAACTCGTCCAGCAATTCCGGCGGCGTGACCGAGGCATGCTCGATGCGATCACCCGGCCGCGTGCCGGCTTCGCGCAGGGCCCCCAGGGTGAATACCAGTTCGGTACGGGTGACACAGTGGAACGCGACATTGCGGGCGGCCTGGTGTGCCCGGCGGATATCCGCGCATACATCGTCGTAGTCCGGCAGATGCGCCTCGTGCAGGTGGAATTTGCGCGGGCCAATCATCAGGCGCGGCAAACCAGAGTCACCATCGGCCGGCTCGACGATGCAGCCATCCAGGCTGGCATCGCCCATCGCCAGCACTTCCTGCAACAGCTCGCCGCGCCGCTGCGCCTGGCGCAGCCACAGCAGCTCCTCGGGCGAATTGCCGGGACTGGTATCGGTGACGCCGATCACGCCGAGGCTGGCCAGGTGGCAACTGATCTCCGCCAGATCGGGGCGCTCGCGGCCCAGGCGCTGCCGCAGCCAGCGGTCATTGTCATAGAGGCGGCCGCTGAGCTTGCCGTCGATGCGCTCCAGCGGGTCGTCGCCGCGATCCCGCACACCGAGCACTTGCAGCGCCATCGAATTGAGCACCCACAGCCGGCCACCGCGGTGCTGAATGCGCACCGGCCGGCTGGACAGATGGCGGTCGATCCAGTGGCGGTCGATTTCGCCCGCCACCGACTCGTGATAGCCGATGCCGCGCAACCAACCTGCACTGCCGCTCTGCGCCTTGAGCCTCGCAGCAAGTTGTTCGGCCGTATGAGCCTGCGGCGGTCCGCATTGCAACGAAGCCCGCGATGCCGCCAGCGAGGCCAGATGCAGGTGATGGTCGCGCAGGCCAGGCAGGAGCGCACCGCCATCCGCTTCGATGATCTCTTCATCGCCCTGCGCTTGCAGGCGCGGGCCGATGGCGGCGATGCGGCCCAGCGCAATACGCAGATCCACCATCTCGCTGAAGTTGATCTCAGCCTGGCGGATCAGCATGTGTGGCCCAATGAAGCCAGCACAGATTCAGTGTCCGCACCCAGGGCGTGTGCTTTGCCATTCGCAGACCGCGCCTGCGGCTGATGGATGCCGTTTTGATGCGCCAGAATTGTCCATTGACGCTGGCGCTCACGCAGGGCGGCTTCGGATTCGGGGAGATCGAATGCGATGCATTGCGCCACTACTTGGCTCAAGGCCAGCGAAAGCAGCCGGCCGCCGCCGTTGTTGTAACTGGCCCAGGCCGCCAGCGCGGCATGCAGGCCGGTCAGCGGATCGGCGATGGCGTCGCCGCAGATCAGGCGCTGGCCGGTGGCTTGGTGTATCAGATGCGACAGGCCGGCTGCCACGGCGGCATCGTCGCCATAGGCTACCCAGTTTTCCTGTGGCTCGCCGCGTCCATGGCCGCTGATGGCGATCCAGGTGAGTCCCGGTGTATCGCGCACCAGGGCCTCCGCATCGATACCGAGCTGACGCAGGCCGCGCGGGCGCGAGCCCTCGATGACGATGTCGGCGCTGGCGATCAGGGCAAGCAGGTGCTCGCGCCCCTCGGTATTGCGCGGATCGATGGCGACACAGGATTTTCCGGCGTTGAGCAGATCGAAGAAATCCGGATGGCCCTGCCGGGCGCCGTCCGGCCGCTCAGCGCTTTCCACCTTGATCACCTCGGCGCCAAGGCGCTGCAACAAATGGCTGCACAGAGGGCCGGCCCACAGAGAAGAAAGGTCGACCACGCGCGGGGCGCGTCCACTTGCGGCCTGCCTTGGCTTGCCTTCGGCGATCACCGAGAACCAACCCTCGGGTTTGGTTGCCGGAGCTTGATCCTCCGCTATCGCCAGGCCCAGCAGGCGGCCGCGCTCGACCAGTTCCTGTGAACCGCGCCGGGCAATCAATCCAGGCAGCGCGTCCGCTGACGGCGTCTGCTCCAATGCCAATAAGGCCGGTAACAGGGACCAGTCATCCTCGCGCGCCAGGTTCAGTGCGATCCAGCCATCCGCGGCCTGATACAGACGGCAGGCGCCCCCGGGAGAGCCCGGGCCGGCACGGTGCAAACCCATGATGGCGGCGCGTTCCGCAAGCAACTGCGCGCCACTTAGATCGTCAAGTGTTCCGTCGGGCGCAAGGCTGACAAGGGCGGCAAGCGCACCATCGGCGCAAGCAGTGAGAGGCACCGGGCACATTTGCGCGGCGCCGTCGGCCGGGCCGGTCAATTCCATCAGGCCGGAAGCGGCCCAGGCAATGGCTGCATGCTGATCGGATGCGCGCAGGTTCGATGAGGGCCCCAAGCCTAGCGAATCCAGCAGCCGCTTCGCATAGGCAGCCGTCGTACGATCCTGGAGTGGTGCAGCGGTCATGCCGAAGCTTATATCGCGGGACGGCGGCGGGCACGGCCCACCTTACTGTGCCTCGGCGAATTCCTGGCGGATGACCCGGCGCAGCACCTTGCCCAGTTCGTTGTAGGGCAGCGCATCGCGGAACACGATAGCCTGCGGCACACGCGAGGAACGCAGGCGCTGCTTCACCAGCTCCTGCAATTCGGCGACGCTGGCCTTGGCGTTTTCCTTCAGGACCACCGCCGCGCCGACGCCCTCGCCCCACTGCTCGTCCGGCACCGCCACCACCGCCGCGTCAGCCACCGCCGGGTGGCTCAGCAGCACGTCCTCGATCTCGCCGGGGGAAATGTTCTCGCCGCCGCGCACGATGACGTCGTCGGCACGGCCTTCGAGGAACAGGAAGCCCTCGCTGTCCAGGTAACCGCGATCGCGGGTGGAGAACCAGCCGTCGGCATCGAGCGCGCTGCCCAGTGACAGGTACTCGCCGGAGACTTGGCCGCCGCGCACGAACACCAGGCCGGGCTGGTCTGCGGCCAGCGGCTTGCCGTCCTCGTCGCGGATGGCGATTTCCACCGCGGCGGTGGCCTTGCCCACCGAGGACAGGCGCTTGCGCACCAGCGGATCGTCGCTGGCGGCGGCGGCACGGTGATCGTCCGGGCCCAGCACGGCGACGGTGGAGCTGGTCTCGGTAAGACCGTAGGCATTGGTGAAATCAACCTGCGGGAACAGGCTCATGGCGCGCTGGATGGCGCTCAGCGGCATCTTGCCGCCACCATAGGCGATGGAGCGCAGGGCCGGCAGCCTGGCGCCCTCGCCTTGCTCGCTCAGGTGATCGACGATGCGGCTGAGCATGGTGGGCACCAGGAAGGCGTTGCTGACGTTCTCGCCGCGGCAAGCCTCAAGCCAGGTGCGTGCGTCGAAGCCGTCGAGCTGCACCATGCGGCGGCAGGCATAGGTGGAGCTGAGTGCCGAGGAAATGCCGGCAATGTGATACGGCGGCACCGTGACGACGATGGCATCGTCCTCTTCGGCGGCGGCGAACTCCACCGTGCCGACGATGTAGGACATCAGGTTTTCATGGCGCAGAATCGCCGCCTTGGGCTTGCCGGTGGTGCCGCTGGTGAACAGCTGCACCGCCACCGCGCGCGGGTCGTCGCCTGGCTCGGGCAGGCCTTCCGCCAGGGACTCCGGCAGATCGAGGAAATCTGCGCGATCGATGATCTGGATGTCGGCACGCGGATTCAGCAGAGCGCGATAGTCGCCGCTGGTGACCAGATAGGCCGGCGAGACGCGCTCGACCAGCTCGTTGATCTCGGCCTTGGTCAGGCGATAGTTGAGCGGCACATAGGGCACGCCGGCGTAAGCGGCGGCAAAGATCGCCACCGGGGCGGCCGGGGTGTTCACGTCGAGCAGCGCTACATAGGCCGCCTTGCTGGCGCGGATCGCGCCGGCAGCCCGCTGTGCCGCCGCGCGCAGCTCGGCGTAAGTCATGCGGGTGGAGCCGGAAACCACGGCGATGCGATCGCCGAACGCCTCGGCGGCCATGTCGAGAATGGTCGCGATGTTCATTGGAGGAAACTGGAGCCCAGGCTGATAAGCCCTCTCCCCTTGGGGGAGAGGGTTGGGTGAGGGGTGGCACGGAGAGAGGCTATTGCATCACGCACTGCTCTGCGTTGCGGCATACCCCTCATCCTGTCCTTCTCCCCCAAGGGGAGAAGGGACCATGCAACGTACATGGCAATTTCTTTGGCGGCTTGCATCAATCCGACGACGGCAGCTGCTTGGCCTGCTTGATGCTCATGGGCACGCCATTCAGCACCACCGACCCCTTGCCGCCCTTGGTGCAGAGCAGTTCGACCTTTTCCTCCGCATCGACATAGCGCTTGCCGATCAGGGTGCCTTCGGCCTGCGCCGGATCGAGCTGGGCGCCTTCCGGCGCAGTGGCCGTGCCGGCCAGCATGTCCGCGCCGCCGCAGCGGATGTCGTACTCGCCCGCCGGGGCCTTCACTACCATCAGCTGCGTATCGCAGACCGCGCTCTTCAGCTTTGCGCCTGCTTTCAGTGCTACTGCCATCTCGAATCTCCAAAACCTTGGTTGATACCCTGATTGAAACTGTTATATGCCACTCGCCACCAGCCGGGCCCAACCGCCGAGGCGGTTGAACAGGCCGGTGCGGGCCGGAAACAGGAAGTGACTGTGTCCCGTTTCGGGCAGGATGTGCAAGCTCAGATCGCGACTTTTGGTGAACGCGGCGGGAATCTGGTGCGGCGGGCCGGCGATGTCGCGCTCGCCCAGCGCCAGGAACAGCGGCACCTCGATCTGCGCCGCTTCCGGTGCCACGTTGCCGGGCAGCATCGACATGAAAGCCGTCACCGGCAGCATCTTGTCGCGCGCCGCCTTGATCGCCTCGACGCCGCGCGCCTCGGCCGCGGCCCCGGCGAACAGGCTGTTGGACTGCGGCGAAGGCTTCACTTCCGGATACGGCACGACGAAAGTGGCCTTGGCCAGGCGCACCAGCTCGGCCCGCACCGCCTGGGTATCGGCGGACAGGGCTTTGGCCTCGGGAATCAGGTACTCGGGCATGCCGCGCGTGCTGAACCCCAGCAGCGCCAGCCCGGCATGTGGATGATAGGCGGCCTGTTGCAGCAGGGTCAGCATGGCGCCCATGGAATGGCCGACGCCGATGCTGACCAGGTCGGGCAAGGGCGGCAGGTCGGCCAGCAGGCTGCCGGCGCGCAGGCCGGCCAGTACCTGCTCCAGCGCGTGCTGATTGGCCTGCACCAGCACCTCCGGCGTCAGCAGGTAGCCGTCCTCCGGCCGATCGCTCTCGCCGACGCCCAGATGATCGATGAAAACGACGATGAAGCCGCGTCCCGCCATCTGTCGGGCGAAGCTGAAGCTGATGTCGCTGGCGGCCTCGCCGCCGGGCATCAGGTCGAAGAAGCGCCGGTTCATGCCGCCGCCGGGCAGGCACACCAGCACCACCGGCGACGGACCCAGGCTGGCTTGGCGCGGCGCGCGCACTTCCACGGCGACGCGCAGCGGGCCGCTGCCGGGCAGCGCAACACCGGAATCCAGCAGCAGGGTGATCGACGCTTCGCCGGGCATCGTGTCCTCAGACCTTTTCGAAGATCGCGCCGGCCATGCCGGACGAGACCAGCACGCGCTCGACTTTCTTCACCTGGTTGGCGGCGGTGCCGCGCACCTGGCGCACGGCCTCGGCAATGTTGTTCATGCCGTGGATGTAGGCCTCGCCGATGAGGCCGCCGTTGGTGTTGACCGGCAGGATGCCGTCGATGTCGATCTCGCCGCTCTTGATGAAGTCCTTGGCCTCGCCGCGCTTGCAGAAGCCGAAGCCTTCCAGCTGCTTCAGCACCTGCGGGGTGAAGGCGTCGTAGATCATCGCGGCCTGCATGTCGGCGGGCTTCATGCCGGTCTGGGCGTAGAGGCGTTTCGCCGTGCCTTCGGCTTCCGGCATCATCGACAGATCGGCGTGGTAGTAGTTGGAAATCACTTCGACGTTGTAGGGAATCGACTGGCAGGCGCCGACGATTTTCACCGGCTTCTGCTTCAAGTCCTTGGCGCGGTCCAGGCTGGTGATGACGATGGCGACTCCGCCGTCGCTCTCCTGGCAGCAGTCGAGCAGGCGCAGAATCGGCTCGACGATCCACTTCGAGTTCTGGTGGTCTTCCAGCGTTATCGGCTTGCCGTAGAACCAGGCGGCGGGATTGGTGGCGGCGTACTTGCGCTGCGCCACCGCGACTCGGCCCAAGTCTTCGTTGGTGACGCCGTACTGCTGCATGTAGCGCTGCGCCGCCAAGGATTCCCAGGTGGCCGGGGTCTGCGCGCCGAAGGGCATGCACCAGAGCAGCGAGCCGGTGCCGTTGCCGGCCTGCGGACCGAGGTTCTGCGTATGCGGCTGGCCGAAGCGGTACTGCGAGCGCTCGTTCATGGCGCGCCACACCAGCACGGTGTTGCACAGGCCGGCGTTGACCATGGCCATGGCCTGGTAGATGGTCGCCACGGCGGCGGCGCCGCCACCGGGAATGCGGGTGGTGTAGGCCAGGTCCTTCACGCCGAGGCAGCGGGCCAGGCCGATCTCGTCGCTGTTGTCGATGGTGAAAGTGACCATGCCGTCTACTTCGGACGGATGGATACCGGCGTCGTCGAGTGCCGCCTTGGAACATTCGGCGGCAAGCTGCAATTCGCTGCGGCCGGATTCCTTGGAAAACTCGGTGGCGCCGATGCCGGCGATGGCGGCTTCACGGAAAGTGCGTGCCATGTTTATTTCTCCTTGTTATTTAGCACGCGGCCGGAACACCGGCACTTGATGATTGCCCATGGTGGGGGCGAAGAACACTTCCACCGGCAGGCCCGCCTTCACGTCCGCCAGGGCGATGTCGTAAAGATTGGTGACCAGGCGATAGCCCTCTTCCAGTTCCACCGTGGCGACAATCGGCGGTTCCTTGAAACCGAACGGCGCCGGGTGGCGCGGCTGGATCCAGGTGTAGACGGTGCCGCGGCCGGACAGCGGCACCACGTTGCGCTTGACGCTGTGGCAGTGCGGGCACATCGGGCGCGGCGGGAAGCGCAGCTTGCCGCAGTCGGCACAGGCCTCGCCGACGAACTCGCCCTTGTCGGCCGCGTCCCAGAAGAACTTGGCATCGAGGGTGACGATGGGGGCCAGGCGGGTCGGCTTGGGCGGAGCGGCGGGCGCCGGGCTCGCAGGATCGTTCGGTGTGCTCATGGTGTTTCCCAATGGCGATTCGTTATTGAAACTGTATTCGTAGGGCGGGCCATGCCCGCCGAAAGGCAGGCATGGCGCAGACGGCGGGCACGGCCCGCCCTACAAAATCACTTTTTGACGGCTTCTTTTTCCAGCATGCTGGCCATGCCCTGCTTCGGCGCGGTCGGCGGCTGGCCCGCCGGCGGACGCGGCGGCATGCGCGGCATGCCGACGAAGCCGATGGCCATCTGCTCTTCCAGCACCTTGACCTTGTCCTCGGCATAGCCCATCCCGGCCAGGATTTCCTTGGTGTGCTCGCCCACCAGCAGCGGCCGGCCCTGGATCACGCCCGGCGTTTCCGACAGGCTGAACAGCAGGCCGATCTGGTCGAGCTTGCCGACCACCGGATGCTGGTAGGAGGTGACCCACTGCTGCTTCTGGAACTGCGGGTTCTCGTACAGCTTGAGCGAGAAGTCCTCGGAGACGATTTCCAGCGGCACGCCGGCGGCGTCCAGTTTGGCAAACCAGTTTTCGGCGGTGCCGGTCTTGAAGCGCTCGGCGATGAGCGCGGCCAGGGCCTCGTCGTTCTTCTTGCGCGCTTCCTCGGTGGCGAAGCGGGCGTCGGTGACCAGCTCGGGCAGGCCCAGCACGGTGAGCAGTTCGTCCCAGTGCGACTGGTTCAGCAGCAGCACGCAGAGCCAGCCCTGCTTGGTTTCATACAGACGATGGCCGGCGGAGTAGCCGTACTGCATGCCGTCGATCTTCGGGCGCTCGAAGCCCTTGCCATCCGGCGTGGCCACGGCATAAGAGGTGTTGAGCAGTGCGGCGTTGATGATGGAGGTGTCCACCATTTGCCCTTCGCCGGTGCGGTCGCGGTGGTAGATGGCGTTGATCACCGCCACGGCGGAAAGGAAGCCGTTGCCGGTGTCGCCGAACGAAGTCAGGGCCCAGATCGGCTTGCCGCCGCGATCCATGCCGCCGTCCTCGTACTGGATGCCGGACAGGCAGGCGCCGGTCTGGTCGTTGCCGGGCAGCCCTGCCCGCTCGCCGGTCTCGAAGCCGCGGGTATGGCAGTAGATCAGCTTGGGGTTGATCTGCTTCAGGCTCTCATAGTCGATCTTCAGGCGCTCGGCGGCGTCGTAGCGCATATTGTGATGCACCACGTCGGCCGTCTTCACCAGTTCGAGGAAGATCTTCATCGCCTCGGGGTGCTTCAGGTTGAGGGTGATGCTCCTCTTGCCGCGGTTCGCCATGTAGGCGATGTGCACGCGGTGCCAGAACATGTCGAACAGGCCGTTGATCTTGATGACGTTGGCGCCCAGGTCCGACAGCAGCTGTGCGCCGAAGGGACCGGCGATGGCCAGGCCCAGGTCGAGCACGGTGATGCCTTCGAGCGGGCGCTTGATCTTCTTGCCTGAGGTGGCGGGCACAGTGACCGGCGCGGCCTTGGCTTTTTCAGCCTCGGCCTTGACCTCGGCGGTGTGCTGCCCGACTTTCGGCGCCGGCCCGCCGATCTTGCCCGGCGTGGCGCTCATCTTGTAGGCGGCGCCGACGGCGCGGATCTTCCCCAGCTCGGGGTCGTTCATCTCGGTGACGCAGCCGTCCTTGAGGAACAGCGGATCGGCCAGCGAGGCTTCGACCGAGCGCACGTCCTGCATGGTCATCTCGGCGACGGCGGCGGCGTCCACCCACTCTTTCGCGCTGAACTTGGCAATCGCTTCCGCCAGGATCGGCTGGTAGTGCGCCATCACCAGCAGCTCTTCCGGCCCGGTGCCGAAGCGATCCGGATCGTTCTGCACCGTCAGGTTCGGCGTGGCGTTGATCTGCTCGCCTTCGGAGGCGGTGAGGATGAAGCGCGGGTTCGGCACCCAGTTCTGGATCCAGCGGCCGTCCTTGCACTGGAAGTGGCCCTTGGGCGAGCGGCTGCCGAGAATCCAGCTGTCGAAGCCGTCGGCGTCGATGT